>Ga0209236_1003136_pt1 | contig 10109 bp, 9 predicted proteins | sample GraSoi013_1_40cm_FD_185819 | JGI IMG/M metagenome (GOLD analysis project Ga0209236, IMG submission 185819) | Grasslands soil microbial communities from the Angelo Coastal Reserve, California, USA - Sample 09_27_2013_1_40cm (SPAdes) (version 2) | ecosystem: Environmental > Terrestrial > Soil >... | reverse complement strand
ACGTCCTCGAGCTTGACCACCTGCGGATCCCTCCCGAACGCCCCGCGGAGAGATTGCGGAGGCTCGACGACGAAGAAGTACGGCTGGAATCCGGAGTATTCGATCGTGATGCTCTGCCCTTCCCTCGTGCGCCCGAAGAGTTGGATGACGGGTAGCTGCGCTTGCTCGGGGCCGTTCCGGGGCTCCCGTCGGTATGAGGCAGTGACAATCCGCACATCGTAAGTTGCCATTCACACCTTCGCCACGATCTTGATGACGTCCCCATCCTGGACCGGGTGGTCTCGGCCCACGACCATCTTCGTACGGGCGTTGATGGCGCGGATGAAGTGGTTACCCAAGTCCGTGTGAACCTTAAAGGCTACGTCGACCGCGGTGGAACCGCGTGGCACGAGGAACGCGTCAGGCAGCACGTTCCCGCTCTTGTCCGTCCAGTGGTGCTCATCCTCGACCGGGAACACGACGATCAAATCGAGGAGTTTGAAGATCGCCTCTTCGATGCAGGCCTGGACCCCGGTAGACCCTCGCTCCCGGAGGAAGACTTGGATTTTCGCGAGCCCTTTCTCCTGAGCGGGGCTGAGTTTTTCGGGGAGCAGGATCTCGAAGGATGAGGCGCCCGGCTCGTACCCGATGAGCCCCGCAGACGCGGCGCGCCGAAGGGCGAGCTCGTATTCCGCCGAGGTCGGGACGGTTCGGTAGCCGTCCGCGTGCGAGAGGCGGTCGAGGCCCTCCCGCGAGACGAGATCCGCCTTGTTCGCGGCGAGGATCATCGGCTTCCCGCGAGCATGCAACGTACGCGCGAGTCGCAAGAGATCGTCCGAGGTCCAGCGGGCCATCTTTGGATCCAACGCGGTCTCTCGCACCGCGAGATGGACTTGCATCTCCGTGAAGCCGAGGCCCGTGAGCCGTCCGAAGACCACTTTCTCCGGCGGCACCTCCTCCAGGTCGGCACGTCGGGCTTCCTTCTCCCAGTTGCGCGCGAGGATGCCCGCGATCCAGTGGGCGAGTTCGTCTTCGAGGAAGCGAACGTCATCTAACGGATCGTGACTGCCCGGTGGTACCGCATTGCCCTCGAAGTCCGTGCCGCCGGTTGCATCCACGACGTGGACGAGCGCGTTCGCCTGGCGCAGGTCGTCAAGGAACTTGTTGCCCAGGCCGCGGCCCTCGTGCGCCTTCGGGACGAGCCCCGCGACATCGAGCAATTCCACGGGGATGAGCCGCGTTCCTCCCCAGCACGGGGCGTTGTTCGGCTTGCAGTCAACCCCGAGCTCCGTGTGCGGACAGGGCTTCCGCACGTAGGCCACACCGCGGTTCGCTTCGATCGTGGTGAACGGATAATTCGCGATCTGAACCGGAACGAGCGTCGCCGCGGCGAAGAAGGTCGACTTCCCGACGTTCGGTTTCCCGACGACCCCCAACTCCACGCGGTGAGTACCGGACTCGGGCTAGAAGTACCTTAGCGGCAGCGCCTGCGAAGTTGAACCCCGATGAGGACAAGGACACTCACCGATTCAAGGGGGAAACCAGCGAACTCCGGGATTCCGATTTGGCCCCATGTGCTCGAGTCGGGCGGAGTGGGGGCATCTCCGGATCTTCGGAGGGTGGTCTCCGCTCGTCTTCGTGCGAAGAGACGACGGGCCGGACCGTGTCCTCGAAGCCGCGGCGCCGGAGGGCCCGCCGCAGTCGGAGCGCGAGCGATCGCGACCGCGGCCGCGGTTCCCGATCGGTATCCCGCGTGCCGACCCAGACGTAGCACAGGTACGCGAGCGTGGCGACCAAGCCCGCGACCCCGATGACCGGCTTCAGGATGTCCGGGGGCCAAGGTCGCCAGAACGGACGGAGCGGTTCGATGTAGATCCCGGCCGCCGTGAGCGGGGCGAGCACGGCGATGAGGCCGAGGGGCACGCCAATCGCGAGGAAGAGGCCCCAGGCGAGGCGGAGACTCCAGTCGTTCGGTGCCTTCCTTTCGGTCGCATTCCCGGCCGGACGAACGGCCCCGTGAATCGCGTGGGGCGGATCAACGTGGCCGTCGAGCCCAGGAGACCGACCAACCCCGTTCGCGGCCCCTTTGACCTGGCTTCGGCCATTAACGACGCCGGCTCTCTCGGTCCCATGGGAGGCGGGCTTAGGCCGGAGCCCGCTAACGAGCCCACGGCTACCGCGCACCCAGCCGGAGAGAAAGCCGACGGATGTCGACAAGGGAGACAGTTGTGCGGGCGCTTCCGCTCCGAGGGCGGGTTCTGGAGGGGCCTCGGCCCACACCTCCGGGTCCATCGTCTCTTCGAGCTCCTCGATCAGCCAATCGAGCACGGCGGCTTTCGTGAGCTCGAGTTCCTCCGGCGTGAGGGACTGCTCGAGTTCGCCCACCAGGAGGTCCTCGACGAGCGTGTCCAGTTCAGGCGCGGCGACCGTCTTCACGGGTCCCTTCGCCCCTGGAGGGGTCGGTTCCGAAGCGGGCTTGACCGATGTTCCGACGAGTCGCGCGCCACACGAGGGACACAAGGCCATCTCCCTCGGCACCGCGGCGCCGCAGCTCGGACAGACGGATCCCGCCTCGGATATCAGATGGTCGAGTTCGGTAACCTCTTGATCCCACGCGACGTCCTCCATGAGCGTGTTCGCGGTGGACCGGAGCTTCTCGGCGACGTTCGGCTTACGAAATTCCTTCGCCTGAATGCGCAACTGAGCGACCTGGATTTTTCGCGTGTCCGGCGCCGTCTTGGCGGCTCGGTCGAGCGCTTCGATCGCTTCGTCGTTCCGTCCGAGGGACTGCAGGAGGAGGGCGCGGGCATAGTGCAGGTCTGGATTCGCCGGCATCTCGACGAGGCGACCGTCGTAGAACGCGAGGAGCGCCCCATCCCCTTCCGCGGCAAACTGCCGCCGAATCGATTCGTCCATCTCCTCCTCGTCGAAAGAGGCACCGCATTCAAGGCACGCGGGTGCAAACGCGGAGGTGATGCAACCGCAGAGAGGACAATCGTATTCCTCCTGGAGGATGAGTTCCCTCGTGCGCTGCGGAGGGGCGTACTTGATCAGGTGGAGGGACGCGAGCATCTTGCGCGCGGCGACGGGGCCTACTTCGGGGATCCGAGCAAGGTCCTCGGGGGACGCCCGCGAAAGCTTCCAGAGGGCGTCGTATCCGTGGTCGATGACCGCCTGCGAACGAGACGCGTCCAAGCCCAAGACTTTGAGCAAGTCGAGTAGGGCGCTCGTGTCGACGTCGCCCTTGATCCTCCGCTTTGGCCGGCCGGGTGGACCTTCGGGTGCCTCCGGCGCCTCCTCCGACGTCGTAGGTTTTGGGCGAGTGCCTGGGGACGGGAACCGGGAATGACACGCGTCGCAGATGTATTGCCACGGATTGAACGTCCCGCACTCGGCGCACGGCGCCGTCCAATCGAGCTTACCCGCATCCCGAAGAATCGACGCGCCTCCGCAGGAGTCGCAAAGGACAAGGGGCAGAAGTCGACCGCCGCACGCGCTACACGGTGGGAAGTCGTCGACGTTCGGGGTCACCGGACTGCCTCCCGAAACCGGGTAGCAGCGGGGAATGGAGGAGAGGGTGTCCTCTCACCGGCGCGGAATCCTGCGACCATCTTGCGTCGCCGTTTCGCGCTTAGGCTTTATAGGAGACTATGGACTTTCCCACGCCGTTATCACAGGGGATTGGTATGGAGCGCGCCATCATCCTGTGCGACGGATATTTTGGACAAAGCACGGGGAAGACGGCGAACGGGCTCGTGCGATACTCGAAGCGGTATGAGATCGTCGGCGTCATCGATCACACCAAGGCCGGGCGCGATGCGGGGGAGGTCCTCGATGGGACGCCGAACGGCATCCCGATCGTCGCGAACGTGGACGAGGCGATCCGGACCCTCAAGCCGGAGACGTTGATCGTCGGGGTGGCGACCTTCGGCGGATACATCCCGAAGGAGTTCCGGGCGACGCTCCGAGGAGCGATCGAGAACGGACTGAATGTCGTCGCGGGGCTCCACGAATACCTGAACGACGATCCCGAGTTCGTCAAGCTCGCGGACGCGCATGGCGTCCGCCTAATCGATGTTCGAAAGCCACGATCCATTCGGGAGTCGAAGCAGTTCAGCGACCTGTCCCGGAAATTGCCGTGCCTCCGGATTCCGGTCTTGGGGACGGACGGGGCGATCGGGAAGCGGACCGCGGCGCTCCTGCTGACGGACGCGCTCAACGCGGCCGGTGTGCCGGCAACGTTCGTTGCCACGGGTCAGACCGGCTTGCTGCAGGGTTCGACGTATGGGGTTCCGCTCGACTCGATCAAAGCCGACTTCATGGTCGGTGAGCTCGAAGCAGAAATCGTCCGGGCGTACGACGAAACGCGCCCGAAAGCGATCGTGGTCGAAGGCCAGGGGAGCATCTCCCACCCCGCCTACGTCTGCGGGACGCGGGCGATCATCATGGCATCCATGCCCTCCGCCATCCTGATGATACACGCACCGGCACGAAAGACGCGTTCGTTCCGACGCGACGTCGTCGCGTGGCCGATGCCCACCATCGAGCAAGAAATCGAGTGGCTCCAGTTCTACACACGGAACATCGGCGGTGGGAAAGTGGTCGGGATCGGAATCAACCACGAGAACATGACGCGGGAGGAAGTCGAGGCGACCGTGCAGACGTACGAGAAGAAGTACGGCCTCCCCACCGCGGATCCGTTGTGGCACGGCTGCGGAAAATTCGTGAACCAGATTCGGCGGATCCCATGAAGATCCCCCGATCCCACCCGCGGTACGACTCCTTGGTCCGGCGCGAGCGCCTCGTCCGGGCATGGAAAGAAGGCGTCGCGGTCCCGGAGGGGCTCATCGCGCATGGCCGGGGCGAGGCATGGGATTATCTGTTCGGAGAGGAGACCAGCGCCCCCGCCCTCGTCGCCGAGCGCGCCGCGGCCGCGCATCTTCTTGCCGCCGAGCGACCCGTGATCTCCGTGAACGGCAACGTGGCCGCACTCGCCGCGCGAGAGGTCGTCCAGCTCGCGCGGGCGATCCCCGCCCGGATTGAAGTGAACCTGTTCCATCGGACCGAGACTCGCGTGGCGAAGATTGTACGAATCCTCGAGCGGGGCGGGGCGCGGGACGTCTTAGGGAGGAGCCCCAACGCGCGAATCCCGGGCATCGAGTCGAAACGAGCTCTGTCCCATCGCGATGGGATCTTCGGAGCGGATGTTGTGTTGGTGCCATTGGAGGATGGGGACCGGGCCGAAGCGTTGGTCCGAATGAAGAAGGTCGTGATTAGCGTGGACCTCAACCCGCTTTCCCGAACCTCGCAACGAGCGACCATTCCAATCGTCGACGAGTTGACGCGCGCGATCCTGAACATCAAGAAGTTCGTGGAAGAGCTCAAAGCGGATCCATCGGAGGTCGCCCGAATCCGTCGCGCGTATCGGCGCAACGGAAACCTTGGCGCGGTGTTTTCATTCCTCGAGTGGCGGCTCGGTCAACTTCGCCGAGGTCTCGTCCGCGGCGGGAAACGCTCCCGAACCCCGAAGCGATAGGGGACCGAACGTCACTGCCAGTGACCGGTCTTCCACTTAATCGAGCAGCCCATCGGCGGCACAAACGTCGAGGGCGGTTGCTTCCCCGCGAGGATCGCATCGAGCACCTCGCGCATGACCTGCTTCTTCACGCTCTTCGAATCTTTCGAGTCGTCGAGCTTCCCACGGTACCGGAGCTTCCGCGTGGAGTCGAACACAAAGAAATCGGGCGTGCACACGGCGCCGTACGCCTCCGCGACCTTTTGGCTCTCATCCCGGAGGTACGGGAAGTTGTACCCCTTGCGTTGCGCGCGTCCGACCATATTCGCGAAGTCGTCCTCCGGATAGCTCGCCTCATCGTTCGCGTTGATCATCACGAACTGGACGCCTTTCCCCGCGTACTCCCGCTGAACGGCAATCGTCCGATCTTCCCACGCTTGCACGTACGGGCAGTGATTGCACCAAAATGCAACAGCAAGGACCGGCTTGTCTTTGAACGATGCGAGCGAATACGTCTTCCCATCGACGGCCGGGAGCGAGAAGTCCGGAGCCGGCGATCCAATCGGGAGTCCTTCGTATTTCACGAGCTCCACGACATCACCGAGCTAACCCATCCGTGCGGCCGTTATAGGCTTTCGCCCCACGCAACGCGCGTGACGGACGCGGCGCGCACTGGGAGCGATTGGTTCGCCGCTTTTGAGACACAAACTTTATCAGACACCCGCCAGATGGAGCAATCCCGTGATTTGACGTGAAGTATGTCATTGTCACGGGTGGCGTTTTGTCGGGACTCGGAAAGGGGATCAGCACCTCTTCCATCGGAGTCCTACTGAAGTCGAAAGGCCTGAAGGTCTGCCCGATCAAGATCGACCCGTACCTGAACGTCGACGCGGGCACGATGAACCCGTACCAGCACGGGGAGGTGTTCGTCCTCGACGACGGCTCCGAGGTGGACCTCGACCTCGGGAACTACGAGCGGTTCCTCGACGTGAACTTGACCGGAGACCACAACATCACGACCGGAAAGGTCTACCGCGCCGTCATCGAGAAGGAGCGCCGCGGAGACTACCTTGGTCGCACGGTTCAGATCATCCCGCACATTACGGACGAGATCAAGGCCCAACTTCGGGCGGTCGGGGAGAAGGAGCAGGCGGACATCGTCCTCGTCGAAGTCGGCGGGACGGTCGGAGACATCGAGGGCATGCCGTTCCTCGAGGCGGTTCGCCAACTTGGCCAGGAGGTCGGCAAGGAGAACATCCTGTTCGTGCACACGACCCTGGTACCGATTATGGGCGCCGTGGGAGAACAGAAGACGAAGCCGACCCAGCAGAGCGTCCGCGAACTCCGGTCGATGGGAATCCAGCCCAGCGTGATCATCGCCCGCGGCGAGCACTCGCTGGAGTCCGAGATCAAGAAGAAGATCGCGTTTTTCTGCGACGTGCCCGTCGAGGGGGTCATCAGCGCCCCCGACGCCTCCACGATCTACGACGTCCCGCTTCTCTTCGACGGCCAAGGCCTCACGGAATACGTCATGCGGACGCTCCGGCTCGAGCCGAAAGGAGAGGACCTGAAGGAATGGAAGGGGTTCTTGGAGAACCTGAAGAATCCGGAGAAGGAGGTCACCATCGCGCTCGTCGGCAAGTACACGCACCTCAAGGATTCGTACATGAGTCACATCGAGGCGTTCCACCATGCGGGCGCCGCGGCGCGCGTCCACGTGAACCTGAAGTGGGTCGAGTCCGTCGACCTGGAGAAGCACGGGACGAAGCTCCTCGAGGGGGCCGACGGAATCCTCGTGCCGGGCGGGTTCGGGGATCGCGGGATCGAGGGGAAGATCGCCGCGATCCGATACGCCGCCGAGAACGACGTCCCGTTCCAAGGGGTGTGCCTCGGGTTCCAACTCGCGACGATTGGTTTCGCGCGCGACGACCTCGGCTTGAAGGGCGCAAACAGTTCCGAGTTCGATCCGAAGACGCCACATCCCGTCGTCGACCTGCTCCCGGAGCAACGGGGTGTGAAGGGGATGGGCGCGACGATGCGCCTCGGGGCCCACGAGATCGACATAGATCCGGACTCGAAGACGGCAAAACTGTACGGGGCCGCGACGATTTTCGAGCGACACCGGCATCGGTACGAGATCAATCCGGCGTACATCGCGAAACTCGAAGATGCGGGCCTTCGATACGTCGGCCGATCGGACGGGGGACGGAGGATGGAAGTCCTCGAGCTGAAAGGCCACCCGTACTTCGTCGCTTCCCAGTTCCATCCGGAGCTCCGGTCCCGACCGCTGCGGCCGTCCCCGATCCACCTCGGCCTCGTTCGCGCCGCGGCGAGTTCAGCCCGCAAACCTTAAAGAGACCCGGGCACTGAACGTCGTTCGTGTCTTCTCTCGGTTACGAAGAGCTCCTTGCCCGCGCGAAAAAAGCGTTGCCTGCGGCCTTGAGCAGCGGCGAGCGGTTCCAGGTGCCTCCGCCCGACGTCGTGATTGAGGGCAAGACGACGATCCTCCGGAACTTCGAGGACATCGTCGGCGCGATCCGGCGAGACCCGAACATGGTGCTGACGTATCTCCTTCGGGAGCTCGGGACCGCCGGGGCGCTCGAAGGCCGTCGGGTCGTGTTCAAGAGCAAGGTCACGGGCCAGCAAATCGAGGACCGGGTCAAGTCATACGTCGAGGCGTACGTCCTGTGCCAGGAGTGCGGCAGACCCGACACCCGGCTCGTGAAGGAAGGCCGCATCGCGATGCTCGAGTGCGACGCGTGCGGGGCGCGCCGACCCGTGAAAGCGGTGAAGAAAGCCGCGAAAGTCGAGGAAGCGCCGCTCGTCGAAGGCAAAGTCTACGAGCTCATGATCCAAGACATCGGAAAGAAGGGTGATGGAATCGCGAAGCTCGACAAATACGTCATCTATGTGCCGGGGACCGCGAAAGGCGCGATCGTGAAAGTGTACATCGAGAAAATCGCCGGGACCGTGGCGTTCGGACGCGTGACCCGGGAGTAGTCGTCCCATGCGCCGCGAGTACGCGTCGATTGCGGCGATGGGGGCCATCCTGGTCGGCAGCCAGGTCATCGCAATTCTGCTTGCCCCGTTGTTCTTGACGGGCGGCTTCCAGGCCTTCCCGAATCCAAGCGACGTGACGAACACGGCCGTCTACATCGTGCTGATCCTCGCCTTCACGGGGGTCATCCTCCTCCTCGTCCGATTCCGGCGCCAGAACGTCGCGAAGTACGTGATCCTCGCATCGATCTTCGTAACGCTTGCGTTCATCCTTCTCCTCCCGCTGTACGTTGGATTGTACTACGCCACCGGCCAGCCCGTGGACGACAACCAACTCGCGTTCCTCGCGAACCTCTCGACGCTCCTTTCGTTCCTCATCGCGGGCGGGCTCATCTATCTCCTGGTGAAGTTCCCGGAATGGTACGTCGTGGACGCAATCGGGATCGTGACGGCCGCGGGTGTGACCGCGATCCTGGGGATCTCCTTCGGCATCCTCCCGGCCGTCTTGCTGCTCGTGGCCCTCGCGATCTACGACGCGTGGGCCGTATACCGGACGAAGCACATGGTGACCCTCGCGGACGAGCTGACGAGCCAGCGACTCCCCATCCTCCTCGTCATCCCGAAGAAGGCGGGCTACTCCTTCCGAGAGCAGAAGAGTCTGAAAGAACAGGTGGCGTCCGGCGAGGAGCGGGAGGCGATGTTCGTCGGACTTGGCGATCTCATCATCCCGGGAATCCTGAGCGTCTCGGCCTTCACGTTCCTGGGGCCGCTGAGTGGTTCCTCCGCGGGATTGCCTGGATCCCTTCTCGTGGCAATCGGGTCGGTCATCGGGAGCCTCGGGGGGTTCCTCGTCCTCATGCGGTTCGTCCTGAAAGGCAATCCGCAGGCGGGCCTCCCGCTCCTGAACGGCGGCGCCCTCCTCGGTTTCCTGATCACGAGCTTGCTCGTCTACGGCCACGTGACGATCCTGTGAGTCGCAACGGTCAAATAGCGCCCGATCCTTGAGACCGCGCGCATGGCTCTGTGGCAAGGACGTTCGAAGCGCAAGCCCACGGGGGGCCGCTACCGACCCTTTCGGAAGAAACGACGGCGCGAGATCGGCCGGGAACAGCAGTATGCCTTCATCGGGGCCCAGCGGCTCAAGCTGTACCGGACGAAGGGCGCGAACCGGAAGGTCCGCGTCCTTAAAGCGGAATTCGCCAACGTCCTGGACCGCCGCACGGCGGTGACGAAGAAGGTCAAAATCGTCACGGTCAAGGCGAACCCGTCCAACCCGAACTTTGTGACGCGGAATATCATCACGCGCGGCGCGACGATTCAAACGGAGATCGGCCTCGCGCGGGTCACGTCCCGTCCCGGCCAGGACGGCGTCATCAACGCGGTCCTCATCGAAACCGGCGCGAGCTGAGCGACCTCACTCGGCGGACTTCGTAATCCCGACGTCCTGGATCAGCGCGTACGGCACGAAGTTCGGGACGCCCACTTCGCCCCACCACATCATCTGCTCGGGCTTGTCGCTGAGGGCCACGATGTTCTTGAGGAGATGGAGGAGGTTGTCCGTCAACCGGATGTCCTTCCACGCCTCCGCGACTTCGCCTTTCTGAATGTGGAAGATGCC
>Ga0209236_1003135_pt1 | contig 10113 bp, 9 predicted proteins | sample GraSoi013_1_40cm_FD_185819 | JGI IMG/M metagenome (GOLD analysis project Ga0209236, IMG submission 185819) | Grasslands soil microbial communities from the Angelo Coastal Reserve, California, USA - Sample 09_27_2013_1_40cm (SPAdes) (version 2) | ecosystem: Environmental > Terrestrial > Soil >... | reverse complement strand
CGAAATCGTTCACATCCCGGTCGCGCGGAGGATGAAACTCGAGATCGTCTCACCTGAACCTACCGGCGAGGATGTCCGACTTGCCGGGAAGCTGTTCACCCACCCAGAGGTGGCGGCTAGGTTACGCATCATGAAGGGCATGATCAATGATCACAAGTCAGTTCTTCTGTTCACCAATACTCGCGCAAACGCCGAGGTCTTGGCCAGCCGATTCAAAGTCTGGGACGTCGACTTTCCAGTCTCCATACACCACGGCAGCTTAGCAAAGCTCTCCAGGATCACTGCTGAGCGGGCGTTGAAGGATGGTGAGATCAAGGGACTAGTCGCAACGTCTAGTCTTGAGCTGGGAATTGATGTTGGAAGGATCGACTACGTCATCCAGTACATGAGCCCCCACCAGGTCACACGGCTCATCCAGCGAGTCGGACGATCCGGGCATAGCGTTGGCAAGATGGCCGATGGCATCATCATAACGATGGACTCTGACGATACGCTAGAAGCGATGGTGATCGCTCGGATGGCCAAGGGCGAGGACTTGGAAGATGTAGCAGTTCCAGAAAAGCCGTTCGACGCACTATGCCATCAGATCGCTGGATTATTGATCCAGAACCGCAAATGGTACTATTCCGAACTGCTGGACATTCTGAGGAAGGCATACCCGTATCGGAACTTGACGGAAGAAGACGTTGCGGCGGTAACCAACTATATGCACTCACGATTCCCACGTCTAGGCTGGGTCTCGGCGCAGGACAAAATGGTCATGCGACCCTCGAGGGTCAAGGACCTCTACCGATACTATTTCAACAAACTATCAATGATTCCGGACGAGAAACAATACCTCGTCGTTGAGCAGGAGAGCGAAACTGCGGTAGGCGTTCTTGACGAGGCTTTCGTAGCAGAGTACGGCCAGCCAGGGACCAAGTTTATCGTTCGCGGAACCCCGTGGATGATGCAGAGCATTAGAGGAGACAAGATCTTCGTCCGAGGCATATCTGACCCTACTGGGGCAATACCTAGCTGGATTGGCGAAGAGATCCCTGTGCCATTCCAAGTGGCCTCAGAAGTTGGAGAGTTACGACGTATCACAGAGGAGGATTACAGGAATGGAAAGAGTCTCAAGGAGATCAGTGAGAAGCTCACCCAGAGATATCCTGCTGACGAGAGAACGATTCGCCGCGCCCTCACCGAGACGTACGATCAGTGTGAAGAGGGGCTGCCGGTCCCAAGCGATAAACTTCTCACAATCGAAGAATGGGACGATTACATAATCATAAACTCACATCTGGGGACCCTCGTCAACCGAACTCTAGCACGTCTCGTCGGCCACTTGCTGTCTGACGAGGCGGGGGTCAGTATTGGGATCCAGCAGGACCCCTACAGAATAGTGCTTCAGACAATGGGAGCGATAGACTCTGAGGACGTGCAGAAGATTCTGCTGAGGTTGGCGGGCAATGATGTGACTGAGCTGGCTATTGTTGCTTCTAAGAGAACCGGTCTGTTCAAGAGAAGACTTGTTCACGTGGCCCGAAGGTTCGGAGCCATTTCAAAATGGACTGACTTCAGCAGTATCACTCTACGTCAACTGGCTAAGAGCTTCGAGGGCACTGTCATCATGGACGAAGCGATCAGAGAAACCCAGGAGAAGGACATGGATGTCCCTCACACCCAGGAAGTCTTGAGGGCAATCGCAGCGAAAGAGATCGCGGTCAAGACGGTCAAAGCTAGCGGCGAAGCAACTCCCATTGCGAGAATTGGGCTGGAGAGAATCAGCAGAAAAGCAGACATCATACCGACCGAGAAGCTGAATCAGATTCTAGTCGGATCGGCCAAGGCTAGGATTCTGAACGAAGTCAAGACCCTAGTCTGCACGAACTGCTGGAAATACGTTGAGATGCGCAGGGTAAAAGAGATACCTCCCATCGTGAAGTGTCCGGAATGCGGGTCAAAATCAGTTGCCGCCCTTGGAATCGCAGATGAAGATATGAAGAAGGTGATCCTGAAGAACGGAGCGAGACTCTCCGAAAGGGAGAAGGACCTGGTTTCCAAGGCCGAAGACACAGCCAAGCTAGTTGACCAGTATGGCAGACTTGCAGTATACGCCCTCGCCGGACGCCGGGTCCAGCCCGAAGCAGCGGGGGACATCCTTCGAAGACACCGGAAGCCTACCAATGACTTTTTCGAAGCCATAATGGAGGCTGAGCGGGAAGCGCTGAAAGAACGCTTCTGGTAGATTCCGCAGAATGTAGAAGAAACCAAGCGGCTATCAAGTAGAAATCTTATCAGAGACGCTTCCGTTTCCCAGAGTCATCTTTGAAGCGAGATCTCTCCATCGAGACGAAGAGTCTGAGACGACTCTTCAAAGGCATACCCGGAAAGGGAGACGTGGTAGCCCTCGATCAGGTCGATCTTGAGGTCTATGATGATGAAATATTCGGGCTTCTGGGTCCGAACGGTGCAGGAAAAACCACACTCATCAAAATACTATGCACTCTCCTCTTACCTACAGAAGGACAGGCACTGATCAAAGGCCTCGACGTTGTGAAGCGGGCCTCCCAGATACGTCGGATCATAAATCTCGTCTCAGGCGGGGAAACACCGGGTTACGGAATCCTCAGTGTCAAAGAGAACCTCTGGTTCTTCTCCCAACTCTACGGCCTCCCACGAGACTTTGCAAAAGACAGGATCTCGAAACTAGTCGACCAATTGGAACTTCGGGACTATCTCAACACTCGAATGAGTAAGCTCTCGACCGGATACAAACAGAGACTAAACCTAGCTCGCGGTTTCGTTAACGACCCTGCAGTATTGTTTCTCGACGAGCCTACCCTGGGTCTTGACGTTCTCTCAGCAAGACACCTCAGGACCCTAGTCAAGGACTGGATTCGGACTGGAGGAAAGACGGTGCTTCTAACGACGCATTACATGGCTGAAGCAGACCAGATGTGTGACCGCGTAGGAATCATCAATCGGGGCAAGATTCTCGCCTGCGATACTCCTCAACGACTCAAGACGAAGGTTACCGGAGGAGCTACTTGGAAGATCGAGATAACCCCGAATCTTTCGGAACTAGAATCCGTCAAGAGCATCCCAGGCGTCGTCGGACTCTCAACTACTGACAACATCGAGACAGGTGTAACCACCCTCAAGCTGGTTCTCGAAGAGGAATCCGTCATGTCAGATCTTCTAAGCAAGATCCGCGAGAACGGTTCCAAAGTCCTCAACATGGGAAAATCCGAACCGACTCTAGAAGACGTGTACATCAGCCTAGTCGGGACCGGCATGGAATAATGTTACCTAAAGCGACGCCTCGAGAAGAACTGCTCATCAATCTACGCGCAGCCTACGCACGAATGTGGGTCCGACTCAGAGGAAGCAACCGGGAGATCACAGGGCTAGTCGCAGAGATCGGATTACCAATACTGACTATCGGTGCTTACGTGATTCTCTACCGGGCGATCGGACTCCCCCCGACAGCCGGAGCGGCTGTGATCATAGGAGGGGCAATGATCGCTTTCTGGACGAACGTTCTCTGGAACATGTCTTCCCAATGGTTCTGGGAACGAGAATCAGGAAACTTGGAGATGTACCTAGTTGCGCCTGTTAGCAGAATGTCTGTCCTCCTAGGAATGGCGATGGGGGGAAGCGTGAACACTTCAATCCGAGCCCTTGGCATTGTCCTCCTCGGAATATTCGTTTTCCAAGTCCCGTTCCAGCTCGCAGACCCACTCTCCATAGGCCTCGTATTCGTCTTAACGCTCGTCGCTCTTTACACGATGGGGATGCTGTTTGCCTCAATCTTCATGCTCTATGGACGGGAAGCATGGAATACTGCTAATCTGCTCCAAGAACCCGTATACTTCCTTTCAGGGGCTTATTTCCCTAGAATCTATGCTCCAGTCGTCCCATTCGCCCTCCAAGCAGCAGGTTCGCTGATACCGATGACAATCGGACTGGACGCGATTCGCAGACTGGCAATTAACGGCGAAAGCATCGCAACCATATGGCCACACATCATAGCACTCATCGCCTGCACTCTGATTCTCTTCCCGCTCGCACGACGCGCGCTGAACTACATGGAATCCCTCGGGAAGAAAGAAGGAAGGCTGACATTGCGATGGCAGTAGCAGACTTCGTCAAGTCAGCAGGAGAATCGTTCAGAGTGGGCTGGAAGATAGAGAGCAACTGGACAGACCCCGTTCTATTTGCCACGTACCAAGTAATCCGGCCATTAGCATCTCTGCTGATTGTTGCTTTCATCGTGATAATCGGAGCATCAGTCGGTGCAGCCGCGAACTCCGCTTTCTACACCCAATACTTGGCTTGGCTGATAGTCGGTAACGCGTTCTACGCCTTTGTCCTGCAGATAATGCTAGGAATGGCAATACTCGTCCACGTTGACCGTACAAGATACGAGGTCTTGAAGAACATCTACATCTCACCCGGAACTCTACACCCATACGTGATCGGAAGAGGACTCGTCTCAGTCGTAAACGGCGGAGTCTCGGTAGTTCTGACACTCCTGTTCAGCGTCGCGATCTTCAACGGCCTACTTCACATGAATATTCCACTGAACCTACTAGGAGTGAACCTTCTGATGCTCTTTCCTGCTGTGATCCTCGGAATCATCAGCCTTCTGGCCATCGGCTACATGCTCTGCGCTGTAAACATCGTCTCGAATCGAATGGAATTCATCCTCGGCGACTCCGTCTCAGGCATCTTCTTTCTACTCGGAGGAGTCATCTTCCCAGTCGCCCTACTGCCCTCCTACGTACAACCGATTTCGAATGTGCTTCCGATTACATTCTTGCTGAATGCGGTTAGAGAGAGCTTCGGTCTCTTGCCCGCTGGCAATTACATGTCGGACCTTGCCTATTTGGGCCTGACTACGCTTGTTACGTTGATCATTGGAATTACAGTGTTCAGGCTCGCCGAGCAGAGGGCGAAGAAGCTTGGACTCTTCGACAGAAAATCAGAATACTAAGTCTAGACATGTAACAGCTTCAGCGTGGACTCGAAGGCATCGTTAGTTCTTCCCGACTTGTACAGTCTAAGATACTTGACGAGTTCGTCTCGATCTACTGGTCCCAGAATTCTTATGACTTTTCTTGAAAATCGGCCTGAGAGTAGGATGTATTGAGCGAGGGATGTGAAGTTGTTGACTCGTCGCATTAGACTCGCGCTTTCATAATCTAGAATCCAGGGGTGATCTCCTTCGGAAACGAGAACGTTCTTGTGGGCTCGGCTGAGCTCTCCATGGTCCAGTCCGTAAGCGTCGAGTCGAACGCATTGCTGTAACAGGGTTTTGATCGTACCTTTGACTCGGGCTTTCCTACCTCGGCCCTTCAGGCTTGAAATCCATAAGGGAAGTCGTTGCCCATCCAAGAACTGCATCTCAAGAACATCCTCAGACGAACCCAGACATTCCGGCCCAATCCCAGCTTTGTTGGCGGCCCTCATCATCTCTGCTTCATGTAGCATACTTCTCCTTCGCGAATCGACTCTCCGAATCTTCACCGCAACTCGTCCGCCATTAGCGACACCGGCGATGACTAAACCCACCACTCCTTTGCCCAAGACCCATAATTTTCCGATTCTCAGAGGGCCCTCAAACTCGAGACCTTCAATCCCGAGACTCTCCAGTTGTCGAATTCTGGACTCTACGGATTCATCGCTTGGTTTCGGATACGCGAGGAGTTCCCTGTAAGGATTCTTGGCCAGATCCTCAAGCGGAATTAGGTTGGACCTGTCTTTAGCCACGACGGCTTCGCCTCCAAGAATTCCCAGAGAGACTTGTCAAATCCATTCCGGCCAAGAATCGACAGAACGTCTCGATTTTGGAGAACTTTAACGCTCTTTCGAAACGGACCACCAAGCTGCTTCGGGATGGATAGACCGTAGGCTTCTTCTCGTATTGCTGCTTTGACGAATTCCCTAATCGACGAGATTCGACGCTTCTTCTCCACCATCCACCTGTCTCCTTCAATCCAAGGTCCACGGGCAGTATCCCGAGCGCTCAAATGCTTCCTAAGGAACGCCGTGCTATCCTCCCCTTTCGAGACTGGTGGACCTTTCTGGAGCCTCACTGCCGGCAGTGTGGTTCGATCAGCCTCGACTAAGATCGCGCTTTCTTCTTTCTCATCACTCCAGAGCGCTGACCTGAGAGGGTTGAAGTCTTCTCGGGCCATTGTATCTAGCAGGCTTCGTTCCAGCTTCATGAGCTGCCCCCACAGAACATCGGGGACAAGAGCCGGGTGCCTGAAGGTGACCGCCAACACCTCGCGACCCGTGTCATCAATCCGCTTTGCAAATTGCTGCTTCGTCCTTGGCTTAAACTTCGGAGGAAAGAAGTACCATGATCCGGGAAAACGGAGAAACTGGCGTCCGGCTGCAACGAAACTCCACAGTTTGTCAGATCTTACAGCCGCTGCCAGGTTTCGATTTGGGTCTACGGGGTCGATGACTACCAGATCCACGTTCGAGTCTCTGGCCCTTGGAGAGACAATTCCTTCAGGCTTACCTGTCTCGATCAGTGTGCCTCTTGGCCAGGACGAGGCTCGTTTGATCGTCTCCATGAACGATTGATAGTACAGGGCTAGAGTGTCGATGAGCATGCCGCTGAATCCCCCGACCTCTATCTCGGCGCCGTAGGTTCCGATTCCTTTTGCAAATTTCTTCAACAGGCGAGCCTCTAAGCGCAACTTAGGCGTGAGGTGCGTCTGCATGAATTCTGTATGATAGGGGGTCCTGTCAGTAGCACTCTTCCACTCGCCCTTCTTCACATCGTAGCAGGGAACAACGTTCACACGGACGTTTTCGACATGAAACTCCAGAAAGGGATGCTCCGCGTAGCGCTCGATCACTCGATACCGTGAGAGACCTTTTCGGATTGTTGGGAGAACCTTCTCCACCCACTCCTCCCTTTCCATCGTGGGAGAAAACCGGGCAAAGATGTCCAGATCAGCCTCGCTGCTAATCCAAGTATCTCTCGCGAAAGACCCTTGGAGAGTGACCTCAGCCTGAATCTGGGAACTTTGGAGAATCTCGTCAACCTTACTTCGAATAACCTGCGCTAGCCGGACCATTTTCTGTCGCTCGGGGTCGCTTGGAACGATTTTCTCGGCAGCTCGTTGCAAGATTTTCTCGGGCGACGACGGCAAGCTGGTGCAGCTCAGAACTTGATCGTATTTGAAATGAGCAAGTGTACTTTGCTATTTGTGGGCAGGAGCCTCGAATAGAGTAGAATACGTTGGTCCTGAGGGAGAGAGAATGCTCTGTTTGAGTCTAACTTTCTCCACCGGGAAGGTCCCGAAGCTCTCGTCAGCAAGGTGGCCCAGGAAAGCTGCGATTTCGTCCGTCTTTCGCCCCGACTTAACACGGGCGACAGTGATGTGAGGACTGAAGGCTCGAGTCTCCCGGCTGAAACCAAGCTGGTGAAGAATCCTCTCGGTCTGCTCAAAGATCAGCTCGACTTGACTCCAACCCTCACCAACTCCCACCCAGATGACATTCATCCTCTTGAGGTTTGGAAACGCTCCAGCGCCATTGATCTCGAGGGAGAACGGTGGGAATGCTACCTGTGTGAGAGCTGACTTGATTTCCTCAAGTTTCGAAGCGCTGACATTCCCTAAGAATTTCAGCGTTAAGTGAATGTTCTCTCGTTCGACAGGTTTCAGATCTCCTCCTAACGAAAGGAGGGACGACGTGATGGATTCGACTCGGGAGAGAATTTTTTCATCCTCAAGATCGATCGAGATGAAACTGCGAATCTGGCCGCTTGACAATGCTGATGCGGTAAGCATCGGCGCCGTTTAAGAGCTATAACTGCCGCGTTTGTCAAGCGCCCGAGAACGATCTTTGCAATCGGGGAAACCAAGGAAGACGGTGCTGGTTATAGTTGGAATGCCGGGGGCAGGGAAGAGCCTCGCTTCAAGTGTGATGAAAGCGCGGGGAATCCCAGTCTTCGTATCTGGCGATATCATTCGAGCAGAGGCACGGAAGAGGAAGCTGAAGTTCACACGGAAGAATCTCGGAGAACTCATGCTGAAGATCCGAAAAGAAGAGAGCATGGGCGCCGTTGCGAAAAGACTGGTTCCACTGGTCGAGAAAGCAAGGGAAGAATTTGTCGTATACGAGGGCGCGAGAAGTGTTGAAGAGGTCGATGAACTTCGTCGGAAATTTCACGTTGTCACAATCGCTATCCACGCTTCTCGCGAAGCACGATTCAGGAGGCTTCAGCGGAGAGGACGGTCGGATAGGCCGAGAGGATGGGCTGACTTTGCAGAACGAGATAATCGCGAACTCGGGGTTGGGATTGCGAAACTTATTGCGTTGGCAGATCGGACGGTTGAGAATGAAGATACCAAGGATGATCTCAAGAGGAGAACTCGACGAGTACTACAAGTAGTCCTCAAACCGAAAAAATCTTAGTGGTCGCCGAAGCCGAGATCAAGCCGACTGAAAATCCCGAGAAAGTCAAGAAAGCCATAACCAGCCTGTTCTCAGGCGACATAGTAACCGAAGGCGAAGAAAACGACTACGGCCTAGCTAGACTTCATGGGACTGGACGAGAGTCACTGGAAAAATTCAGGATGATCCTGCAGAGAGATAGAATACGTGCAGCTGCACGATCCCAACTCTTCAAGGGGAAAGAAGAGAGCAGAATAATCGTATTTCTGAACAAGCAAGTAGCTTACGTCGGGCACGTTTCCTTCTCAGCTCCAGAAGGAGAATCACCGTTGGGACCTATTCGTCTGGAAATACAAACAGCAGACCCCGTCGGGATCATCGACTGGCTGACGGGGGGACCCATGCGACGGCAAGACACCTGAAGCCAATTCGCACCACTAACAGTCTTGATGAGTCGAGAGTCAGCTCTGACCCATTCAAACAGTTCAACAAGTGGTTGCTCGAATCTGCCGGCAGACGTGCAATTCTGCCCGAAACCATGACGCTAGCGACAGCGACTAGATCAGGGCGTCCGTCAGTTCGCACACTCCTTCTCAGAGAATTCGACGATTCTGGATTCGTGTTCTACACCGACTACTCTGGGAGAAAGGGCAGGGAACTAGCAGAAAATCCTCAGGCTGCACTAGTCTTCTACTGGCCTCGGACCGGCCGACAGGTTCGAGTAGAAGGACGAGTCTTCAAGGTCTCTTCCAAAGAATCTGACATTTACTTTAGTAGTCGTGCCCGCGACAGTCAGCTGTCGGCATGGGCGTCCCAACAGAGCCGTGTTGTACGCGATCGAAGATTTCTGGAGGAACGAGTCAAACGGTTTGGAGAGAAATATCCCGGCAGAATCCCACGCCCTCCAGACTGGGGAGGCTATCGACTTCGACCGAGCGTCTTCGAGTTCTGGAAGGAAAGGCCTGGCAGACTCCACGATCGATTGCGTTACCGACGCTCGAAGGGACGCTGGATTATACGTCGACTGGCTCCGTAGTCAAGTTGGATTGAGAATCTGGGCGGTTCAGAAAATCTACTTGAGCGGTTTCAACGCCAGAGTCTGGAAGTCCTTCGGTACGAGAGTCTGTTTGAAAATTTTCCGAGCCTCCCTCAAAAGGACAGAATCGTCCCTGGTCACGGCGCTGATATGAACAACTGCGAGACGTTTTGCCTTCGCAGCTTTGGCAAGCTGCGCCGCTTCGCGGGCGGTCGAATGATAATATTCTTTGGCTTTGGGGCGCCTCTCTTCGGCAAAGCCGCCATCGTGCATTAGCAGATCAGCCCCCTTTGCTAGTCTCCTCACTGATTCCGCGGGTCGCGTATCTATCGCGTAGACGACCTTAAGCCCTGACCGCGGCGAATCGACGACATCATTCGGGCGAATTTCTTTTCCGTCTACTCTCACCGCTTTTCCGTGTTGTAGTTCTCCCCATAGTGGTCCCTCTGGGACCCCTAGGCGCTTCGCCTTTTCCGGATGGAAGCGTCCTGGACGTTCTTTTTCTTCAATAGAGTACGCGATACAGGGAATATCGTGCTTCGCGAGGGTAGTCCTAATGAGATACTCGCCCCTGTCTACCTCCTGTCCAGGACTCAGTTCCTTTGCTCTGACTTTGAAGTTGGCTGGATACCCAAGGGGTCTGTAGATCAGGTTCAGGAATTTCATCAAAC
>Ga0209236_1003130_pt1 | contig 10116 bp, 8 predicted proteins | sample GraSoi013_1_40cm_FD_185819 | JGI IMG/M metagenome (GOLD analysis project Ga0209236, IMG submission 185819) | Grasslands soil microbial communities from the Angelo Coastal Reserve, California, USA - Sample 09_27_2013_1_40cm (SPAdes) (version 2) | ecosystem: Environmental > Terrestrial > Soil >... | reverse complement strand
AGCTCCTTAATAGCCGGGGACCTTGCCGTCGCCGAGGGGCATGTCTCTCCTCTGTCCGATCGACTTTCGATACGGCCGCCCGGAGATGAAAGGGATCTTCGAGGAGGAGGCCCGCCTCCAACGTCTCCTGGATGTTGAGGCCGCTCTGGCCCGCGCGGAAGCCAAGGTCGGGCTCGTCCCGCGGGAGGCCGCCGCCGAGATCACGAAGAAGGCGACGACGAAATATGTGACCGTGAAACGGGTCGAGGAGCTCGAACGGGAGACGCGGCACGATCTGATGGCGGTCGTCCTCGCCCTCACGGAGGCGTGCACCGGAGACGCAGGCAAGTTCGTCCATCTCGGCGCGACGAGCAACGACATTCAAGACAGCGCGACCGCGCTTCAATTGAGGAGCGCGATTCAGGTCATCGACGAGGGGCTCGGCAATCTCATCGAAGCATTATCGGAGCTCGCGGCGAAGCACAAGAAAACGATCATGCTCGGACGGACGCACGGTCAGGCCGCAGTGCCAATCACGTTCGGACTCAAGATGGCGGTCTTTGCGTCCGATGTCGCGCGCCAACGCGAACGGCTCCGGCAGGCCACGCCACGCATCGTGGTCGGCAAGATGTCCGGGGCCGTCGGAACGGGGGCCGCATTCGGTCCTCGCGCTTCCGAGATCCAGTCCTCAGTGATCGCCGACCTTGGAATCGGAGTCGAAGAGGCCGCGACCCAAGTTGTCGGCCGGGACCGGCATGCGGAATTCATCGCGGTGGTCGCCAACCTCGCCGCCTCCCTCGAAAAGTTCTGCACGGAGGTCCGGAACCTCCAGCGTACGGAAATCGCGGAGGTCGCGGAGGCCTTCGAGGCAAAGGCCCAGGTCGGAAGCTCGACGATGGCGAATAAGGAAAACCCGATCGCCTCGGAGAATGTCTGCTCCCTCGCGCGCATCGTGCGGTCGCTCGTGACCCCGGCCCTCGAGAACGTGCCACTGTGGCACGAACGGGATCTGACGAACAGCGCGGCCGAACGAATTCTGATCCCACACGCGTGCGTCCTGATCGACGAGATGCTCGCACGCACGACGGAGATCTTCCGGACCCTTCGCGTGTTTCCGGATCGGATGCAAGCGAACTTGGAGGCGACGAAGGGACAGGTCATGGCGGAGGCCGTGATGATGGCGCTCGTCGCGAAGGGACTCGGACGACAGGAGGCCCACAAACTCGTGCGCGAAACGGCCCACGCTGCCCGCGCGAAGGGACTCTCTTTGCGCGATTCGCTGCTCGAAGAACCTCGGGTTTCCAAACACTTGTCCAAGACTGAGATGGACGCCGCATTCGATCCCGTCGCGTACCTGGGGCAGTGCGCGGCGATCGTCGACTCGACGTTGAAACGGCTCCGCTGAGTCCGCGATTGCGGACCTTCTCCGAATCCTTAAGTGTCGTCTTCGGCTTTCGCACGGGAATGCAGTTCTCGCGCATCGTCGAGGCCTATGAGCGCATCGAGGCGACGACCAAACGCCTCGAGATGACAGCCCAACTCGTCGATCTCTTGCGCGAAACGCCGGCCGAGGACCTGGACAAGGTGGTGTACCTCACCCAGGGTCGGATCCATCCCGACTACATGGGAATCGAGCTGGGACTCGCGGAAAAAATGGTCATCCGTGTCCTCGCCCACGCGACCGGCCTCGAAGAAGACCGCGTGGAGGTGTTGTGGAAAGAGAAGGGCGATCTGGGACTCGTCGCGGAACAAGTCATCGCCAGCCGGCGGCTGAGACCGCTAGAGTCGACACCCCTGACGGTCGCCAAGGTCTACGCGAACCTCGACGCGATCGCGAGAGAGGGCGGAGAGGGGAGCCAGGATCGAAAGATCCACCTCCTCTCGGACCTGTTGAGCAGCGCGAGCCCGCGGGAGGCGAAGTACATCGTGCGGATGGTCGTGGGGAAGATGCGGCTCGGAGTCGCGGATATGACGATTGTCGACGCCCTCGCGGCGACCTTCGCCACGAAGACGGACCGTGATCGCGTCGAGCGCGCCTACAATGTGTCGTCGGACCTCGGAGAGGTCGCCCGGGTCCTGGCGTCCAAAGGCCTCAGCGGCCTCGAATCCGTGCGCCTACAGCTCTTCCGGCCCATCCGTGCGATGCTCGCGGAACGGCTCGAAACTCTCGAGGAAATTCTGCAGCGGCTCGGGAAGTGTGCCCTCGAGTACAAGTACGACGGCCTGCGGGTCCAAGCCCATATCACGCCGAAGCGGATCGAGCTGTTCTCCCGGCACCTGGAGAACATCACAGGCCAGTTTCCCGAGATCGTGGAGGGCCTCCGGTCCGCGGTCAAAGACCGCAATGCGATCATCGAAGGCGAGGCCGTCCCCGTCGAACCGAACACAGGCGAATTCCTCCCGTTCCAGGAGGTGAGCCGGCGACGCGGGCGTAAGACCGATGTGGAGAGGATGGCCAAGGAGTTCCCCGTCAGCCTCTTCGCGTTCGACTGCCTTCTCGAGCGAGACGAGGACCTCACCCCACGGCCTTACCGCGAGCGGCGAAAGTCCCTCGAGTCGTTCTTGCGGCCGACGGACGGAATCCGCCTCGCGACTGTACGAATCACGGACTCCGCGAAGGAGGCTGAGGGATTCTTCGACGAAGCGCTCCAGGCGGGATGCGAGGGCCTCATGGCGAAGTCCCTTGAGTCGACGTACGACGCCGGGGCGCGAGGTTTCCAGTGGATCAAATTCAAGAAAGAATACAGCGCCGAGATGAGCGACACGATCGACCTGGTCGTCGTAGGAGCATTCGCGGGCCGCGGAAAACGCGCGGGGGGGTACGGCGCCCTCCTGATGGCCGCATACGACGAAAAGGCAGATGTCTTTCGGACGACCTGCAAGCTGGGGACGGGCTTCGATGATGAGACCCTGCGGAAGCTGCCGGAGAAATTGAAAGCCCTGAAACGGGAACGTCGACCGGCTCGCGTCGACTCCAAGCTTGAGGCGGACGTCTGGTTCGATCCCGAAGAGGTCCTAGAGGTCCGCGGGGCGGAGCTGACGGTCAGCCCGGTCCACACGGCGGCGTCGGACACGATCCGACCGGGGGCGGGACTCGCCATCCGCTTCCCCCGGTTCACGGGAAAGTGGCGGGACGACAAAGGGGCCGAGGATGCGACCACCGTGAAGGAACTGTTGGAAATGTACCGGGCTCAACTCAAGAGAGCCAAAGGATCGAGCTAGGCGGCATCGGCCTGTGGGAACCGCCCGGTCGCCGCGAATTGCTCCAAGATGGCGGCCAGTCCGCGCGGGTCTGCTAGGTGGAGACTTCCTTCGGGAAGATCGCTCGAGGTGTCGATGAGCGGCCGGCCGAAAAGACATGTCGCCATTCCCAAGGCGGCGGCCCCGCGTAGGTCTTGCGCCGAATCGGAGACGAAGAGGGTGCGCTCCGCGGGGGCGCCCAAGGACTCAAGCGCTTTCTGATAGATGGGCGCGTTCGGCTTGTAGGACTCGACATCTTCCGACGTCACAATGACGTCGAAGTACGGAGCGAGCGGCAGCCGTCGGAGCAGCCGATCGACGTTCTCCCGGTCCCCGTCTGTGACGATCCCCAACCCCGCGGAAAGACTTCGGATTTCCTTGAGCCACTCCTCCGTCACGCCGCCGACGAAGCGGACGCGCGTTTCGAAATCGTCCCATCCTTCCCGCAGAATCGTTCCCGCCTCGGCGTCCGTCACGCGGACCTTTCGCTCCCGCAACAGTTGCCCCATGACTCCGGAGGCGACCTCGAACTCGGGTACGAAGACTTGTCCGGCATCACGCGGCATCGCGCGAGAGCCTTCGACGATCCAGCGTCGCACGATCTCGGCGGCGTCGGGGCGCAACGCGGGATACTTCCCCGCGACGTTTGCGCCGAGGGAGACGAGAAGTTCTCTCAAGTCCACAAGGGTCTCGCCGAGATCAAAGAGGACAAACGGTTTCATGGCGGGAACCCCTCGGACCGTCCGCGACGAAGGTTCAAAATCCGCGAGCCTCCCGGCGCGTCATATACTCGCGCAGCGTGATTTCCGGACCGAGGGCGCCGATCATCCGATCGTAGTCTTCGTTCGTCGCATGGCTCATCTTCTCGCGCATCGCGGCCGCTTGCTGGAATTCCAGCCCGAAGACTTCGTGCAATCGAGAGCGATAGTCCGAGCCTTCCAAGATCGACTGGGCCGCGAGGGCCCCGGTGATCACGGAATACCGGAACCCGAAACCGGCGACGGCATCTTGGAATCCTCCGGCTTCGCCTGCGAGCATCGTGCCGTCGCGGAGGCATCCGGCGATTGGATCTGGGGAGAAGTATGCGCGGCCCATGATGCGGCCGACGCGCTGGCCGGAGCCCACAATGTCTTGGATCCACGGCAACTCGAACGCCATCTCGGTAAGAGCGAGGAGCCGGTCGAAATCGAGCTCGCTCCACGAAACGCTGTACAGAGAGTGGAATCCGATCCCGGGCGTGATCGCGAAGTATCCCCCCGGCGCCACGTCGTTGTCGAAGAGAGCGTATGCGACGTCTCGGTCCAATCGACTCCCGTCTTCGCTGATCGAATAACCAGCGCCAAGGATGTTGTACCCATCGCGAGGGGGCCCGGTCGCGGCGATGTCGGCGTCTGTCGGATCGATCTCCGTGCCGAAGTGAAAGCGAACTCCCGCCGACTTCGCGCGTCGGAACAGGATCTGATCCACGGTGTGCTCTTCTCGACCCCGCATGAAGAGGTAGTGAGCGGGCCCATGGATCACGTTCCTAGCATGGGGCGAGCAGCGGACCGTGCGATTCACGGTGCTGAAGGGCGGAATGTCGAAGCCGAAGGACCGCAACTCATCGAGGACGTCCCGCTCGCGGTAGTTCCGAATCCCCTCCGTGTGCGGTCCTGAGCTCGGGAGCAAGCGGGATTTCCGTTCGTATACATCCACGGGCCGGCCGGCCTTGGAGAGGACGTATGCGGCAGTCAAGCCCGCAAGACCCGCGCCCGCGATCCGAGCCCTCTCAACCACAACGGCGAAAACGTCCCCGGGACAAAAATAGATTCCCCTGACGATGTTCCGATTTCACCGAAGGACTGTGCTTTGCGGGCGAAAACCCCGGTTTATATATAGCCTACCTCATATTGAAATCGCTCCCCAACGGTCTTCGTACCCTGTTGTGGCCTACGTGAACCGATGGACATCTACGACCTGCTGCGCGTACTGCCCCTGACTTCAGCAGCCGTCTGGTTCGTCCTCGCCGGGCTTCAAGTGTACCGCGACCGCATCCACACTTGGACGGAGACGTTCTTCCTGTTCGCCTGCATCTTCGCAGGACTGTATGCGACTTGGGACTGGCTCTTCTTTACCGCGAACGCGAACGACGAAGGATTCGCTCGATTCACCGGCTTGATGAGCCTGTCGAGCGCCATCGTAACCTCCCTGTTCCTGCTTCTCTTCACCCTCGTTTACATCGACCGGATGCGACGCGTGTATTGGTCCTTCGCGATCGTCACCTTCGGCGTCCTGTTCCTTGTCTGGGCTTATGGACTGGAGGGCGTCATACGGGGTAACGGACTGTGGCTTCCCGTATTCAATGAGGCTGTCTTCCTCATCGTCCTCGTCTGCATCGGGGCGTACAGCGTCGGCGGCATCGTGAACCTGTACCGATTGCACAAGATCGTGCGCACGGCAAGTCCCCAGTTGGCCCGAAGGACCCAAGGTTTTCTGATCGTCTTCGCACTCATCGTCATCCTCGGACTCGGGACGAACGGAGCCTTGGGTGCCCTCCGATCGAACATCCCTCCGCCCTTCTCGACGCTTAGCCTGGTGATCGCCGGAGCGACGATCTACACCCTCTATCCGGGGAGCCGTCAGCGAATTTCCGAGGCGGTCCGCCGTTTCCAGTCCCGCCGCTACTCGATCAAAGCCTCGTTCCTCACGTTTGAGGATGGAACGTTGATCGGTTCGAAGGCGCGGCCGGGCGAGACGGTCATCGACCAAGATCTCTTCGGAGCGACGCTCGATGTGATCCAGAACTTCATGCGAACTTCGTTCCCCATTCTTCGAGGGAAATCCCTCAGCTCGATCAGCCACGGCACCTACACGTTGGTCGTGGAACGGGCTCGGCACACCTACCTCACGGTCGTCCTCGAGGGTGAGGAGACGGATCAACTCCGGAGACAGATGCGGGACCTGCTCCTTGATTTCGAGACGACGAACCGAGCCGTTCTCGCGCAGTGGCGGGGCATGCCCGCGGAAGCGAAGGGGACCGACGACATGTTGTCGGCGTTCTTTGCGGAAGCCCCTCTCCTCTAGGCGTACACCTGGATAAGACCCACGGGTGAACCGAGGACGAACAGCTTCCGCGGCTTCGGTCGGAGGCGAATGATCTTCTGCCGGAGCTTGATCTCCCGGTCTCGGTACCGGGCTTTCATTTCGTCGACCGATGCGTACGTTTTCGACAACGACTCTCCCTGGTGGAGCAGCTTGGACAGATAGGACACCGCCACCATCGCCGCATACTCCTCGAAGTTCCAGTTGCTGTGAACCGACCCGTTCTGCGAATACACGTAGGAGGCCCGTCGCATCCTCGTGGGGATCCAACCGCCGGCGATCCCGAGTTTCGTGTGGCGGACGACCACATCGATCATCGGAAGGAGGTCGAGCAGTTCCCTCCCGTGCGGAGTCAGGAACCATTCCTCCTCGTAGTCCATCAGGAAATGCGCATCGAACTTCGCTTCTTCCGGCAGCGGGAAGGCTCTGCGGAACGCTCCCTCCAACTCATAGCCGGAGCCGAGTCCCTCCAGATGAATCGCGATCCCGTGGCGACGTGCATAATGGCGGAACGGATCGATGCCTTTCGCGAGGACGTCGAGAAAGCGCTTCGTCTCCTCCGGGCCGCGCTCTCGGTTGTACGCGGTGTGCGTCAGGATCACGTTCGACTTTGCACCGAGGCTCGCGAGGCTGTGGACCAGGGCGAGGCAGTACAGACCCGCGTCCGCTTCCACATCGTATTCGACCGGCACGGAAAGCGTGGACCGTGTCCCGTCCGGGATGTCGTACATGACGAGGTCCCGCACGCCCAGGAGCGCCTGGTCCGGATCCACCCCGAGGCCGAGGGAATGAGAGAGGGCCTCCCACGACTCGGCGAACGAAGCACGAATCGCCTCCGGCGTCGCCAGTTGCAGCGCCCCTCCACTCCGGGCCGGGAGTGGCGTTTGTCCGTCCACGTAGTCCGCGGATTCCACGAGGCTCTGAAAGAGGTCCTCCTGGAGGCGGTCGTCGACGGGCTCGGCGTCGATGGAATCAGGGGGTTCCAATCCTGGTTCTTCGGGGGGCGCAGGCGACGTCTTAGACGAGCTGTTCGCGGTCACGGAAAGAACCCTCTCCCACTGTTCCCAGGAGTGATTATCAGTTATTTAATTGCTACGAATGCTACGAATTGCTACCGATTGACGGTTTCTGTAGAAACGATGAAATAGGCCGGGAACGATCCGGGACCGTGGCGCGAACCGTCACTTCGAAGCCCGCGGAAAAGATCCAGTTCAACATCCGCGTGGACGAGCAGGTCCTCACTCGATTCCGGGAGTACTGTCGCCGCAACGGCCTCGATCCGCAGGGACAGATCGTGCTGTTCATGCAGAGGGTTCTCGATACGGAATTCGATTTTCAGGAGCGCCTGTGGTCGGCCTTGAAGGCGGAGACCCCTTGAGCACCGATGGCGAAACGCCCGTATCGAAGCGACGCGCGAGCATCGCCAGTTCCTGCGGAGACACCGCCTCCGGTGCTACGGTGAGGAAGAGCCGGCAACCATGGAGGCTCGCGATGTCGAGGGCATCTTTCACGAACGGGAGCCAGGAGCGCACGTCGACGTATAGGGCAAGCTGCTCGAGGCCCACGAGCACGATGTCCATCCCTCCGTGCGCCGCGGCGTAGTTCCCGATCGCCCGGCGCCCTTCCGTGTCGAGAGCCTTGGGACGTACACACGGGAATCCGGCTTCCGGCTGGTCCGTGACCCACACGATGTCGAAGCGGTCTCCGTACCGCAGCCGCGCCTTGGTGGGATGCTCCGTCGTCAAGAGGAGTCCGCGACGCGCGCCGACGAGGGGCAGGGCCACGGGGGCATCCTGCGCGTTGATCGTCATCAGGACGTGCTCCGCACCCGGAGTGGACGGAGCCAGGGCCTCCTGGACTTCGAGGACACGATCGACGGAGCCGCGAATGAGGGCGAGCTGCTCCGGTGGAAACGTTCCCAGCCCTGCGGCGACAATCACGGTCCCTTTCGACGCGCTCGCTTGGTTCGTGACTCGCTTGAGGAAGCGCGCCATCGCCTCGAAGCCCGCCAGGATCGCAAGGTAGTCGAGGTCATCGAGGAGGACCGCGGTCTCCGGATTTTCCCGGAGGAACTTCACGACCGTGTGGACGAGCTCGAAGTCGAGCCCGTTCGGTCGCACCGTGCGCGCTTCATTGGAGACCGACGTGATCCAGAGGATCGGGGTCCGTTCGAGCCCGAAGCGGACGGCGACCCGAGAGGGCGCGAGCCCGGTCACGCACAGACCCGGAGTCGCGGAGACGATGTCCCGGAACGCTCCCATCGCCGAGCTGCGTCCATTCTCGAGGACGAGGTAGTTCAGGCCCCGTTCCAAGCGGTGGCGGGGCGCGCGCGCCGCGCGTAATTCCGTCACCGGTTCAATCGCAAGATAGCGGTATCGCGCGACCGCGTATGCGATAAAGATTGACCACATCAGGGTGTAGAGCGAGCCGAGACCGATCCGGGTGTTGTTCGCGGTGAGAACAGGCCAGAGGAGCTCCGTGATTGCCGCGGGAAACGTGCCGCAAATCAAACCGACGAGGACGACGCCGAGCATCCATCGGCTCGGGGTCTTTCGGACCTGCCACCACGAGCGGACGAAGAGCATCACGGAGGCGAACATCCAGGCGAAAAACACCGGCGCGAAATATTGGTACGTCGGGGCGACGCGAGCGCTCGGACCGAACGCGTTCGACGACATCCCGTTGATGATGAGGTCCGTCATCGAGATCAGGTAGGCCCAGCCAACGAACGGGGCATAAATCGCCGCGAGAGCCCAGGGGCGGCGGATCCACTCACTCTTCGTGGGATAGGTCAAGGCGAGATGGTACAAGGTCGCAGGAACGAGGGCAATCCCGACCCACGTGAACCGAGCCCAGAACAGGAGGAGGTCCGGCGACGTGCCGACGGCCAGGGACCTCTGGATCGTCTCCCCGAGGTCCCATATCACGAAGGCGAGCATGACCAGGAGGACCGATCGGTTCGCGGAGCCGCGCGGATTCACGCCGAACACGTAGGCTCCGAGGAAGGCGCTCACGAGCAAGGCCGCGATTGGGAGGATGGCCCCGGGGGCGAGAACGAATGCGATGGAGGGGCCCGCGGTCATTCCGACACAATCTCGAAGTTTCCGTGCTCCACGAGGAGCGGGAAGTAATCGAGGTCATGTTCGGCCCCGCGCATCTTCACCACGCCGATGTAGCGGCGCACGGACGTGCTCATGCCGACATCGACCTCGCGCAGCCGAAGGTGGATGATCGTGTCCGAGAGGAACTCTTCGACGCCGAAATGGGCGAACTTCGTCGTGTCCCGCGGCATCTCGGAGACGAGGAACGTCGTGGCGTTCAGATCGCGCAGCTCCTCGAAGAACTGGAAGATCTCGTTGCGCGGACTCTCGAACGGCGCGAGGGCGTAGAGCGCGTCGAGGCTGTCGAGGGCAATCAGGTCGCACCCCATCTCCTCCTTGTACCGCGCGAGCTGACGGCGGAGTCCGAGGAGCCATCGAGGCTGTTCGCGGACCTCTTCGATCTCCCGCCGCAACGCCCGGACGTCAATGATGTGGACGCCCTTCGCGTGGACCGGGTCCATCCCGAGCGACGTCATCTGTGCGACCAGGGAGGCCCGGCTCTGTTCCATGGACAAGTAGAGCCCGGAAGCGGCGCGCTCCTTTGCCTCGTTGAACAGGATCCGGTACACGAAGGAGGACTTCAAGGACCCCGGCGGCCCCGCGACGAGGACGATGTGGCCTCGCGGGATGCCGCCGCTGAGGCGAGCATCCAAGCCGACCACATAGGTGGGAATCTTGTCCGTGGCCTGAGACAATACGGGAACCCCTCCCCCGA
>Ga0209236_1003126_pt1 | contig 10119 bp, 10 predicted proteins | sample GraSoi013_1_40cm_FD_185819 | JGI IMG/M metagenome (GOLD analysis project Ga0209236, IMG submission 185819) | Grasslands soil microbial communities from the Angelo Coastal Reserve, California, USA - Sample 09_27_2013_1_40cm (SPAdes) (version 2) | ecosystem: Environmental > Terrestrial > Soil >... | reverse complement strand
ATGTGGTGGGCGAAGACCATGAAGCCGAGCACGCCGATGGCCGCCATGGAGAAGGCCATCGCGCGGTAGCCGAAGATCGGTTTTCGGCTGAACACGGGGATGACCTCGGACACGATGCCGAAGGCGGGCAGGATCATGATGTAGACCGCCGGGTGCGAGTAGAACCAGAAGATGAACTGGTACAGGAGGGGATCCGAGCCGTGGGTGAAGAAGTGGGTGCCGAGCTGGCGGTCCATCAGCACCATGCCCAGCACGCCGGCGAGGAAGGGGCTGGCCAGCAGCGACAGCGCGGCCGTGATCTCGATCGACCATACGAACAGCGGAAGCCGGAACCACGTCATCCCCGGCGCCCGCATGTTGTGGATCGTCACCAGGAAGTTGATCGCGCCCATGATCGATGAGATCCCCAGGATGTGCAGCCCGAGGATCCAGAGGTCCTGGCCGATCCCGACGGCATAGGCCTTCTCGGTCAGCGGCACATAGCCGGTCCAGCCGGCGGCGGCGGCCCCAGTCTTCGTCAGAAGTCCGCTGTACATCGTCAGGCCGCCGAGCGGGATCAACCAGAAGGAGAAGGCGTTGATCCGCGGGAAGGCCATGTCGCGGGCCCCGATCATCAGCGGCACGAAGTAGTTGCCGAAGCCCGAGAACACCGGGATGATCCAGAGGAAGATCATGGTCGTCCCGTGGAGGGTCATGATCTCGTTGTAGGTCTGCGGCGCGAGGAAGTGGTTGTTCCCCACCGCGAGCTGGGTGCGCATCAGCAAGGCAAAAAGGCCGCCGACCAGGAAGAAGGCGAAGGTCGTATAGAGATAGAGGATCCCGATCTTCTTGTGGTCGACCGTGGTCAGCCACGACATGATGCCGCTTGCGGGGCGGGTTTCGCTCCGCGGCAGGGCGATGCTAGCCATATGCCTCCTTCATCCTCCGGTCACCGTGACGGTACCCCGCATGTTGTTGGCTTCGTGGAATTTGCAGACATAGGTGTACGTCCCAGCCCTGGTGAACTTCACCTCGAAGGTGTCCCCCTGGTTCATCGTGTCCGAACTCGGCACCTGATCGTTGTCGAAGACCACGTTGTGCACGAGCGACCCGTCGTTCTTCCACTGGATGACATCGCCGACCTTGGCCGTCGCGGTGACTGGGTCGAACTTCAGGGCGTCCGTCTCCGCCACGTTGACCGCGGCGGGCACGCCGGTCACTTTCTCGGCCGCCGCGCCACCGGGTGGCGGCGCGCCGCTCAGGAAAGCCTGGTACTGCGCGTCCGACACGGCGTCCACTTCCAGGAGCATTGAGAAGTGATAGAGCCCGCAGAGCTCATTGCATTGCCCCAGGTATTGGCCCGGCTGGCTGGCCTCGATCCAGCCGCTGTTCTGAAAACCGGGCTTGGCGTAGATCTGCCCTCCCAGGCGCGGCACCCAGAAGGAGTGGAGCACGTCCCTGCTCGTGACCTGCAGGCGCACGACCTGGCCCACCGGGATGGTCAGCTTGGTGATGCTGGTCTTGCCGTTCGGATACTTGAAAGACCATGCCCACTGGATGCCGGTCACCTGGATCGTCTGTTGCGGCGGCGGTCCGTTTCGCACGTAATCCATCCGCAGCGTGGTCCGGATGAAGAGAAACGACACGATCACCACCGGGATCGCCGTCCAGAGGATCTCCAGGCGAGGATTGCCGTGCACCTGGGCCGGCTCGCGGTCATCCGTGCGGCGGAAGCGCAGCGCCGCGTAGACGAGCAGTCCACCCACGATGACCAGCACAGCCATCGCGATCCAGAAGATGCTGGTATAGACGCTGACGATGTCGCAGGCATTGGGGCCGGCGCAGTCCAGCGGCGTGACGCTGACCGCAGGCACGCCCACGAGTGTAGCGACCAGCGGCGTCATCATCGGTGAAACAGCCACCAGCGGCCGACGGGTTGCCGCTCGCCGTTCCGCTCCTGCGCAGTCCGGCGGGCGTCGTGCATGGCGTCATACCAGAACGTGAGCGCCAGCAGGAAGGTGCTGATGAATACCAGCAGCGACACCATCTCGACCAGCAGCGAGAGCAGCACCATCGCGCTGCCGCGCGGCTTCCAGAACGCCAGCAGCTCGCCGGTGGCGCCCGGGATGTTGAGCGTCACCAGGAAGAGCAAGACCACACCAAAGAGGAAGACCACCGCCTTTTTCGGTTGACGGTTGTAGAGCTGGCCCACGCCGGGAACCACCGAGAGCCAGGTCGCCAGCCGGACACTCGCGCGGTGCCGAGGCGGGCTTTGGACCGGGGCAGGATGCAGCTCGACCACGGGTGCTGGAACAGCTACCGCTGGAACATCCGGTAGCAGTAGAAGGCCACCAGCAGCAACGTGCACACCGCCCAGACGAGGACGAAGAAGAAATCGCCGGCCCCCGGGTCACGAGTGAGGTTGAGCAGGTGGACGAGGGCCGGAACCATCAGCCGCCCGCCTTGTGCGCCTTGGTCACGTCGAGCAGGTTCTCCGCCACGATCACGAGCGCGGTCAACCCAACGATCACGGCGAAGGCGAAGACGGTCCCGATCAGGTTCTTGAGCTGCTGGCGTCTCATCGGGGTCCCCGGAGAATCGCAGATTCGACGGGGTGATTCATCGGGGTCCCCGGAGAATCGCAGATTCGACGGGGTGATTCATGGACGGCTCGTGTACTGCTGCCACATCCGGATCCAGTGCACCAGCAGGTTGATGTTGTCGTTGACCGGCTGCGGGAGCAGCTTGTTGACGCCCCACGCCGGCATGATCGTGCCCTTGTGTTCCTCGCCCGTGTTGCCCAGGTAGATGCAGCGGTAGTAATAATCGTCGTTGAAGAAGCCCAGCCGGTTCTGGTCGTTGAGCGGCGGTCCCTTGCCGCCCTCACCGGTGGCCCCGTGACACTGCGCGCAGTTGTTCTCGTAGAGTTGCGGCGCCTTGTCGAAGGTCCCAAAGGGGTTGGCGACCAGGTTCTGGTGGCCGCCCGCCTGGTCGGTCGCCTGCCGGTTGCCGTTGTGGCAGATGATGCAGCCGCTCTCGTCGATGCCCAACCCTTTGTAGGCATTCGGGATGAAGCCGGTGAGCTGCGCCACGACCGGCTTGTTCGTCGAGGGATCATTGACGACCTTGCCGTTGGCGTCGAGCACGTAATAGGGCTGAGCGCGCGGGTCGAGGCAACTGGTGGAGGGGGCCGCCGATGCGGATGGCGCGGCCGATGGCGATGGCGCGGCTGACGCCGACGGCTTGGCCGAGGCGCTCGCCGATGGGCTCGCCGACGGACTGGCGGCCGCCGTGGCGGGGCGGCAGATCAGGGTCTCCTGGCCGTACTTGGCGAAGACCGAGTCGCTGATCACCGACGGATGGTTGGGACCGAGCCGCTCGGCCCCTTTTTGCGGACCGATCTTCGTGATGTCGGGGACGTGGCATGTGATGCACCGTTCGACCATGAACTGCCCGTTGACCTGGACTTTGGGGAAGAGCTGCTGGACCTGGATGGGAAAATCCTGCCCGTACTGCGCGGCGTACTTCTCCTGGATCGGCGCCCACGGACGGCTCAGATCCTGATAAAAAGCGAAGCCGAGCAACAGCAGAAAGGCCACGCTCACGGCCAGGAAGGCGCGCCCTAGCACGGCTTTCCTCCGCACGTCTGGGGATTGCCCAGCACCCAGCCCCAGTCCCAGATGAACTCATGGCCACGGAAGAAGGTGCCGATGATGACGAGCGCGACCACGATCGCGGCGTAGAGCGCGAAGAGGATGATGGCGACTTTGCGCTCCGACGGCCGCCGGCTCGGATTGCGATCGAGGAACGGCACCAGGATCATGAGCACGATCACGAAGGTGGGGAAGGCGACGCCGGCCATCAGGGGCGGGAAGCGCGAGAGCAGCTCCTGCAGGCCGAGAAAGTACCAGGGCGCCTTGGAGGGGTTCGGCGTCATGCCGGGGTTGGCCTGGCCCAGCAAAGGCGCCTGCAACCAGACGGAGACCAGGATCAAAAAGGCGGTCATGGCGACCGCGGCGATGAATTCCTTGAAGACGAACTCGGGGAAGGAGACGACCATCTCGTCCTCGCTGTCGTCGCGGACGGTCGATGGCACCTCCACCTGCCGGCGGCGCTGCTCCACCCGGTCGCGGGCCGCGATCCGGTCGCGCGCTTCGGTGGCCATGCCTAATTAAAGCCCCCCGCTGAAGCCATCTTTTCGGACTCGCCAGAAGTGGACGACCATCAAGAGGAACGCCGCGAGCGGCAGCCCGACGACATGTAACACGTAAAAGCGCAGCAGCGCGTTGTCACCGACCACCCGCCCACCGATCAGCAAGTACCGGGTGTAGGGGCCGGCGATGGGGGCGTACTTCGCCATGTTGGTCCCGACCGTCACCGCCCAGATGGAGAGCTGGTCCCAGGGCAACAGGTATCCGGTGAAGCTCAGGAGGAGGGTGATCAGCAGCAGCAGGGTTCCGACGCCCCAGTTGAACTCGCGCGGCTTCTTATAGGCGCCGGTCAAAAAGACACGCGCCATGTGGAGCCAGACCGTGATCACCATCGCGTGCGCCGCCCAGCGGTGCATATTGCGAATGACGCCGCCGAACGTGACGACGAACTGGAGGTCGCGCATGTTCTCGTAGGCGGTGTGCGTCGAGGGCACGTAATAGAACATCAGGAAGAGCCCGGTGACAGTCAGCACGATGAAGAGGAAGAACGACAGTCCGCCGAGGCAGAGCGTGTACGACATCCGGATCCAGGAGCGGCGTACGCGCACCGGATGGATGTGAAGGAAAAAGTTCGTGAGCGCCGTGCGGGCGGCGATCTTGTCGGTGAGCGGGAGGCCGTGACGGAAGACCGAACCAACCATCTGCCCGATGACCGCGAACATCTCGTCCAGCGCCGCACGGATAACGGTCATGAACCCTCCCGTTAGCTGATCAGACTTTCAGGCGGAACGCGCGATCTACGATAACGGAGCGGTCGATCAAGAGTTTCCCATCCGGGGCCACTTCGACGTGGACGCGGTCCATCGGCCGGGGCGCCGGCCCGAAGAAGTTGATGGCGTCGCGGAAGTAGCGGCTGCCGTGGCACGGGCACTTGAAGCCGGGGAGCGCCGGGTTGGCCCTGGTCGCCTCCAGGCCGGTATCGGGATCCCTGGAGATCGAGGTGCCGGCATTGACCAGGTCGCTGGTGACGTCGTCGAAGTAGCGGGGGGTGCAGCCCAGGTGGGTGCAGATCAAGCTGATCGCGTAGAAGCCGTTCGGGTCGTGATTGATGACGACCCGCTTGTCGATGAGCACGGTTGTCGATCCCACTGCGTAGGTGGTGGGGGCGTCCGCCTTGAAGGCCGGCGGGTCCTCGTAGGTCGCGTTCGGGTAGACGAACTTGAGACTCTGGTAGAGGGCGATCGCCGAGGCGACCGAAAAGCCGACCCAGCCGGTGATGGCCAGGAAGCTGCGCCGCGACATCTCGCGGCTGTCTTCCATCAAACGCTTAAAAGAGGAAGCCATCACACGAAGGGGTTATGGGCTGGTGGCGTGAGGATCGTCGCGAAGATGATCGTCGACGCCATGATGATGATGAAGAGCACGGCGACGAGTAGGCAGCCGAAATCGGCCTTGATCGCCGCCAGCACGCCATGCACGCAGTCGAGGATAGCAAAGCGAGCCGAAGCCAAACATCGGGTCGTGGCCCTAGGTCGTCAGCGCCTTCCGCTTGCGAAGGTACTCGTTGACCAGGGACACCAGCGTGGCATGGCTCCAGGTCAGCGGTGAGACCGAGATGGGCGCCTTGGAGTAGGGGTCGAGCTGCTCGGAGAGCACACCGCTCGGGAAGGCGGCCCCTGCAACCCACTCCAGGATCTCGTGCGCCTTCTTGAGGTCGTCGAGCGAGTGCGCCTGGCTCACCAGCCACTGCCCGTACCACATGGTGCAGATGAACCACGGGTTGCCGGGGACATTGCCGATGTCCTGGCTCACCTGGTAGTACCAATCGTTCTCGTAGCGCGCGATGCCGCCAACTTCGGTCTTGCACCAGAGCCGGTCATAGACCGCCTTCATCGTGCTCACGATCTGCGGATCCTCGGCTGTGAACATGCCGAAATACCACAGCCCGTAGACGCTGGAGTCGATTGTCAGGTCGCGCGCCGTCGTGCCATCGGCCCGCACGTAGATGCGGCGGATGAATCGGTTCAGCTCCGGATCGAAGAGGAAGCGCAGCGTGCCCTGCCTGATCCCGTCGGCCACGCCCCGGTAGCGGTCGGCCAGGGTCATCTCGCCGTAGAGCGCGGCAAAGTTGGCCGCGGCCCGCAAGCCGGCCCAGACCGTCGCCACCGTGAAGCTCATCACGCCGCGGCGCTCCTCCCAGAGGTCGTAGCTGGGTTGCGGCAACCCGGTAAGGGGGTCGATGTAGCTGGCCAGGAAATCGCCCACCAGGATGATCAAGGGCCGGTAGTAGGCCTTGAAGAACTCGAAGTCGCGATGGCGGTCGTAGTGCTGCCAGAGGGCGAAGAGCACCAGGCCGGTCTCGTCTTCCTGGATCGGGTACTGTGGCTTGCCGGTGGCGTCGACCCAGGGATGCCAGCTGCTGCCCGGGTCGCCCGCCGGCGTGTACTTGTGGCGGAAGTAGCCTTCTTTGGTCACGATCCGCGCGCAGAGCTCGAAGAAGCGCCGGGGAACGTCGACGTAGCCGGCCTGGTCCATGGCGTACACGGCGAGTGCGGCGTCGCGCGGCCACATATAGCTATAGGTGTCGCGGGCGAACTTGATGATGTCGGTGTCGTTGGCGGCAAGTACGGCGCCGCCGCTGTCGATCTGGGTCCGCACCACCAGCAGGCAGCGGCGGAAGAGGTCGGCGACCTGTGGCGAGAGATCCCCGAACTCGCGCTCTTCCTTGTTGACCCAGGCAATCCAGTAGGAGCGCGTGCGCTCGAGAAACGCCTCCGGTCCGCGCAGCACGACGACGTCGGCGACCGTCTGGAGCTCGGCAAGGTTGCGCGCGGCGATCAGCCAGTGGTACGCGGTCGCGGTCCCCCCTTGCGCGATGCGGCCGAGCTTCAGCGCGAGCGTCATGTCGACCGATCCCTGCTCGATCGGGTTGTTGCCGAGCTCGCCATCCTCGGCGTCCCGCCAGGTTCCCTGCGCGCCCCCTACGTCCTTCTTGCCGCAGGCGTAACCGTCCAACCCGATGCGATCGCCGACCTGGCCGCAGGCGGCGAAGCAGCGCTGACCCTTGTAGGCGACCAGGCCTTTGACGGCCGGGTAATACATCACGGTGTCGCCGACCTCCGTGCCGTAGATGTGCCAGTCGTAATGGAAGAAGAGGCGTATCTCCCGCTCCGGCCCCTCGTTGTGGACCTTGACCCGCCGAAGGAACATGTCGCGGCCGAGATCGACCGTGTCGTTGAAGGTCAGAGTGACCGTCAGATCCGGATGACGAAGGGTGACGTTCGTGACCAGCGTGTCGGGAAGGTAGACAAGGTTGCGCGACCAGGCCGGGTCGTCCAGCCAGGTGAAGCGTCCGTCCACCCAGATCCCGAAGCGGCAGGGCTCGCCGCTGGTGTGGTTCTCCTGGCCGACGCGCGGGTAATAGATGTCGCGCAACTGGTAGTTGCGATCGAAGTTGACCAGCAGGGACCCGTTTCCGATCGGCAGGTCGCGTGACACGTTGCGCCATTATCGGGTGCCGGTCAGCAACGTGGGAGATCGGAACACCCATTGTTACGATGTCGTTCATGGGGAGCGCGGCCAAGATCGACACGCTCGAGGTGCGCTCGGGCAGGCGCGCGGACGCGATCGACATCACCGATCGGGTGCAACAGGTGGTGCGCGAGAGCGGCGTCCAAACCGGGCTCTGCCAGGTCTACGTGCCGCACACCACCGCGGGGGTCTTCATCAACGAGAACGCGGACCCGGACGCCCTGTCCGACATCCTCCAGACGCTCGAGGCGCTTGTCCCCTGGGAGAACGGCTACCGACACGCCGAGGGCAACGCCGCGGCCCACATCAAGGCCACGCTGGTAGGTAGCTCGCAGTCCGTGCCGGTGCGCAACGGGCGTCTCGCGCTCGGACGCTGGCAGGGCATCTATTTCGCCGACTTCGACGGGCCGCGCGAGCGGCACTTCCAGGTCACGGTCCTGGCATAAAAGAAGCCGACCTTTAAACGCGAAATCAGGGCGGGAAACGGTCCTGTTGACGGTCGGTGAAAAAGCGTAACCAGTCCCAGGATGCCGGTATATACTGGTCAGCCAGATTCTTTAGCCGGGGAGAGGCATGCTTACCAGCATTAAGTCGGTCGGCAGCTATGTTCCGTCCGGCATCCTGACCAACGCCGACCTCGAGAAGATGGTCGAGACATCCGACACCTGGATCCGCGACCGCACCGGGATCCACGAGCGGCGGATCGCTGCCGTCAACGAGACCGCAACGGACCTGGCCGCGGAAGCCGCCAGGGACGCGCTGGCCGTCGCCGGTATGCGCCCGCAGGACACCGACCTCATCGTGTGCAGCACGTCGACGCCCGACTCGATGTTCCCGTCGGTCGCGTCGCGCGTTCAGGAGCGGCTGGGCGCGCGTGGCCCGGCGTTCGATGTGCAGGCGGCCTGCACTGGTTTCCTCTACGCGATGAGCGTTGCCGACCGCTTCGTCAGTGGGGGCGAGTCGAAACAGGCGATCGTGATCGGCAGCGAGACGCTCACGAAGATCCTCAACTTCAAGGACCGCGGCACCTGTGTCGTCTTCGGTGACGGCGCGGGCGCCGTCGTGTTGGGGCCGAGCTCCAACGGCGCCGGCATCAAGTCCTCCGTACTGGGATCGGATGGCTCCGGCGGCGACCTTATCTATGTCGCGCCTGGCGCCGACGGCCCCGAAGGCCCCGGCCGTCCCGAAATCCGCATGGACGGTCGCAAAGTCTTCCGCTTCGCCACCGAAATCCTCGCCCAGGCGACGCTGCAGGCGCTGGAGAAGGCCAACATCCCCCTGGAGGACGTCAAGCTCATCGTCCCGCACCAGGCCAACGCCCGCATCATCGAGGCCGCCGGCAAGCGGCTGGGTGTGGGTCCCGACGTCATGGTCAACGAGATCGCCAACTACGGCAACACCTCGACCGCCTCGATTCCCCTCGCACTCAAAGATGCGCTGGCCGCGGGCCGGCTGAAATCGGGCGACCATCTCGTCCTCGTCGGGTTCGGCGCCGGGCTGACCTGGGGTGCTTGCGTCATCACGTGGGAAGGCGCGCCCGTCAGGGCCGCGGCCTGACCGATGTTTCGTCCTAAAACGCGGTACGTCGCCCTGCCGTCGCCACGCGCCGGCGTCGGCGAAGAGGTCGACCGGCTCACCTGCCCCAAGTGCGATACCTCGCTCGAGCCCCCCCGCCTGACCGCGGCCCTTGGTGTGTGCTATCGCTGCGGCTACCACTTCCGGTTGCGCGCCCCCGAGCGGGTGTCGATGCTGGTCGAACCGGGTTCGTTCCGGGAAGAGGACCAGGCGATCGTAGCGAAGGACGTCCTCGGCTTCAAAGACTCGCAGCCCTACACCAAGCGGATCGAACAGAGCCGCGCCGCCACCGGCGCCAACGAGGCGGTCATCTGGGGCGAAGCCGTGCTGGCGGGTCACCGCCTCGTCATCGTCTGCCTCGACTTCGCCTTTATGGGCGGCAGCATGGGCGCGGCAACGGGTGAAAAGATTACGAATGGCATCGAGCGCGCCCTCCAACGCCGTTTGCCGCTGCTGATCATCTCCGCCTCAGGTGGCGCCCGCATGCAAGAGGGCATGCTCTCCCTGATGCAGCTGGCGAAAACATCGGCGGCACTCGGACGGCTTAACGCGGCCGGCGTTCCGTATATCTCGCTGCTGACCGACCCGACGATGGGCGGCGTGACGGCCAGCTTCGCCTCCTTGGGCGACGTGATCGTCGCCGAGCCTGGCGCCATGATCGGCTTTGCCGGCGCGCGGGTCATTCAACAGGCGACCTACGAAACGCTTCCTGAAGGATTCCAGACGGCGGAATTCCTCTGGCAACACGGGATGATCGACCTCGTGGTGCCCCGCCCTGAGCTGCCGGCCGTCTTGCGCCAGTTGCTCGACCTCTACACGAGGAACGGCGTCGCCGGCGACTTCGCGCTGCAGCGCCAGGCGGAGACTCCCGCGCCCGCGTCTG
>Ga0209236_1003125_pt1 | contig 10119 bp, 7 predicted proteins | sample GraSoi013_1_40cm_FD_185819 | JGI IMG/M metagenome (GOLD analysis project Ga0209236, IMG submission 185819) | Grasslands soil microbial communities from the Angelo Coastal Reserve, California, USA - Sample 09_27_2013_1_40cm (SPAdes) (version 2) | ecosystem: Environmental > Terrestrial > Soil >... | reverse complement strand
CCCGGAGTGCTGGGCAACGACACGGACGTGGACAGCCCGGTGCTGACGGCGGTGGTGGTGACGAGGCCGAGCCACGGCGCGCTGGCGCTGAACGCCAACGGCTCGTTCAGCTATACGCCGGCGGCGAACTTCAACGGGAGCGACAGCTTCACCTACACGGCCAACGACGGGCTGCTGGACTCGAACGAGGCGACGGTGGCGCTGACGATCAACCCGGTGAATGACGCCCCGGTCCTCGGTCCGATTGCGAACCGGACGTCCACTGAGGGTGTGCCGCTCGTGTTCACAGCCACCGCTTCCGACGTGGACACGCCGAGCGGCAGCCTCAGGTTTAGCCTGGATGGTCCGGCTCCGGCGGGCGCTGCGATCGACGCGGCGACCGGAGTGTTCGCATGGACGCCGACGGAGCCGCAGGGGCCGGCGGTCTACCAGTTGACGATTCGCGTCAGCGATGGCGCCCTGGACGACGCCAGGAGCTTCATGGTCACCGTTCTCGAGGACACGATCATCGACGCGGGACCCGGCGGGGGCGATGGCGTTCCCGACGAGTATCGTGTCATCCGCAGCGGCGGCGACCTGCTGGTCGTGCTGAACGGCTCGGTGATCTTCACGAACCCGTTCACGTCGACGCCTGACCTCACCATCAACGGCTCCACCGACAACGATACGCTGATCGTGGATCTCGGCGGCGGCAATCCGATTCCCGCCGGCGGCATCGCGTACAACGGCGGCGGTCCGGGGGACCACGATACTCTCACCCTCGAAAACGGGTCTCCCACGACGATCGACTACACATTCATCGATGCCAGCTCCGGCACCGTGGCCATCGATCGCGCCGTCATCAGCTACACGGGCCTCGAGCCCATCACTGACCGGGTACGGACGGCGAATCGCACGTTCACGTTCGGTCCGGCCGCCGACGTCGTCACCGTCACGCTCGGCGCGACTCAGTCGACCATCTCCAGCGTGAGCTCGAGCGAGATCGTGACGTTCGTCAACCCGACGACGTCTCTCACGATCGCTGCCGGCGCCGGGAACGACACGGTCACGATCGTCGCAGCGCAGACGCCCGCATTCGAAGTGAAGGTCGACGGCGGTTCGGGAGTGAACTCGGTCCAGGGCGCCGTGGTGACGACCGCGATCGGCACCGGCACCGAGGGCGCCGACGTCATCGATGTCAGCGAGACGCCCGCGGGCGTGATCCTGATCACCGTCAACGGAACGACAAGCACGTTCTCGGCAGGGACACACGTGCGCGTGGACGCCCTCGGCGGCGACGATCGCGTCACGCTGCGCAATCTGAAAGCCGACGCCGTCGTGGATGGCGGAGCCGGCAACGACGTCGTCGATGGCAGTGGCGTCATCGCAGGCAGGCTCACGCTTCTCGGCGGTGCCGGCGAGGACCGTCTCATCGGTGGCGGCGGCGACGACGGTCTCGAGGGCGGCCCGGGCAACGATACCCTCCAGGGCGGCGCGGGCAACGACACGCTTCTCGGCGGCGCCGGCGACGACCGCCTCGTCGGCGGGATCGGTGACGATTCGATCGCGGGCGGTGATGGCGACGACGTCGTGGCGTGGTCGCGCGGAGACGGCAACGATTCGATTGACGGCGGGGTGGGCATCGATCTCGTCGTGATGTACGGCGCGGCCTCTGCGGACGACTTCAGCATCCGAGCCAGCGGCACGCATGTGAACGTCGACACCTCCGGCGCGCGGCTCGATCTCGCCGGCGTCGAGCGGCTCTTCATTGACTCCGGGGCCGGCGCGGACACCATCCGCATCGGCGACCTCAGGGGCACGGCGCTCGCCTTCATCGAGGTGGAGGCTGGCGCCGGCAACGATGTCGTCGACGGGTCCGCGACGAACGCGACGCTGACGATCCGCGGCGGTGCCGGTGACGACACCCTGTTCGGCGGGTCGGGCAACGACCGCATCGAAGGCGGCGACGGCCGCGACACGATCCATGGCGACGACGGGAACGACACCATCATGGGGGACGTCGGGGACGATCTCCTCTTCGGTGACGCGGGCAACGACGTCCTGTTCGGCGGTGACGGTAACGACGTCATCATCGGCGGAGCCGGAAACGACTTTGCCAGCGGCGGGGCCGGCAACGACCTGATCTTCGGCGGCGACGGCAACGACACGCTCATGGGCGACGCCGGAGACGATGTTCTCTTCGGCGGCGCAGGGGACGATTTCCTCTCCGGCGGTACGGGCAAAAATGTCCTGATCGGCGGGCCCGGCAACGACACGCTGGTCCCCGGATCGCGCAAGGACATCGTGATCGAGGGGGAGGCGTCCGACACACTGGTGCGGCGCCTGCGGATCCGTCTGGACGCGTACGATCTCGACTCGAATCTCGACAGCGTGCTTGGTCTCTGACGCGATGGTTCGAACGAGCGCCACGAGAGGAATCGTTGATGTCGAGCCGAGGCGGGCCGTTGACACGGCCCCCTTAGGGTCTTACCCTCTCTCGCGCCGAGGTCACACCCCCAGGAGGCCCAGCCGTGAAACACCAAGTCAAGATGACGATCAACGGACAGACCCAGAGCCACGAGGTCGAGCCGCGCCTCCTGCTCGTCCATTACATCCGCGAGACGGTCGGCCTCACGGGCACGCACGTCGGCTGCGATACGAGCCAGTGCGGCGCCTGCACCATTCTCATGAGTGGGCAGGCGGTGAAGGCGTGCACGGTGTTCACCGTACAGGCGGACGGCGCCAAGATCACCACCATCGAGGGGCTCGCGAAGAACGGGGACCTGCATCCGATCCAGCAGGGTTTCTGGGAGAAGCACGGCCTGCAGTGCGGCTTCTGCACGCCCGGCATGATCCTGGCCGCCTGCCAGCTGCTCGAGCGCTATCCGAGACCGTCGGAGGAGCAGATCCGCCACCAGCTCGAAGGCAACCTGTGCCGGTGCACCGGCTACCACAACATCGTGAAGGCGATCCAGTGGGCTTCGGAGCACATGGCCGAAGCGAAGTGAGGGGGCGCCATGGCCACCGCGACCGACACGCGCCTGTTCGGCAAGTCCATCAAGCGTCGCGAGGATCCGCGATTCATCACGGGCCGGGGTAACTACACCGACGACCTCAAGCTGCCCGGCATGACGTATGCGGCGTTCGTGCGCAGCCCGCACGCGCACGCGAAGATCCGCAAGATCGACGTCGCCAAGGCGAAGGCGCACCCGGGCGTGGTCGCGATCTTCACCGGCAAGGACCTCACCGGGGTGAACTCGCTGCCGTGCGGCTGGCTGCTGCCGGACCTCAAGGTGCCGCCGCACCCGCCGCTCGCCGTCGACACCGCGCGCTACGTCGGCGATCCCGTCGCCATCGTCATCGCCGAGAGCCAGGACGCGGCGCTCGACGCCGCCGAGAAGCTGAAGGTGGACTGGGAGATCCGGCCCGCCGTCACCGCCACCGCCAAGGCGGCCGACAGGGGCGCCGCCCAGATCCACGAGGTGGCGCCGTCGAACGTCGCCTTCAAGTGGCAGATCGGCGATGCGGCGGCCGTGGACGCGGCGGTCACGAGCGCGGCGGTCGTCGTCAAGAAACGGATCGTCAACCAGCGCCTCGTGGCCAACGCCATGGAGCCGCGCGCGTGCGTGGCCCGCTTCGACGCGGCCACCGGCGACCTCACGCTCTGGGTGACCTCGCAGAACCCCCACGTCCACCGCCTGCTGATGACGGCGTTCGTGCTCGGCATCCCCGAGCACAAGGTGCGCGTGATCGCCCCCGACGTCGGCGGTGGCTTCGGCAGCAAGATCTTCCTCTACAACGAGGAGACGGTGTGCTCGTGGGCGACGCGCCAGATCAAGCGGCCGATCCGCTGGACCTCCACGCGCCGCGAGGCGTTCCAGACCGACGCCCACGGCCGCGACCACGTCACCGACGTCGAGCTGGCCCTGGCGCGGGACGGCAAGATCCTGGGCCTGCGCGTGAAGACGGTGGCCAACATGGGCGCCTATCTGTCGACCTTCGCGCCCGCGGTGCCGACCTACCTCTACGGGACGCTCCTCAACGGCGTCTACGAGATCGGCGCCATCCACGCCGACGTCACCGGCGTCTTCACCAACACCACGCCGGTGGACGCGTACCGCGGCGCCGGACGGCCGGAGGCGGCCTACCTGCTCGAGCGCATGATCGAGGCCGGCGCGGCCGCGCTCAAGACGGACGTGACCGAGATCCGCAAGAAAAACTTCATCCCGAAGTTCGAGCACGGCTACCAGACGAAGGTCGCGCTCACCTACGACAGCGGGAATTACAGCGCCGCCTTCGACAAGCTGCTGACGATGTTCGACTACAAGAAGTTCCGGACCGAGCAGGAGGCGGCGCGCAAGCAGGGCAAGCTGATCGGCGTCGGCTTCTCGACCTACATCGAAGCCTGCTCGATCGCGCCGTCCAAGGTGGTCGGCTCGCTCGGCGCCCAGGCCGGCCTCTACGAGTCGGGCATCGTCCGCGTGCACCCGACGGGCAAGGTGACGGTCTTCACCGGCTCGCACTCCCACGGCCAGGGGCACGAGACCACGTTCAGCCAGCTCGTGGCCGACGAGCTGGGCCTGGCCATCGAGGACGTCGAGATCGTGCACGGCGACACCGGCGCGATCGCGTTCGGCATGGGAACGTACGGCAGCCGCTCGGCCTCCGTCGGCGGCACCGCGATCCACATGTCGATCAGCAAGATCAAGGAGAAGGGCAAGAAGATCGCGGCGCACCTGCTGGAGGCCTCGCCGGGCGACATGGAGTACGTCAACGGCCAGTTCCAGGTGAAGGGCTTCCCGGGCAAGGCGGTGCCGTTCGGCCAGGTCGCGCTGACCGCGTACGTGCCGCACAAGTATCCCGAGGGCCTGGAGCCCGGGCTCGAGGAGACGTCGTTCTACGATCCCTCGAACTTTTGCTTCCCGTTCGGCGCCCACGCGTGCGTGGTGGAGGTGGACCGCGACACGGGCCATGTGAAGGTGCTGCGCTACGTCGCCGTCGACGATGTCGGCAACGTCATCAACCCGATGATCGTGGACGGCATGGTGCACGGCGGCATCGCCCAGGGCGTCGGCCAGGCGCTCTGGGAGGGCGCGGTCTACGAGGACGGCAGCGGCCAGCTCGTGACGGGCACGATGATGGATTACGCGCTGCCCAAGGCCGACATGCTGCCGATGTACGAGACGGATCGCACGGTGACGCCGACCCCGGTCAACCCGCTCGGCATCAAGGGCGCCGGTGAGACGGGAACGATCGCGGCCACGCCTGCCGTCGTCAACGCCGTCGTGGACGCCCTGCGGCCGCTCGGCGTGGATCACATCGAGACGATGCCGCTCTCGCCCGAGCGCGTGTGGAAGACCATCCAGGCCGCCAAGACCGCCGGTGCCGCCGGCCCGAAGCGATAGAGGAGACGCCCATGTACCCAGCCGCGTTCGAGTATCACGCCCCCGCCAGCGTCGCGGAGGCCCTGAAGCTGCTCGGCAAGCTCGACGACGCCAAGATCCTCGCGGGCGGCCACAGCCTGATCCCGATGATGAAGCTGCGCCTCGCCCAGCCGAAGCATCTCATCGACCTGCGCAAGGTGAGCGGGCTCACCGGCATCAAGGAGTCCGGCGGCACGATCTCGATCGGGGCGATGTCCACCCACTGGGAGGTGGAGTCCTCGAAGGTGCTGAAGGGCAAGTGCGCGATCGTGTCGGAGACGGCGGCCATGATCGGCGACCCCGCCGTGCGCAACAAGGGGACGATCGGCGGCTCGCTGGCCCACGGCGATCCCGCCGCCGACATGCCCGCCACCGTGATCGCGCTCGGCGCCGAGTTCGTCTGCCAGGGCAAGAAGAAGCGCACGGTCAAGGTGGACGACTGGTTCAAGGGCCTCATGGAGACGGCGCTGAAGGAGGACGAGCTGCTCGTCGAGATCCGCGTGCCCGCGCTCGCCAAGGGCACCGGGGCCGCGTATCTGAAGTTCCCGCATCCGGCGTCGCGCTTCGCGGTCGTCGGCGTGGCGGCCGTCGTCACACTCGACAAGGATGGCAAGTGCACGAAGGCGGGCGTCGGCGTCACCGGCGCCGGCACCAAGGCCGTGCGCGCCAAGGGCGTGGAGGCGGCGCTCACGGGCAAGCGTCTGGACGCCGCGGCCATCGAGGCCGCCGCCGCGAAGGCCGCCGACGGCGTGGACGTGCAGGCGGACCTCCAGGGCTCCGTGGAGTACAAGGCGCACCTCTGCCGCGTCTTTGCCAGGCGCGCCCTCGAGGCCGCGGTCAAGCGCGCGCAGGGTTAACGGTCTCACGGGCGCGTTCGCTGCACCAGGCGGACGTGCCCGTATCTTTTTGTAGCCACCGCGAATTTCAGTGGAGAGAGCCGCCTGTCCGTTTAGACTCGCGGCATGGACGCATTCAAGCTTGAAGCGTTCAAAATCGCGCTATTCATTCTGCCCGGAATTATTACCCTTCGAGTCAAGGCTGCCCTTTCCATCTCGGCTCCGAGCAAACCGCTCAACACAGTGATCGACGGCCTCGTGTTCACGTTGTTGGATCATGCCGTCTTTGGAACTCTGCGGGCTGCCGCTGCGAGCCTTTCTGAGGATTCACTCACTGGACGGCTCAAAGCGTTCGTCGATGCGATCGGTGCGCCAGCTAAGCTTCCCGGAGAGCTTGGTCGAGCATTCGTCGATGCGGGAGGCTTTCCGATCGTCCTCATCGCAGTCGTTGTGGGAATTGGCCTCGGGGCGGTGCGATATCACGGCTGGGATTTCCGTTTACTGCGTCTACTGCGGCTTACGAACCGCACAGGCGAGAATCTCGTCTGGGCCGAGACGCTGACCAAGTCCGCCGGTCAGGCGTATGCCCTCGTCGCGTGCAAGGATGGATCCCGGTTCATCGGCGAGATCGACACATTTTCGGAGGAGGCGGGCAATTTCGAAATCCTTCTGAGCGATGCGTCGCAGGTTCGGCCCGACGGCTCGCTCCTTCCGATCCATGGTGAAGGTGTTCTACTGACGCGTGAGAACCCGATCATTCGGGTCGAGTTGTGGAGGCCTGGCGTGAGTGCTACCGTACCTCCAGAGGGCAACGTAAATGTCTGATGAGCGTGTGGTGCAGCGGAGGGAGCTGAGGCGTGTTCCCGTCGAGAAAGCGATCGGAAGGAAGCCCATCGGCCGCCCTCCGCTTCGTGTCAATCCCGCACCGCAAACAGATCAGAGATCGAGTCGATCCGACACTAATCCTCGAGACAACAAGTCCTAGCGATTCGTCCAGTTGCTTGTTTTGCGGCTGAGCGTCAGCACGCTGACCCCGCCCTCCCGTGATCGCCGCCATCGTCCTCGCCGCCGGCTTCGCCCGGCGCATGGGCCGCCAGAAGCTCCTTCTCGATCTCAAGGGCAAGCCCGTCGTCCGCTGGAGCGTCGAGCTCGTGCTCCCCCACGTGAGCGACTGCGTCGTCGTCACCGGGCAGGATGATCCCGCCGTGCGCGAGGCGCTCGCCGGCCTCGCCGTGCGTTTCGCCGTCAACGCCCGGCCGCAGGACGGGCAGGGCTCCTCGATCGCCGTCGGCGCCGCCGCGCTCAAGCCGTGGACGGCCGCCGCCCTCGTGGCGCTCGGCGACCAGCCGCTCACCCCGGCGACCGTCATCCCCGCGCTGCTCGCGGCGCAGCAGCGCAGCGGCAAGGCGATCGCGGCGCCGTCGTACCGCGGCACACGTGGCACGCCGGTGCTGTTTTCCTCCGAGGTGTTTCCGGAATTGCGCGCGCTGGCCGGCGACTCGGGCGCGCGCGGCGTGCTGGCGGCGCGCCCCGAGCGCGTGGAGACCGTCGAGCTCGACGTCGCGATGCCCGCCGACGTGGACACGCCGGAGGACTTCGCGCGCCTTCATGTACAATAGGCGCTCGTGCGCGACGAAATCGGGAAGGTCCAGCGGGAGATGGAGGCCGCGGAGTACGTCACCGATGCGCCGGTGGCGACGTCGGTGTATCTCGCGACCCGGCTGCGCAAGCCGCTCCTGATCGAGGGGCACGCCGGCGTCGGCAAGACCGAGATCGCGAAGGTGATGGCGCGCGTGCTCGGGACGAACCTGATCCGGCTGCAGTGCTACGAAGGTCTCGACGCGGCGGCCACGCTCTACGAGTGGAACTACCAGAAGCAGATCCTGCACATCAAGCTGCACGAGTCGTCGGGCCGGTCCCTCACCGACGAAGAGCGCGAAATATTCTCGGAAGACTTCCTGCTCCGCCGTCCGTTGCTGCAAGCGATCTCTCAGCCGGATCAGGCGCCCGTCCTCCTCATCGACGAAGTCGACCGGGGAGACGAAGAGCTGGAGGCCTTCATGCTCGAGATCTTCTCGGACTGGCAGGTGACGATCCCGGAGATCGGCACCATCAAGGCCTCGCACCCACCGTACGTCGTGCTCACCTCCAACCGCACGCGCGAGCTGTCCGACGCGCTCCGGCGACGGTGCCTCTACCTGTGGATCGACTATCCGGACTTCGACAAAGAGGTCCGGATCGTGCAGCTCAAGGTGCCGGCGCTCAACGAGAGCCTCGCGCGCGAGGTGACGCGGTTCATGGAGTCGCTGCGCCGGATGCGGCTCGCCAAGGTCCCGGGCGTCGCGGAGACGCTCGACTGGGCGCAGGCGCTGGCGGCCCTGCACGCCGATCACCTCGACGAGGCGATCGTGAGCGAGACGATCGGCGCCGTGCTCAAGGACGCGGACGACATCAAGCGGTTCCGCGCCGAGATCGCCAGGTCCGGGCTCGGGCCGCTGCTGGCCACACCCTGACGTGAGCCGCAGCCTCGGCGCCGCGATGGTGCGCTTCGCGGCTCTGCTGCGACGCCAGGGGCTGCCCGTCACGCCCGAGCACGTCATCGACGGCGTGCGCGCGCTCGAGCACCTCGACCTCACCGACCGCGAGGAGATCCGTACCGGCCTCCGCTCCGTGTTTGCGTCCCGATCCGAAGACTTCGCGACCTTCGACCGCGCGTTCGACGCGTTCTGGCGCGCCGCCACCGAGGCCGATCGCGTGGCCGAGGCGCTGGCCCCACCCGCGCTCCCCGAGCACGCGCCACCGGGCCTCGAGCCCGCCGGGCGCGAGACGCTGGCGCTCGACGCCTGGCAGGAATCCGGCGACGGCGACACCGGCGACGAGCCGGTCGGCGTGCCGGCCGCCTCGGAGCTCGAGGCGATCGCGGCGCGCGATTTCTCCACGTTCTCGCCGGACCAGCTCGACGAGATCTACCGTCTGACGCTCACGATCGCGCGGCGGCTGGCGCGGCGTATCAGCCGCCGCCGGCGGCCCTCCGCCCGCCGCGGCCGGATCGACCTGCGTCGCACGCTACGCGCCAACCTTACGCGCGGCGAGCTGATCGACCTGCGCTTCCGGCGCCGCAAGCGCAAGAAGGTGCGCCTGGTGCTCCTCTGTGACGTCTCGGGCTCGATGGACCTCTACAGCCGCTTCCTCCTCCAGTTCCTGTTCGCGCTCCAGTCGGCGTTCTCGCGCGTGGAGACGTTCACGTTCTCCGTGCGGCTCACGCGCGTGACCGACTACCTGCGCGCGCGCTCGTACCGCGAGGTGTTGCGGCGGCTCACCGCGGTGAAGGACTGGTCGGGCGGCACGAGGATCGGCGAGTCGCTCGCCGAGTTCAATCGCGGTTGGCCGTCGCTGGTGGATCACCGCACAATCGTGATCATCCTCTCCGACGGCTGGGACACCGGCGATCCCGACGTGCTCGCCGCCGAGCTGCTGCGCATCAAGCGCCGCGCGGGCCGCGTCATCTGGCTCAATCCGCTGCTCGGCAATCCCTCGTACGAGCCGCTGACGCGGGGCATGGCCGCTGCCCTGCCGCTGGTCGACCGCTTCGCGGCCGCCCATAATCTCGCCGCCCTCCGGGACCTGGCCGGATCCCTGTCGCTCTAGGCGCACGGCGCCGGTGCAGAGACGCCGCGACGGGCTGCGGGGGTTCTGCAACGGATTGCACGGTTTCCGGCCGGTCCGGGCGCAGAAACACCCGATATTCCGCCCGTCTTGCTGGCTTCTCGCTTGCAGCTTCCCGGAGGCGACATGAGAAAGGTCATCGCGCCGGTGATGCTGTTGCTCCTCGCGGTGGTGCATGGTCCGACGCAGGCGCAGGCGCTCGTGTCGTCGCTGTT
>Ga0209236_1003121_pt1 | contig 10127 bp, 9 predicted proteins | sample GraSoi013_1_40cm_FD_185819 | JGI IMG/M metagenome (GOLD analysis project Ga0209236, IMG submission 185819) | Grasslands soil microbial communities from the Angelo Coastal Reserve, California, USA - Sample 09_27_2013_1_40cm (SPAdes) (version 2) | ecosystem: Environmental > Terrestrial > Soil >... | reverse complement strand
GGGCCTGCCGTTCGTCTACTACGGCGAGGAGATCGGAATGACGGGCGACAAGCCGGATGAGCGGCTGCGCACGCCGATGCAGTGGAGTCCGCGCTCCGGCGTGGGCTTTACGACCGGCAAGCCATGGGAGGCGCCGCAAGGGGACTCGCTGGCGACCAGCGTCGCCGTCGAGAATCGGGACCCCAAGTCGTTGCTCAACCTGTACCGGCAGCTGATCCACCTGCGCAGGCAGAACGAGGCGTTGGCGGCCGGCGAGCTGGTGCCGCTCTCGACCACGAGCCCCCAAGTCGCCGCCTATCTGCGCCGCACGAGGCGGCGCGCGGTGCTCGTGGTAGCGAACCTGGGCGGCTCGGCAGTCTCCGCCGTTGCGATCGGCTCGGCGGAGGGCGCGCTTCCCCCCGGGACCTACAGCTCGCGCAACTTGCTGGGCGGTCCCAATGGAACGACGCTGCGGGTCGGCGCTGACGGCCGAATCCGGGAGTATGTCCCGGCTGCGGCGATCGGACCGCGGGAGAGCCTCGTCCTCGACCTTCGCGAGTGAACTCGCGGCTCGTTCTGGCGGCCCTCGCCACGATCGCGTCATCGGTTCAGGCCCAACGCGCCGATCGCGCCGTCTTCCTCGACACCCGGGGCGTCGTGCGCTGGCGCGACGACAAGCAGGAGGTCACCCTCTTCGGCGCGAACTACGTGCTTCCCACCGCCTCCGACTACCGCGCGGCCGGCTACCTCCATGCCGATCGCAAGAACATGATCGACGAGGACATGGCGCAGTTCGCCCGCATGGGCTGGGACGGGCTGCGACTCACGTTCTGGGGCGACTGGGAGGCCTCCGACTCGGCTGGCAATCTGATCGTCAACGATCATCTCGACCTGCAGGACTATCTGATCGAGCAGGCGCGTGAGCGCGGCATCTACATGCTGTTCAGCCCCATCCAGCTGTACGGCTCGAACTGGCCCGACGCATTGTCTGATACCTCGCCACCGGGCTTCGGCCGTCACTTCGGTAAGGCCCGCATGGGCACCGACCCCGCGGCGCTCGTGGCGCAGGTCAACTACCTGCGCCAAATCCTGAATCACGTGAACCCCTACACCCACGTCGCACTCAAGGACGAGCCGGCTATCCTGTTCATCGAGCTCGTGAACGAGCCGTGGCATCATCCCGAGGACCTGCAGGGCTCGATCCGCTATATCAACGCCCTCACCGACGCGGTGCGCAGCACCGGGTGCGACAAGCTCGTTTTCTACAATGTGAGCCAGGACTTCAAGATCGCCGAGGCGATCAGGCGTAGCCGAGCGCAGGGCGTGACGTTCGGCTGGTATCCCACGGGCCTGAACTCGGGCCACGAGCTGGAAGGCAATTACCTCCGCGCGGTCGACACCTTCCCCGACATGCTGCGCCCCGAGCTCTCCCGCATGCCGCGCATCGTCTACGAGTTTGACTCGCCGGACCTGCGCACCGGTTACATGTATCCAGCGATGGCCCGGACATTTCGCGCCGTGGGTGCACAGTTCGCCGCCATGTTCGCCTACGACATGCGGCAGACCGCCTCGCGCAACCTGGGCTGGCAGACTCACTACCTGAACCTGGTCTACACACCCCGCAAGGCCATGAGCGCCGTTATCGCGGCCGAGGCGATGCACCGCCTGCCAAGGCTGCGCTCGTACGGCCCGTACCCTGAGAACACGCGGTTCGGCGACTTCCACGTCTCCTACGACGGCGACCTGGGCGAGCTCGTCGCGCGCGACGCGTTTCTATACGCCGGCTCGACGCGCGCGGCGCCACCGGACCCTGTCGCGCTGCGGCGCATTGCGGGCTACGGCTCGTCGTCCACCGTGACCTACGAAGGGCAGGGGATCTATTTCCTGGACAAGGTCCGGCCACGCGTCTGGCGCCTCGAGGTCTACCCCGACGCCGTGCCGGTGCGCGATCCGTTCGAGCCGCCCAGCCCCGACAAGCTCGTGACGCGGGCGATCAGCCGCGCCTGGCACATGACGGTCAGGCTCCCGGACCTGGGGGGCGAGTTCACAGTGCAACCGATGAGCGGCGGTCAGGCGGTCGGGCGGTCAGAGGCCGGTCGGTTTGCCGTCACACCTGGTGTGTACGTCCTGAGCGCGAGCGGTGCGGTGGATCCCGCCACGCTTCCCGCGCGAGTAGGCCAGATCGGGTTCACGGAGTACCATGCCCCTCCCGCCGACTCTCTCCTGCCGTCTGTCCAGCCTCTCGCCGCCCTGGAACACCTCGCCGGCCGACCAGCCGAGCTGCGGGCCCGCGTCGTAGACCGCACTCCGCCCGACTCGGGCCTGCTCTTCATCCGGCCTGCGGCTGGAGGCATCTACCGTGGCTTCGCGCTGCGCCCCGCGGGCGGGTACGAGTACGCTGCGTCCGTTCCGGGGGAGTCCCTGGCGGAGGGGCCGCACGAGTTCGTGATCACGCTGTTCCGCGGGGACTCGAGTATCACGTTCCCTGGCGGCCTCCACTTGCAGCCGACGCACTGGGACTACTACGACCGTGCATCCTGGAAGCTGGATGTCGTCGGCCCACGGACGCCGGTGCGGTTGTTCGACCCCAGCCGCGACGCCGCCCACCTGGCCTTCACCCGCATCGGCGACGCCGGACGCCGCGGCCTCTTTCGCCTGACTCTGTCCGAGGTGACCGGCCAGCCGGTCTTTCACTTCGAGCTGCCGGTGGATGCGCGGGGCTGGAGCCCGCCCGACTACACGGCGTCGCTGGTGATCGAGGAAAGGATCAAGGCCCGACAGGAGACCATTGGCGGCGCCGCCGAGCTGCGCGTGCGGCTGCGCGGCCTCGGGGCGCGCCAGATCCTGCACGTCACGCTGATGGAGGATGACGGCACGAGCTGGAGCGCCGCGGTACCCGTGGACTCGAGCTGGAGCGAGCCAGCAGTGCCGCTCACGGACTTCACCATCGGCCGCGGCGTGCTGCTCCCGGAGGGATTCCCCGGCGAGTGGAACTACTGGGTGGGGCCGGCGGCGGGGCGGGGGGGGAGCGACGACCGGCCGCGGCTCGACCGGGTGGAGCGGCTGCAGCTCTCGCTGCGGCGCGAGGACGGCGGGGACGTCGCGGTTGCGCCGGGCAAGTACGGCGTGGAGGTGGAGTCGATCACCTTGGGTTTCGGCCGTTTGACAGGCCAGGGCTCGCGCCGATAGCATTGCCGCATGTCGATACCCACCGATCAACACAGGAGGCTCGAGCACTGCATGACCAGGCACTCACTTACCGTACCGGCCTTTCTGGTCGCCGCTGTATTGACCCTGCCGTGCGTCGGCCAAGCACAGGCGTTCAAGGTCGCCAAGTTCAACATCGGCGGCGACGGCGGCACCGACTACCTGACCGCCGAGCCCGGCACGGGCCGCGTCTTCGTGTCGCGCGGCACGCACGTGATGGTGGTCGATGGCGTCACAGGTAAGGTGCTCGGCGACATTCCGGATACACCGCGCACGCACGGCATTGCGCTCGTCCCGACGTCGCATCACGGCTTCATCACCAACGGCGGCGATTCCACGGTGACGATGTTCGACCTCACGAGCCTCGCCGTGATCAAGAAGATTCCGGTGCGCACCGGCGGTCTCGACGGCATCATGTACGACGACTTTTCTGATCGCATCATCCTCACCAATCACAGCCGCCCGATCGGCACCGTGGTCGCGATCGATCCCAAGGGCGGCGACATCGTAGGCACGGTCGACCTCGAGGACAATTCGCCGGAAGGCGCGGCGAGTGACGGGAAGGGGAAGATCTTCGTCAACAACGAGGGCAAGAGCACGATCCAGGTGATCGACGACAAGGCGATGAAGGTGCTCGCCTCGTGGCCGCTGGCGCCGTGCGAAGGCCCCACCGGCATCGCGTACGATCGTGTCACGAACCGGATCTTCTCCGGGTGCGGCAAGACCTCCGTGGTCGTGGACCCGGCGTCCGGCAAGGTGGTGGCCACGATCGCCAACGGCGACGGCGTCGACGCCCTGGGGTGGGACGCGTCGCAGAAGCTGATCTACATCCCGGCCGGGCGCGACAGCGACGTCACCGTCGTGCACCAGGATGCGCCGGACAAGTACACCGTGGTGGCCACCGTCGCCACGATGCGGGGCGCCAAGACGATCAGCGTGGATCAGGTGAAGCATGTGGCGTACCTGTTCCAGCCCGAGTACGGCCCGGCGCCGGCACCGGCGTCGGGGTCGCCGCCACCGGCGCCCGGCCGCGGGCCGCGCGGTCCGGTGATCGCCGCCTGGTTCTTCGCGATCAGCCACTGATTCGCGTCGCTGTTTCCTCAGTCGCCCGCTGAGCCATGGCGGCGGCCTTGACGGCTGGCGCGACCTCACGTATATAACCTATCAGTTATGCAAGCGACGCACCGCCTCGACGCCGTCTTCGCCGCCCTTGCCGATCCCACCCGGCGGGCGATCCTCGCTCGGCTCGCGTCAGGCCAGGCGTCGGTGACCGAGCTGGCCGAGCCGTTCGCGATGAGCCAGCCCGCGATCTCCAAGCATCTGAAGGTGCTGGAGCGCGCCGGCCTGATCTCGCGCGGCCGCGACGCGCAACGGCGACCGCGCAAGCTCGAGCCCAAGCCGCTCGCCGCCGTGACCGATTGGCTGGAACGCTACCGCCGGATGTGGGAAGGGAACTACCAGCGTCTCGACGCCCTGCTCGATGAGCTCAAGACCCAGGCGAAAGAAAGGAAGCGCCGATGAAACACGGAGAGCTGAACATCACCACGCGCGGCGACCGGGAGCTCGTGATGACGCGTGTGTTCGCTGCCCCACGCACGTTGGTCTTCGACGCCCATACCAAGCCCGAGCTGGTCAAGCGATGGCTGCTGGGACCGCCGGGCTGGTCGATGCCGGTGTGTGAGATGGACGTGCGGGTGGGCGGCACGTATCGCTGGGTGTGGCGGCACGATCGCGACGGAACCGAGATGGGGATGGGCGGTACCTACCGCGCAGTCCGTGCGCCGGAGCGACTCGTCGCCACCGAGAAGTTCGACGAGGCCTGGTACCCGGGGGAGGCGCTCAATACCCTCGTCCTCGTCGAGCAGGGCGGACGGACCACGCTCACGCAGACGATGCGCTACGAGTCACGGGAGGCGCGCGACGCCGTGATCAAGTCCGGCATGGAGTCGGGCGTGAAGGCAAGCTACGACCGGCTCGACGAGCTGCTGGCGGCGACTTCGGGGGCCCCCAGATGACGACGCGCCTCTGGCGCAGCACGGGCGCTGTGGTCGCGGGGTTCGCCGCGGTAGTAGTCCTGTCGCTCGGCACCGACCAGGTGCTGCACATGCTCCGGGTGTACCCGCCGTGGGGCCAGCCGATGGCCGACGGGCTCTTCGGACTGGCGACTGCCTATCGCATCGTCTACACCGTCCTGGGCGGCTACATCACGGCGCGGCTCGCCCCCCACGCGCCGGTGCGTCACGCTCTGATCCTCGGCCTCGTCGGGCTTCTGCCCGGTGTCGCTGGCGTGATGGTCGCGATCACCAAGCCCGAGCTCGGTCCGCTTTGGTACCCGATCGCCATCGCGGTCACCGGCTTGCCCTGCGCCTGGCTGGGCGGCGTACTGTACCGCCAACCTGTCCATCAATAGCGAGGACTCTATGCAGAAGATTGTTCCGTTTTTGTGGTTCAACGGCAACGCCGAAGAGGCGATGAACTTCTATGTGTCGATCTTCAAGAATTCCAAGGTCGTGCGCGTGACTCGATACGGCGACGCCGGGCCGGGGCCCAAGGGCACGGTCATGTCCGCGACCTTCCAGCTCGAGGGACAGGAGTTCTTCGCCTTGAACGGCGGCCCGCAATTCAGCTTCACGCCGGCGATCTCGTTGTTCGTGAACTGTGAGACGCAGCAGGAAGTAGACGAGCTGTGGGAGAAACTCTCGGCGGGCGGATCCAAAGACCAATGCGGCTGGCTGAAAGACAAATTCGGCGTGTCGTGGCAGATCGTGCCCACGGTCTTGGGCAAGCTGTTGGGAGACAAAGATCCCGGGAAGGCAAACCGGGTCATGCAGGCGATGATGCAAATGAACAAGCTCGACATCAAGGGCCTGCAGCAGGCGTACGACCGAGGGTAACGCTGGCTCTCGCACGATTCTCAATACCACACCCGCACCCGGCGCTAGCCCGCCGGGCGGAGGCCCGTCAAATCCCGCCGTCCCGAATGGGTGAAGCGCAAGCCCCACACTGAGTTACGGTGCGGGGTCTTTGCTGGGTCGAACCCCCTCCCATCCACTTCCTCTAAAACATACGTCTACATGCTATAGACTATTGGTGCCCCGTCACCTGCAAGGAGGTCCGTATGCGCGTCGCCTCGCTGCGCCCTCGCCGTTTACTTCCTCCCACGCCCCGCGCCTGGTCGGCGCACCTCTCACTTGTCTCGCTGGTCACGCTCCTCGTGGCCTGTACCGACCACCGCACCCCCACCGCTCCCGCGAGTGGCGCCGTCTCATCCTTCGACGGCCTCCTCGCGGGAGCGCCGCTCGACCTCCCGGCGCAGGGCCGGTACATCTTCCGGCACTGGACGTTTGGCGACGAGCCATTCTGGACCGACACCCTCCACCTGAACGAGGTGGTCGAATCGGCCGTCTCGCCGGCCACAGCCCTCGCGGTCGGCCTGAAGGTGGATGCGGAGCGGCTGCCGCCGGGATTCCTGGCGGGCGCTGATCTCACGAGCCCCGCCACGACCGTGGAGCTGCTGCGGCGGGACGCCGTGGTCGGAGTGGAGGCGGACGTGACGGCGAACCAGCACGTCAAGCGCCTTGGCATCACCTGCGCACTGTGTCACTCGACGGTCGACAACTCCGTGACGGCGGGCGTCGGCCGACGGCTCGACGGTTGGCCAAACCGGGATCTCAACGTCGGGGCGATCGTGGCGCTCTCGCCCGCGCTCCCCGCTGCCGTCAAGGCGGTGTTCAATTCCTGGGGCCCGGGGAAGTACGACGCGGAGTTCAACCGAGACGGCATCAACAATCCGGTGGTGATCCCGCCCGCCTACGGCCTGCACGGCGTCGCGCTCGAGACCTACACCGGCGAAGGCCCAATCTCCTACTGGAACAACTACGTGGCCGTCACTCAGATGCATGGCCACGGCTCGTTCTCCGATCCCCTGCTCGGCGTCGACATCCAACAGACGCCCGATCGGGTGACACCTGTCCTCCCCGTGCTGCGCGCCTACCAGCTGAGCCTGAACACTCCGCCGCCGCCGCCCGGAAGCGTCGATCCGGCCGGGGCCGCGCGCGGGCTGGCGGTGTTCAACACAGGCGGCCGCTGCGCGAGCTGCCACATTCCGACGCTGGCGTTCACGGACGTCAATCTCGGTGTGCTGCACGATCCGGCTGAGACGGGCGTGGACCCGGTGCGGGCCGGCCGGCTCAAGAACCACAAGTACCGCACCACGCCGCTCCGGGCGCTGTGGCAGCACCCGCCGTACTTCCACGATGGCAGCGCGGCAACCTTGCTGGACGTCGTCCAGCACTACGACCGGGTGCTCGGGCTCGGCCTGTCCCCCCAGCAGAAAGCCGATCTGGTCGAATACTTGAAATCGTTATAGACCGACGCGTGTCGATGCTTGGAGGTCCGGTGCCGTTGCGAGGCTGGGTGTTGCGAGGCTGGGTAAGGAAAGGCTCCTCGAGAAGCGTACCCTAGCATTGGGAGGTTCTATGCGCCCGAGCAACTTTGGCGGTGTCATCCCGCTCACGCTGATAACCTTGCTGGCGGCGTGTTCAGACCAGGACGCGCCAACCCGGCTCAATCGCGAACCTGCGTCTCCGTCGTTGCAGCAGACCCAAAACCAGGTTGATGGCGCCGAGTTCGGGTTCACGGGAGGCTGGTTTCAGGGGAACACGGTCCAGTTCTTCTATCACAAGCCTTTCTTCTGCCGCACGCCGGTCGAAGATGGGAACTCAGTCGGCTCGTCCACCGGGTGCGAGATCGGCTCTGACGGCACCGTCGATCCGCGGCCTGGGAACATCCCGACGCTGTTTGTGATGACACCCATCGGCTTTCGCCCCGCCGACGCGACACTGCAATGCCCTGTGGTCGGCCATTGCATCAACCATCCATCCACCATCGACGTGTCCCGGGTCTTCGGCGCGGGGACGGAGAACGCTCCGCTCCCGGCGCACAGTCACATCGTGGACGAGGTAGAGGGGAACTGGTGGGAGCTCGCCGTCATCGGCGTGAAAGACCCTGCGACGTGGGACCAGATCGTCGCGGGAAAGAGCCTCGCCGCCGTGCGTGCTTTGCAAGCAGGTGATCCGACCGGCGCGAAGATCACTGGCGACATCCCGACCAACGTGTACCTGTTCTTCGACGTTCGGTCCGGCACCGGGACGCCGTAGCGATGGCCAGATCGCCGTCGACCCAGGAACGCCTCGTCGCCTCGGCCGCGGCAGTCGGCGGCGCGTTGATGGCGATCGGGGCGTTCCTGCCCTGGCTGTCGCTATTTGCGGGGCTCCACCCGCTGCGCGGCGTGATCGGGCTCAACGGCCGCTTGCTGGCGGTGGGGGGTGCGGCCTGCCTCGTGGCAGGCGTCCGCTGTTGGCGGCGGCCCGCTCCGAAGCTCGAGTGGGCGGTGGCCGCGCTTGGGTGGGCGTTCACCGGATTCGGAATCTGGCTGACCGTACAGCTCCTGATCACGTACCGCGAGCTTCGGACCAATCCGATGCTCGTCCCTCGACTCGGTCCCGGGCTGTTCCTTGCGCTCTTCGGCGCGCTGCTTGCAGGAGCCACGGCGGCGCTTCGACTCCCTGCATGGCGGGCGCGGCATCACGGCCCACTCGGTGCGGCGCCACCCCGCGCTCACAACCGGTAGCCGACGAGCGTCCCCGACGCGGTCCGCAGGAACAGCATTCCGGCGACGTCGTCCACCGCGTACACCGGCTCGCGTTCCTTGCCGAGATCCACGCGCGAGCGCGGCTGGCCGCTGTCCTTGTCGACCTGCAGCAGCACGTTGCCGTTCCCGTCGGGCGCACGCGTCAACATGAAGACCGATCCGGGGACGGCGAGCGAGGCCTTGAAGCGCTTCGTCGCGAGCGCGGCCGCCTGGTGCGAATAGCCGGCGAGCTGCGCGCCGCCTTGCGTGTAGGCCGTCGCCAGCTGCCCGGTGATGCGCCGCGCGGTGGAATCCGTGGCGTTGCGCGATGCCTGGGCGAAGGCATCGCCGTACGCCGAGGCGGCGGCGCCGTACAGGCCGGCGCGCACCGCGTTGATCCGGTACAGCGCGCGCAACAGTCCCGGGAGCTGTGGTGCAGGGTAATAGACCTGCTGCTTCACCTGCCCATCCCGCGCTACGACCACGAGGTTCTGTGGGGCGATGAGGACGAGCCCCGCCGGCCGGATCTCCATGTCGACCGGATCCTCGTCTCCCTGCAGCTTGATCTCGCCGCCCAACGCGCGGAAGGTGCCGGCGGTGCGATCCACCGCGTACAGCTTGTGGTCGTGGCTCGCAAACACGTAGAGCGTCGTCCCCTCGACGGCGTGGTGCAGGGAGTACCGCGCGGCGTTGTAGTCGCTCGAGCTTAAGGGCTTGCCGCTCTCGATCGCGTCCTTGAACTTGGGCTCTCCCGAGGCGAGATCGATGACGTTCACTTCGGCGTTCGTCGCCGCGTCGGGCCGCGAGATGTAGAGCAGGCCCGCGGGGCTCAGCTCGGCGTAGGCGAGCTGGCCCTTGATCTTCACGTCCTTCTTCAGGCGCAAGCTGGCCGTCGCCACGTCCAGCACGTTCACGAAGGTGCGCGACTCAGCGTCCACGGCGAGCACGGCGGAGCCGCTGGTGATCATGGCGTCCGTCACCGTGCCGCGCATCCGCAGCGGCTTGTCGGCGATCGTCGTCCCATCGTCGTAGCGAGCCACGTTGAGCCCTGTCTGCACCACTCCGTTCACGATGCGCACGTTGCCCGTGGCCTGATTGGCGGGCGGTGATTCCGGGAGGATGATGATCCCGTTGGGGTGCTGCACGATGCCGTGCACCCAGCCCTCGATCGTCGGGGGCTTGGACCACAGGGCCTGACCGTCGGCGAGGCAGTAGGCCATGAGCCGATCGTCGAAGCCCACGTAGATGCGGTCGGTCTTGTCGAGCGACGGAAACAGCCGCACGTGTCGCGCGGGGTTGCCGGCGCGAG
>Ga0209236_1003116_pt1 | contig 10134 bp, 5 predicted proteins | sample GraSoi013_1_40cm_FD_185819 | JGI IMG/M metagenome (GOLD analysis project Ga0209236, IMG submission 185819) | Grasslands soil microbial communities from the Angelo Coastal Reserve, California, USA - Sample 09_27_2013_1_40cm (SPAdes) (version 2) | ecosystem: Environmental > Terrestrial > Soil >... | reverse complement strand
CGAACGAGAGGGCGAGCAGCACGACTAGGGTGGGGTGCCACATCCCTTGTGCCGTTCCAACGCGTTTGGTGTGGGCGGTGTGCCGGTACGCCATGAGTTGGAACGGCACTTGTAGAGACGTGGAGGGCCGAATATAATGGCGCGACCGACCGTGCGCATCCTCAGCCGGTACCTGCTGCGCCAGCACGTCGCGCCGTTCGGCTTCGCGCTGGCGGCGATCACCGCTTTCCTGCTCCTCCAACAGGTCGCCAAACAGTTCGGCAACCTCGTCGGCAAGGGGTTGCCGTGGCACGTGATCGCCGAGGTGTTCGCCCTGTCGATCCCCTTCATCATCGCGATGACGCTGCCGATGGCCGTGTTGGTCGCGGTGCTCTACACGTTCAGTCGTCTCGCCGCGGACAACGAGATCACGGCCATGCAGGCGAGCGGCATCAGCTTGGCGCGCGTCGTCACGCCGGTGCTCGGCGGCGCGGCCGCGGTCGCGGTGTGCGCGCTGCTGTGGAACGACCAGCTGCTGCCGCGCGCCAATCACCGCCTGCGCACCCTGCTCGTCGACATCCAGCGCAAGAAGCCGTCCTTTTCGCTCAAGGAGCAGGTGATCAACGAGGTCATTCAGGGCCAGTTCTTCTTGCGCGCGGCGCGCATCGACCCGGCCACGAACCGACTCAAGGAAGTGACGATTTACGACCTGGAGGACGCCGAGCGCCGCCGGATCATCGCGGCCGACAGCGGCCGCATGGCTTATACCCCCGGCGGAACCGATTTGTACCTCACGTTGCTCCACGGAGACATCCAGGAGGTCAAGCGGGCTCAGCCCGACCAATTCAATCGCACGTTCTTTGACGTCAACCGCATCCGCGTCGCCGGGATCAGCAACAGCTTCGTGAAAACCGAGGAGGACCCCTATCGGGGCGACCGGGAGATGACCGTGTGCCGGATGGAACGTGAGGTGGCCATGGCCCGTCTGGACGAAGCGCGGGCCCATCACCAGGCGCGCTGGGCAATGTCCGCGGACCTGCACCGCCTGGCCGGTCTGGTGCCCCCCCCGATCGTCCCCGACAGTGCGAGCAGCGATCCGCCACCGGGCCCCTATTGCCGCTTGTGGCAGCGGGTGGTCGGCTGGGTGCTGCCGAAGGAAGCCGACGCGCAGACGCCGGCGCGTCGCCCGCCCCCGCCTCCCGCCTTCCCCACGCTCCGGCCCGAGCCCGTGTCGCCGCTCATCACGCCCAGCGCCGGGTTCGGGGAGGAGACGCGGGCGAAGGGCGCGCGCCAGCGCGCCGCGACGTACGAGGTAGAGATCCAGAAGAAGCTCGCGCTCGCCGCGGCATGCATCGTCTTCGCGCTGATCGGCATTCCAGTGGCGCTGCGGTTTCCCCGCGGCGGGGCCGGCCTCGTCATCGGCACGAGCGTGGTCGTCTTCGCCATCTACTACATCGGGTTGATCGGCGGCGAGGACCTCGGCGACCGCCTGATCCTGTCGCCGTTCCTCGCGATGTGGGCGCCGAATCTGATCTGCGGCGTCGTCGGCTTGGTGGGGCTGTGGGTGGTGCGCAGCCAAGGGAGTACGGCGCGCGGCGGCGACTGGTCCGACGTGAAGGAGCTGCTGGTCGGCTGGCTGCCGCCAGGGAAGCGGCAGGCCGCATGAGGACCCTCGACCGGTACGTGCTGCGCGAATGGGCCAAGGTGTTCCTCGTGGTGATGATCGGCTTTCCCGTCCTGGTCATCGTCATCGACTTTACCGACAAGCTGGACCGCTACCTCGGGCGGGGCATGTCGAAAGGCACCGTCGCGTTGGCGTACCTGTTCGCCGTGCCCGAGATCATGTTCCTGGTGCTGCCGGCGGCCGTGCTGTTCGCGACCGTGTTCATCGTGGGCTCGCTGGGCCGGCACTCGGAGATCACCGCGGCGAAGGCCTCGGGCGTGTCGTTCCATCGCCTGGTGCGCCCGCTGTACGTGATCGCCGTCGCGGCGTTCCTGGGGGGGGTGCTGCTCGGCGAGGTCACCCCGGTGTCTTCGAGCCGGAAGGAGGAGCTGCTCGGCGAGAAACAGATCCGGTCCACGTCGTCGCGCTACAACTTCGTCTACCGAGCCGACGGCGGCTGGGTGTACGCGATCGCCGCGCTGCAGATCGCCACGCGCACCATGACCGACCTGATTCTGGAGCGCGAAGGGACGGGGGTGGACTATCCGACCATGGTGATCGCCGCGCAGCGGGCCCTCTACGAAACCGCCGGGGCGAAGCGTGGCACCAGGCGGGGAGGAGGGCACTGGTCCCTCCAGCGCGGCACGCTGCGCTACCTGCTGGGCCCGGAGCAGGAGCTCGCGTTCAGCTTCGACGTGCTGCGCACGCGGGCGACGCTGCAGGAAACGCCCCAGGGCCTGCTGGCCGAGCCCACGCCGCCGGACGCGATGCGCTACGCCGAGTTGGGGCGCTACATCGACGCGCTGGCCCGCAGCGGCTCGGACACGCGCAAGCTGGCGGTGGAGCGGGCGCTCAAGATCGCGATCCCGTTCATCTGCATCGTCGTGGCGCTGTTCGGTGCGCCCCTGGCGGTGAGCACGCCCAGCAGCGGTCCCGCCTGGGGCGTGGGCGTGAGCCTGGCCACCACGTTCGTGGCGCTGCTCATGTTCCAGCTGGCCAAAGCGGTGGGTGCGGGCGGCGTGCTGCCACCCATGCTGGCCGCGTGGTTTCCCAACCTGTTGTTCGGTGCCGGGGCCGCCTGGCTGCTGAAGCGGACGCGGACTTGAGAGCCATCAGCCATCAGCCGTCAGTAAGTACGCTGATGGCTGACGGCTGATAGCTGATGGCTCCTAGAAGGTGTACCGGGCGCCGAGCTGGAACACCCAGCGCGAACCGAGGGCGTTGAGGGTCACCTGGTTCTTCGGGGCTCCATTGAGAATGTTGTTGGCGTAGATGCCGCGTTGGTTCACGGCGTCGTAGCCCACCAACCGGAGCAGGTTCGTCTCCTCGTTCTGGCCGCTCACGCGGATAAGGCCCCAGCGGCTGTCGAGGAAGTTCAACACGTTCAGCATGTCGGCCGTGATCTCCACTGACTGGCCGCCGATCGTGGGGACGACCTTGCTCAGCCGCGCGTTAAAGATGTTCTGCCAGGGGTTGCGGCAGCTGTTACGCGGGAGGATGCGGCCGCGGTTCTCCCGCAAGCACGGCTCGCCGTTGATGTAGGCGTCGAGCGTGGCGAACTGCGCCGCCGACAGGCCCGAAATGTCGGTGGCACTGCGCGGCACATAGACGGCGTCATTGCCGCTGAACCCGTCGGCGTTGATGTCGCCGTTCACCACGTACGTGAAGGGGGTGCCCGAGAGGCCGTTGTAGGTCAGCGAGAAGCGCGTGTCCAACGGCGCGTCCACTGTGCCGCTCAGGGTCACCTTGTGCGGCCGGTCAAAGGAGGAGGTCCGCAGGTTGGGGGAGGTGACGGTGCCGTCCAACACGCCGAACACGTAATTGGAGCTGGTGATATCGGAGGTGAACGACCGTAGGTCGAGTACGTGCGTGTAGGTGTAGCTCGCTGAGAACTCGATTCCCTCTCCAAAGCGCTTCTGTACCTGGACGGTGAGCGAGGTGGACCGGTCACCGCTCCGGTTCGAATTGCGGATGACGTCGGCGTACGTGCCCGTCACGCGCGCTGTGACCACGGGAGTCGTGGTGGCGATAACCGCGGGGATTGTGCCATATAGGGGCCGGCCGGACTCCCCGGCAGAAGACCCCTGGAGTCCGACGAGATTGACGTCCTGCAGGAAAAACTGGTTGATCGACTTGGTGTACAGGAAGTCGATCGTGCCGAGCACGCCCCAGCCGAGCTGTTGGTCCGCCCCGATGGCGACCTTCAAGGCCTGTGGAAACTTGAAATCGCTGTCGAAGTATACGACGCTCGGCCGGCCGGCGGACGCAGCGCCGGAGAGGCAGCTGGTCGGCTGGCTGTTCGGGTCCATGGTGAACAGCGGCACAGTCGCACCGGTGTTGCAGTAGATGGTCTGCTGCTCCTGGCCGGTGTTGCCGTAGGCGTTGGAGAGCCACACGTACGGCGGCCGGCCGCTGAAGATCCCGACGCCGCCGCGGACCACCGTCTGACGATCCCCGGTCACGTCGTAATTGAACCCTATGCGCGGCGACCAGAGGATGTTCCCGGTGGGGAACGAGCCGGTGTTGACCCCTTTTCCACCGAGGGCCGGGAAGGCGATCGTGTCGAGCGTGGGGTTGAACGTCGGGGAGGGCTGGTAGGGGATGTCGATCCGCAGACCGGTGGTGAGCGTCAGATTGTGCGCCGGGGAGAATCGGTCTTCGGCGTAGAACCCGAACTGCTTCACGTTGAAGTCCGCGATCGGCCCATCGGGCCGCTGCGCGGTCGGCAAGGCCCGGAAAAACTGGTTGGGCAGGCCGAGACGGAGCGAGTCCGGGCTAGCGAAATTCCAGATGCCGATGGAGGCCGGGAAGAACACATTCCGGAAATGGAAGAACTCGTTGTGGGTCCCGACCGTGAGCTGGTGTTGGCCGCGGGTGAAGGTGACGTTGTCGGTGAATTCAATCACCCTCTGGTCCAGCGTGTTCGCCTGGGAGAACCGCTCCGCCCCGGCGGCCACGTAGCTGCCCGTGGAGTTGCCTGACACGAGGATCAGCGGGACGCGATTGGGGAGGGCGCGCACATCACTGATCGTGCTGTAGCCAAGAATCATCTCGTTGGAGTAGCGGTTGGCGATCAGCGCGGTCCACTTCCCGCGCACCGTCCGCGTGTGATCCGTGAAGTCGTAGCCGCTGTTGGACAGGATGTACCCGTCCCGCAGGTTCGAGGAGCTGGACGTGTAGTTCGTCCGGTAGGAGTGACCCAGAACCACACGATCCGCGTTGACGTAGGTACCCGACACCTCCACGTGGCTGTTCGTGCCCAGCTCGTAGCTCAGCTTGCCGAATAGATTCGTTTCTGGATTCGGGATGGTAGGCGCATCAAACCCGCCGGGGTCGAATCCGTACGTGGTCTTCAAGATGTTCCGGACGGAGTCGAAGCGCGCTGCCGTGATCCCGACACCCGTCGTGTCGCCGCTGGAGCCGAGCTGGACGCTGGACGCGAACGGCCGGGCATCGTGCCGGAAGTCGCCGGAGGCGAAGAAGTGCAGGCGGTCCTGGATGATCGGTCCGCCGATCGAGAACCCATACTGCTCCTGGTCGTACTTCGCCACCGGGGCCTTGATGCCGGCGGTGTCCCTGCCGACATATCTCTGGTTCTGGAAGTATCCGAAGGCGGAGCCGTGAAACACGTTTTCCCCCGATTTCGTCACCGCGTTGACGAGGCCACCGACGAACCCGCCCTGCCGCACGTCGAACGGCGCGATCTGGATCTGGTACTCCTTGACCGCCTCGATATTGAGGGGCCGCGCGTTCATGCTGCCGCCGGGGGTGCCGTTGGTCGAGCCGAGATTGAAGATGTCGTTGTTCGACCCGCCGTCGATTTGGATGTTGTTGAACCGATCGTTCTGCCCCGCCACGGACCGACCCACGATCTGGGGCGCGGTGCTCATGAAGTCGGTGAACGAGCGGTTCAGCGTCGGCAGGCGGTGGATGGCGCGGTCGGAGAGGAACGTCGACGCGCCGGTGCGGGACGGGGACGTGAGCGGATCGGATTCGGCGCTCACGGTGATACCGGACACCTGGACCGCCGCCCGCTTCAGGGCCAGGTCGAGAACGAAGCGCTGCCCCAGCGCTACGCTGAAGGCCGTGGAGGTCTTGGGCTCGAAGCCCAGCGCCCGCGCCGTCAGGCTGTACGGGCCGCCGACTGACGTGTGCTCGAAGCTGTAGGTGCCGTCATCCCGGGCACGCACCGAGTGCCGCTCGCCGGTGGACGCATTGATGAGCAGCACCTCGGCGAGGGCCACAGGGGCGCCCGACTCATCGCTGATGCGTCCCGTGACCGCCGCCGTCGTGACACCCTGCGCGGCTGCCGTGCCCACATTACCGAAAGGAGCCACCGCGAAGAGCAAACCAACCGACCAGATGTAGCGGTTCATAGAGGAATCTCCGGAGAGCGTGCGATTGCGAAGGGAGCGAGCCAAGGGCGAAGGAAATGTGTTCCGTGCTGCCGGAGCCGTCAAGGAAGCCGCGGCGCCACCCTAGTCCAGAGAAAGAACACGGGGATGCCCACCAGGATTCCCGCGAAGGCCAGACCCGTCGCCGCCGGGTGCTCGCGCAGCGCGTTGCCGAGGATCAATAAAGAGGCCAGCACGAAGAGGAGCGGCACCACCGGATAGCCGAGCACGCGCACCGGGCGGGGGAGGTCGGGGCGCCGCCGGCGCAGCACGAACACCGCCGCCGCGGCCAGGGCATAGAAGGGAAAGATGGCGACCACGAACTGGTCGGCCAGCTGCTCGAAGGTGCGGGCCAGCACGAAGGCCACGCCGAGGGCGGCGGTGAGCACGATGGACACCGACGGGGTATGGAACCGGGGGTGCACGCGGGCAACGCTCGTGAAGAACAGGCCGTCGTCGGCCATGGCGAAGAAGATGCGCGGCGCCGTGAGCATCGACCCGAGCAGCGTGCTGAACGTCGCGACCATCACGACCACCGCGATGATCCCCACGCCCAAGCGCCCCACCAGCAGCTGCGCCGCGTCGGCGGCGACGAGCGGCGAGTGCGCGATCTGCGCGATCGGCAGGAGATACAGATAGGCCGCATTGACCGACAAGTAGATCGCGATGATCGCGCACGTCCCGGCGATGAGCGCGCGCGGCAAGTTGCGCTCGGGGTCCCGCACCTCGCCGCCCACGAACGAGAGGTCCCCCCAGCCGTCATACGCCCACAGGACCGAGACGAGCGCGAGGCCGAACAGCCCGGCGGAGAGTGTTCCCCCACCGGCGGCCGCGCCGAAATGACCGAAGTCCCCCCCCGGCCGGCGGTGAAGGCGAGCAGGACGAGCAGCACGAGCGCGCCGTACTTCGCGCCGGTCGTCAGGTTGAGCACGATGGCGCTCCACCGCACGCCGACATAGTTGAGCGTGGCCGTGAGCGCGATCGCCGCGGCGGCGACGTAGTGCACCATCCCGGCGTACTGCGGCAGCTGCGGGTCGTACCCGAGCGAGCGGAGGAGATACTCCGCGAACGGCGTGGCGATCGCGCCCAGCGCCGACGCGCGAATCAGCACCAGCTCGGTCCAGCCGAAGAGGAAGGCGGGCAGCCGCCCGAACCCTTCGCGGATGTAGACGAAGACCCCGCCCGAGCGCGGGAACAGCGCGGCCAGCTCCGCGTAGGTGAGCGCGCCGCACAGCGCCAGCCCGCCGCCGAGCACCCATACCCCCAGCATGGGGAGGGGCTGGGGGACGCGCGCGGCGATGATCGCCGGCGTGCGGAAGATGCCGCTGCCGATCGTCGAGCCCACGAGTACCGCCACCGCGCTCCACAGGCCCAGCCGGCGCGGCAGCCGGTCACCCCAGGGGTCGACCGTGGCAGGTGGCGGCGGCGGAGGTGCGGATTTGGCCATGAGGGGGGAGAATATATGCCATCGGCGCGCGTTCGCTCTGTATCCGCGGCTGAAGCCGCGACTCTGCCCTGTCAGTGAACTGACGCCGCTTCAGCGGCCGGGCCGAGCCGCGAGTTCACTCGCGCTTCGCGAGTCCACTCGCGCTTGTAGATTGCGACCCATGACGCGACGGTTCGCGCGGCTCGCCTGGGCGGCCGCCGTCTGCACCTACCTGCTCATCATCCTCGGCGCCATCGTCCGCATCACAGGCTCCGGCCTCGGCTGCGGTGAGCACTGGCCGCTGTGCAACGGCCGGCTGCTCCCGCCCCTCGACCTGCCGACGTGGATCGAGTACGGGCACCGCCTCGCCGCCGGGCTCGTGGCGATCCTGGTGGCGGGGCTCGGCGCGTATACATGGTGGCTGCGACGGGGAGTGGGGAGTAACGAGTGGGGAGTGGGGAGTGGGGAGTGGTACGCTCCCGGCAAGGCCGCGTACGTCGCTACGGGCTTAGTGGTGGTCCAAGTCGTGCTGGGGGCGATCACCGTGAAGACCGGACTCACGCCGCCGATCGTCGTCCTGCACTTGGCCACCAGCATGTTGTTGCTGGCCGCGCTGCTCGTCGCCGCCCGAGGGGTTCGGCTGACCCCGGGCGCAAGCCCGGGGTTCCCGGGGTCAGCCGTGCCCATGGCGCTCGGATTCGTCACGGTGTTGCTCGGCGCTCTGACCGCGAATCTCGGTGCCGCCACGGCATGTCACGGCTTCCCGCTGTGCAACGGCCAGCTCATCCCCACTGGCAACTACCCTCAGCATGTCCACTGGGCGCACCGCCTGCTCGCTTACGCGCTCGCGGGCTACGTGACCGTGTGGGCGCTGCGCACGCGGGGGCGTGGGCCGTTGGCGCTGCTTGGCCTCGTGGCTCTCCAGGTCGCGATCGCCGCGGCGATGGTGTGGCTCGGCCTTCCCGGCCTACTGCAGGCCGCTCACGTCGCGGGGGGGGCGGCGGTGTGGGCAGGACTCGTGCTGGTGGCGCTCGATCCCGCCCACAGCTCTTCCTGAAGACGCGAACGCCCGGAGCGACTGCTCCGGGCGTTGCGCATCGTACTGCGGGTGCTGCTCAGGTCACTTCAGACCGCCCACCTTGATCTGGTATACGGTGGCGGTGACACCGTGCGCGTCGAACATGTTGAACCAGAGCAGATACGTCTTGCCCGGCGCCATGACGAACGTCGCTTTCTCGGGGGTACCCGATCCACCCACCGCCCCTGCCGTGCTGAGCAGATCGTCGAATCCCGCGAACGTTCCGCACGACGGCACGTTGTTCGGTGCGGGATTCGACAGTGCACTGGCATCGCATCTGTAGAAGTCGATATCGCCAGCGGTGAACCAGTTCGCGTTCACGGTCACGGTATCAGTAAGGGTTGCGCTGGTGTTCGTGATGGTGACGTAGTCGTCGCAGTCGTCGCTCCCACTTGACGCCTGCCCAACGCCGTCCGCATTCGCTGCACAGGCGCCGGACATCATCCGGTAGTAGCTCCCGTTCGCCGTGATCGGTACCGGCTTGTCCGGCGTGTCGTCCGTGTGATCGTACACGTCCAGCACCGCCGTCGAGGTGGGCGTGAAGACTTTGGACCCGTCGACCGCCAGCGTCCCAGCCATCCGGCTGATCCGCATGTCCTTCGCGGCCGTCGAGCTGAACCACGGGCTGATGACGACCGCGGTATCCGTCGAGTGCGACTCGACGATTGCCCGGGCGCCGCCCACGTACACACGGGTGGTATCGGTGAACTGCGGGTCGCCGGCACTCTTGCGGAGAATGATCTTGTCCATGGGGCCGCCGGCGCTCGGGGTCAGCGTGCCTCCCCACGTGCCGACCGCCAGCGTGTAGCTGCCGCGCCACGCCAGGAGGTTCGTGCCAAGGCGGGTGGTCTGGACGAGGTAGGTGCCGCCGGCGTCGAGATCGGCGGTCGTCAGTTTGAACGAGTCCGGTGTAATGGTCGTCTTGGTCGCCGTGTCCGAGATGGGCGTCACCGCTGCCAGGGTCGAGTCCGTCCTGCCCCGGAAGTACATGTTCGTCGTGCTGTCGAACGCCGGGTCAGCCGGATTGCGCGTGACCTTGACCCGCTGCGTAGGCGAGATCGGCGTGGGCGCAAAAGTTCCGGCGAAGGCCGCAGGGGCGCTCACCGTGTACGACCCACCTGTGTACGCGACGTCGTTCGGGCCGACAGCGGTCAGCGAAAAACTCTTCGTGCCGGCGCGAGCCAGATCGGAGATCCGGACCTGGAAGGCGTCGGGCGTGAACGTGCTCTTGCGAACCGTGCCGATGCTCACCGTCATATTGATCGTGTCGAACACCGGTCCCGCCGGGTCACGCTGGATCGTGAGGAACTGCCCCGGCATGACCGGACCCGAGGTGGTGCCGGTGAAGGGGACCGCCAGCACTGCGAGCGTCTTGGTCGTCTTGACCCCCCCCGTCCCGCTCAACGTGAGTGTCACGATGCCTGGTGCGCGCGCGCTGACCGAGGTGCCGGAGGCTGCCGGCTCGGCGATCGTCTCGTCCGCCGAGCTGAGCGACGGCGTGGTCGACGCGGGGAGGCCGGTCATGACATTCCCCGCCGCGTCATGATACGCATACGAGTAGGTCACGACGGACCCCGAGTTCGCCGTATCGGGC
>Ga0209236_1003111_pt1 | contig 10141 bp, 10 predicted proteins | sample GraSoi013_1_40cm_FD_185819 | JGI IMG/M metagenome (GOLD analysis project Ga0209236, IMG submission 185819) | Grasslands soil microbial communities from the Angelo Coastal Reserve, California, USA - Sample 09_27_2013_1_40cm (SPAdes) (version 2) | ecosystem: Environmental > Terrestrial > Soil >... | reverse complement strand
GCGTTCGTCGGCTCGCAATCCTGGACCGTGCTCTTCGTGGGGACCGCCTTCCTGCTCGGCGTCCTCGAGGTCAGCTGCCTTCTCCTCGCCATCATCGCATTCTGGGCGGCGGCTAGAACTCCTTCGGGACCTGCTGCGCGAGCTGGGTGATGCGGCCTAGCGGGCCCATCAGGGCCATCACCTTCGGCATCGAGCCCCGGAATCGGATCTTCCCGCCCAGCACGAGCCCTTGGAAGTCCCGCTCGCCTTTCCCGAGTTGCATCCACGCGTCATACGCCCCTTCGAACTTGAAGTCGGCGGGGACATCGGGCGCGACCTCCTGGACCGCCACCTTTCCGCCCTGAATGTCGACGAGGAACGAGGCACTGCGGTCGGTGCAGGTGAGGACGATCTTCGCCGTGATTGCCGCAGCCTTCTTCCCCCACTCCGGATCCGCGTTGAGGCGACTCGCGATTTCGTCGAAGAATGCCTTGGTGAAGTATTGCACCATGGACGCTGCTCTTGCCGCCCGGAAGTCGGCCCACAGGAAAAAGGCTCGGATTTCGCGTCCCGAACGCGACCAAGACGCGAAAGGTTTTACGGACCGCGGTCTCTGCGCGGCCGCGCGTGGGTAGCCAAGCCCGGTCAAAGGCGAGGGACTCAAGATCCCTTCCCGCAGGGGTTCCCAGGTTCGAATCCTGGCCCACGCATCGTCAACTCGCTCCTACTTGTGGGCGAGTGAGAGCTGATCGAGGATGCGTGAGTGTGCGCTCATCTCCACTCTTCACCGTTGACTCTTAGCCCGCAGGTCCGCCGGTCGACGTTAATGACTTCATTAAGCAATGAATTAATATACTATTCTTGCCATACTCCTCCTTGATGTCGCCCTCGACGTCCATGATATCCCACAAGGGTCCAACCGTGGCGACGCTGAAGGCCATCGAAGATGTTCTGCGGCGAGAGGCGATGCCCATGACCCGATACAAGATTCGGCAAGCTCTCGGTTACCGAATCGGCCAGCCATTGCTCGACGAGGGCCTCGAGTACATGGCTGAGCACGAGATGGTCTACGACGAGGGTCCTGGTGGGCAAGTCCTTTGGATTCGCACCTCCGCCGCGACGCGCGCTCGTCTCCGCAGCAGATAGGCGGTCTGCGTGGCCAAGCCAAAGCTTCTCGGTGTCGATTACGCCGCAGAAGCCGCCCCCGTCCTTGAGGAGTGGCGACGCCTGGCAAGGGAAGGCGGTGGCAAGGAGAAACGCTTGTCGAAGGCCAAACTCAAGAGCCTCTCGACTTTCGAGACACGTGCTTGGACGAACCCCTTGACTGCCGGGGAACCCGTAGCCAAGGATCGCTGGCCAGCTGTCCTGGTCCGTGATTATGGGGCCGACATCCCGAACCTCTTCCGATTTGAATTGGCCGAACGGTGGCGCGGCTACTATTCGCTCGTCGGCGAACCAGGCGGCGCGAGGGTGTGGGTTCTCTACCTGTGGGATCATCGCACGTATAGCAAACAGAGCGGATACTCGAAGAAATAGCCGATCCTACGTCGTCCGAGATCCCCTGAAGAGGGCCGCGGCCACGAGGGTCCAACGAGTGCACTCGACCCTAATTGCAGGCGAATCCTAGCCCACGCATCATCAATTCGCCCCGACCTGTGCCAGAAATGAGTGCACACCTACGCCACAGAAAGTCTCTCGTTCCGGGAACTACGTCCTTTTTCAACTGGACTCAGGTCAGCCTCCCTTCGGCATCGGCCGGAGAGCGGCGTAGAGCACGACCGCCCCGACGAGCCCGAGGCCCATTCCCAATGCGACGAGAGGCGCGAGCGGCTCTGGAGCGCAGCCACCAGGGTCCGAGCATTTTTGCACGAGACTGAATCCCAAGAATACAATCAAAAGGCCGATCCCGAGGATGGTCAGGCCCAACGGGATTGCGAAACGCCTTGAGAACGGGATCAACATGCTTGCGATTCCACAGTTGGTCAAGACTAAGTATACCTTGCTTGGTCCGCACCCGATTGGCTAGGTATTCCAACCTCAGGATCGATGGCCACCAACCGCTCGCAACTTCCAACGGCGAGGGGCCAAGCTCTCACCTCGACCGGAGCGCACAGTAACGTGAACATCGATTGCTGAGAACGAGGACGTAAGACATAAGAAAGGCCCGCCGCCATCGCCCGGCCCCCGGGTGGGAACATGAAACAGGTGATGGAGCCCCAGAACCGCCCCCAGCGGCGATCGCCGCTGGCGATGAAGACCACCGTCAACCGCGCCGCCCTGAAGCCGAATTTGGGTACATCCGTGTACGTTGCGGTGGACCTGACGCCCTCGGCCGCGGTGATCGCCGGACGTGTCCGGAGCATTTCGCTCGCGATCGATTCGAGCGGGTCGATGGACGGCGAGAAGATCGATCAGGCGAAAGAGGCCGCGCTGGCCCTCCTCAAGCAACTCCGCCCGACCGATGAGATCTCGATCGTGTCGTTCTCGGACACCGTCACGGTCCAGCTGCCGATGTCCAAGGTGGGAAACTCCCGCGAGGTCGCGGCGGCGGTGAAGGCAATCTCGGTCAGCGGCCTCACCGCGATGTACGACGGACTCCAAGCGGCCTTCCAACAGGCGCGCAGGACTTCCCGGGAACCGGGGACCGTGAATCGGGTCCTGCTCCTGACCGACGGCAATCCGACGGTCGGCAAGACCGATGGCCGTGAGTTCGTCACCCTAGCTCAGGGGATGCGGGAAGCCGGCATCACGATCACCGCGATCGGGATTGGAACCGACTATAACGAGCAGCTGCTCGGAAAGATCGCCGAGTCCGGCGGCGGGCTGTGGCACCATATCGTGGATGCGCGAGCCAACCTCCCACAGATCTTCCAGGACCAGGCGGCCCAGATGGCGGGCACCGTCGTCTCGAATCCCGAGTTGAAGGTCTCAATCATGCCCGGGTCGGAGCTGGCCGACGCGTATACCGTCAAGCCGGTCCTGAACCGACTACCCCGACCTCGGTTCGACGGAGCCGCCTTCACGGTGCCGCTGCGAGACCTGATCGCGGGCGAAGAGCAGACCCTCGTGTTCCGCATCGGCGTCCCGGCGCGGCCCGCTGGGAAGGCCACGCTCCTTCGATTCTCCTTGGTCGAGGTGTCGCAAGACGTCGAGGTTTCCTTCACCGACGACCAGAGGCTCTGGAACGCGGAGACGAACCCGTACCCGCGCACGCTGTTGAGCTCGGCGGAGGCCACCGTCCTCATGCAGCGGGCGGTGCAGTCGAGGGATGCGACGGCGCTCCAGAAGGCGGAGACGATCATGCGGAGCATGGCGACGGACGCGGGCGCCGCGACCGCCATCCGCGCGAACCCCACGCTGAGCGACGTCGCGACGACGATGCGGGACGCGCAGGCGACCGTGGCCCGGAGCGGGCTCCAGCTGAACGAGGCTGCGAAGAAGGACTTCCTGCAAGCGACGACGATCATCGGGAAGAAGAAACCGAAGCGGTGATGAACATGACAAAGTGTTCGGCGTGCGACAGCGAGAACCGGGAAGGCGCACGATTCTGCAACGCGTGCGGTGCGAAGATTGAGGCCGAAGCCGAGACCCCGGAACTGAAGCTCGCCTCGATGCCGGCTGAAGACGAAGGCTCGGTCGCTCCGACGAACGAGGACCTCGGCACTGGCGATTCGATGTTCGGCCCGGATGCCGGTGAGCCCGAACCCACGGGTGAGCCAGAGCCCCCCGCCGCCGATGTACCGGAAGCGGAGGGCGAAGGCTCTCCCGACCTGACGGACGTCGAGGACGAAGGCCCGGCCGAGGCAACGGAGCCCGAGGAAGAGCTCCCGGCCGAGCCGCCGAAGGCGGGCTACCTGGTCTTTCCCGACAACACGGAACAGCCGATTCCCCCGTCCCAGTGGTTGATCGGCCGCACGGACCTGGCGAAGTTTCTGGCCGACCCGAAGAAGGCGAACGAGATTTCGCGAGGGCATCTCACGGTCTTCCAGGAAGGCGATCAATTCTTCGTCGAAGACGGAACGACGATGGTGCAACGGAAGCCCAGCACGAACAAGACGTGGCTGGTCCGAGGAACCTCACGAATCCTGGTGACCGGGACGGGCCGCACCGAGCTCCAGAACGACGACGAGATTGATGTCGCGGAACTGGTGACGCTGCAGTTCGTCGTGAGATAGGGCCCGCGGACGGTATGACCCTCTCCCTTCCCTGCACCTTGAAAGGTCGGAAGGGCCGCTATCAGGTCCTCAGCAAGATGACGGAAGGCGGGATGTCGACCATTTATGTCGGCAAGTCCAACCGCGGCGTGCCCGTCATCGTGAAGGAGGCAAGCGGCGTCGACCTCGCCCAGTCCGAGGAACGACTTCGGATCGAAGCCGAGATCCTACGCACGCTCAGCTCGCCCGGCCATCCGAGGGTCGTCCGATATCTGGACGTGGGCAGCAACCTCGGACCGTTCTGTCTCGTGGAGGAACAACTCGAAGGCGAGACGCTGGCGGAGTTGTACAAGGACAAGCCAGCCGATGCGGCGACGGCGACTCGACACATCGTGCAGCTCCTCGAAGCGCTGTCATACCTCCACGCGCGGAACGTGATCCACCGGGACGTGAAGCCCAAGAACATCATCCTCGACGCCCGCCGTGAGGTCGTCCTCCTCGACTTCGGTGCGGCGAAGAAAGAGTTCCATCAGTTCACGGGATCCGGCACGGTCATCTACACGCCGGGCTGGGGTGCCCCGGAGCAAAATCTGGGAGAGGCAACTCCGGCGAGCGATCTGTACAGCGTGGGCGCGGTCCTCTTCTTCCTCCTCACGGCCAAGGACCCCCAAGCGTCGATGAAACAACTCGCGGCTGGCAAGTCCGAACTCTTCCGATCCCCCCGCGACCTCGAACCCAGCGTCCCCCAGGAGCTTTCGGAGGTCGTGACGAGGGCCATGTCGTTCGACCCGAAGGAACGGTTTCCGACCGCGGCGGACATGGCGCAAGCGATCTCCGGAGGGTCGGGGGAGTCGCTCGAGTTTCCCCACCTCGTGGTGCTGGGAAAGAAGTGCCGCGTCAAGCGGGAGATGGAGATCGGCCGGGACCACAAGTCGTGCGACCAAGGTTGCACGAAGAAAGGCTTCGGACACCCGCCGGAGATTGGCATCCTCGATACGGAACGGTATTTGTCGAAGCATCACGCCCGGATTCTGAAGGATGGGAAAGGCCGCTGCTGGATTGAAGACCTCGGGAGCCTGAACGGCACCGCGATGTCGCACGACGGCGGGAGGACCTACCGGCAGATTCCCGGATTCAAGCGAGAAAAGCTGACTGACGGCGATGTCGTCGCCCTCGTGTACAAGCCAGGGCGAGGGCCGTACATGACGATTGCATTCAAAGGTGGCCGACGACGCGGGGGCCGGTGACGTTGACGCGAAACGCCAATGGAAAAGGAGTGTCCGCCAGGATGTCCGATACGATCATCCGTTCCCCCCGGGGGGAAGTGGGGTTTGCCTCGAACGTGGGGAGGGTCCGACCGGTCGACGAAGACAGCATCCTCGCGGTCGAGCTGCGGATGGCCTTCCTGTCCGAACCCCGGACCCGGCTGCTCCTCATGGTGGCGGACGGGATGGGGGGACACAATCGCGGGGAGGTGGCGAGCCGGATTGCGATTCAGACCGTCGCGCGCACGCTCCTTCCGCTCTTGACGAGCGAGGAGGACATCCCGCGAGCTACGTACTACCGCCACCTCGGAGCCGCGGTTGCCCGCGCGAATCAGGCGATTTTCCTGGAAGCGGAACGGCATCCGGAGTGCCAGGGGATGGGTACGACCTTGAGCCTCGCCGTCGCCGACGGCCGCAGTCTCCACGTCGCGAACGCGGGCGACTCCCGCGTCTACATCGTCAATGAGCGAGAGATTTTCCAGGTGACCCGCGACCATTCCCTCGTTCAGGAGATGGTCGATCGCGGGGAGCTGTTGCCAGAGGAAGCGAAGCACCATCCGAGGAAAAATGTGATCACGATGGCCCTCGGAGTCTACGAGGAGGTGACGCCGGACATCGGATGCCTGACGATGGAACCCGGTGACACTGTCTTGCTGTGCTGCGACGGCCTCATCAATCACGTGGAAGACGAAGACATTCATCGCGTCGTGGTCGAAACGAGCGATCCCCAAAGGGCCTGCGAGATCCTTGTCTCGTTGGCGAACAGAGGGGGCGGGACGGACAACATCTCGGTCATCATCGCGCGCGCCCCACCTCTTTCCACACCGTGACCGAAATGTTCACCTTGCAGAGTATCCTAGGAGCGGACCTCTCGATGAGGGATGAAGAAAGCAACGAGGAGACGGACCCGTGAAACGCACCTACTTCCTCGTCGCCATCGCCAGCCTGCAAATCATCCTCGGATCGATCACCCTGATTGGCGCGGCCCAGCCAATCCGGACGACCCAAAATGTGGTCGTCCTCTCCGGGAACTACTACGTCTTCGAATTTGGCATCTTGGGGACGGGACGGTTGAGCGGAAATCTCTCCGAACTCCAAGGCCTGTCCTTCACGTTGTTCGTTTTCAATGATGCCGGCTACGCGTCGTTCCGCGATGGCTCTAACTCGGTGGCGCCTCTTTTCGAACAGAGCGGGACGCGTGTCATGTTCGCCATGAATCTCACTGGCTCGGGTCAGTATCACGTCGTCGCCGTTGACGTCCCCCAGAAGCGCGAACTCCAACTCCAACTCGACTTCGTCGTTCTGGGGTTGAAGACCGGCGAAACGATTGTTGCCCTCATCGTACTCATCGGCGGATTGGCGTTGGTGGGGGCCACGCTCATGTTGAGCGTTTGGTCATGGCGCCGAGCCCGTGCGGCTCCCGCCGCTCCCGCACCGTCCCCCGACCGGGCATCGGATCCGTTTCCCGATCCACCCCTGGAACCCGTTCCTGATCCGTCCCCGGACCCGCAGGAAGCCGCGGCGGATCCGCCCGCCGACGACAATACGCGAATCTATTGAACCCTCCGGGAGCCGTCGACGCATTCGGCGGACTGACCTCAGCCCAGTTGCAGAGGGTAGACGCGTGCCCGGGGTGCTCTTCTCTCTTTTTCGAGTGCGATAACCAAAGGCGATTTTCCCGGGGAAACCGTTAGATAGGGGCAACGGAGTCGTCGCGGGGCGGGAGATTTGGCAGACGTGACACCTTCAGAGTCCGTCGACCTTTCTCTGGCGGCCGATGACTCAATCATGCTGTTCCTTTACGCGGTGATCGGAGCGTTCGACGCCGGGAAGCCAGACCAAGCAATCGCTCTCATGAGGGCCTCGGTCGATTTCGTCCGCCGAACGCCGAATCGAGCGCTGGCATCACTCGAGCCATCCGCTTTCTGAGCCGCTCGATTGCGCGTGCCGACGCGCCTCATGCTTTGCGCTGAATAGTGTTCCGTTTCACGCCAGTGTAAACGTCCGCCAGATATTCTGCGGGCGTGGTGGAACCACCGTGAAGGCAAGGCGGGCGCCAGGCCAGCGCGGATCGAGCGCGCGGAAGTCGGCGTTGTTGACGTTTTCTGCCGCGCTCCTCTTGCTCGTCCTTGCGGTGCCCGTGTATCTGGCCGTCGTCTCGCCGACCGACGGGAGCACGCCGTCTGCGGCGACGAGCGGCCTGGCATCTTGGAATCCGAACGTCTCGTGTGCCGCGGACTTGGTCACGATTCGCGATGTCCTCGGATCCGCGTATCCGCATCAGGCCCTCAACGGCAGCCGATATCAGGTCAATTCGACCTCGGGAGGGATTCCGGTCGAGCGATCGCTCTCCCCGCCCTGCACGATCACGAACGCGACCGGCCAGGTCCTCTCCTCGTTCGTTCAGATTAACAACGTTTCGTTGTACGGGTACGGCGTCAAGACTACGGATTGTTCAGCTTGGTACTCCAAGCAGAACGGAGGCGCACGCTATCCGGGCAACCAGACCGTCTGCACGAACGCAGGGCAGATCATCACGATCGGGACGACGAGCGGGTACATGAAAATCGAGATCGACCGCGATTGGCTCGGGAAAGGATACTGCGGACCAAACGTCCCGTCGTGCGACAATGCGACGCTTGTCCAGGAACAATCCAACGGAAGCATCTCCCTCGACGTCCAGGGGTTCGTCTTCTGGGAGGGCCCGTACCACTGGGAGCTCCACCCCTTTACGGCATGGAAGCTCTCGAGTTCTCCACCTCCACCGCCGCCTTCGAACTCGCCACCCTCCGTGGATTTCTCGTGGACCCCGACCTCGGGCAACAACAGCACGGTGTTCTCCTTCACCGCTCAGGTCAGTGACGATCACGATTCCGCCAGCTCGATTCAAGTCCGGTGGGATTGGACCGGAGACGGCACTTGGGACACGGCCTGGTCGACGACGAAGATCGCAAGTCACCGCTACAGCACCGCGGGAAACAAGACCGTCGTGGTCGAGGCGATCGACTCGGGTGGCCTCACGTCGACGCAGTCCCATTTGGTTCAGGTGACGGCACAGCCCCCGCCACCGCCGCCTCCCCCGCCGAATGCGCCGCCCACGGTGGACTTCACATGGACGCCGAACTCGGGCAATACTTCGACCGTGTTCAGCTTCACCGCGACGGCCGCCGACGATCATGATTCGTCGAGCTCGATTCAGGTCCGGTGGGACTGGAACGGCGATGGGACTTGGGACACGGCCTGGTCGACCACGAAGACCGCCACGCACACGTTCAGCGCCGTAGGGAGCTACACGGTCATCGTCCAAGCGGTGGATTCGGGTGGGCTGAGGGCAATCCAATCGCACTCGATTTCGGTCACCGCCCCGCCTCCTCCGCCGCCGCCTCCTCCGGACTTCGGCCTCGGCGCTTCCCCCAGCTCTCTCACGATCCTGTGCGGCTCATCCGGCTCCTCCACGATCACTCTGACGAGCCTCAACGGCCTGTCCGGGACGGCGAGCCTGAGCGCCTCGATCTCGTCGTCCGGCCTCGTCCTCGTGTGGCCCACCGTCTCGGTGAGCCCGAGCAGCGTGATGTTGGCCGCAAACGGAACCGCCACCTCAACGTTGACGATCTCGACCTCGCTCCTGTCGACGCCGGGCACATACACGGTCACGGTGATGGCGACGATCGGCTCCGTCACCCACTCGGTGAGTTTGACAGTCGTGGTCAAGCTCCTGTAGGACCGCCACGGGCGGAGACGATCCGTCACGGTGTCGAAGGCTGCGAACGGGCGGACCTGCGGATCTCGCCTTTCAAGATGGATGCGGCGTCCTCGGGCACGACCGGATTGATGTAGAACCCCGTGCCTCGTTCGAAGCCGGCGATCTCCGTGAGGTGAGGGGTGATCTCGAGATGCCAGTGGAACGTCCCTTCGGACTCCCGTAGCGGGGCCGTGTGGATGTAATAATTGAACGAGGGGTCGTCGAGCAGCCGATACATTCGACCCAGGACATCTTTCAGGATTCCCGCGAGGGCAGCGCCGTCGGTATCCGAAAGCGTTTCGAAGGCACGCGCGTGGACCTTCGGGAGGATCCAGGTCTCGAACGGGAAACGCGCCGCGAACGGCTCCAAGGCGACGAACGCTCGGTTCTCCGCGACTACGCGCCGGCCCAGGGCCAGTTCGCGTCGGAGGATCTCGCAGTACAGACACTCGCCCTCCCGCTGCTCGGCGTGGGCCCGCATGCCCTCCGCCTCCTCGAGAACCCGGAGAGGCACGATCGGGATTGCGATGAGTTGCGCGTGCGGATGGGAGAAGGAGGCGCCGGCCCGTTCGCCGTGATTCTTGAAGATCTGTACGTACTTGATCCGCCGGTCCGCGGCGAGGTCGTGATACCGTTCGCGGTACGCGCGGAGGACCCGCTCGACCTGTCGATCGTCCAGCGTGGCGAGATGCCCGTCGTGGTCCGGCGACTCGACGATGATCTCGTGCGCCCCGACTCCGTCCACGCTGAGGAACGGTCCGTCCCGATGCTCTCGGACCTCACCAACCCGTTCGAGCGCCGGGAACTTGTTCGGCACGCACCGAATCGACCAGCCCGGTCCGTTTGGCCCGCCGCGGTCTCGATACGCGAGGATCTCCGGCGGCGTCATCGCCTCGTGGCCTTCGCAGAACGGGCAGCTCTCTTTGGGCGTCGCATCTTTCGGGTTGCGGAAGGCGCCGGGGCGTTGAGACCGGGCCGCCGAGAAGACCACCCAGGTCGGC
>Ga0209236_1003108_pt1 | contig 10144 bp, 6 predicted proteins | sample GraSoi013_1_40cm_FD_185819 | JGI IMG/M metagenome (GOLD analysis project Ga0209236, IMG submission 185819) | Grasslands soil microbial communities from the Angelo Coastal Reserve, California, USA - Sample 09_27_2013_1_40cm (SPAdes) (version 2) | ecosystem: Environmental > Terrestrial > Soil >... | reverse complement strand
TAGCGTCGCGCGGCGCAGCTCGCTCGCGGTGTGGCCGGTCCGGGCCAGCACGCTATCGACCAGTCGCTCGGTCAAGGCGGCGTACCGCCCGCTCAGATCCCCCATGTGCCAATCATCGCTTCCTGAATGGAGGATCGCCAGTCCTTACGGGTGTTCCGGAATGCGGATATCATAGGCGCCCATGCTTCGCCTCATCGGGCTGGTCGCGGCGTTCACCCTGGCGGCAGCGTGCCGGAGCGCTACCTCCTCCAGACCCGCCCTCCAACCGCCTGCTGGAGTTGCCCGCTACGACCCCGCGCGCGACCTCGGCCCGCTGTTTCAGGATGTCCAGCTCGCGGGGATCTTCGCGGACTCCAAGACCTTCGTTGACGCCCGGCCGCTCCTCGCTCCGGCGGAGATCGCCGCCTTCTACGCCTCCGCTCGAAGCGCTGCGTCCTTCAGCCTGCGGAGCTTCGTGGAGCGCCATTTCGAGCTGCCCAAACCGGTCGGGGAAGGTTTCAGCACCGACACAACCCAGCGCATGGAGGAGCACATCCGCGCGCTCTGGCCCGTCCTCACCCGTCCGCCCGACACAGCGGACGCGCGCTCGTCGCTGATCCCGCTGCCGCAGGCGTACGTCGTCCCGGGCGGCCGCTTCCGCGAGATCTACTACTGGGACTCGTACTTCACGATGCTGGGGCTCATCGCGAGCGGTCGGACCGACCTCGTGCGCAGCATGCTCGACAACTTCGCCTACCTGGTCGGGACGGTCGGGCACATCCCGAACGGCAACCGGACGTACTATCTGAGCCGCAGCCAGCCCCCGTTCTTCGCCGCCATGGTCGGGCTGTACGCGGCGGCGACGGATACCACGCGGGCCCTCGCCTACCTCGACGCGCTCGAGGCGGAGCACGCGTTCTGGATGGACGGCGCGGAGCGTCTCGCACCCGGGGGGGGCACGGCGTACCGCCGCGTCGTACGGCTGCGCGACGGCTCGGTGCTCAACCGCTACTGGGACGACCGGCCCGAGCCTAGGCCCGAGTCCTACCGCCAGGATTACGAGCTGGGCCAGACGCTCCCCGCCGAGCGACGCGAGGCCTTCTATCGAAACGTCAAGGCCACGGCCGAAAGCGGCTGGGACTTCTCGAGCCGCTGGATGCGTGACCCGCAGGATTTGCGGACGCTGGAAACGACGGAGCTGGTGCCGGTGGACCTCAACAGTCTGCTCTATCACGCCGAGCGGATGATCGCCGCGCTGCGCGCGTTTCGCGGACGGGTGGGTGATGTGGAGGTCGCCAAGCGGTTCGTGCAGGCAGCTGAGGACCGTCGCCGGGCCCTGCTCGCGGCGGCGTATGACTCCGCCGGCGGGTTCTTCTACGACGTCCGCTGGCAGAGCGGCGAGCGCGTGACGGACCGGCCCACCATTGCCGCCGCGGCCGCGCTCTATTTTGGGCTCGCCACCCCGGAGCAGGGTCGCGCGGTAGCTGCGCGGCTGGAGCGGGACTTCTTGAAGCCGGGCGGGTTCGTACCGACCCTCATCACCTCGGGTCAGCAGTGGGACGCCCCCAACGGGTGGCCGCCCTTGGAGTGGCTGGCGATCGAGGGGGTTCGCCGCTACGGCCGCGCCGACCTGGCCGCTGCCGCCCGCGACCGCTGGCTGGCCCTGAACCGGCAAACCTATCGCTCGACGGGCAAGATGACGGAGAAGTACGACGTCGCCGACCTGAGTCGGCGCGCCGGCGGCGGAGAGTACCCGACGCAGGACGGGTTCGGATGGACGAACGGCGTTGCGCTGGCGCTCGCTGCGCAAGCGCGGTGACCTCACGCCCGTGTCAAACGCCCCACTTCGCGACAGGCACACAGTCGCTCCGTGGGGCGTTTGACACGGCGTGAGCTCAGTCGGCCCTGGGTCTCAGTCGCTCCAGCACGTACGCCGTGTTGATCAGCGCCGCGTGGGACAGCCCCTGCGGAAAGTTGCCCAGCTGCTCCCCGGTTGCGGGGTCGATCTCTTCGGCGAGCAGCCCGAGCGCGTTGGTGCGGCGCAGCAGGTTGCGGAACAGCCGCTCCCCCTCGTCGAATTCCCCGGCCATGGCGAGGGTCTGCGCCATCCAGAAGCTGCAAGCGACGAACGCGCCCTCGTCGCCGCCGACGCCGTCCGGCGACCGGTACCGGTAAATCAGCTCCTCGCAGGCCGTGGCGAGCTCGCGCCGCACCGCCGCGATGGTGCTCCGCACCCGGGGGTCGGAGCGGTGCAGGAACCGCACCTTGGGGATCACGAGCAGCGCGGCGTCGAGCTGGGGCTCGCCGTACACCTGCGCGAACGTCTGGCGCACGGGATCCCAGCCTCGCTCCAGCACTTCGGCGTGCAGCGCCTCGGCCTCGCGCCGCCAGCGCGCGGTGTCGCCCGGGAGGCCGAGTTCGACCGCGATGCGCGCGCCCCGGTTCAGCGCCACCCAGGCCATGACCTTGCTGAACACGAAGTGTTTCGGCTCCTGGCGCGGCTCCCAGATGCTCAGATCCGGCTCGCGCCAGTGCGTGGCGGTCCAGTCCACGAGCTCCCGCAGCACCTTCCACACGCCTTCGGTCATCGCGTGGCGGCGCCGCCAGATGTCCGCGGTGTCGAGCAGCTCCCCGTAGACGTCGAGCTGGAACTGCTGCGCGGCGCCGTTCCCGACGCGCACTGGGCGCGCACCGCGGTAGCCCTCGAAATGCTCGAGGATCTGTTCCGGCAGATCGCGCCGGCCGTCCACCCGGTACATGATCTGGAGGTGCCGAGCGTCGGCCCGACGACATACCCGCTTCAGGAACTGGAGGAAGCCGTCCGCCTCCGCATCGAATCCCAGCCGGTCCAGCGCGAACAGCACGAAGGCGGAGTCCCGCAGCCATGCGTACCGGTAGTCCCAGTTCCGGCCGCCCCCCCCGCCGGGGGTTTCCGGCAGCGAGGTCGTGGGCGCAGCGATGATGGCGCCCGAGGGCTCGTAGCAGCACAGCTTCAGCGCCAGGGCGCTGCGTTCTACTTCCTGTCGGTAGGGGCCTTGATACTGCAGGCGCGACGACCACTCATCCCACCAGCGGGCGGTCGCGTCGAGTTTTTCCTGCGAGCGGTAATGCGCGACGGCGTACACCTCGTCGTCGTCACACCGCAGCACGAACCACGCGGCTTCGTCCGCCGCGAGGCTGAGCCGGGCCGTGGCGCGCGCTGCTTCGGTCTGCCACGCGACGTCCGGCGCGGAGGAGAGCGTGGCCACGTCGTCTTCCGCGTCGGTGGCGAGCACCCCGCACGCGCGCCGTGCCAGGACGGGCTGGCGGGTGCCGTAGTCGAAGCGCGGCTCGAAGGCGACCTCGACTTCGCAGGCGCCCCGCGTGCACTGGACGCGCCGGTGAATCTCGGTGCGCCCCTCGCGGGCCGGCCCGACGGGCATGAAGTCGGTCACGACGAGCACCCCGCCCGATTCGATGCGGAACGTCGTCACGAGGATGTTCGTGCCCGGGAGGTACCGGTGCTCGGTGGTCGCCGGGACGGTGGGCGCGATGCGCCACCGTCCCCCGCGCGCGTCGTCGAGTAGGGCGGCGAACACGCTGGGAGAATCGAAGCGGGGCGCGCAGAACCAGTCGATCGAGCCGTCCCGCCCGACTAACGCCGCGGTGTGCAGGTCGCCGATTACGCCGTAGTCGCCCACGGGGAGGTATCGCATCGCGCCGATATCCTACGTACCCCGGAGGCAGGGGACCAGCGGTGCATTCCCGCGGCGCCGCCTCTAGATTACCGAACCGGTCGTCCCCATCGAGAGGTCGCCGTGCCCTGGCGTGGTTTCATCGTGTGTCTGCCCGGCTTCCTGACCGCCCTCCCGCTCGCCGCGCAGTCCGCCCCGCGGCCGGGCATCGCCGTCCTCAATCTGCGCTTCGACGGCGAGCACGCCAACGTGCTCGAGGTGGGGGATACGGCGGCTGCGCGCCGCGCTGCGCGCCTCCGACCATGTTGCGCTCGTCGATTCCGGTGCCGTGGCCGTCGCCGTAGCCGCGGCGGAGGCGGACGGCAACCCCTGCGACAACGCCTGCGCCCGGGCCGTCGCCCGGCAACTGGGCGCCCGCTGGGTGGCGAAGGGCACGGTGTCGAAGACCAGCAACCTGGTCTGGATCCTGAGCGCGCAGCTGCTCGACGCGGCGACCGGAAAGGTGGTCCTCGCGGACGGCTATGAGCTCAAGGGTGACGCGGCTCGCATGGCGCCGGCGGGGGCGCACGTGTTCGCGCAGCGCGTCGAGCGAGCCGTGGCGGAGCACGGCGCCGGGGTCGTGGACCCATAGCCGCCATTTTCTCACCGTCTCTTCGGAGGTTGCCATGACCCGGAGCGTTCTGCCCGCGGCCGCGCTCAGTGCGCTCGCCGCGGCCGTCGTCCCGCTCACCGCTCAGGCCCCTGCCGCCCCTGCCGCCTCGTCGGTGGCGGTCGTCATCAAGGCCGGTCGTCTCGTCGACGCCCGCGCTGGCACGATCCTCACCAACCAGGCGATCCTGGTCGAGGGCGAGCGTATCAAGCAGGTCGGCCCTGGGAGCGCGGTGGCAGGTCACGCGCCGGCGGGCGCCAGAGTCATCGACCTGAGCGGTGCGACCGTGCTGCCGGGGCTGATCGATTGCCACACGCACATCACCGCCGACCCGGGCGATTACTACCAGCAGCTGTTCCGCCAGAGCCCGATCGACCAGGCGGTCGTCGCCCACGTGTTCGCGAAGCGCACGCTCGAGGCGGGGTTCACCACGATCCGGAACGTCGGGGCGGACGAGTTCGTCGACGTGGCGCTGCGCAACGCGATCAACTCAGGTGTCGTCGCAGGGCCGCGGATGCTCGTGTCGACCATGCCATTGTCCGCGACGGGAGGGCATGGCGACGTGAACGGCTTCTCTCCCTACCTCCGGTTCGAGCAGGCTTCCGGAATCGCGAACGGCGGGCGCGGTCGAGCCTGGGAAGTTCGCGGACGTCATCGCCGTGGCGGGCGACCCAGTCGAGGACGTCACCGTGCTCGAGCACGTCCGCTTCGTGATGAAGGGGGGGGCCGTCGTGAAGGACAGCCTCACGACGGGCGCGACGCGCGCGCGGTAGGGCCGGTGCCTTGCCGCGCGCGGCAGCGGGCGTTCTCTTAGAGTGGACCGCGCAATCCGGAGGTCTTCCATGCGTGCCGCGATGCTGATGGCGTTCTTGCTCATCTCCCGCTCCCTAACGGCGCAGGAAACGGCGTCCGACACGTTGCTCACCGTCCAGCACTACCTCGACTGGGAGCAGGTGAGCGACCCGCAGATTTCCCCCGACGGCGCGCAGATCGTCTACACCCGCCGCTGGGTCAACAAGCTCGAGGACAAGTGGGAATCGGCGCTGTGGATCATGAACGCCGACGGCTCGCACCAACGCTTCCTCGTGAAGGGGTCGAATGCCCGCTGGTCGCCCGACGGGACGCGGATCGCCTTCCTCGCCGACGGCGAGCCCAAGGGGACGCAAGTTTTCGTGCGCTGGATGGACGCCGAGGGCGCGGTCACGCAGATCACGCGGGTGGAGGAGACGCCCGCCGACCCCCGCTGGTCACCGGACGGCAAGGTCATCGCGTTCGCCATGCTGGCCCCGGACTCGAGCGTGTGGAAGATCTCGTTGCCGCAGCCGCCGCAGGGAGCGAAGTGGACCCCCGCGCCGCGGGTGGTCGACGATCTCCACTACCGGCAGGATCGCGTCGGCTTCATGAAGCAAGGCTTCACTCATCTCTTTCTCGTCCCGGCCGAGGGCGGCACGCCGCGCCAGCTGACGTCGGGGCACTGGAACGTGGGGGCGCGCTTCGACGGCCTTTCGGGACGCGTGGGCTACGATTGGACGGCGGACGGCAAGACGCTCGTGTTCGACGGGCTGCGCGACACGACCTGGGACGGCCAGTACCGGGTCTCCCGCATCTACGCGCTCGACGTCGCGACCGGGGCGATCCGCACGCTCGTGTCGCGCCCCGGCTACTGGGCCGACCCGACCGTGTCACCCGACGGTCGGATGGTGGCGTTCGCGGGATACGATTCCAGCGAGCACACCCACCGGACCGCCGATCTGTACGCGATCGGCATCGATGGGTCCGGGATGCGCGATCTCTCGAAGAGCCTCGACCGGGATCCCGGCGATCTCATCTGGGCGCCGGACGGCAAAGCGATCTACTTCACCGCCCCCGACCGCGGCGCCATCAACATCCACTCGGCGGACCTCGCGGGTGGCGTACGCGACGTGACGCAGGGCGCGCAGGTGGTGTCGCTCTCGTCCGTGGCGCGCAACCTCATGGCGGTTGGGATTGAGAGCGACCCGACGCATCCCGCCGACGTGGTGCGTCTCGACCTGCGCAAGCCCGGTCACCAGACGCTCGCCCGGCTCACGAACGTGAACGACGACGTGCTGGCGAACAAGCACCTGGCGCGGACGGAGGAGATCTGGTACAGCTCGAGCGGCGCGACGCGGGTGCAGGGATGGGTGGTCAAGCCGCCGTCGCTCGATCCGGGGAAGCGGTATCCGTTGATCCTCGAGATCCACGGCGGCCCGTTCGCGATGTACAACGTGGGGTTCAGCTACATGTTCCAGAACTTCGCGGCGAACGGCTACGTCGTGCTGTTCGTCAATCCGCGTGGCAGCACCGGCTATGGGGACGGATTCTCCAACGGCATCGACCACAACTATCCCGGACCCGATTACGAGGACCTCATGGCGGGCGTGGATGCCGTGATCGGGCGCGGTCTCATCGACACGACGCGGATGTACGTGTCAGGCTGCTCGGGCGGTGGTGTGCTCTCGAGCTGGGTGATCGGCCACACGACGCGCTTCGCCGCCGCCGCGGTGCGCTGTCCCGTGATCGACTGGATCGCGATGGCCGGCGAGACCGACATCCCGCTGTTCACCTACAGCTTCTTCCACCAACCGTTCTGGGAGAAACCCGACGAGTGGCTGGCACATTCGTCGCTGATGTTCGTGGGCCGCGTGACGACGCCGACGCTGCTCATGACAGGGGAGCTGGACCGCCGCACCCCAATCCCGCAGACCGAGGAGTACTACGCGGCGCTCAAGCTGCGGCACGTCCCGACGGTCATGCTGCGATTCAATGACGAGTTCCACGGCACGGGATCGAAGCCGTCCAACTTCATGCGCACTCAGCTGTACATGATGAGCTGGTTCGAGAAGCACAAGGCGGGTAGCGAAGCCGCGGCGAGCAGTCAGGGTAACAGGTAATCAGGGCTCAGCGGTCCGCGAACGTCAGGCCGAGCCGGTGCTGGCTGCCCAGCAGCGCGGAGCCGGCATAGGCGTAATCGAGCGACACCTGCCGGAACTTGAGGCCCACGCCCAGGGTCACCGGCCGGGTCTCGAAGTCGCCGCCGGCGCGCGACGCGAGCCCCAGCCGGGCTACCACGAGCAGCTGGGTGGCGGGATCCGCGAGCCCGACTTCGACGCCGCCGCCCACTCGGCCGGGCGCGCCCCGCACGGCGGCGTAATCGGCGGCGAAGAGCAAATGGAGCCGCTCGTGGCTCGGACCGAGCGGCCGCAGCTCTGCCCCGGCACGCACGGTCCGGGGGAGCGGCGCCCCGAACCCCCCGACATTCACGTCGCCGCCTACGTACTGCAGGCTCGCCCCGATCGCCAGCCTGTCCGAGACGCGGCCGCGGACGCCGGCCGAAAAACTGGCCGCGCCGCCCGACGCTTCGGCGAGCGTCGTCGAGTAGTAGTTGACGGCCGCTCCCACGCTCGCGTGGCCAAGCTCCACGGCGCCGGCCAGCGCGAATGCCTGCTCGTTAGCCGAGAGCCGCTGTCCCGTGGGCGTGCCGCTGCCGCCGCAGCCGTTGCACACCACCTCGTCCACGCTGCCGAGATCGAGATACCGGATGCCGAGGGCGAGCCCGACCGAGCGCGTCCGGATGCCGACCGCCATCGAGCCGGCCTTCGATCCCTCGAACAACGTCTGGCCGCCCAGCTGCACCTCGAGATGCCGGACCGTGATGGCGCCCGCGGGATTGGCGAAGATACTCGTCACGCCGCCGGCCGCCGTGAGCGCGCCGCCGAGGGCGGCTGCGCGCGGCGCGGTCGTGAGCTGCAGGATCGGCGCGCCGGCCTCTCCGTTGGAGCGATCGATCGTTTGCGCTGCGGTCACTCCAGGCAGGGCGGCGAGGCCGACGGCGGCGAGCGCGTGACCCAGTCTCATGGTGACCGCCTCAGCGTGCCGGGCTCAGGATCATCAGACGCTGGCGCAGCAGCTCTGCGCCGGTCTTGACGACCAGGATGTACATGCCGTTCGGCAGCCCCGGCGACTCACCCCGCACGTCCCACTCGAACCGGTTCGCCGGCAGCGCGGCGAAGTCCCGGACCCGGAGCCCGGCGAAGTTGTAGAGCGCCATCGAGCGGGGCGTCGAGTCGTAGCTGAAGATGACGCGGCCACTCCGCACCGGGTTCTCCGAGATGAGAAAGATCTGGCCGCCCTGCAGCAGCTCCGCGCGCCCGAGGCGGCTGGTCACCGGCACTGGAATGTAGGCGACCGCCCGGCGCGCCGAAGGCGTGCCGGTGCCGAACACCGCGGCCACCCGCAGCCCGACGGTATCACCCTGGCGCAAGTGGTCGTTGAGTCGCACCGCCAGCAGGTAGGTGACCTGGCCGCCCGGCGCGACGTTCGCGCCGAGACCGACGAAGCGTGCGGTGGAGCCGCCGGCGAAGGGCGTGGGCAGGGAGAAGAGCGGCGCCCCTGGTGGGAGAGCGCCCGTCCCGGCCGAGTCGCGATAGAGGTCGAGCTCCGTCACGATGTCGGCGAGAGCGTGATTGCTCACGCCCGCCACGGTGACCGTGTCCAGCCGGTCGCCTTCGACCGTCGAGACCGTCACCACGAATTGCAGCGCCGCGTTGGCGCCAATACGGACTCGGCCGCTGGGCGAGTTCGCTCCCCCCGCCGCCGTCAGGGCGGGCGGCGCCTGCGCGAGCGCCGCCTGCACGTCGAGCTTGCCGTACCCCCACGAGGGGTTGGGCGATCCGCCGGAGAACCCCGTGGCGTACGATCTGCCGGTGAAGGCGTCACTGCGCGCCGTGCTGGTGAGGATCGCGCGAGCTTGCTCGGGCGTCAGATCGGGCCGGCGCTCGAGCAGTAGCGCCACCGAGCCCGTCACCATGGGCGTCGACATCGAGGTCCCGCTGAGCAGCACGTGCCTGCCGTCCGTGGCGATGAGCGCCGCGGGCGCGGCGGGATTGCTCGTGCTCGAGTAGACGGAGAACACCCCCTTGCCGGGAGCCGATAGCTCCGGCTTCTGCCGGGAGGGGAGGCTGTCGCGCACCGGGCGCGTGGGACCGGGTGAGGAGAAGGTGGCCAGGTCGCCGACCAGCTCCCGCACGGCGAACTGGAAGGTCCCGCCCTGCGCCACCCAATTCACACGGTTGACGTAGGCGGCGACGGTGATCGCGCGGGCGGCGTTCCCCGGAGAGGCCACGAGGTAGGCGTTATCACCGCCGCCGCTGAACGGGGCGCCGGCGAGCGTGCTGCTCGTCGCGTATTCCCAGATGTCGAACCGGCCTGAGCCGCCGAGAAGGTCGACACGGATCGTGATCACCCAGGTGCCCGCGGCGGGCGCATGGGTGGGGTCCGCGTCGTACATCTCGATTTCACCCTGGCCGTCGCCGTTGTGTGCGGCGGGGCCACCCGACGCGTTGTCGAGGAAGACGTGGCCCTGAACTGCTTCCGTGTCCGCTGGGGCATCGCCCCTGCGCCGGGAAACGGTCGTGCCGTCCGGGCGCCGCACCGTTACTGTGACGGAGTCGCGTGCGTCGTACCAGAGCGTGAAAAGCATGAAATCGTTCACGTTCCCCGTGGCGGGCGTGTAGCCAGGCACGGTCACGGCCAGCTGCGCCGTATCGCCGGCCGCGAGCGTGCGGGTCGCGTGCACGAGGAAGATCGGCGTGTTCCCCGGAGGAATCGGCGGGTTCCCGGTCGTCGCGGTGGGGTTACTGCCGTCGTTCCCGGCGGCGATGACGACGATGTGCCCGGGTCCCGAGAGCAGGTCGATCGCTTGTTCTTCGGCCTCGGTGCCGTCGTGCGGCCCGAACAGCGTGCCGAGGCTAAGGTTTACGACCGCCGGCCGGCCGAGCTGGTCGGCGCGGGCGAAGATGTACTGGATTCCCGTGATGATGTC
>Ga0209236_1003105_pt1 | contig 10149 bp, 5 predicted proteins | sample GraSoi013_1_40cm_FD_185819 | JGI IMG/M metagenome (GOLD analysis project Ga0209236, IMG submission 185819) | Grasslands soil microbial communities from the Angelo Coastal Reserve, California, USA - Sample 09_27_2013_1_40cm (SPAdes) (version 2) | ecosystem: Environmental > Terrestrial > Soil >... | reverse complement strand
CACCAACAACCCGGCGACCGACTGGTACACCGGATGGTCGCCGGACGGCACGCAGATCGCCTTCGTCTCCGAGCGTGATGGCAACGAGGAGATCTACGTGATGAACGCCGACGGCTCGGGCGCTACCAACGTCACCAAAAACCCAGCGCGGGACGTATACGCAACCTGGCCGCCCCGCTGACGGTGACCGCCGTCGTTACGGCGCGGCTCAGAAGCGCGAGCGCCAGAACGCCGCAGCGGTCGGGAACAGCTTCTCCGTAAGCGCCGCCGAGAGCGTCACGAACATGCCGTGTCCACCCCGCACCGAGAAGTCCGGATCGTTCAGATTGCCGAACCGATAGCCGGTGGCGACTTCGAGCCCATTCACCGGCCGGAAGACCATGGCGGGCGCACCGTCCCATGCCGTGCCCACCCCGCACCGAGAAGTCCGGATCGTTCAGATTGCCGAACCGATAGCCGGTGGCGACTTCGAGCCCATTCACCGGCCGGAAGACCATGGCGGGCGCACCGTCCCATGCCGTGGCACCGCTGGTCCGCTCCATCACGAGCCGTCCGTCGGCGCGCACGCTCAGCCACGGGCGCAGCTCGACGTTCACCCGGCTGCCGACGTAATCGGCCCAGGCCGTCAGCGTCCGGGGGGTGCTGTCGGGGTAGACGCCCTCGGCTTGCGTCCGACGCATCGCGTAGCGGGTGCCGATCTCCACAGTCGGGACCGGCGTCCAGATCAGCTCGGCCGCACCGATGAGCTTGCGCTCCGCGCCCTGTGACACCAACACCCCAGCGCCCAACGGATTGCGCTCGTCGGTCCACTGGAATTTCGCGAGCATGTTCAGCCGGTCGGTGTGCGCGGGCCGGAACGCGAGGCCCCACAGACTCGACAGCCGGCGGGACAGCGGAGCGCCGGACCGGGCGTTCTGGGAGAACTCCTGCCGCGTCAGCAGGGCCAGCGACGCGTCGAACGCCACGTCGCCGGCCACGGTTGCGAGGCGCGTGGACTGGAGCGCACCGTCCTTGTACTCGCCCCGGGCGCTCAACCGGTACGGCGCGCCTTTCGGGAGCAGCTCCAGCCCGGCACCCGCGGACCAGTAGTCGCCCTCGGTCTGCAGGAAGGGGAGCGCGCGCACGGGATCCGCGATCGAGGCGCGGCCCACGCCCACGCGGCGCTCGAACAGCACGTTCACCGTGAGGTCCGACGAGAGCTGCATCCGGTTGCGAAGCCCGACGACGGCCGCGTTGCTGGCGCCGCTCGCGCCGCCGATCAGCTGGTAGCTGCCCCATGCCTGCGTCCCGTGCCCCATGTCGCTGCGCACACCGATGCTCGAGATCGCGTAGTTGCCCAGGCTGTCGGAGCGCGTGACGTAGCGCTGGCTCGCCTCGAGCGCCAGGCTGGGCGCGACCTGATACGTCCCGCCGAAGCCCAAGACGTCGGGGGCGATGCCGGGGCCGGACAGGCTGAAGTGGCGTCGGGCCTCGGTCCAGAGCTGCAGCTTGGGGGTCGGCCCCCACTTCGTTTTCAGCTCGCCCGCCGTCACATCGCTGGACGGGGGGCTGCCGCCCGACACTTGATCGTTCGCCACGCCCGCGTCCACCTGAAAGGCCGAACCGATGGTCTCGACGATACCGACGCGCGTGTGCTGGCGGCCGATGCCCAGCAGCTCGAAGTCCTGACGGGAGTGCTCCGCCCGCAGCTCGGTCCCGCCCACCTTGAGCCCGCCTTTCAGGTTCTCCTCGATCAGGCCGGGCTGGAGCGCCACGTTGGAGGGGTTCGTGAACTCGCGGCCGATCTGCATATAGCCCGCGCCGATGCTCAGGGCCCCGTCGAACAGGCTGTAGCTCGCCCTCGCGGAGGCGGCCACGCCCGTGGAATCGCCCTGCTCCGCGTAGGCGATCTCGGCGCCCACGTCCAGGGCGCCGAACCGCACGACCCGCACGTCGCCACCGACCAGGCGGTAGCTGTTGATGGCCTGCTCGGCATTCACGGCCGTGATGCCGATCCGCAGCGAGTCCACGCGCAGCCCGGCGGCGAGCGGTCGCACGTTCAGCGCCGCCCGGGCGCCCGCCACGAGTCGCTGCTCGCCCCCGGCCCCGGCCTCGAAGGTGGCCACAATGAACACCGGGTTGCCGTATGCGTCGGCTGCGGGAATCGGCTGCTTGAAGAGGACGACCCCGCTGGTGTAGTCGATCTCGTAGTCCACGAACCGGTTCAGGCCCTGCGTGGTCACGGCGCGCTCGGGGTTCTGTAGGTCCCGTGTCTCGACGCGCAGGTACTCGGTCCCCGGCAGCATGTCCGCGGCGAGCTGGTACGGGCCGGAGATGCCAGCGCCGCGGATTTGCAGCTGCCGCAGCGACTGCGACGTCAGGCTGCCGAAGCCGCTCAGGGTGACCGCACCGGCGGTCACGTGGGCGGCGAGCCCCGTCACCGCCCGCCGGTACTGCGCGAGGCTCAGGCCGCTCGCGAAGTCCGTGGTGGAGAGGTCGCCGAACGCGGCCCAATCGAAGCCGCGCTCGAGCCGGGCCGAGACCCAGTTGTGCGAAGCCGTGCGGGTCTGGAGCTGACTCGCATCTCCCAGGATCGGGTACTGCGCTTCCGCCAAGGGATCCGCGCTGCGGCCGAAGACGTCCTGGCCGTCGTTCAGCCGGCGGGAGTCCACGCCGAGCGTGAGCGACGTCCGCTCATCGAGGCGGCCGCGCGCGGTGATCGCGCCGTATGCGTCGGGGCTCGCGCCGACGCCGACCATCCCCGACCCGGTGATCGTCAATGGACGCACCTCGGGGAGGACCTCGAGCGGCACCGTGGCCTTTGCCTCGCCTGACTTGAGCTCGAGCACGCCGCGCCGCACGTCGCGGCCCGGCCGCAGGCTCACGACCAGCCAGCCGGCGGCATCCGACAGCCGCTGGACCCCGACCGAGGACGGGTCGGCGTCCGGCCCCACCGGCTCCGCGCCCGTGGCGCTCACGGTCACGTAGGCCGGCTGCACAACCGGGACGCCCCAGGCATCGAGCACGCGCACTTTGGTGGCGGCCACCGTGTGGCCGTCCGCCACGAGCGCAAGGCGGCTCGCGCTCACCGCGAACTTGGCCGGAAGACCCGCTACGTGCACGGCGATGCTATCCCAGCGCTCGCTGCCCCAGGAGTTCTTCATCTGCGCCCGCAGCCGATGCGGGCCGCGGGTCAGCGGAATGGCGATGAAGTCGACGACACCGTCGATCCGGACCGGTGAGCTGTCGATCGGCGCCGTGCCATCGTACAGCACGACCGTCGCACCCCGCTCACCCTTCACTCCCACGTACACGCGATCGGCCCCGAGCACCGTCCCGTCGGTAGGCGCGAAGATCGCGACGCCGGGACCCCGCACCAGTGATGTCCGGGCCTCCGCCGCCCGATCGGCCGGCGTGCGCGCGGGGGCGACGAGCACGGTCTCCGGCGCCGCCGCGAGGACCGTGTCGGCCGTCACCCCATCGGCGACCGGCGCCGCGGGGACCGGCAGCTCGCGGGCGCCGGCGCGCCCCCCGCCCCCGGCCGATAGCACGACGGGCCGAACAGGGTTGTGGACCGCGGCCCGCGCCACCAAGACCGTGCGGTGCATGTGCAACCGCATCGTGGCCGAATCGCGCCGCTCCGACGCCCACGCGACGATGCGGATCTCGGTGCCCGGGAGAGCGGGCGGGATCGGAATCGCCTCGTTGTCGATCCAGCTATAGCGCGTGAACTGCACGCCGTCGCGGTACACGATGGCCGAATCGGCGACGGGGGTGAACCCCACGAGGGCGTCCAACGGCGTCCCGAGCGGCTGCCGTACGGTCACCTCGTACCGCACGACCGCATGCCGCCCGCCGACGAGACGAGACTCCGCACTCGCCCCGAACGCGGCGGAGTCACCCGCCTCCCCCAGCGGCACCGCGGAGAACTGGAAGTCCCCCGCCGGGCGCCCTGCAGCGGGTTGACGCGCGTCAGCGGGCTGACGCAGGTGAGTGGCCTGATCCGCGGTGGGAGGCCGCGTTGCCTCGGCGTCCCGCGCCGCGACCGGAACGACGCGGAAATCCACCCGGGGCGTCGTCCAACCGCTGGCCTCGACCGTCTGGATGTCCTCGCCCGCGATCCGGTAGTCCGCGGGCAGCGTGCGAGGATCGAGCCGGAACACGTGCCGACCCGGCCGCAGGTTCGCGAACGAGAACTTGCCGGTGGAGTCGGTCGTCACGACCTGGCCGTCCTCCGTCCAGATGTCGATGCCCGCCAGGCCACCTTCGCTCGGCCGTTGCACCCCGGTGCCGTCGCGGTCGATCCACACCTTCCCGATCGCCGCCCTGGTTTCCATCGGCCAAGCGCGCCGCACCTGCACCCACGCCACTGCCTGCGGGGAGACGGGCTGCAGCGCGCCGGCGCGCGCGCTGGCGATCGCCCGGACCTCGACCATGGTCCCCGAAGCAGAGGCGAGCGCCACCGCGTAATGCAGCGTCCGCGTCGCACCGGGCGCGAGGGGCGCCGTGGTGACGAGGATCAGGTGGCCCCCGGCCACCAGCACGGAATCCGCGCCGATGGCGGTCCCGCGGGCGTAGCTGCCACCAGCAGGCAGCGTGTTGTCGATCCGGATAGCCGAGATCGGCACGATGCCGGGATTCCGCACCACCTCGGTGTAGGGAATCACCTCGCCGATGCCGACCTCCAGAGCGTCGGCCGTGAGGTCGAGTCCGACCGCGGCGGTGGGCGGCCCGATGAGGGCCACCTGGGTGGCGCTCGCGCTCTGCGGGGTGGCGTTGGTCCCCGTCAGCGCGGCGACGTTGCGGGCCCACACCGTATCCCGCACGGTGTTGCTCACCTGTAGCACGAGATTCACGACCCCGCTGTCGCCGGGCGCCAGGGCACCGATCGCCCAGCTCAACACCGGTCCCACGGTGGATGGCGCCGGCGTGGCGCTTACATAATTGAGGCCCGCCGGGAGCGTGTCGGTCAGGACGACGTTGGACACCGGGGCGCCGCTGGTGGCGTCGCCGTAGCGCAGCGTGTAGAGGACCTGTTGTCCGATCTGCGCCTGCGTCGGACTCACGAGCGCCTTGGTCAGGGTGAGCGCCGGGACGAGGACGCTCGTCTGCACGGCGTTGGAGTACGCTGTGGAAGGGGTTCCCGACCAGACGTAGGTCGCGGCCCCGCTGTTCGTCACGGTGCGCGCCGGACCGGAATCGACCTTGGCTTGGAACGTCACCGTCCCGCCGGTGCCACCTGCCACGGACCCCACCATCACGACCACCTCGCCGTTCCCGGCCGCGACGAAGGAGCCCGCGTCGTCGCCTGTGGCGTCGGTCAGGGGCGTGCCGTTCCAGCGCATCGATCCGGCGACGTAGGACGCGCCCGCCGGGATCGTGTCCGCGAGCGTAACGCTCGAATCCGTGCCACTTCCCGAGGCCGCGTAGGCGAGGGTGTAGGTGAGCACGTCGGCCGCGACCGCCGTCAGCCGATCCACCTGCTTGGTGAGGCCGATGGTGACCGCCCCGCTCGCCGACACGTCGAGCCGATCCTGCACGGAGCTGCTCACGGCGAGGTTGAACCGGCTCGTCGCGGTCACGGTGATAGTGTCGCTCACGCCCGGACTGGCGCCAGCCGGGACGGCGACCTGCGCGATGAGGGACGCTGTCGCGCCGTATCCCAGGGGGACCGGCCCCGTGAGCAGCGAGTCGCCCGCGTCGAGCAGGCCGTCTCCGTTCCAGTCGCGGTACAGCGTTACCGGCCATCCGCGGGCCGAGACGGCGGCGACGGGGAAGGAGTCGGGACCATTCCCCGTGTTCGTGAGGGTATGCGCGAACACGACGGCGGTGCCCGGCGCGCCGCTGTTGACACGCGGCGGCTGCAGACTCACCCCGGCCACCTGTCCCACCAGGATCGCGACCGTGTCGGACGCGACGGCGTAGCCCGTCCCTGCGGAGGTGAAGGTCAGGGTCGCCCAGTTGGAGAACTGGGTGCCCGCTTGTGTTCCCTGGGCTTCGAGGGCCGGTGCGGCGAGCAACCCCACAGCAAAGAGGAAGGCGGCCGCCCCGCCCGCGGCCGGATGGCCGCGGCGGACGTACCGCCCCCTCCCCACTGCGTGGGTACCGAGCCGCATAGGCGTCGGCCCCTAGTTGATGCTGACGCGCAGCTCGAACGTGGCGCTGGCGCTCGCCGCCAGAACGCCGCCCGTGCCCGTGTAATTCCCGGTCACGTTCTGCCCGCTCACCGCGATGCTCCAACCGGTGCTCGAGCTCGTCGAGACATAGGTCACCTGCGCCGGCAGCGCGTCGGTCACCTGCACGCTGGATGCGGAGGTGCCGCCGTTATTGGTCACGGTGAACCGGTAGCGGATGATCTGCCCCGGGACGACGCTACCCGAGACGGGCGTGACCCCGTCGTCCAGGAACGCCGCTTTCGCGAGCGTCAGGTTCGGCTTGATGACGGTCAGGTCCATGAAGCCGTCGTCGAACGTCGCCGGCTGCGCCACCGACCGGCCGCGCAGGTACAGCGTATCCTTCGAGCCGCCTGCCACGTTCGCCACGTTGTACACGACGGCGATCGTCTGCGACGCCGCGGGCGCCAGCGCGATGCGCGCGCTGTCGCCGGCGACGCCGTTCACCGAAACGATCGTGATGACCGGCGAGCCTGGGCTCGTGGCGAGCAGGTCGAGGTTGTCGTTCCCGTTGCCGTTGTTCTGGACGGTGAACGTGAACGAGTAGCCGCTCCCCGGGAGCTGCTGCACGTTCTGGCCTCCGTCGGGCGTCGTCGCCACGCCGTACGTGGTCGCCGGCGTGATGGTGCTGAAGGCGCTGCCGGACGTCGCCGGCGTACGCCGCGAGTTGGCGGTGAGCGTGTAAACGGTGCTCACGCCACCTTGGCCGCTCGCCACGTTGTAGACGATCTTGAGCGTGATCGAGCCGCCCTGGGCGATCCCCACGCTCGAGAGCGCGGTATTCAGGGCCGCGAGCGTGCCATAGGTCGTGGCCCCGTACCGGTACCCTGTCACCGTGATCACCCCCGCGACGGAGATGTTCTCGGAGATCGTCATGCTGTCCGTGCCGTTCCCCGCGTTCGCCACCGTGAACGTCATCGTGTCCGCGGTGCTGGGCGAGGCGGAGCTCGGCGTGGGGGTGTTGGCAGTCACGGTCACGCCGGCCTTGAATCCGACCGTCACTGACACGGATCCCGAGACCGCGCTGTAGGCGTTGTTGTTGGCGTCCGTGTAGGTCGCGGTCGCCGTGTTCGTGATGACCGTGCCTTCCGGCGTCTGCGCCAGCGCCCGGCCCGCGACGGCCACCAGGGCCAGCGCGGCGAGCACGAGGCTGTGAGTCCACTTCAGGTGCGCGTACATCTGATTCCTCCTATCGGTCGATATGCATTGCCCCGATGCCTACTTCGCGCGCGGGGCTTCACTGATCTGAGTGCGAAACTCGGCCATCACCTTCGCTCCCGACGCCAGGGATCCGAGCACCGTCCAACGGACGTGCGTGTACCGCTCCCGCGCCGCAGGCTGCTCCACCGTCTTGCCGTCTTGGACCACGGCGATCACCGGCCGAGCCGAGTAGCTCTTGCCGCCGTCGATCGAGTACTCGACCCGCACGGGGTGATCGGCCGCGGCCGACCCGAGCACGTAGACCGTCCCCTGCGGGATCGGGTCCACGAACTGGATGTTCTTCACGGGCCCGGTTGTCACGTTCGTGAATACCAGGGCGTAGCGAATCACATCGCCCGGCTTTGCGACCGCGCTGTTCTCCCGGGCGCCCGCGGTCTCCGCGGTCACGTTGTGCGCGGTGATCACGAGTGCCTTGGGGGCCTGGGCTTGAGCGGCCGAGGGCCGCGGCGAGACCAGGGTGCCACACAGCATCCCAACCACCAGCAGTCGCAGCAGCGTCATGGTGGACATCTCCTTGTGAGTCATCGCTTGCCTCGCTTTCCGTCGGACCGGTTCGCGTCCCCTGTGTCTCGTGTGGTGCCATCGGCGTCGGCCTTGCCGGGCCGTGCATCGCCCCACCGGAAGACCATGTCGCACTTCGGGCACACCACGAGCTCCCCGAGGACCTGGGGACGCCCGAAGAACTTCAGCGTTGAACAACGGGGGCAGCGCAGCACCATTCGGGAGCCGCTCCTTTCGTGCATGGGCAAGGGCAGGTCCTATGCCTGCTGCGGGGAGAGCGCCTAACCGATTTCTGCGATGCGAGTTACAGTGATCGGGGAGCGGCCGGACCAGACCCGGAAACGAGGCCGCCGTTACCGCTCGGTAACCGAGGGAGTAACGCTTAGCGGATCTGCGTGACGAACTGTAGGGTCCCCGTGTTGTTCGGGGCGGTGGAGCTGAGGGGGTTCTGGAGGCGCCAACGAACGCGGTTGACGCAGCGGTCGTAGCCGGCCGACGCGCTGCACGCGCCACTCGCGGGAACGTAGGTCCAGGTCGCGCCGGCGTTGTTCGAGTAGTCAACGAGCACCGTCACGCCAGCGGGCAGGGTGTTGACGATACTCCCCACCTGGAACTGGACCGTGCCGGGGAGCGTGTCCACGACCACGACGCTGGCGGCATTGCTGCTGCCGATATTGGTGATCGTGACCGTATAGGTCAGGTTCGCGCCGGGCAGCTGAACCCCGCCCGGGCTTACGCCCTTGGTGATCGTCATCGTCGGCCGCACCACGGTGAGCGTCAGCTTCCCGGTGTCCGCCGTCGCGGGGCTCAGCACCGCGCGGGCCTTGAAGACCAGCGTGTCCTTCGTTCCCGACGCGGCCATCGCCACCGAGTAAGTTACCGTGGCGATGGCGGAGCTGCCTCCCAGCAGGTTCGTCAGGCGCGCGCTGTCGGGGTTCGCGCCCTGCGTGATCCCCGCCCCGGCGATCGACACGGTCGTGATCACCGTACCGGGCCGCTTGGCCGTCAGCAGGTCATAGCTCGTGAGGCCGTTGCCGGTGTTCGTCACCGTGAACGCCACCGCGTAGTTGAGGCCGTTGCTGGGCAGTTGGCTGGCGGTCGTGGCGTGCGGGCTCACTGACACGGCGTAGACCTTCGCCCCGATGGTCTTCGTCCGGTTGTCAGTCGCGACTACGGGACCGCCGGCGCCGCCCGTGATCAGCCCCAGGCGGCTCGCCGCCGACGGGGCGGTGAAGTTCGTGAAGTTGAGTCCAGAGACCGTGATCTGGTCGCCATTCCCGAAGTTCGTGGTGACGTTGATAAAGAGGTCCAGGTTGCCGTTCGCATAACTCACGGTCGTCGAGACCTTGATTGCGGCGGAGCCCGTGATCGTCGCGGTCGTGATGGTGGGGTCCCACGTCATGTTCAGGCCGGCCGGAATCCGCACGCGGATGTCGGTGTTCTGCTTGATTTGGCCGCCGGAAGTTGCCGTGATGGTGATCGGGCTTATCGCTGTGCTCGGATCGCCCACCACGAACGTCTGATTGGCGGCCGATGAAATCGTCTGGGCCGACGCCGCAGCCGCGAGGCCGAGCAAGGCCAGGAGGATGCCACCGGACAGGAGCAGACGGGTCTTCATGTAGGCGAGGGCAGGCGCAAGCCGCGTGCCGACCGACCCTCGGTGCAGCTCCACGAATCGCAAGGAGTTAGCAGGGCTGGCGACGAGCGTGCGGTTCGGCTTCCGGTAGTTCCGTTACCGTCTGGTAACGTGAACGGTATCAACTCGGCTCCCCACGGTCGGAGCTGGGCTCGAGCAGCCCATGCTTCTTGCGCTTCTCCCACAGGTTCTTTCTTGAGATGCCGAGCAGTTCCGCGGCCCGCTGGATGTCGCCGCCCGTGTCTTCCAGCGTGTGGAGAATGTACGCGCGCTCGGCCTCGGCGAGCGACAGCCCCCGCGGCAGCTGGAAATGGTCGGGCCGAGACTGGGCGCGCGTCCCGCGGTCGAGCTGCCCGAGCGGTGGCAGGTTGGCGCTCTTGAGGGTGGGTTCGTCACTGAAGATCATGGCCCGCTCGATCACGTTGCGCAGCTCCCGCACATTCCCCGGCCAATCCCAAGCGTGGAGGGCCGCGAGTGCTGCGGTGTCGATGGACTCGACCCGCTTCTTGAACTCGCGGTTGAACGTGTCGCGGAAGTGATCGGCGAGGAGCGGCAGGTCGCTCTTGATCTCGCGCAGCGGCGGCAGGGTCACGGCGGCTACCGTGATCCGATAGTAGAGATCGGCTCGGAACCGGCCCG
>Ga0209236_1003100_pt1 | contig 10153 bp, 12 predicted proteins | sample GraSoi013_1_40cm_FD_185819 | JGI IMG/M metagenome (GOLD analysis project Ga0209236, IMG submission 185819) | Grasslands soil microbial communities from the Angelo Coastal Reserve, California, USA - Sample 09_27_2013_1_40cm (SPAdes) (version 2) | ecosystem: Environmental > Terrestrial > Soil >... | reverse complement strand
GCTGTGGGTGCTACGGCAAGTTCTGCTGGTGGCCCTGTGAGCGCGGCAAGTCTCGTCGTCAGTCGAACACGCGCCTCGCGACCCACCACGCGGCGATGCCGCCCGCGACGAAGCCTACGACCGCGCCGAAGGAGCCGAACAGCTTGCTTCCCGCAGCGCCCGCGATCGTTCCGACGATGAAGCTGATCAGCGCCTTCAGGAGCTTCATGGCACCTCCGACGGCTGACGGCTCTTGAAGATCCGCAGCAGGTAATAGAGCGATGGCAACAGCACGAGTGCGCCGAGCGCGAGCGCCGCCAGCACGAGGCGCAGCGTGACGCGGGGCGCCGCCGCCGCCTCGACGGGAAGGTCGGGCGGCAGCACGTAGGGGTACTGCGCGAGCGCCCATCCCCACAGAATAAGCGAGACCTGGGTCGCCGCCGCGACGCGGGCCACGCGCCAGCGGCGGCGCCATAGCGCGGCGAGGGCGGTGAGCGCCGCCGCAGCCGTGAGCAGGTGCAGCGGCACGGCCCACGACGCGAAGATCAGCGCCTCGCGCACGCGCGGTGCCCAGCGCTGCGACAGGAGCAGCGCGGCCAGTGCCGCGAAGAACAGGGCCACTCCCGCCCCCAGCGCCCGGTTGCGGAAATCCTCCTGCAGCTCCCGTTCCTCCGCTTCGAGCGTCAGATACACCGCCGCGAGAAACGCGAACGCGATCAGGGCGAACACCCCCACCGAGAGCGCGAACGGCGTGAGCCAAGGCCCGACGTACACCTGAAAGAACCCTTCCCCCTTCCCCCTTCCCCCTTCCCCGAGGGCGCCCGAGGCAATGGCCCCAACGGTGGTCCCAAGCAGGAGTGGTGTGATGAGGCTGGCGATGGCGAACACGACGCCCCAGTGCCGCTGCGTCTCGTCGCCGTGCCCCCGCCCCCCCCGCCCCCCCCACTCCCCCCGTAGCGCCAGAACGTGAACGCCGAGCCGCGCAGCACGATCCCGATCAGGACGAGCGAGAGCGGGATATGGAGCAGGGTTCCGAGCCGCGCGAAGGCCGCCGGGAAGCACGTGAAGAGCAGGACGATCGCGAGGATGAGCCACACGTGGTTCGCCTCCCACACGGGCCCCATCGCCTCCGCGATCAAGTCACGCTGGCGCTCGCGGCGGGGACCAGCGGCGAGCAGGTCCCACACTCCGCCCCCGAAGTCCGCGCCTCCCAGCAGCGCATAGGCGTTGAGCGCCACGACGATGATTCCCGCGACCAGCTCGGCGAGACTCATTCGGTGACCTGCGGACTTCGAATGATCTGACGGTACAGCAGCCAGCCCACGATCACGGCCAGGAAGCAGTACAGCAGGGTGAACGTGAGAAACGGCACGATGAGCCCCGGCATCGGGGTGACGGCGTCCGCGGTCTTCAGGACGCCGTAGATCACCCACGGCTGACGACCCATTTCCGTGACGACCCACCCCGCTTCGGTCGCGATGAACCCCATGGGCGTGGCGAGCGCGAGTGCCCGCATCAGCCATTGGTCGTGGACGAGGTCCTTGCCGCGCCACCCGAGCCACGCCGCCCACAGCGCGACGAGTGCCATGTAGGTGCCGAGCGCGACCATCAGCTGGAAGGCGAGGTGGACGATCGGCACGTTGGGCCACTCTTCGCGCGGCACCACGTCGAGTCCCTTGACCTGCGCGCGGGGGTCGTGGAAGGCGAGGAGCGAAAGCCCGTACGGGATCTCGATCGCGCCCGGCGTTGTCCGCGTTCGCATGTCCGGCCACCCGCCGATGACGAGCGGCGCGGGCGCCTTGGTCTCGAACAGCGCTTCCGCGGCGGCGAGCTTCGTCGGCTGGTAGCGCGCCACGTGCCGCGCGGCGAAGTCGCCCGAGACGGGTTGCAGCACCGCGGCAGGCCCACCCACGAGCAGCGCGATCACGAGCGCGCGGCGGTTGAAGGCGTTGGCGGGATGCTTGAGCAGGAGGGAGGCGTGGATCCCGGCCACGCCGAGCCCTGTCGCCGCGTACGCGGCGAGCGTCATGTGCACGGCCTGCGGCAGGGCCGCGGGGTTCGCCATCGCTCCGAGCGGATCGACGTTCACGGCCCGGCCCGCGACCAGCTCGAACCCCGTGGGGGTGTTCATCCACGCGTTCGCGATCACGACGAAGATGCCGGACAGTGCGCCGCTCACCGCCACCAGGACGCCCGCGGCGAGGTGGGCGCGCCGCGAGACCCGCTCCCACCCGTAGAGGTAGACACCGAGGAAGATCGCCTCGGTGAAGAAGGCGAACCCCTCGAGCGAGAACGGCATGCCGATGATCGGTCCCGCGAACCGCATGAACTCGGGCCACAGGAGCCCGAGCTCGAACGACAGCACCGTGCCCGACACCGCCCCCACGGCGAACAGGATCGCCGTGCCCTTGGCCCAGCGCCGCGCGAGCTCGAGATAGACGTCCTGCCCCGTCACCTGCCAGCGCCGCTCGGCCACGACCATCAGCACCGGCATGGCGATGCCGACCATGGCGAACACGATGTGGAATGCGAGGGACACCGCCATTTGGGAGCGGGCGGCCAGGAGGTCGGACATGGACTACAAGCTAAGCTGCGTGGGGGCGTGGGGAGTGGTACCTGACGGTGCAACCTGATGTTCGGATCGCACCGGATGGTACCACTCCCCACTCCCCACGCCTTTCCGTTCTCGGGAGCGCATGGTAGATTCCGAACCGACAATCGGCTTCGTGGTGATTTGCGGCGTATTGCGGCCACGTAAAACAACCCGCTAAAAAGCCGGCCCGTCGCGGCTTTGTACGCTGCGACGGGCTTTCGTTTGGCGGAAAACGGGAAAGGGGAAACGGGAACCGTGCCGACGCTCCGCGACCTGCTGGACGACGGGCGTGTCCACGTGCTCGACGGCGCCATGGGCACGATGCTGTACGGCAAGGGCTTCTTCCTGAACGTGTGCTACGACGAGCTGAACCTGAAGCAGCCGAAGCTCGTCCAGGAAGTGCACGAGGCGTACGTGCGCGCCGGCGCCGAGCTCATCGAGACGAACACCTTCGGCGCGAACCCCAAGAAGCTCGCGAGCTACGGGCTGGCGGACGACACGGAGAAGATCAACACGGCTGCAGCACGGCTCGCCCGGGCGGCGGCCGGCGACCGCGTGAGCGTCCTGGGTGCGGTCGGGCCCCTGGGCGTCCGCATCGAGCCCTTCGGCCCCACCTCCCGCGAGGAGGCGTTCACGTTGTTCCGTCGCCAGGTGGACGGGCTGCTCGCCGGCGGGGTGGACGGGTTCATCCTCGAGACGTTCTCGGACCTGGACGAGATCCACGCAGCGCTGCGCGCCGTGCGGAGCGCCTGCGATCTCCCGGTCATCACCCAGATGACGATCGGCACGGACGGGCTCACGCACTATGGCACGGACCCCGAGACGTTCGCGAAGCAGCTCGCGGAGTGGGGCGCGGACGTGATCGGCGTGAACTGCTCGGTCGGGCCCGCGGGCGTGCTCGACGCGGTCGAGCGCATGGTGAAGGCGACCGACCGGCCCATCTCGGCGGTCCCGAACGCGGGTCTCCCCAAGGACGTGGGCGACCGCAAGATCTACCTCGCCTCTCCCGAGTACATGGCGAGCTACGCGCGGCGCATGATCGAGGCGGGCGCCCGCCTGGTCGGCGGGTGCTGCGGGACGACGCCCGAGCACATCAAGAAGATCCGCGACTACATCGCGAGCGTGGTGCCGCGCCACCCGACCGTCGTGGTCTCGCGCGCCGCGGTCGCCGCGCCGGCGGGCGTCGCGGCGGTGCCGCTCGCCGAGCGCTCGAACTGGGGACGGAGGCTCGCGTGCGGAGAGTTCGTCACCAGCGTCGAGATCGTACCGCCGAAGGGCGTGGATCCGACGCCCATGCTGGAGCAGTGCCGCGCGCTCAAGGCGGCGGGCGTGGCGGCGGTCAACGTTCCCGACGGGCCGCGCGCGCAGAGCCGCATGGGTGTCCTGCCGTCCGCGATCCTGATCCAACGGGACGTGGGGATCGAGACGGTGATCCACTACTGTTGCCGCGACCGCAACTTGCTCGGCATGCTGTCCGACATCCTCGGTGCGCACGCCGCGGGGCTCCGGAACATCCTCATCATCACGGGCGACCCGCCCAAGATGGGCCCCTACCCGGAGGCGACGGCGGTATTCGACATCGACTCCATCGGGTTGACGAATCTCGTGTACCGCCTGAACCACGGGCTCGACCCCGGGAGCAACCCGATCGGAGCGCCCACCCGCTGGGTGATCGGCGTGGGCGTGAATCCCGGCGCCATCGACCTCGACCGCGAGCTGTCGCGCTTCGCCTGGAAGGTGGACGCGGGCGCCGAGTTCGCGGTCACGCAGCCGGTGTTCGACGTGCGGCAGCTGGAGCTGTTCCTCCAGCGGGTCGAGCAGTTCAAGATTCCGGTGGTGGCGGGGATCTGGCCGCTCTTGTCGCTGCGCAACGCCGAGTTCCTCGCGAACGAGGTCCCCGGGGTATCCGTGCCGGAGGAGGTGCTCGCGCGCATGCGGAAGGCGAGCGACCGGGGGAAAGAGGCGGCGCTCGCCGAGGGCGTCGCGATCGCGCGCGAGATGTTCCGGCAGGTGAAGGGCGCCGTGCAGGGCGTACAGGTGAGCGCGCCGTTCGGGCGGGTGGAGGTGGCGCTGGAGGTGTTCGCGTAAAGAAACTCGTAGAGCGCCGCCTGCGCCTCGCCCTGACCGCGTTCCTGGCGGTGTATGGGGTCGTGCTCGCGCTCCACCCCGAGCGCTACGGCTGGCTCGACAGCCTCGACGTCGCGATCCACGAGGTCGGGCACCCGCTGTTCGGCGTGTTCGGCGAGTTCATCGGGATGCTCGGCGGCACGCTGATGCAGCTCCTGATCCCGGCGCTCTTCGTGTGGGATTTCCGGCGCCGCGGCGACCGCCACGCGGCGACCGTCGCGCTGTGGTGGGTCGCGCAGAACCTCTGGAACATCTCCGTCTACATCAAAGACGCGCGCGCCGAGGAGCTGCCGCTCGTGGGCGGCGGCGAGCACGATTGGGCCTACCTGCTCGGCCGACTCGGCCTGCTCGATCAGGACCAGCTGATCGGCGGCGCCGTGCAGCTCCTCGGCGTGCTCCTGCTCGTGTGGAGTTGCCTGCGCGGCTGGACGTACGCGGCGGCCTTCGTAGGTTCCAGCGATCGCTCGAACGAGACGCCCTGAACCTCGGAGCCCTCATGCCCACGGCCAACATCAACGTGCTCGCCGTTCTGGTTGCCGCCGTCCTAACCATGGTGCTCGGCGCGGTGTGGTACTCTCCCGTGTTGTTCGCCAAGCAGTGGATGCACGCGCACGGCTACACCCCAGAGAAGTTGGAGGAGATGAAGAAGCGCGGGGTCGTGCGCACGTACGCGGTCTCGTTCCTGTGCTATCTGGTAATGGCGTATGTACTCGGTCTGCTGGTGTCGTACACGACGGCCACGGGCGTCGTCCAGGGAATCTGGCTCGGCTTCATGGTATGGCTGGGTTTCGCCGCCACCCTCGGCCTCACTGGGAACATGTTCTCGGACAAGCCGATCGCGGTGTGGGTCATTGACGCGGGCTACCAGCTCGCCCAGCTGTTGATTATGAGCCTGGTGCTCACGCTCTGGCGGTGAAGACCGCACTCCTCATCGTCTGCCTCGCCATCGGTGCGACGGGATGGGCATCGGCCCAGGCCGTCCGCAAGAGCCAGCACGGCAGCGTCGCGCAGCGGATCGCGGACACGGACGTGACGATCGTCTACAATCGCCCGGTGGCGCGGGGCCGCGAGCTGTTCGGTCCCACGGTCCCGTACGGCAAGGAATGGGACCCCGGCGCGGACGACGCCACGACGATCGCGTTCAGCGCGGACGTGTCGTTCGGCGGCGTGCGCCTGCCCGCGGGGAAGTACAGCGTCTGGGTCGTCCCGATGGAGCGGGGGCCCTGGACCTTCATCCTCAGCACCGCCGCCGACGTGTTCCACACGCCCTACCCCAAGGGAAAGGACGCACTCCGGATCCCGGTGACGCCGCAGCGCGGCCCCCATATGGAGACCCTCGCCTTCTACTTCCCCGTCGTCGATGCGGACAGCGCCGTGCTGAGTCTCCACTGGGGTACGACCGTGCTCTCGATTCCCATCAAGGCGGGGGGTGCCCCCCGCTGAGCTTCCAGGACCACTTCTCCGACGCCGCCGGGGCCTACGCCACGTTCCGGCCGCGCTATCCCGACGCCCTGTTCGCGTTCCTCGCGGGCGCGGTGCGGCGGCATGACCTGGCGTGGGACTGCGCGACCGGGAGCGGCCAGGCAGCGATCGGGCTGACGCGCCACTTCGCCCGGGTGATCGCGAGCGACGCGAGCGAAGCCCAGATCGCCCATGCGATCCCCCATCCGGCCGTGGAGTACCGCATGGGCGGTGCCGGGCAGAGCGGCCTCGCGGCAGGATCCGTCGATCTCGTGACCGTGGCCCAAGCGCTGCACTGGCTCGACCGCAAGTCGTTCTATGAGGAAGCGCGCCGCGTGCTCGTGCCGGGCGCCATGGTGGCCGCGTGGTGCTACGTGCTCGTGCGGATCGAGCCCGCCGTGGACCGCATCCTGGACGCCTTCTATCGGGACACCATCGGGCCCTACTGGCCGCCCGAGCGCCGCATCGTGGACGAGCGTTACCGCACGATCGAATTCCCGTTCGCCGAGGTCACAACTCCCGAGCTCACGATGGAGCACGCCGTGACGCTGGACCAGCTGGCCGGGTACGTCCGTACGTGGTCGGGGACGCGGCGCTACGTCGAGCGGAACGGCTGCGATCCCGTGGACGACCTCGTCATCAAGCTGCGGGAGCACTGGGGCGATCCCGCGTCCCGGCGGGTCGCCCGCTGGCCCGTGTACATGCGCGCAGGGCGCGTTCCCTAAGTGGCGCTGCGCTTCCCCCACCCCCTCGTCCTCCTCACCGGGTGCATCGCAGTCGCCGCCGCCGCGAGCTGGGTGTTGCCCGCCGGAGAGTACCAGCGGCGCGACGACCCCGCCGCCGGACGCCGGGTCGTGGTCGCGGGCACCTACCACGCCGTAGAGCCGCGGCCCGTGGGCCCCTCCCGGGCGCTCGTCGCCATCCCCCGGGGAATGGCCGACGCGGGCGCCGTGATCTTCTTCGTCTTCCTGATCGGGGCCGCGTTCACGGTCGTGGACCGCACCGGCGCCCTGCGCCAGGCGGTGGACGCGCTGGTGCGGCGGTTCGCGCGACACGAGACACTCGTCGTCCCGGCGGCGTGCCTCGCGTTCGCGCTCGGCGGCGCGCTCGACAACATGAAAGAGGAGATCATCGCGCTCGTCCCCGTGGCGCTGCTGCTCACGCGCAGCCTCGGCTACCCGGCTGTCACCGCCGTCGCGATGAGTCTCGGCGCCGCGGCCGTCGGCGCTGCCTTCAGCCCGATCAACCCCTTTCAGGTGGGGATCGCGCAACAGCTGGCGCAGATCCCGCTGCTCTCGGGGTCGCTGTTTCGCATCGCTTTCCTCGCACTCGCGGTCGCTGCCTGGATCTGGGGCACCATGCGTCACGCACGCCGCGCGCGGGCCGAGCCGGCGGCCGGGGCCGCCGAGCGCCCGGACCCGCTCGGTCCTCGCCAGATCACGGTGCTGCTGCTCGTACTCGCCACCTTCGCCGTGCTCGTGTGGGGCGTGCTGCGCCACCACTGGGGGTTCGACGAGATGTCCGCCCTGTTCTTCGCGATGGGCGTCGTCGCTGGGTTCGTGGGCGGCCTCGGCGTCGCGGGGACGGCCCAGGCGTTCGTGGACGGCGTTCGCGCGATGGCCTACGCGGGACTGTTGATCGGCTTCGCGCGCGCGATCTACGTGGTGCTCGACGAGGGGCGGATCGTGGACACGATCGTGCACGGCCTGTTCACACCCATCGCGGGACTGCCGCTCGCGCTCTCGGCGCTTGCCATGATGGTCGTCCACACCGCCGTCCACGTGCCCGTGCCGAGCCCCAGCGGTCATGCGGTGCTGACGTTGCCGATTCTGGTCCCGCTCTCGGACCTGCTCGGCTTGTCGCGTCAGGTCACGGTGCTCGCCTACCAGTACGGGGCGGGGCTGTGCGAGCTCCTCACGCCGACGAACGGCGCCTTGATGGCGATCCTCGCCACGGCCGGCGTCCGCTATGAGGAATGGATCCGGTTCGCGGCACCCGTGTACCTCCGGCTCGCCGCGCTCGGCATGGTCGCGATCGCCGTCGCCGTTGGCGTCCGGCTCGGCTGAAGCCCGTCGGCCCGCTGTGATGTCGCGCACAGCGGGAATCGGCGGCGACATGCTTCTTGAACACCCCGGAAGCGTCCAGCTTGGGGGGGCGCCACGACGTGGCGCCGGTGCCCACACAGGAGGCCAAACACATGGCTCTGAGATCGGGGAACCCGACGCTCGACGCCAAGACGTTCGAGAAGTTCGGAGCCGGCGTCGCAGGCGAGACGATGTCCGTCGAGGGAGCGATCAACAAGAGCGGCTTCCTGCTTTTCCTGCTGGTGACGGCCGCGGCCTGGCCGTGGTGGGGGTTCTTCTTGAGCGGCGGCACCGCGGACATGACGCCCTACATCTTGGGCGGCGCCCTCGGGGGCTTCGCGGTCGCGCTCCTCACGATCTTCAACAAGCCGCTGGCACGCGTCACCGCACCGATCTATGCCCTGCTCGAGGGGCTCGCCCTCGGCGCGCTGTCCGCCCTGATGGAGCTCAGCTATCCGGGAATAGTGATGCAGGCGGTGGCGCTCACGTTCGGCACGCTCGCGGCGATGCTGGTCCTGTACCGCATGGGCGTGATTCGGGCGAGCGAGCGGTTCAAGGCGATCGTCTGCGCCGCGACCGGGGCCATCGCGCTCTTCTACATCGTCGCCCTGGGGCTGCGGTTCATCGGCATTCCGGTGCCGCTGATCCACGAGGCCTCGACGATTGGCATTCTGTTCAGCCTTTTCGTCGTGACCGTGGCGGCGCTCAACCTCATCATCGATTTTGACTTCATCGAGGGCGGCGTCGAGGCAGGCGCCCCCAAGGTGGCCGAGTGGTACGCCGCGTTCGCGCTGATGGTGACGCTCGTGTGGCTGTACTTGGAGATCTTGCGGTTGTTGTCGAAGCTGCGGAGGCGCTAGCCTTTGTCCTTCAGTCGCTCGATATCGCGCCGCTCCCGCTTCGTGGGCCGACCCTTCCCCTCGTAGCGGAGCGACGGAGCGATACGCAGCTGGTCGGTGAGGCGCTGGCGCACCTGCTTGTGCTCGGCATCCTCTTCGTACAACGCGGCCGCGACGGCCGGCGGCCCACGGCGCGCCGAGAGCCCGCGCACCGTAACGTGATACTCGAACGGCCCCCGGCGCACGCGCAGCCGGTCACCCACTTGCACCGGTTTCGCCCGCTTGGCGCGGGCGCCGTTCAGCTCGACCTTGCCGCCGTCGACGGCTTGCGCCGCCAGGGCCCGCGTCTTGAAGAAGCGCGCGGCCCACAACCACGTATCGAGGCGAACGGCGCCTTCCGCTTTCAGCTTTCAGCCCTCAGCTTTCGAAGCAAACCAGCCAGCATGCGCTTCACCTGAACCACAGCGGAGTCCAATCGGGCATACGCGGATCGATCGAGCAGCTTCAGATCAGCCGATAACAGCAGATGATACTCGCGTTCGCTGGCCGAACCTAGGGCGATATCCAGGAACCGCGCGAACTCGGCCCCGCTTCGGCGGCCACATCCCTCGGCCAAGTTGGCACAGATCGATGTCGCTGCACGTCGCATCTGAGCGGTGAGTCCATACAACTCTTCCTTCGGAAAGGTCCTGGTCGCACGATAGACTTCGAGGGTCGCCTGGTGCGCCTGGTCCCATACCCTCAGCTTGTGAAAGTCACGCATCCAGAGAGGATCGTTGTGAGGCGTCGTGTCAATGGGATCCTTTTATCGCGTCCCGTATCCGGGGCACGCCACGCGGATGGCTGATAGCTGAAGGCCGAAAGCGCTGTCAAGAACTCTCCTCTGGAGGTCGAATCCCTCGATAGGAAGCGTACAGCGCCACATCGTACATCGCTTTGACCACGGCTCCCGCCACGAGCGGCGCCCCCAGCCCGAACGCGGTCATCGTCACGCCGGCGAGCCCGGGGCCGGCGGCCCAGCCGACGTTCCGCGCCAGACTGGTGAGGGCGAGCGCGGCGGTGCGCTCCCC
>Ga0209236_1003099_pt1 | contig 10155 bp, 8 predicted proteins | sample GraSoi013_1_40cm_FD_185819 | JGI IMG/M metagenome (GOLD analysis project Ga0209236, IMG submission 185819) | Grasslands soil microbial communities from the Angelo Coastal Reserve, California, USA - Sample 09_27_2013_1_40cm (SPAdes) (version 2) | ecosystem: Environmental > Terrestrial > Soil >... | reverse complement strand
CTACCTGTAATCGGCGGACTCCTGGGCGCGGTTCTGGTCGCGCTCGGAGGCATCGGCCTCAGGGTTCGGCGCAAGTAAAACAGTCGACGAAGCCGGGCTCGCCATCGCGGCGGGTCCGGCTTTTTTCATGCGATGCGTGGTCGCAAGTAGCCGTCGACGAAAAGACGTTTCTTAGATGTGACCGCCTCTCACGAGGTGGTCACACCACCATTCAAGAGGGAGGGCATCATGGATCTAGCGCCTGGCGGCATCATCGCCTGGATTGTCGTGGGACTCATCGCGGGTTGGGCGGCGTCGTTGGTCAGCCGGGGGCATGGCTTCGGATTGCTCGGTGACATCATCGTCGGCCTCGTCGGCGCTCTGATCGGCGGCTTCCTCGCCGGCTTCTTCCTCCACGCCAGCGTCGGCCTGATCGGCAGCATCATCATCGCCTTCCTCGGCGCAGTGATCCTCCTCGCCATCCTGAGGGCGTTCAGCGGCCGCGGCGTCCGCGCCTGACTCCGGATCCAAGGACTCGAGGGCCCGGGAACCCGGGCCCTCGTTCCTACCTCACTTGTACGGCGACGTCACCTGGCTCCGAGCGGTTTGATTTAGGCCGGAAAGACTTTGTAGGAGGGGCACGTGGAGTTAGCCACCCTTCCGGCCAGCCGCCGGCCCGCGGGTGCATCACCTTTGCAAGAGCAGCGGCGCCTGCGGGTCGCCGGCCAGCTTCGCCCGAGGCAGCGCATGCGCGCGGCACAGCGTTTGGAGAAGGCCCAGGCGGCCGCCTCCATCGCACTGAGCGCGGTGTCGTCCTACCTCGAGGCGGAGGTGGAGCTGCCGGCATTCTTCGGCCACCTCGCCGAGACTGTGGCCGAGCTGGTGGGCGCACGACGGGTGGCATTCTGGCGCGTTTCCCCCTCGGGGATCATGGTCGTCCAGCGCGACCCATACGGCTTTCCTGCGCAGTCACCGATACGCAATCTCAAGATCGACCTTTCCTACGAGGGCGACGGAATCGCCGAGCGAATTGTGTTCCGCGACGAGCTCGATCTTCAAGACGGCACGTGCCCTGACCTCGACACGCTCTGGCGTGAGAACGGGCTTCGCGGTATCCGCAACTCGATAGCTGTTTCGTGGCCGGCCGGCGAGCGCCGGATCGGCGCACTGGCCGCATACGACTCCAAGGGCGGCTTCACCGCCGACGATGCCTGGGTGCTCCGCGTCGCGGCGATGGCAACCGGCCTCGTCTGGCAGTACAGGGAAACGGAAGAGGAGCTCGACGTCGCGGTTGAACGGCTGGAGGACGCGACGGTGACGCGCCGCCACCTGCTGGCCAACGTCGCCGCGGGCGGGGACGAAGCCAGGCGGCGGATCGCAAGCGCCCTCCATGACGATTCGCTCCAGTTGTTGACGGCGGCCGAGTTGCAGCTGCAGCGCATACGCAATGACAGCGCCCCGAGCCCTCAAAGAGCGCAGCTCGATCAGCTGGCCACGACGATCAAGAAGGTCGAAGACTCGCTGCGCCGGCTGCTGACAAATGTCAGCCCTGAGGCCCTCAACCTCCCGATGGGTCTCAACGAGGCTATTCGCGATCGCGTCGAGTCTATGCGAGTCAACTCCGGCATCGAGCCCGACGTCGACCTGCGCCTGCCGGACGACCTACCTGACGCCGTTGAAGCCATCGTGTTTAAGAACGTAGCCGAGGCATTGACCAACGTTGAGAAGCACTCGCACGCGACCCGCATCCGCGTGGCTGCTGCCGCTCTGGATGGCGGCGTGGTAGCCGAAGTCACCGACGACGGCACGGGCTTCGTAGTCGACGAGTGCCTGTACGTCCCCGGCCACCTCGGGCTTCTGGCCATGAAGGAGCGCGCAAAGCTCGTCGGCGGCTGGTGCCGCATCGTCAGCGAGCCGGGGGCAGGAGCGAAGGTCGAATTCTGGGTACCTGCCGCGTAGTCGGCGAGTCATAGAAGGAAAGGAGAGGAAGCACACGCCATGGCCAGCAGAGCCGTAGCCGCAGAGAGCACCGATATGAGGGCGACGCTTCGGGTTCTCGCCGCGGTCAAGCGGGGGGATTTCTCCGTGCGCGTTCCTGTGACCTCGGGGCAGGCCGCCAAGGTCGCCACCGCCATCAACGACATAATCGAGTCCAACCAGCGCCTCGAACGCGAGCTGCGCCGGCTGAGCAAGCGAGTCGGCAAGGAAGGCCAGGTCAGGCGCGCTTCGATCGGCGATGCCGGGGGCGCGTGGGCGGCGACGCTCGACTCCGTCAATGACCTGATCGATGACGTCGTGCGTCCCAACAGCGAGATGGCCCGAGTCATCGGCGCCGTCGCCAACGGTGACCTCTCGCAGACCGTACCGATGGACATCGATGGGCGGCGCCTGCAAGGACAGTTCCTGGAGACAGCCCGCACCGTGAATACGATGGTCAACCAGCTGCGGTCCTTCGCCCAGGAGGTCACGCGCGTCGCGCGCGAGGTCGGCACCGAGGGCAAGCTCGGCGGTCAGGCCCAGGTGCGAGGCGTCGCGGGCACGTGGAAAGACCTGACCCACAACGTCAACCTGATGGCCGGCAACCTCACCGGTCAGGTGCGGAACATCGCCGAGGTGACGACCGCCGTCGCCAACGGCGACCTCTCCAAGAAGATCACCGTCGACGTCCAGGGCGAGATCCTCGAGCTCAAGAACACCATCAACACGATGGTCGATCAGCTCAACGCTTTCGCCAACGAGGTGACCCGCGTCGCTCGCGAGGTCGGCACCGAGGGCAAGCTCGGCGGCCAGGCCGACGTCAAGGGCGTCGCCGGCACGTGGAAGGAGCTCACGGACAACGTCAACCTCATGGCCGGCAACCTCACCGGCCAGGTCCGCAACATCGCCGAGGTGACGACCGCGGTCGCCAAGGGCGACCTCTCGAAGAAGATCACGGTCGAAGGCGAGGGGGAGATCCTGGAGCTCAAGAACACCATCAACACGATGGTCGACCAGCTCAACGCCTTCGCCAACGAGGTGACGCGTGTGGCGCGCGAAGTTGGCACCGACGGCAAGCTCGGCGGCCAGGCTCAGGTCAAGGGTGTCGCCGGCACGTGGAAGGACCTCACCGACAACGTCAACACCATGGCCGGCAACCTCACGAGCCAGGTGCGCAACATCGCAGACGTCACGACCGCGGTCGCCAACGGCGACCTCTCCAAGAAGATCACGGTCGACGTTCAGGGCGAGATCCTGGAGCTCAAGAACACCATCAACACGATGGTCGACCAGCTCAACGCCTTTGCCAACGAGGTCACCCGCGTCGCGCGCGAGGTCGGCACCGACGGCAAGCTCGGCGGCCAGGCTCAGGTCAAGGGTGTCGCCGGCACGTGGAAAGACCTCACCGACAACGTCAACACCATGGCCGGCAACCTCACGAGCCAGGTACGCAACATCGCCGAGGTCACCACTGCGGTCGCCAACGGCGACATCTCCAAGAAGATCACGGTCGAAGGCCAGGGGGAGATTCTCGAGCTCAAGAACACCATCAACACGATGGTCGACCAACTGAACGCCTTCGCGGGTGAAGTCATGCGTGTCGCGCGTGAGGTCGGCACCGACGGCAAGCTCGGAGGTCAGGCCGACGTCAAGGGCGTCGCCGGCACGTGGAAGGACCTCACCGACAACGTCAACCTGATGGCCGCCAACCTGACGGACCAGGTGCGAGGCATCGCGCGCGTCGTCACCGCGGTCGCAAACGGCGACCTGAGAGGCAAGCTGACCCTCGAGGCGAAGGGTGAGATCGCGGCCCTCGCCGACACCATCAACGGCATGACCGACACCCTGGCCATATTTGCCGACCAGGTGACGAGCGTCGCCCGCGAGGTCGGTGTCGAGGGACGGCTCGGCGGCCAGGCCCGCGTGCCGGGCGCCTCAGGCACATGGCGTGACCTCACCGACAACGTGAACCAGCTCTCAGCGACGCTGACCACCCAGGTTCGCGCCATCGCCGACGTCGCTACCGCTGTGACCAAGGGAGACCTCACTCGATCGATCGGCGTCGAGGCGAGCGGAGAGGTCGCGAGCCTCAAAGACAACATCAACGAGATGATCTTCAACCTCAAGGAGACGACCGCCAAGAACAACGAGCAGGACTGGTTGAAGACGAATCTCGCGCGCTTTGCCCGCATGCTGCAGGGTCAGCGCGACCCGATGACAGTGTCGAAGATGATCCTGTCCGAGCTCGCCCCGCTGGTCAACGCGGAGCACGGCGTCTTCTACAGCATGGTTGGGGCCAACGGCGTCGAGTCCCACCTTGCTTTCCAGGCGGGTTACGCATACAAGCGCCGCAAGAATCTGCCGACGCAGTTCCGCTTGGGGGAGGGGCTGATCGGGCAGTGTGCACTCGAGAAGAAGCGCATCCTGATCACGGACGTCCCGCCCGAGTACGTACGCATCACCTCCGGCCTGGGCGAGGCCACGCCGCTCAACATCATCGTGCTGCCCGTGCTGTTCGAAGGTGACGTGCGCGCCGTGATCGAGCTGGCGTCGTTCCAACGATTCAGTCCCACGCACCAGGACTTTCTCGACCAGCTCACAGAGAGCATCGGGATCGTGCTCAACAACATCGACGCCAGCAGCCGAACCGAGGAACTCCTCAAGCAGTCCCAGTCGCTGGCCAACGAGCTGCAGAGCCAGCAGGACCAGCTGCAGCGAACCAACGAGGAGCTCGCGGAGAAGGCGCGCCAGCTGGCGCAGCAAAACGCCGAGATCGAGCAGAAGCGCATGGAGGTCGAGGTCGCCAAGAACCTCGTCGAGGAGAAAGCCGGCCAGGTCGAGCGCACGTCACGCTACAAGTCCGAGTTCCTGGCCAACATGTCGCACGAACTGCGCACGCCGCTCAACAGCCTGCTGATCCTGGCCCAGGAGCTGGCTGACAACCCCGACGGCAACCTTCTCCCCAAGCAGACCGAGTACGCGGCGATCATCCGATCGTCCGGCACCGACCTCCTCAAGCTGATCAACGACATCCTTGACCTGTCGAAGATCGAGTCCGGCACCGTTGCTCTGGAGATCACGGACTGGCCGCTTTCGGAGCTGCCGCCGCTGCTCGAGCGCACGTTCCGGCATGTCGCTGAGGCCACGAAGCTGGACTTCACGATCGACCTGCGTCCCGGCTTGCCCAAGTCAATCCCCACCGATCCCCAGCGCCTGCAGCAGGTGCTGAACAACCTGCTCAGCAACGCGTTCAAGTTTGCGGAGAAGGGTCGAGTCGAGTTTCGAGCGGAGCTGGCTACGTCGGGTTGGAGCCCGTCGCACGAAGCCCTCAACCGTGCCGAGGCGGTCATCGCAATGAGCGTCACCGACACCGGGATCGGGATTGCTCCGGAGCAGCAGCAGACCATCTTCGAGGCCTTCGCGCAGGGCGATGGGACCACGAGCCGGAAGTACGGCGGCACGGGTCTCGGGCTCTCAATCTGCCGGGAGCTGACGCGGCTTCTCGCGGGTGAGATCACCCTGCGGAGCCAGCCCGGCGTGGGCAGCACGTTCACCCTCTACCTACCCATCGCGAGCCCGGTTGTGGCTTGGTCGGGGACGGCAAGTGACGCCTCGTCCAACGGCTCTTCGGAGCCAACCACGACGACCTCGACCAGGAGGGCCCCTCGCAGTACGCCCGACGGGGACCGAACGGTGGGCGCGGTGGCTGTGCTGGATCGCCGGACCATGAACGCCGACAAGACCGTGCTTGTCGTCGAAGATGACCCGGTTCAAAGGCAGCACCTGGTCGATCTGATGGAACCGATGGCCGCCAAGACCATGGCGGTCGCCACCGGCGAGGAGGCGGTTACGGCGCTCGAGTCTCAGAAGTTCGACTGCGTCGTCGTCGATCTCGGGCTGCCGGGAATGAGCGGCTGGCAGGTGATCGATCACGTGCGCAGCACGAAGTCATTGCGGTCGACGCCTGTGCTCGTGTACACGGCGAAGGAGCTGACACGCAAAGAGGAGATCAAGCTCGGCAGAGCGACCAAGACGATCGTCGTCAAAGAGGTGCGGTCGCCTGAGCGGCTGCGCGACGAGATCGATACGATCTTGAGCAGTGATGGAGCGGTCGCTGATTCTGGCAACGTGGCGGTCGAAACGTCGCTGGCCGGCAAGAACGTTCTGGTCGTCGACGACGACATCCGGAACATATTTGCCCTGACCGCTGTGCTGGAGCGCCAGGGGATGCAGGTCACATCGGTGGACAGCGGAACCGATGCGCTCGAAACGCTGCGGAGTACCAACGATATCGATATCGCACTGGTCGACGTGATGATGCCGGAGATGGATGGCTACGCCACGATGTCGAAGATGCGCAGCCTGCCGTCCTTCAACGACCGGCCGATCATCGCGCTCACCGCCAAGGCGATGAAGGGGGATCGAGAGAAGTGCATAGAGGCGGGCGCGTCGGACTACATCGCAAAGCCGGTCGACAACTCACACCTTGTGTCCATGCTGCGTTCCTGGCTCAGCCACTGAACAGAAGCCATCAGCGCGTGCGGGCAACGGAGCTCTGATTGAGAGCCGCACCCGCACGCACCGAGATCCAGAGCCTCGAAGAGATCGAGACCAAGCTTCTGCTCGAAGCGATCTCTCTCCGCTACGGCTATGACTTTCGCGAGTACGCGGTCGCACCGCTGCACCGCAGCATCTCCGCCGGTATGTCAGCCGAGGGAGTGGCGACCATCTCGGCCTATCAGGACCGGCTCCTGCATGACGAGGGTTCCATGCAGAGATTCCTGAGCACCGTCGGCGTGAGCGTCACCAGCATGTTTCGCGAAGCAGACACCTGGCGATGCATTCGCGAAGAAATCGTCCCCATGTTGCGGACGTTCCCTTCGATACGCATCTGGAGCGTCGGCTGCGCGACAGGCGAAGAGGTCTACTCCCTTGCCATCATGCTCCGAGAAGAAGGCCTTTACGAGAAGTCGAGCATCTACGCCACGGACATGAATGAGGATGCACTGGCGGTCGCGCGGGTCGCCGCCGTCCCGGTCGAGAGGCTTCGTACGTACGAGCACGACTACCTCCGCTCGGGCGGTCAGTCGAGCCTGGCGACCTTCTTTACGTCCACGAGCCGAATCGGAAGACTGCGACGTGACCTGCTTCGCAACGTGACGTGGGCGCAGCACAACCTGGTCACGGATGCTTCGTTCAACGACTTTCACCTGATCGTGTGCACGAATGTGCTCATCTACTTCAGGCCGGCCCTCCAACAGCGCGCGCACCACCTCTTCTATGACAGCCTGGTCAGGTCGGGATTTCTATCGCTCGGGCAGCGGGAATCGCTGATCTTCGCTCCCGAAAGCAGCCGGTACACGCACGTCCGCAGCGGCGTGAGCGTGTTCAGGAAGGTCCGATGATGGTTCAGGGCATGACGGCAGCAAAGTCCACTCAGACGGAGACGAAGGTGGACATCCTGATCGTGGATGACGACGCGACGAAACGCTTCGCGCTGAAGGCGATCCTGGCCCCGCTCGGCCAGAACCTGGTCGAGGCCGCTTCGGGCACCGATGCGTTGAGGCAGCTCCTGAAGCAGGACTTCGCCGTGATTCTGCTCGACGTCCGGATGCCGGGCATGGACGGCTTTGAAACGGCGCAGCTGATCCGGCAGCGGCCGCGATCGGAGCTGACCCCAATCATCTTCGTCACCGCGCTAGCCAGCGCCGAGACCGACATGGGACGCGGCTACGACCTTGGCGCGGTGGACTTTGTCTTCGCTCCGGTGGTCCCGACAATCATGCGGGCCAAGGTGACCGTGTTCGTCGAGCTCTACAGAGCGCAGCAGGAGCTGCGCCGCTACCGGACTCAGCTCGAACGCCTCGTCCAGGACCGGACGACCGCGCTGACCGCCATCAACCGCGAGCTGGAGGCTTTCAGCTACTCGGTCTCACACGATCTGCGCGCGCCACTGCTCGCCTTCGACGGTCTCAATCGGTCGCTTCTCGACGACTACGGCGAGAAGCTCGACCCGCGAGCCAAGGACTACCTCCAGCGAATGCGGCGGGCAAGCGAGCGCATGACGTCGGTGTTCGACGGGCTGCAGACGCTGTTCAGGTTGACCAGCGGTGAAATCCATCGAGAGCCGTGCGACATCAGCGCAATGGCGAGCGAGATAGTCGAAGAGATACGGGCGGCCGACCCTGAGCGCAATGTTCAGGTCGGGATTGCGGAGGCCCTGACCGTCTCGGCGGACCCTCGACTCGCGCGGATACTGCTGACGAACCTGATCAGCAACGCGTGGAAGTTCACCGCCAAGGAGGCGGCCGCCAGGGTTGAGGTCGGAGCGGAGGTCGTGGAGGGCGACACCCGCCTGTTCGTCCGGGACAACGGCGTTGGCTTCGACATGATCTACGCCCACAAGCTGTTCGGCGCGTTCCAGCGGCTTCACAGCCAGAGCGAATTTCCCGGCGTTGGCATCGGGTTGGCGACCGTGCGCCGCATCGTCAACCGCCACGGCGGCCGGGCGTGGGCGGAAGGCGCCGTCGGCGAAGGAGCGACCTTCTACTTCGTCTTCTAGGCGCCGGGTAGGCACGCCCGGGCTGCGCGTTTTCATATGAGGAGATGCTTCCGCGCCCGCCGCGGGATCGCCCGCATCTACTTCGACTTGTCGCGCTCCTTTGCCTGTTCACCGGCCTGGTGCTCATTGCGCTGTATGCCGGTGGGATGTGGCAGGGGGTGCAGGAGCAGCAGCGCCTGACCCGGGTCTGGTACGGGGAGGGCGGGAACCATCACTATGGCCCGCCGGTCATCGACCCGACCCTGCAGCGCCCGGTGGACGGGGTCGACTTCGCGATTCGGGTCCCGCGCCTCGGTTACGTGGCGGCGGTCAAGGAAGGGATCTCGAGCTCGGTCCTGTACGCCAGCCCAGGCCACTACCCGCAAACCGTATGGCCCGGCGACCCCGGCACTGTTGGCATCGCCGCTCACAACGTCTACTGGATCAACTTTCCACAGCTGGCGCGGGGCGATGAGATCGACGTCGAGACCAGATACGGGACGTTCAAATACCACGTGACCGGGTCCAAAGTCGTGAATCCGAACGACCGGTCTGTGCTGCTGCCGAACGCGCCCGGCTATCACCTCACCCTCACCACTTGCTGGCCGCTGTGGGCGGGGGCGTTCGCGACGCAGCGGTACGTGATCTTCAGCGACCAGTACTTCCCACAGATGGAGCTTCACGGCTACACGTAATCTCTTGGGCATGAAGGCCCGGGTCCCCGAAGTCCTCTTCGTATGCGTCCACAATGCCGGCCGGAGCCAGATGGCGGCAGCGCTCCTCGATCACCGCGCTCGAGGTCGCGTGCAGATCAGGTCGGCGGGGAGCGAGCCTGCCAGCGTTCTCAATCCACGCGTGGTCGAAGCCATGCGCGAGATCGGAATCGATGTCAGCCGCGAATTTCCAAAGCTGCTGACGGACGACTTCGTGCGGGCGGCCGACGTGGTGATAACGATGGGCTGCGCGGACACGTGTCACGTCTACCCGGGCAAGCGTTACGAGGACTGGGACCTCGAAGACCCGGCGGGCAAGGACCTCGAAACGGTCCGGCGCATCCGGGACGAGATCGACCTGCGGGTCAAGACGCTGACCGAGGAGCTGGTGCCCAGCCCCGCAGGCTAGGCGATCAGGCGGGTCAGCAGCTGGCGGGTTGGTCCGTCGAGGGCAGCCGAGAGCCGGTAATAGGTCCAGATCCCGCGCTTTTCTGATTCGACCAGCCCAGCGTCTTTGAGCTTGCTCATGTGATGGGAGATGGTCGGCTGGCCGAGGCTGAGGCCGGCCGTGAAATCGCAGATACAGATTGGCGTTTTGGCCTTCCAAAGCGAGGCCACCATTGTCAGCCGGGTTGGGTCGGCGAGCGCCTTCATGAGCGAAGAGGTCCGAGCCGCCCAACCCTCGTCGACATCGGGAAGCCCGCAGCAAACACCACGCTGCCGCACGACGGGAATCTCTTTGACTGCCATTCGGGCATCATACGCTAACCCATCGACAACTATCGATGGATTGTGCTAGGATCCGCCACGTATCGACGTTCATCGATTGATGGAGCCCCCTAAGCCATGAGCGAAGTTCGAGAAGCGGTGCGGTCGAGGTATGCCGGCGTCGCCAAGCAGCTCAAAGTGATTCAGGCCGGCCCGATGGACCGAAATGCCGGCTGC
>Ga0209236_1003098_pt1 | contig 10156 bp, 10 predicted proteins | sample GraSoi013_1_40cm_FD_185819 | JGI IMG/M metagenome (GOLD analysis project Ga0209236, IMG submission 185819) | Grasslands soil microbial communities from the Angelo Coastal Reserve, California, USA - Sample 09_27_2013_1_40cm (SPAdes) (version 2) | ecosystem: Environmental > Terrestrial > Soil >... | reverse complement strand
CGCCGGCTCCAGAGCTATCTCGAGACCCACGCAATCGGCGAAGCGCTGCCCGCCCCCTTCGAAGTGGAGTTCACTGAAGACTCAGCCGTCCAGCCCGACGTCATCGCGATCCTGGCCCCCCAGCAGTCGCGACTCACGACCAAGCGCCTGTACGGCCCGCCGGCCCTGGTGATCGAGATCGTGTCGTACTCGAGCAAGCGGACCGACCGCCTTCAGAAGCGAAGCCTGTATCAAGAGGAAGGCGTACCGGAGTACTGGGTGGTGGACCTGGAGCAGCGCCACGTTGAGCGCTGGCGCCCTGGCGACACCGCACCCGACGTGGTGAGCGGCGAACTCGTGTGGCACCCCGACGCCCGCACGCCGCCGCTCACGATCGAGCTCCCGCATCTATTCGCGCTGGTCATGCGCTAGGCGTCGCCTCGCGCGTTTGTCCGCCTCCGCCCCCCAACCTCGCGGCGACTCTTTCGCATGGCTGTAGACCAACGCCTTGACGTCGCGTGATTTGGGCGCGAGTTTGCAGCGCCGTCCTTCACGCACCCACCATCCCACGCCTAGACCCACGACATGGGGACACGCAAGGGCATCATCCTTGCCGGCGGAGCCGGCACCCGGCTCTACCCGCTCACCTTCGGCGCCAGCAAGCAGCTCCTGCCGGTGTACGACAAGCCGATGGTCTACTACCCCCTGTCCACCCTCATGCTGGCTGGTATCCGTGACATCCTTATCGTCTCCACGCCCCAGGACCTCCCCCGTTTCCAAGCGCTGCTGGGCGATGGCACGCAGCTGGGCATCTGCCTCCGCTACGCCGCGCAGCCGCGTCCCGAAGGACTTGCCCAAGCGTTCATCATTGGTCGCGAGTTCGTCGGCCGCGATGCCAGCGCCCTCATCTTGGGGGACAACATCTTCTACGGCGGCGGGCTGCGCGTCACACTGCAGGCCGCGAGCCGCCACGAGCGGGGCGCTACGGTCTTCGCCTACTACGTGTCGGATCCCCAACGATACGGGGTGGTCGAGTTCGATGCGCAGGGCCATGCGCTGAGCATCGTCGAGAAGCCCAAGGCGCCCAAGTCTCACTACGCGGTCACGGGCCTGTACTTCTACGACAACCGCGTGCTCGACATCGCCGCCGCCCTGCGGCCGTCCGCACGCGGCGAGCTCGAGATTACGGACGTGAACCTGGTGTACCTGCGGGACAAGAGCCTGGACGTGCAGATGCTGGGCCGCGGCGTAGCCTGGCTCGACACCGGCACGGCGGAGGCGCTGCTCCAGGCGGCCACCTTCGTCGCGGCGGTCGAGCAACGCCAGGGGCTCAAGGTCGGCGCGGTCGAGGAAGTGGCGTACCGGATGGGCTTCATCGATGCAGCCCAAGTCGAGCGGCTCGCGGCCCCGCTCCGCGGGAACCCGTACGCCGAGTACCTCCTGGCCATCATTCGGGACAAGAGTTATCTGGACGGCCTTCCGGACGCGCCATGAAGGTCACCCCGATCGATCTCGAAGGCGTGCTGCTCATCGAGCCGCAGATCTTCCTGGACACCCGCGGTTTCTTCTTCGAGAGCTACCGTGCGGACCGCTATTCCGCCGCCGGCGTCCCCGCCTGCTTCGTGCAGGACAACCATTCCTGCTCCGCGGCCGGAACGCTGCGCGGCCTCCACTATCAGCTGCGGCACGCCCAGGGCAAGCTGATCCGCGTGCTGCGCGGCGCGATCTTCGACGTTGTCGTGGACATCCGCCGAGGCTCGCCCACCTTCGGCCGCTGGCTGGGCGTCGTCCTCTCCGCCGACGACAAGCGCCAGCTGTACGTCCCCCCGGGCTACGCCCACGGGTTTTGTGTACCTGAGAAAGCCAGCGAGGTGGAGTACAAATGCACGGACTTCTACACGCCGGACGACGAGCACGGCATCGTGTGGAACGACCCGACCATCGGCATCGATTGGCCGGTGAAGCACCCGGTCTTGTCCAAGAAGGATCGCGCCTACCAGCCGCTCTCCCCCGACCGTCTTGACCTTCCCGAGTACGCAGGACCTGGCCGGTGACGTCCTTCGCCCCACATTGCCTCCTCGTCACCGGCGGCGCTGGCTTCATCGGGTCCAACTTCGTTCGTTGGGTGCTCGAGCGCGACAAAGACGTCACAGTCGTGAATCTCGACCTGCTGACGTACGCCGGCAACGTTGAGAGCCTCGAGGACGTGGAGCTGCGGCACGGGCGGCAGGGGGACGGCCGCTACGTCTTCGCCCGCGGGGACATCCGGGACCTCGGCCTGCTACAGCCGCTGTTGCAGGGCCGTTCTGCCCCACCGCCGGACGGCATCGCTCACTTCGCCGCCGAGTCTCACGTGGATCGCTCGATCATCGGCCCGAGCGTCTTCGTGGAGACGAACGTGCAAGGCACGCTGACCCTGCTCGAGGCGTGCCGCACAGAGCTCGAGGCCCGCCCCCGGCCCTTCCGGTTCCTGCATGTCAGTACCGACGAGGTGTACGGCAGCCTCGGGCCTGCTGATCCCCGGTTTTGCGAGACCACGCCGCTCGCGCCCAACAGCCCCTACGCCGCGAGCAAGGCCGGCGCCGACTTGCTGGTGCGCGCCTACGTGGAGACTTTCGACTTCCCGGCCGTGATCACCCGGTGCTCCAACAACTACGGGCCGTACCAGTTTCCGGAGAAGCTCATCCCCCTGATGATCACCCGCGCGCTGCGCGACGCACCGCTGCCGGTGTATGGCGACGGGCGCAACGTGCGCGACTGGATCTACGTCGAGGACCACGTCGAGGCGCTGTGGCAGGCGCTGGTCCGTGGCGAGCCCGGGGCCGTGTACAACATCGGCGGCGACACCGAGCTCCCCAACATCGAGGTCGTCCGGCGGCTGCTCGCGCTCCTGGGCAAGCCCGACTCCCTCATCCAGTACGTCACCGATCGGCCGGGCCACGACCGCCGCTATGCCATGGACTGCGCTCGCATCCGCCGCGCCCTGGGCTGGGCGCCGCACCACGACTTCGCCGCCGGCCTCGGCGCCACCGTGGAGTGGTACCTCACCCACCGCCCGTGGTGGGAGCGCGTGCTGAGCGAGGCCTACCGCACGGCCGCGGCGATGTACCTCATCGGGCGCTGAGCGTGCGGGTCCTCATCGTCGGCGCGGGGGGAATGCTGGGCACCGCCGTCCAGCAGGCGACCCCGGGCGGAGCCGAGCTCCTGCCGTTCCGCCACCAGGACCTGCCGGTCGATGACCGTGCCGCCGTGGAGCGCGTCGTCCGCGCGGAGCGCCCGGACTGGATCGTCAACTGCGCGGGGTACACCCAGGTCGATCGCGCCGAGAGGGAGCCGGATGCGGCGTACCGCGCGAACACGGTTGGGCCGATTCACGTGGCGAGCGCTGCGCGCGGGGTCGCGGCCCGCCTGCTGCACGTCAGCACGGATTACGTGTTCGACGGCCGAGCCGGTCGGCCCTATCGCGAGGACGACCCGGTTCGTCCGCTCAGTGTCTACGGCTGGAGCAAGCTTGCCGGGGAGCAGGCCGTGCGCGACATGCTGCCGGATACGCACCTGATTGTCCGCACGCAGTGGCTCTTCGGCGTCGGGGGCGCGAACTTCGTCGCCACCATCCTGCGCCTTGCCGGCGAACGCTCGAGCTTGCAGGTGGTGAACGACCAGCTCGGCCGCCCCACCTATGCCGGCGACCTGGCGGCGGCGTTATGGAAGCTCATCGCGTGCGACGCGCGCGGGACAATGCACTGCGCGAACGACGGCGTCGCGACGTGGTTCGACGTCGCAACCGCGGCGCTCGTCGCCGCCGGCCTGCGGACGCCGGTGGTGCCGTGCACCACCGCCGAGATGCCGCGCCCGGCGCGGCGCCCGGCGTTCGGCGTGCTCGACTGTAGCCGGTACGAAGCGCTCACGGGCTCCCCCTTGCGGCCGTGGCAGGACGGGCTGCGCGCATACATCGCCCTGTCGCAAGACTCAACACCTTGAGCGTAAGACGACTCCACCAACCCACCGGCGCCCTCACGGTGCCGAGCGCGCGCTCGCCCCGCGGCTTTTCGCCTACCCGCGCGACCGTTTGGTTACGTGCTCCCCCAGTTTCGAACCAGATTCGACCCCGGTATTCCCACGATCTCTCGTCGTCGATTGCCACAACGGCCTTCTCTGCACGTGGACTCCAACCCGTCGACGGCGGCTCCGTGAAATGATCGACAAACGAAGGGCACAGCTCCTGCTCGGCGAGAGCATTCGCGACATCGGTATCCTGGTCGTCGTGTTCGGGCCCCTGGACGCGTTCTTTCAGAAGGAACGGCCCAGCGTGCTCCTGCTCAGCGTCGTCGTCACCGGCGGCTTGCTTTTCATCGCTCTCGGGATCATCCTGGAAGCGGAGGAGGGAGAGTCAACCACATGACGTTTCTGTTCCATTGGATCCCCAGTCTGGCTGCGGCGGTCGCCCTGGTGGCGGCTGCGCTCGTACTGCGCGCGAGTATACGGCCCAAGCCCCAAGCGGGCCCACCCCGCTCGCCGCTGACCCGGTCTGCCACGCGCGACAGCATTTCACGCGCCTGAGCCTCATCCGGCCAACTGGTGTACACGCGGTCCCCACCCTCGTTGCGATCCGCGCGTGCCTCTGTCGCACCATCGCCACAACTTCACGCCCTGCCCAGTCCCCGTGTAACCTCCGTCACTCCCGCGACCCACGCCCCCCGCGTACACTTCTCCGATGTCCACCACGCCCCTCCACCCACCCCGTCTCCTCATCGCGAGTCATCACGCTGAGGCGGGGCTCGCCCTGAAAGAACTCGGTGAGAAAAACGGCTACACGGTGCTGCGCTGCTTCACCGCCACCCAGGCGCTCGAGCGCGCCCGCGCGGCGCGCCCCGACATGATCCTGTTGGATGAGTCGCTGCTCGACGTGGACGCCCTCGACACCAGCCGCGCGCTACGCGACGACCCGCTGATCGGGGCGAGCACGCCGATCCTGCTCGTCACCGCGAGCCGCCCCACCACCGCCCAACACCACACCGCGCTGCGCGCCGGCGTGTGGGAGTTCCTCGCCTATCCGTTCAACGCGGAGGAGGTGGGGGCGCGGCTGCGTACCTACCTGGTCATGAAGCTCGGAGCGGATCGGGCGCGCGGCGAAGAGGCGACCCAGGACGACGCCGGGCTCTACACCACGCGCGGGCTCGCGCTGCGCGCCCAGGAATTGACGCTGCAAGCGTTTCATCACGGCGCCGCGCTCGCCTGCGTCGCGCTCGCCCAGGTCGGCGGCGCGGGCACCGCGGCCGTGCAGCGCCTCGGGCAGGTGCTCAAGGCGAGCGGCCGCCGCTCCGACGCGATCGGGCGGATCGGTCCGGGGGAGTTCGCGGTCGTCGCGCCGGGCACCGACAGCGCGGGCGCCGTGCTGTTGGCGCAGCGCGTCGCCCGCGCCGTGCGCGACGCCGGGCACACCGAAGGCGCGCCGCCGCTACGCGCGGGATACGACGCTGTCGGCAACACCCGCTACACTCCGGTCGAGCCCAAAAACCTGCTGTCGCGCGCCACCAGCGCGCTGCGCATCGCGAAAACCGAGGCGGCTGCGAACTGGATCCGCGCTTACGAGCAAGCGTAGGTTCGACGTCGTTTCATAACGTAGTCTCGCGACGTTTGTCCGTGACCACTAGCCTTCGGTGATGCCGGTTCTTACCCGCCGTCGTTTCCTGCTCGGGGCCGCCGGTGCCTTCGGCGCCGCCGCGCTGGGCGATGCGTTCGGGGTCGAGCCGACCGCGATCGACGTCACCCGTCATGACCTGCCGGTGCCCCAGCTGCCCCCGGCGCTCGCAGGGGTCCGCATTGCCTGCGTCACGGACGTGCATCTCTCGCGCGGCGTCCCGCCAAGCGCGCGGGCGCTGGTCGCGCGCCTCGCCGTCGAGCGGCCGGACATCGTGCTGCTCGCGGGCGACATCTGCAACCGGCGCGACGACCTCGCGACGCTCGCCTCCTGGGTGCGCGACGCACGCGGCAGCGCCGCGACCTTCGCCACGCTGGGCAATTGGGAGCACGAGGCGGGAATCGACCGGCTTGCGGGAGAGCGCGCCTACGGGCGGGCGGGCGTCGAGCTGCTCTACAATTCCACCGCACGTGTGACGCTGCGCGGCGCGGCGCTCACCGTCGTCGGCATCGACGACCCGGTGCTCGGCCAGCCCGACCTGCCGCGCGCCCTCGCCGCTGTGGGCGCCGAGGACCACTCGATCTGGATGGTACATGCGCCCGGCTACGTGGACAGCGTGCCGCGCGACGTGGCACCCCGCCCCGCGGCGATCCTCGCGGGACACACGCACGGTGGGCAGATCCGCCTGCCGTTCTACACCCCCTACGTGCCCTACGGGAGCGGCCGCTTCGTCGCCGGCTGGTACAAAGACACCGTCGCGCCGCTGTACGTCGCCCGTGGCGTCGGCACCGTGGGGATCCACGCGCGGCTGTTCTGCCCGCCCGAGCTGCCGGTGTTCACCCTGTCCGCCCGCGCCACTGCTGTGTAAGCGCCCCACTACATCGCGCGGCCACCGGCGTCACTTACCGGCCGCGGCAACCGCTTGTGCAGCATCACGGTAGCACCCGTCCCACTGGAAAACCCGCCGGTCTCAAACTTGCAAAACCGCACCTCGGCGTCGTCGAACGTCCTTTTCCATCGAGTGTGCGAGCATGCAGCAAGCGGTGCTGGTAACGGGCGGTGCAGGGTTCATCGGGTCGCATGTCGCCGACGCGTACCTCGCGGCCGGTTACGACGTGACCGTGCTGGACAATCTCTCGACCGGCCGGCCGGAATACGTACCGGATGGAGCGCGATTCGTTCACTCCGACGTGCGGTCGTCGCAGGCGCGCGAGCTGCTCACGAGCGGCGCGTTCAGCATCCTGAATCACCACGCGGCACAAATGGACGTGCGCTGCTCGGTCGCCGATCCGGTTGCCGACGCGAGCATCAACCTCCTGGGGTTGCTCAACCTGCTGCAGGGCGCCCAGGCGGGCGGCGTGCGACGCGTGGTGTTCGCCTCGTCGGGTGGGACGGTCTACGGAGACGACGCCCCCCTGCCGATCGATGAGCGCGCCGCCAAGCTCCCGGCGTCTCCCTACGGCGCCGCCAAGTTGTCCTCGGAGTACTACCTCGCGGTATTTGCGCGGCTGTACGGCATCCAAACCGTCGCCTTGCGGTACAGCAATGTCTATGGGCCGCGCCAGAATCCCCACGGCGAGGCGGGAGTGGTCGCGATCTTCGCCCGCAAGCTCCTGGCCGGCGAGTCGCTGGTCGTGTACGGCGACGGGGAGCAAACGCGCGACATGGTGTACGTGACGGACGTGGCCGCGGCGAACCTAGCTGCCAGCGAGTGCGCCCTCCCCCTCCCCACCGACGGGCTCGACGGGTGGGCGTACAACATCGGTACCGGCGTCGAGACGTCGGTCAGCCGGCTGGCGAGGTCCGTCGCGGCGGTCGTGGGCCACGCCCCGGACATCCGCCACGCCCCTGAGCGGCCCGGAGAGATCCGGCGCAGCGCGCTCAGCGCCGACAAGGCCGCCCGGGAACTGGGGTGGCGACCCGAGACTGCGCTCGCCGACGGATTGCGCTCCACGGTCTCCTGGCTCGCGCAAGACTGAGCTACCGCCGTCCGAGTCAGGGCGCGATCTCGACCTCGATCCCCTGGCGCCGCAGCTTCCCCAACAGCCACGCCTCGACCCGGGCGGTCACTTGCACGACGCCGTCCACCTGCGTCTCGGCCATGACCTCGGCGTCACGATGCAGCGCGGCGAGCAGCTTCCCGTCCGCGAGCGGGACGGAGACGCGAGCGATGGGACGCAACGCCTGAGCGGAGGTGCGGAGCACGCTCCGCAACCCTTCCACTCCGCCCGACCGCGGATGGCCGATGGCGGATTGCGGATTGGCCGACGTGAGGACTGCATGGGGGTACCGCTCGCGGGCCAACGCTAGAAACGCGTTAGGATCAGGCAACAGATCGGCCTTGTTGAAGAGGTAGATCACGCGCTTGCGGTCGGAGCTTCCACTGTCAATCCGCAATCCCAAATCCGCATTCCGCAATTCGCGATCCACCACTTCGACCTGCTCCTCCCAGTTCGGGTGCGATGCATCGACCACGTGCAGCAGCATGTCCGACTGTCGCGCCTCCTCGAGCGTCGCGCGGAACGACGCCACCAGGTGGTGGGGCAGCTTGCGGATGAAGCCGACCGTGTCGGTGAGGCGAAACCGGTAGCCACCGACGTCCACTTCGCGGGTGAGGGTGTCGAGGGTCGCGAACAGGCGGTCCTCGACGAACAGGTCGTCGCCCGACAGCGCGCGCAGGATGCTCGACTTGCCGGCGTTGGTGTAGCCGACCAGCGCGGCGCTCGGGCACGCCCGCCGGTGGTCGGCTACGTCCTCCAGCCGCTTCTTGAGGAGCGATAGCTTGCGGCGGATGGCGCGCCGGTCGGTCTCGAGCTGAGTCTCGCCGGGCCCTCGCAGTCCGATGCCGCCGCGGATGCGCGACAGGTGGGTCCACATGCGGGTGAGCCGCGGCAGCAGATACTCGAGCTGCGCCAGCTCGACCTGCATCTTCGCCTCCGCCGAGCGCGCGCCGATCGCGAAGATGTCGAGGATGAGCTCGGTGCGGTCCATCACGCGCACCGCCAGGGCCTGCTCGAGGTTCGTCCCCTGGACGGGCGACAGCGCCTCGTCGAACAGCACGAGCGTGGAGCCGGTGCGCGCGAGCACACCCTTCAGCTCCTCGACCTTCCCCTGCCCGAGATACCAGTTGGGAGTGGGCGCCTCGATCCGCTGGTAGGTTCGTCCCACAACCTCGGCGCCCGCCGTGTCGGCCAGCCGGCCCAGCTCGTCCAGGTGCTCTTCGACCTGCGTGGCGTCGGGGGATCCCTTGCGCGGCGCCCCGACGAGCAAGGCGCGCTCGGTGAGCGGCTGTATGTCGATCAGCTGTCGGATGGGGAGGCACCTCCTCCGGGTTACCCGTAAACTAGCGGCTCCCTCCCCCCTCCGCAGGGGGAGCGGTGAACCGAGAGAGCGGGGCGGGGGCCCTAGGGGACGGCGCGGAGCAGCCCGCGGCGCCCGAGCGCCTGGGGCGGGGGGCACGGCGGGAGATCGAGCTCGAAAAAGAAGCGGGTGCCCCAGCCGGCGCGCGACTCGACCTTGAGCTCGGAGGCCATCGCCTCGACCAGCCGCCGGCAGGTAGCGAGCCCCAGTCCGGTCTGGGAGAACACGCGTCCGCTGGCTGCGCCTGCGGGGCGTAGCGGCCGGTACAGCGTGTGCAGGAGGGCGGGGTCGATACCCCTGCCGCTGTCCCGCACCGAAAACTCGACCCGCGCCGCGCCGGTTTCCCGCGTGACGACCTCGACGTATCCCCGGTCCGTGAACTTGAGGGCGTTGGTGGTGAGGTTGAGCAGCACGCGGCTGAGGGCGACCGGATGCCCGAGGCGCTCGTCGGCCGTCGGTGGCAGCAACCGCACGGTGAGCTGCTTCTCTTCGGCGATCGGTCGCACGATGTCGCTGACCGAGTCGAGGATCGCGCTCACGGAGAAAGGCACCGGCTCCCGTTCGACCAGCTCGTCGCCGCCCCGCGCCAGTTCGATGATGTCGCTCGCCACGGAGCTCAGGCCCAGCGCGGCGCTGTAGATGAGTCCCAGCTGCCGGCGCTGCACCTCCGTGAGCGGGCCGCTCTGGCCGCGCTGCATCGTCTCGGCGAGAAACAGGATGGACGTGAGCGGCGAGCGGAGATCGTGGGCGATGTCCACCAGCAGCCGCACCCCTTCCGGACCCGCCAGACGCGAGGCGAAGTACTGCTTCCAGTCGGGCTCGATCGCTTCCCGCACGCGCTCGATGGCGACGAGAATCGCCGGGATGTGCGAGTCAGTGTTGTCGTGCTCCGACCAGCCCCGCACCACCTCGGCGCGCAGCAGCTCGAGCAGGCGCCGGCCCAGGTTGGAGCGCGTCCGCTCGTCGACCGGCGCGGCCGGGGTTGCCTGCTGACGATCCACGGCGCTCGCGACCAGCGCCAGCAGCTCGCTCACGTGCGCGGCGTCCACGGCCTCCCCCAGCTCGTCACGCCAGCCGGCGGCGACGCGGCCCGCGGCGGCCCGGAGGATCGGCGAGGGAAGAGCGGCGAACCCGCCGTCCGCGATGCGCGGCTGGCGGGCGCTAGGACCGTGACCG
>Ga0209236_1003096_pt1 | contig 10157 bp, 5 predicted proteins | sample GraSoi013_1_40cm_FD_185819 | JGI IMG/M metagenome (GOLD analysis project Ga0209236, IMG submission 185819) | Grasslands soil microbial communities from the Angelo Coastal Reserve, California, USA - Sample 09_27_2013_1_40cm (SPAdes) (version 2) | ecosystem: Environmental > Terrestrial > Soil >... | reverse complement strand
AGAATGAGTTCAGAGTCAGGAGCGTTTGGCCGAACCACGCGGCCGGAGCGCTGCAGCTTGGCGATCAATTCCGCAAGGCCATCCAACCGCGCGTCCGCGGCAACCCAAAATCGCCCATCGAGACTCGCAGGTTGTCGTTCGCCCAGCGATTCCCGCGTGGTCTGCAGCATCGCATGACCCAGCCCGATCGAACCTTCCATCCAGCACTCGCGAGAATCTGGGCCACGGTGAGACAAAAAATCTACGAGGGACTGCAAAAGCGCCCGCCCTATCGGCGCACCGTTCCGGTGGTAGATGCCGACGATGCCGCTCAATCAGCTCACCTTTCTATCCAAAGGGCTGGCACTTCGCGTGGTAAAGATGGATGCGGTACGCGGTCATCTTTGCCCGATTGAATGACAACCACATTCCACCTGCGCAGTGAAGGGGAATTCTCCCACAACGAGAATGCGATTTCTAAACGCTGCTTGTTGTATCTCTATTGTACGGTCAGCTCTCGCACCACACCATCGCCTTTTTGTCTTGCAACTCCGAAACGGTCTAGGCACAGTACCGGAGAATGATTCTACGTCTCTCCAGCAACGCGCAGCGCGCTGTGGTTGTTGCCGCTTCTTTCGCTGTTGCCTTGATCCTCTCTTACTTCAGCATCCGAAATGCGCTTGCCGCCCATTACGCTGATTCGCAAACTGCCGAAGGTTATGAGCGCGCCGTGCACCTGGAACCCACTGACCCGCAAAACTGGTATCTCCTTGGCCGCTATTGGCAGTACAACCTTGAGGATCCCGACGCCGCGCGCGCTATTCACTCCTACCTTGCTGCCCTGTCGTTGAATCCGGCATCGTCGGAAACCTGGCTGGACGTTGCCACCGTTTACGAAACGGAGGGCAATCTGGCTGCAGCGCGCGACGCTTTTCTGCGCGCCAAGAAGGTTTATCCTCTTTCTGCCGAGGTCTCCTGGCGATACGGCAATTTTCTTTTGCGACAGGGAGAGCTTGGGCCGGCCGCCACCGAAATGCGCCTGGCCGTAGTAGCTGACCCCAAGCGCGGTGCGGAAGCATTCTCTCGCGCCCTACGCGCCGTTTCCGACATCGAAACTATTCTTGATCGCGTCTTGCCACCCATTAGCGATGCTTACCTCGATGTGATTCGGGACCAGACGACGGACAGGCACACGGAAAATGCCCTCAAGGTGTGGGACCGGCTCGCTTCCCTTCATCCCCGCATTTCCTTGTACGATTCCTTTCCCCTCGTTGGTGCATTGATGACGGAAAAACGTATTGCCGAGGCCAGCCGGGTTTGGGATCAAGCGGTCCTTTTTTCTGGCCTGAATGATCTGCCGAATCCACAAGGCTCGGTATTGTGGGACGGCGGATTCGAATCAAATGTTAAGGATGGCGGTTTTTCTTGGCTTATTTCGCAGGGATTCCGCAATGCGCAATTCGGCATCGATACCCAGGAGAAACACTCCGGCAATCGTTCACTGCGGCTCATCTTTGACGGGAAGTCCAACGTTTATTTCTCGGGCATTTGCCACTACGTTCCCGTTAAGCCCTCGACCGCCTATCTTTTCTCCGCGTGGGTCAAGACCAGAACGCTTACCTCGGACCAGGGCATTCGCTTTCAATTGCATGCCCTGGGAACGCGGGATACTTCCTCTGCCGTCACATCGGAAGTTCACGGGTCTGTAGCTTGGACTCTCATCGAATTGCCCTGGTCCTCGGCGAGGGATGTTCGGGAACTGCAAGTTTGCATCGTCCGTCTTCCCAGCCAGGAAGCCGAGAACAAGATTCAGGGTACGGCCTGGGTGGATGACGTTGCACTGGTTCCGGAACCCGTGGAGCATCCCAAACCATGAGGTTGCTGCGCTTCGGCATCTGCGCATTAGTCGTATTTGCCGTTGCCGCGCATGGAGGCGTCGAAGATTGGGCACGGGCTGTCTTCGAGACCGGCGCAGGTTTGCTCTTTCTCTTTTGGGCCTTATGGATCTATTTCACGCATGAAGAACAAATTGTTTTTTCTCCGCTTCTCCCGCCGCTGGCTGCTTTTTCCCTGGTCGTTTGCGGCCAGTGGTTTCTTCGTCACACCGCGTCTTCCTATAGCACGCGGATGGAACTCCTGCTTCTTGTCTCCGACTTGATCCTCCTCTTTCTCGCCGTCCAAGTTTTCCGCACAATTCAGGACTGGCGCGGCTTTGTTTGGTTCGGAATGGTTTTTGGCTTCTTGATCTGCATCTTCGGCATTCTCCAGCACCTGACCTTTAACGGGAAGCTTTACTGGTTTCGCGAGATGCATTACGGAGGGATTCCATTTGGGCCTTACGTGAACCGCAATCACTTCGCCGGATTCGTGGAATTGATTCTCCCGCTTGCCCTCGCTCCTCTCGTCCTAGGCAGAGTGCGCCGGGAGCGCTGGCCCGTCGTCAGCCTGTTCGCGGTCGTTCCTATCGGCGCGCTTTTCCTCTCTGTCTCCCGGGGAGGCATTGTGAGTTTCGGCGTCGAGCTGGCTGTTTTGGCGCTGGTGATGATTCAGCGCCGAACAATGGGGAAGCAACTGTTTGCCGGCGCTGCCGTCCTGCTCCTGGCGTTGCTTATGGTTTCCTGGCTGGGCGTCGGACAGCTCCTGCAGCGTTTTTCTTCGTTCCAGTCTCTGGAAGTCACTGCTGGGAAGCGAGCCTCCATGCGCCGGGACACCTGGCAGATCTTCCTCCATAACCCCGTCGCCGGAACGGGACTCGGCACGCTCCGGATCGTGTACCCGCCATTTGAATCACTTTATGATGGAAAGATCGTCAACCACACGCACAACGACTACCTTGAGGCCCTCGCCGAAACTGGCATTCTAGGAGGAGTGTGTTGTGCCTGGTTCCTGGGCGTTTTACTCAGCGCATCCTTAAGACGATTGCGCCAGCTCAATAACTCCTTTGCCGGAACCTTGCAGCTCTCCGGGCTGGTGGCTTGCGCCGGCTTCCTCGTTCATGGCTTGGTCGATTTCAATCTACACATTCCCTCAAACGCATTCCTGTTTTTTCTTATGGCCCACCTGGCTACTTCCCAGATCCAGCCTGTCGCTCCGCCGTCCACGGCCCACCGGTCGCGCCATCGAAATCCTCTAAATCACTGATTGACTTGGGCATTCTCACTGTATAATCCCACTTGGGGGTCATCTATTCTCATGCAGCCAGCCAGACTGGGTGCGTTGGTGTGGTGTCACGTTCCGACAGCGCTGCTCGTGTTACTGGTTCTGGCGCCGTTCGGCACCGCTCAGCAGGCCGTTCTCGAAACGCCACAACAGGTCAACGACCGCATACGCGCGATGTCCGCGTCCGCGCGCGTGATGCCCCATGACTATGTCATCGGCAATGGCGATCTTCTGGACGTCGAAGTATTTGACGTAAAAGAACTCAGTCGGGAAGTGCGCGTCAGCCAGACTGGATCCATCGGCATCCCCCTCGTGCCGGTTCGCTTACATGTCGCAGGTTTGACGGAAGTCCAGGCCGAACAAAAGATCTCCGAAGTCCTGGAAGCCAACGGCTTGGTTTCCCATGCCGAAGTAAGTCTCAGCGTTAAAGAGAGAAAGAGTAAGCCCATCACTGTCGTTGGGGCCGTCTCGCATGCCATGGTCTACCAGGCCGACCGGCCCGTTAGTCTTCTGGAAGTCTTGGCCGAGGCTGGGGGCCTTGCCAACGACGCTGGCGATACAGTGATTGTGAATCGGCCGGCCCAGGAAGCGCCGTCCGACCCCACAGAGCCTCCGGCAATCGGCCCGCAAGACCCCGCTCCCGCAACTGTTTCCAACGGATCGACTCACACCGGCCCGGCGCAGGAGCCCCCTTCTTCCACCGCTGCGGTCTCTAATGCCTCCGTGGATTCTCCCCCGCCGATTGATCCGCCTCCCTTGAACAATACGATCACCATCAATCTGAACGAACTGATGGAAAGCGGCGACGCTACGAACAATATCATCCTCCAGGCCGGCGATATCGTTACCGTCCCGCACTCAGGAATTGTCTATGTCCTCGGAGCGGTATCTCGGCCCGGAGGTTTCGTCCTGGCGAATGACCGCGGGCAGATGACTGCTTTGAAAGTGTTGGCTCTCGCCGGGGGTTTGAACACCACTGCGAAAAGCGATCATGCGGTCATCGTTAGGAAGGACGCTCAGGGACAGCAGCACGAGGTTGACGTTGATCTCAAGAAAGTGATGAAACGCCAATCGGAAGACGTTCAGCTTCAGCCCAGCGACATTTTGTTCGTGCCGGACAGCGCCGCAAGGAAGGCAATGCTTCGCACAGTAGAATTGGGGATTGCTCTCGGGACCGGCATCGCTCTCTACCGCGTGGCCTACCGCTAAAAATGGCTGACGAAAACAAACTCGTACCCCGTGAAAATGGCTCCAATGGCGCCGTTGAGCTAGTTCCCGTATCGGCCCGCCTTCCTGCCTTTGAGCTCTCCCCCCGGGAGCCCCACCTTTACGACTACCTCCTGATTTTACGGAAGCACCAATGGCTGATCCTCTCCTTCATGCTGGCGGTCGTTACCATTGTGGCCATCGCCACCTTCCGCATGCAGCCCGTCTATGTGGCCACCGCCCGCGTTGAGATTGACCGGGAAAACGCTAACATCCTGCCCTTCCAAGGCTCGGATTCCTACGACTACATGATGGATCTCGAGAATTACATCGAGACGCAATCCAAAATCCTCACCAGCGAAACGCTTGCCCTCCAAACTATTCGCAACAACGCCCTTTCGGCCCGCCCGGAATTTGCTTCGCCCAACGGCCCGTCGGAAGCAGTCGCCAGCGGCAGTCTCGCAAACCAGAAACGTCCGCCCGAATTAGCTGAGTTTTTGGGAAGTCTTAGCGTTAGGCGCGTTCCCAATAGCCGTCTGATGGATGTCAGTTTTGAATCCACCGATCCCCAGCTCGCGGCGCGCATCGTCAACGCCCACATCGCCTCCTACATCGAGCAGAATTTCCGCAGCAAGTACGAGGCTACTACCCATGCTTCCACGTGGCTCGCCGACCAGCTCGGTGAGTTGAAGATCAAGGTGCAGAGATCCGAAGATGCCCGCATCGCCTACGAACGCCAAAATCAGATTTGGACGCTTGACGACAAGCAGAACATCACTACCCAGCGGCTTTCCGACGTTAACAAGCAGTTGACCGACGCGCAGAGCGAACGCATGAAAAAGGAATCGCTCTATCAGTTCGCCAAGGCTGGCAATCTCGACGCTGTACCGGAGGTTCAAAACAACTCCGCCATCGGCGATTTGTTCAAGAAGCGCAGCGACACCGCCTCGCAATACACCGACGCCTTGGCCCAATATGGCCCCAATTTCCCCAAGGTACAGCGCCTCCAGGCGCAGCTCAAAGAATTTGATCAAACCATCGAAAAAGAAAAACAGAAAATCCTGGACGTCCTCGAGAGTGATTACCACGAAGCGCAGCAGCGCGAAGCACTCCTCACTAATGCGCTCGACCAGCAAAAGTCGGAAACCAACCAGATGGCAGGAAAGCTTGTGGAATACAACATCCTCAAGCGCGAAGCCGAGGCCAACAAGACTCTTTACGAAGGTCTGATGACCAAATTGAAGGAAACCGCGATTTCCGCCGGATTGCGCTCTTCCAACATCCGCGTCGTGGATCCCGCCATGGTTCCTTCCACGCCCGCGCGTCCCGCCAAGACCCGCAACGTTGCCCTCGCTTTTCTCGTTGGTTTGGTCGGCGGTATCGGCTTGGCTCTGATGCGCGAGTATCTCGACAATACCGTGAAGACCCCTGACGACGTCGAATCCCTTTCGCGGCTGCCCTCCCTCGCGGTTGTTCCTGAATTTGCCGGTTCCAACGGAACCGGCAAACGCCATGGCCTCTTGCAAGGTTTCTCCTCCAACGGCCATGACAAGCGCATCGAGCTGGTCGCTCAGCACTTGCCCAAGTCACAGATGGCGGAAGCCTTTCGGGCCTTGCGAACTTCCATTCTGCTTTCGCAGGCCGATCATCCGCCGCAGGTCATTTTGGTCACCAGCGCTCTTCCGCGGGAGGGAAAGACTACCGCTGCCGCAAATCTTGCCGTTACGCTCGCGCAGCTCGGCGATAAGACTGCTCTGCTCGATGCCGACCTTCGCAAACCCGGCGTCGGCCGCCTTCTTAATTTAACTGGCGGGAAATATGCGGGTCTGAGCTCCTATCTTGCCGGCGTTTCAAGTCTCGATCTGGTATCCGTCCCGCACCCCGCGATTCCCAATCTCGTCGCCATCCCCACCGGACCTCTTCCTCCCAATCCCGCGGACTTGCTCTCTTCCCACAAGCTCGTTGAGGCCATCGCCGAACTGCGCACGAAATTCAAATTCATCGTCATTGATTCGCCTCCCATCATGGCGGCCACCGATGCCGTCATTCTTTCCGTGCAGGCCGACGGCGTGCTGCTCGTCGTTCGTAGTGGCGAAACACCCAAGGAAGCTTTCACGCGCACGCGCGACTTGCTGCTTAGCGTCAAGTGCCGCATCCTCGGCGTCGTTCTCAATGCGGTGGATTCCGGCGCTCCGGACTATTACTACTCTTACCGGTATTACCCGTATTCCTACGGCTATGGTCCGCAGGAAGCCACTGAAGCCCCGCACGAACGTGAAGACGATTCCGAAGCCATCGCGCAGCGCGTTTCTCGCGATCACGACGATGACTCCGAGGCCCTTTAAGGAGGCCCTTTGCGATATCTGATCACTGGCGGCGCTGGTTTCATCGGCTCACACCTCGCGGAGCGGCTGCTCGACCGCGGCGACCGCGTCGTTTTGCTCGACAACCTCTCCACCGGCAGCGTCGAGAACATCCGCCATCTCAAGTCTTCCGACTGCATGCAATATCAACTGGACAACATCGAGAATCGCCAGTTACTCGCCGAACTCGTTGATGACGCCGATGCGATCGTCCATCTTGCCGCCGCCGTCGGCGTCAAACTCATCGTCGAAAGCCCCGTCAAGACCATCGAAACCAATGTAAACGGTACGCAATTGATCCTCGAAGCTGCCTGCAAGAAAAAGAAACTCGTTCTCACCGCCTCTACCTCGGAGGTCTACGGCAAAAACACCAACGTTCCTTTCCACGAAGACGCCGACCTCGTCCTTGGCCCCACAACAAAAGGCCGCTGGAGCTATGCGGCTTCCAAGGCCCTTGATGAATTTCTGGCTCTTTCTTACTGGAAGGAAAAGAAGCTGCCCGTCATTGTCGTCCGCTTGTTCAATACCGTTGGTCCCCGGCAAACTGGCCGCTATGGAATGGTGCTTCCCAATTTCGTCAAGTCCGCCCTGGACAACTCCACCATCAGCATCTACGGCAGCGGAAAGCAATCTCGCTGCTTCTGTGATGTGCGGGACACCGTCGAAGGTCTCATCCGCCTCATGGACACGGATCGTTCCATCGGCCAAGTCATCAACGTCGGCAACACCGAAGAAATCACCATCGAGGGATTGGCGCAGCGTGTAAGAGAGCGCACTGGCAGCTCCTCTCCCGTCGAGTACGTGCCATACGACCAGGCCTACGAACCCGGCTTTGAGGACATGATGCGCCGCGTGCCCTGCGTCGATAAGCTTCATGCCCTCACCGGCTTTCGTCCCCACACTCCTCTGAATGAAATCATCGACCGCGTCGCCGCCTTTTTCCAGCAAAAGGCCGAAGCCCTGGACATTCATAGGGTAGCCACAACCAGCGCCGACTAAGTTCCGCCCCCTCGGCCAGACCGCGCCCTTTCTGCGAACTGTTTTCGCCATTTCTTTGCTATAAGCTCCTCCCGTGAATCCACGAATCTTTTCGTACTTTCATCAAACTTTTGATAACTTTCTTCGTCTTTACCTCTAGTTGCCTGGGGGGTTCCTGTGACCAAGACCGCCAATGATGCCACGCGCCGCCTAACCATCCGCGGCTGGCTCGACACCGTCCTTCGCGACCTCAAATATACCTTCCGCATGCTTGCCCGCACTCCCGGTTTTACCGCAGTGGCTGTACTGACTCTCGCTCTCGGCATCGGCGCAAACACCGCCATCTTTACCCTCTTGGACCAGGTTCTCCTTCGCCTCCTCCCCGTCAAGGATCCCCAGCAACTCGTCCTGCTCACCATGATGGGCCGTCACTATGGCAGCAACTGGGGCGGCAACGCCATTTCCCATCCCATGTTCCGCGATTTCCGCGCGCGCAACGAAGTCTTCTCCGATATGTTTTGCCGCTTTCGCACTTCCGCCAGCCTGTCTTTCGGTCAGCAAGCGGAGCTAGTCCAAGTGGAACTCGTTTCCGGCACCTACTTTTCCACTCTCGGCGTCGTCCCCACCCTCGGACGCATCCTCACCCCCGCCGATGATGTTGTCACCAGCGGCCATCCGTATGTCGTTCTCAACTACAGCTTTTGGAAAACTCGTTTTGCCTCCGATCCCCAAATTGTCGGCAAAACTCTGAATCTGAACAATTACAAAATGACCGTTGTCGGCGTTGCTCAAGAGGGCTTTGACGGCGTCGAACTCGGCTTTTCTCCGAACCTCTTTGTTCCCATCATGATGCAGGCGCAAATTATCCTGGGCAACCCAATTGACATGCTGAAGGAGCGCCGCAATCGCTGGGTCAACGCCTTCGGCCGTCTCAAGCCTGACGTCTCGCAGCAGCAGGCCAAAGCCGCCCTCCAGCCCTTCATGCACTCCATGCTCGAAATGGAAGTGCAGCAGGCCGCCTTTGCTCACGCCTCAAAATTCGACCGCGACGAATTTCTCAAGTGTTGGATCGACGTCTTGCCCGGCTCCCAGGGCCGCTCCTACACGCGCCGCCAGCTTTCCACTCCGCTGTGGGTCTTGATGGCCACCACTGGCGCCGTCTTGCTCATCGCTTGCGCCAATCTCGCCAATCTCCTGCTTGTCCGAGGTTCCAGCCGCGTTAAGGAAATCGCCGTTCGTCTGGCCATGGGCGCTACCCGTCCCCGCATCATCGGCCAGCTCTTGATTGAGAGTCTTTCTCTCTCCGCTCTCGGCGGACTCACCGGCCTAGCCTTCTCCTTTTGGGCCGACCGCGCCCTCATGAAAATCTATCTGCCCTCCGATTCCGGCGGCATGCATATCTCCAGCGCCCCCGATCTTCGCATTCTTCTCTTCAATCTCGCCGTCACCGTCCTAACCGGCATCATCTTCGGCCTCGTCCCTGCTCTCCAAACCACCAAGCCCAATATTGCCGGCACGTTGAAAGATCAAGCCGGCGCGGTAGTTGGCGGCCGCGGCCACCATCGCCTCAGAAAGGGCCTTGTTGTCGCGCAGGTCACTCTTTCTCTCCTGCTCCTGGTTGCCGCCGGTCTTTTCGTCCGCAGTCTCGCCAATCTCCGCAATCTCGGCCCCGGCTTTTCCCCCGAAAAGCTCGTCGGCTTCGAAATCGATCCATCCCTCAACGGCTACACTCCCGAGCGTCTGAAAGTTTTCTATCCTCAATTGTCCGAAGCTCTCGGCTCCATTCCTGGCGTCCAATCCGTCGGCCTCGCTTCCATGCGCATCCTCGGAGACAACGAATGGGACAGCAGCATGTCCGTCGAAGGCTTCACGCCCGCCAAGCCCGATGAACACGCCGAGCCTTACATGAACTCCATCAGCCCCAACTATTTCGCCACCCTCGGCGTTCCCATTGTCGCTGGCCGCGACTTCCGCATCAACGACGCCCGCGACGTCAAACACGGCCCCGAAGTCTGGAACTGGTCGCCCACCACCGTCATGATCAACGAAAAGTTCGCCAAAAAATATTTCGCCGGCCGCGATCCCATCGGCCTCCACCTCGGTTACGGCACCGATCCCGGCACCCCCACCGACATGGAAGTCATCGGCGTCGTCAAGGATTTCAAGTACACCAGTCTCCGCGACGAAATTCCCCCCCAAGCCTTCGTTCCTTACCTTGCCGACCGCTTCCTCACTGGAATGACCATCTACGTTCGCACCACCGCCGACCCCAATCAACTGATGACCGCCGTCCGTTCGAAAGTCCGCGACGTGGATTCCAATCTCCCCATCTTCGCCATGCGCACCACCGAAGTGCAGATCAACAATTCCCTTTCCACCGAGCGCATGATCGCCAGTCTTTCCGCCGTTTTCGGATTCCTCGCCACGCTGCTCGCGGTCATCGGTCTCTACGGCGTCATGGCCTACACCGTC
>Ga0209236_1003091_pt1 | contig 10162 bp, 8 predicted proteins | sample GraSoi013_1_40cm_FD_185819 | JGI IMG/M metagenome (GOLD analysis project Ga0209236, IMG submission 185819) | Grasslands soil microbial communities from the Angelo Coastal Reserve, California, USA - Sample 09_27_2013_1_40cm (SPAdes) (version 2) | ecosystem: Environmental > Terrestrial > Soil >... | reverse complement strand
TAGAGGGTCCCGCAGCGGCTACACCGGACGTTCGGCGGTGTCCCCTCCACCTGGGGAGGCGCCGCCGCGGGCGTCCCGCAATTCGGGCAGAAGCGTCCCTCGAATGCGGTGCCGCAACGGGCGCAGACCATCTGGGCGCCGAGCAACGTCCGCGTCACCATTTAAAGCTCGCGTTCGAAGACGCCCCGGAGGACCGCCTCACGGGAGAGAAACGATGTCGCACCGGAGGAACGCTTATATCCCGCGCGGCCGGTCTCGTGATTCCTCCCGGTCGAGACCGGGACGCCGGGGGCTTCGAATGGAGGAAGAGACGCGGGGGAAGCGAGGCGATGTGGAGTTCGTGACGATCCGCGCGGAGAAGATCAACTTCGGGCGGAACAACTTCCTGGAGGTCGCGCGGAAGCGGGCGACGACCGCGGAGGGCTCGAACGAGTTCATCTCCCTGTCCCGCGGGTATTACCTTCCCGACAAGTCGGAGCGGTTCAAACGTTCCCTCACGATCCCCGACGACCCGGATATACGAAGTTTCATCGCAGAGAAGATCAAGACCCTGTGATGGTCCCGGTCTATCCGAAGATGAGGCCGACGCCCGCCGCGACGTCGTCCTCCTGGTCCCGGATCTTTTGCCGCACAGCGGCCGCCTTCTCCGCAGGCAGATCCTCCGCGATCCCTTTGAACAGCGTCGCGGCGCGGGCCAACGCCTTGTCGTCCCCCTCGATCAGGATGAGCGTTCCGAGTCCCGGGAAGCCGAGGGCGTCCGACTCCCGCTCCGCGATGCTCTGGCGGCTCACGAGGTCGTCCTTCAGCACCTCGTCCTTCTGGGCCTTCTTCGTGGGGGGGACGCTGAATACCTTGAACATCGCGGGGGCGTGAACCTCGGCGCCGCCATAAACACTGCGGTCCTCAGTCCTCTCGATCCGCGACAAACGGGAGCATCAGGAGGAACGAGCCGACGACGAAGAAGCCGATCCCCGTAAGGCGGTCGACGACCGCTGCGACCAAGAGGCCGGCGAGGAGGAAGATGAATCCGAGGAGCATAAGGAACGCCCGCGGCCCGGACACCTCCACACGAATCGGGTGCCGGACGTAAAGGTTTCGAGAACCCTGCCGCATCCTCCGGTCGCATCACGTTTTGATAATTGACCAAATACCTTAATGTCCGAACGGCCGCGTTTGCACGGGAGGAATGCTACCAGAAGGAGAACTCGGGGACCAGAAGGTCCTTGCCGCCCTCCTCGGGATCTCGGAGATGGTGGCAGGCCTCACGGACCTGGAGGAGGTCCTCGGGGCCATCGTGCGGATCACCCCGCAGCTCGTCGGTGTGGACCGATGTGCCATCCTCCTGTTCGACCGGAGGAAGCGGGAGTTCCGGACCGCGCAGGTGTTCGGCCCGGACCGGGAGCGGAACGCGATCTTCCAGCGGCTCGTGATCCGGGAGGAGGATGTCCGTGCGCTCGCGCACCGGATCCTCGAACAGAAGCTCCCCGCCCTCGTGCGGGAAGGGGCCCTCCCGCCCCAGATGGCGGACCCCCTTGGGATGCGCACGGTCCTCATCGTCCCTCTCGTATGCCGCGACGAGGTCCTCGGGATCATGACCCTCGACCACACCCGCGGCCTCCGCCTGTTCACGTCGAAGGAGATCAACGTCGTGATGGGCGTGGCCCAGCAGGCCGCGATCGCGATCGAGAACTTCCGGCTCAAGTCGGACGCCGCGCGGGCCCGAGAGACCCTCCGGGCCGCGAGCGAGATCCTCGCGGACGGCCTGATCACCCTGAGCGAGGATCACCGGATCAACGCGCTCGACCCGATGGCGGAGGAGCTCCTCCAATGGAAGAGCGCGGAGGTCGCGGGAAAGGGATTCTCGCAGGCCCTCGGGATCACGGACCGCGAAGGCACGCGCCTCCCCGACGCGTCCGAATCCGCAGACCTCGTCCTCCTCCCCGCGACCCGGCGGGAGCCCCCGATCCTCTCCTTCCGCAGGAAGGACGGCAGCCGGGTGCTGTGCGAGGTCCGGACGGCACAGGTCCGGGACGACCTCGGGGAGGTCGTCGAGGTCGTGTGCGCGCTCTGGCGGACGACGCGGGAAGGGGATCTCGACGGCGCCTTCGGGAACCCTCTCTCCCGGCGAGTCCTGAACGCGGCGCCGTGACCTAGCGGGTCGCTCCGCGGGAAAACAGGAGGAGCCGGATCTCCGCGGCGGTGAAACGGGTGACCTCCCGCAGCCTCGTCGCATCGCCCTCGCGGATCAACGTCAGGTAGAGGGGGCAGCCCTTCGTGAGGAGGTACACCTGTCGCAGGGCCTCGGCCGCAATCGCCGGGTTTCCGAGGAGGGATTTCGTGCCCTCCGGGCTCAGGCCCTTCAGTCGGACCTCCCGGACGGATCCCTTCCGCACCTCCGCGGCCCCGTAGAACCGGCAGTACGAGGGGGTCGCCTCCTGCGCGAGGACGAGGAGTTTCGCCCCCGGGTTCGCGGCGACCGTCGCAAAGAAGGAGGCGACCGCGTCGACGATGCCCTCCGCGACCTCCCCGTACCCGTCGAGGATGAGGAGGGGCTTCAGGGCCGCGATGTCGCGATCGATTCCGTCGAGGCTTCCGGACCCGCCTACGACCCGAAGGGACGCTGCGAGATGGGTCCGCAACGCCGCCGGATCGTCCGGGACGATGTCGACCCACGCGGACGCCCGCCGGACCGCCGCCTGGAACGCGTGCGCGAGCGCGGTCTTTCCCATCCCCCGGGAACCGATCACCACCGCGACCGGGGCCGGGCCCTTCGCCCACTCCACGAGGGCCCGGAGGTCGGGGTCCCGTTCGATGAGGTCCGTCTTCGGGACCGCGATCGCGACCTGACGCGGGCGGTACGTGCCCTCGTCGTCCAGACCTGCGACGATCTCCGCGGGGCTCACGCGCAGTTCCTCCGCAAGGGCGGCGAGCGCGATCCGTCGATCCCCGAATCGCACTTGCTCCGAACTCAGGCCGGCGAGGAGATCCCTCGCGCGCCGGATTCCCGCCTCCGTGAGCGCGTACACGCGGACCTTCCGGCCCCGCCCCCGCAACCGCCCCTCGCGCACGTCGACGGAGTTGTCCGTGACGAGCCGCTTCAGCGCGCGCGGCACGTGGCTCCTTCGCAACCCCGTCCCCTCGGAGATTCCTTCCTGCGTCGCCGGATGGACCGCGTCCTTCGTGTTCCACAGGGGGAGGAGATGGAGGAGGACCCGTTCCGCGGCGGTGAGCAGCACGCGCGTCCGAACCCCGGGACGTGTTATCAAGAATTCGGTCTGAGACCGGGTCTGGTGATTCTCACCCGCGAAAAATCTCTCCCGTGCGGATGGATTGGTAATGACCACGATACCGTTATATATCATCCTGCCGCGTAAGCGGGCTGTTTCCCTTCCGTATGGAGTGCTGCCCCCATGAAGCCCCCCCGCCGACTCGTGCGCAATGACAGCCTCGGTGTGTCCGAGGTCGTCGGAACGATCCTGATTCTCGGGATGACCGTCTCCCTGTTCGCCGCGATCATCATCTGGGTCACGTCGATCCCGACGCCGCAGGCGGGCATCCGCCTGGAGCTCGACGGGCAGCTGATCCCGCTGAAGGACTCGAGCGGGAACTGGGCGGGCGTGAACGTCACGATCACCCACCGGGGCGGCGAGAGCATGAACTTCGCCGACACGCGAATTTATCTCACGATCACAAAGGCGAGCGGGGCCGAGAAGACGGAGATCCTCCGACTCAAGGGGACGATCGGGTGGGGTCCGAACTCGGGACAGCCGTACGGGCTGATCGACGGCAAGGACAACGTCTGGAACATCAACGAGCGGTGGTCGATCGCGAACAAGACCGTCGCGCCCACGGACCTGATCCGCGCGGCCGTCATCGACATCTCCCGCAGCACGATCCTCTGGTCGGAGAATATCCTCGGACCCGTCGGGAGCCACCCGCCGCTGTTCCTTGAGAAGTGGGCGGACGGCAACCCCGACACGGCGACGATCGAGATCCCGCAGACGGGGTCGCCGTTCGTAATCTATGCGAAGGTGACGGACGAGGACGGGAACCTGAAGACCGTGAACGCGACGCTCACGATCTTCTACGGGAGCCCGGACCCCTGCGCCGTGCCCCAGTCGATGTACGACGACGGCACGAACGGGGACCTTGTGAAGGGGGACGGAATCTGGACCCTGAAGCGGGAGTGCATGGTCCCCGCGAATCTGACGTGGGACGGGACGATCGTGCTGTTCAGCGCCTCGGACGGGACCTTCGTCACGACGTCGCGAATGACCCTGCGCGTGGTCCTCGGACCGGGCGGTAACGGTGGCGGGGGCGGGAACTTCACGGGCCGGCCCCCGAACCTCCGGTACAACGGGTACCAGGGGTACAACATCTTCAACTCGTCCCAGTGGGACAACAACGAGTTCGCGGCGAGGGAGACCCGGACGTTCAAGGCGAACGAGAAGGTCGTCGTGGTCGTGGGTTCCCTCCTGCTCAAGGATGCACGGGACCGGGACACGTTCTCCGTGTATGACCCGTTCGGGGTAAACGGGCAGCTCACCCCCGTCGTGTACGGGACGAACAAGATCCCCAACCCCACGACGAAGCCCACGAACCTCCAGGCGTTCCGTTTCTACAAGACGGTCAACCAGTACAACGTGTTCATCTACCGCTTTGACCTGAACAACGCCTCGACCACGGGGGTCAACTACTACAAGAACCCGGTCCACCCGCCGTACTACTGGTTCGCGCGGTACCCGGTGACGATGGACATCGTCGACTCCTCCGGGACCCGGTTCAACACGACCGACTCCGTGAACATCACGGACACGAACGGCTACATGCGGCAGTTCCCGCTCATCGAGACGTACAGGGATTCCGGGTTCACCCAGAAGACGAACGCGTTCCGCTCCACGGACAGCGTCTACGTCGCGGTATCGATGTTCAGCGTCGACGCAACGACGGACGCGGTGACGTTCGGCTCCGTGCAGGTCCGGGACTTCCTCGGCGGGGTCCAGGTCTTCAAGTCGTTCGTGAACGGCAGGGACATAATCCCACCCTTGTGCCCCGTGACCGGGGCGTGCACAGCCCCGGGCCGGGCCCTCTCTGTCAATGGCGCGACGATCACGTATCGGTTCATGCTGAACCTGAGCCTCACAGACGGCGACCCATGGATCGACGGCTCGCAGAACTACGCGTTCACGATCTCGTACGTCCACGACGTGGACGAGACGTACAACACGCTCACGTCCCAGCTCCTCATCCGGGCAGCGTTGTTCCGGCTTGACGTCGTGGGTGGGAATCTCGACACGACGGGCCCCGCTTGGGGCACCCACGACTACGGGTACTATTACGAGAGCCTGAACGCGCTGGACAAGTGGCGGAAGACCCGCTTCGAGTACTGCGGCCTCCCCGGCGCCGGTGCGTGCAAGAACGAGGAGACCCACGCGGTCGCGTTCCTGGACGGCGACAACGACGGCGACCTGGACATCGCGGACTCCATCAAGCTCGACAACAACAACGCGGAGATCAACTACTACCGCCGGCAGCTCGACTTCGACGGGAACGTGGTCTTCACGAAGTTCACCCTCGTCGCCCTCAGCGGGGCGGGGATCTACTGCAACGACATCGCGACCGCGGACATCACCGGGGACGGCCTCGCGGACATCGTCTGCGGGATGACGGACGGTCGGTTAATCTACTTCAAGAACGACGGCACGTGGACCTCGGGCGCCCCCTCCGCTTTCATCGTGATCGATTCCACGCGCCCCCAGGCCATCTGGGGGGTCACGATCGCGGACTTCGACCACGACGGGGACAAGGACATCGCGGTCGCCCGGACGGGCGGCACCGTGACGTACTACCTGAACCTGGACGGCCGCGGCAACTTCGGTACGGGCGGCGTCACGGACCGCTGGTTCGCGGAGGCCGAGGTGACGAACACGGGGACCCACAACCCGGACTTCCTCGCCACGTTCGCCAGCGACAACAGCTACGAGGCGGTCCAGGAGGCCCTGAAGACGGAACCCGCCCAGACCGGCAACACGACGAACCCGGGCTTCAACACCTCCGCGGCCTCGTGGACCTATGCGGACTGGGAGAACGGCGCCCAGGCGAACGGGGCTTGGCAGGCCGCTGGTGGGAATCCCGGCGGGCTCGTGTACGTGCAGGACAACTTCGTGGCGAGCCAGACCGTCAGCGGACTCTGGCGGCAGCCCTTCACCGTGAGCGGCTCCACTCCGTACACGGCGACGGTCGAGTTCGACCGGAAGGTCTCCCAGATCCAAGCGGGAGCCACGACGACGGTCTATGTGTTCGTGGACCCGACCGCCGGGAACCCGACCGTGGGGCAAGAGGTCGCAAAATTCTCGCATACGGTGACGAGCGGATGGATCGCGAGCGGTACGATTTCCGTCGCATCGAGCAAACTCCCGACCGCAGGCACGTATTATCTGAAAATCGCGGCGCGGACAACCAACCCCGGTGGCGGCGCCACGGCGACGATCGTCCAGTTCGACAACATCTACCTGAACTGGACGAGCACGGGCGGCGACGCGAGCGAGTTGGAGCACTACTGGCGGATCCAGCAGATGCCCAACCGACCCCTGTCGACGTATTCGTTCCGGTTTGAGGCCCACCGCTCCGCACCCACGGACGGCGACTTCTTCGCGGTCGCGTATGCGACGGACGTCGCGGGCGTGGACCCGACGACGGGCACGTACACGACAATCCTCTGGGTGAACACGACGGCGGACCTCTCCCAGAACTACAACTTCCCCACGAACCTGCAGAGCAAGGTCGTGTGGATCCGTGTCATTGACACCGACCATCATGTCGGGAACACAACCCTTGACACCCTGTCCGTCGACCAGATGTACATCGACGTCACGACATCGCCGATCCAACCGGGCTCGGTAATCACCCTACCGACCACACCGGGTGACGCGAAGGCGATCGACTCCGACGACCAGGACGGCGACGGGTACTACGACGTCGTCGTCGGCACGTCGAACTTCAAGGTGTACAAGCTCATCGGCTTCGCAGGGGGACTCCAGAACCCGGGCGGAATCTTCTACACGGCGACCGCGGCGATCTCGGGCATCAAGCTCGCGAACATCACGTCCGCGGGCATTGGGCTGGAGATCGTGATCTCGTACGGAACGAACGTCCGCATCCTCTCCGGGAACGGGAACACCGGGAACTCGATCTACGTCCTGACGCCCGCGACGGGCGCGACGATCAACACGCTCGCGGCGGGGGATATGGACGGGGACGGGGACGACGACATCGTGGTCGGAACGGCCCTCACCGGTGCCGCCCTGGTGTACTACCGCAACCTCGGCGGGGCGGGGACGAACTGGGCGAGCTACGACATCGAGCCGTTGCCCCTGGGCACGACGATCGCGATCCTCGACATCGACCTCGGCGACGGGAGCAAGTCCCAGTACCTGGGTCGTTAGGCGAGCTGCCGGAGGACGCCGTCCGCCCGCTCCACGTCGACGAGCGCGAGCAGAATCCCGTACCGCGGGGCGAGCTGTCGCAGGCGGCGCGCGAGGAACGACTCCCGCTCCCCCACGAGCTTCCGGTAACCCGCGGACGCGTTCACGAGCGCGTCCCATTCCCGAACGAAGTCCGCGGCCGTCCCCGCCTCAGACACCCACTTCCGGAGCTTCCCCTGGCGGGCGTTCGCCAGGAGGATGTCCACGGTGGACACGGCCGTCAGATACACGCTGGTGTACTGTTCGTCGTCCATGTCGAGGGGATGCACGGGGATCCCGCGCTCCCCGGACGCGGCGACGGCCGCGACGAAACAGGGCGGGGGCTTGCGGACCTCCCCGAAGCGGGACAGCCCCCGGACGTATGTCTCCTCCTCCACGTTGTCCGGGGGGGCGTTCCCCCCGGAATACCCCTTGAGCGCCTCGAGCTCCTCGCGACCTAGGCTCACGGCAACCGCGTCCGGACGAATCTCCTCGAACGCGGTCCGCACGCGCTCCGATTCCGACGCGAGCCCTCGGACGACGGCCATCAGATGGACGCGGCAGCCGCCGAGGGCGACGGCGTCCATCTCACGACTTCCGCTCCTCGATCAACTCGAGGATCTTCGCGCGGTCCCGGATCTTCTTCAGCTCGTCCTGCCCGATCACGGCGGTCCCGCCGAGGGTCGTCCTCGAGACCCGACGCTCCACGAAGAGGACGCTGTCCCGCTCCACGACGCGCGCGAGGTTCGCGACGATGCTCGCCTTGTCGTCCGCCCGCTCCCGCGCGTTCGCGGTCCCCGTGAGGAGGACGATCTCCCGGTCCTTCGTGAACGCCTCGAACGGGCACTTCACCGTGGGGAGGACGTCGTACCCGAGCCGGGAGAGCCTCTGGAACACATCCCGATCGAACCGCTCGAACTCCTCGAAGCCCGAGAGCAACTCCGCGACGCGAGACGAGTACTGGAAGGGGTCCATCGGGACGACGAGGGGCTCCCCGAGGAACTCCTCGAGCCGGAGCGCGATGTCGATCGTCGCGGACATCCCCTCGAGGTACATCTGGATCGCCCGCCGGGAGACCCCCGCGACCTCCGCGAGGGCGCCGAGGGAGATCTGCTTCGCCTCCCGCGCGCGCCGGAGGGCCTCTCCGTCGAGCTTCACGTACAGGCCGCCGGGCGCGGAGAAGATGAACGGCGGGACCCCCTCCTCGAAGAAATCCGTAAACGTCTGGCGGGAGAGGATCGGGACACCGGAGCGGGCGTAGATCACGCCGTCCTCCAACGGGCCGGCACCCGACCGCTCGCCGATGAGGAGGGGCGCCCCCTTCAGGGTCGTCGCGATCATCCGGAGCTCCTCCGCGCTCTGCTTCGAGAACGCGTCCACGTTCAGGAGGACCTTCACCATGAGGAGGACCTCGTCCCGACGGGCGACGATGTCGAACGCGAGCCCGCGGGTGTTCGTCTCCTCGCTCAGGAAGAACCCGGTCTTCGCCAGGATCTTCCGGACGTCCTCGAGCAGTCGATCGCGGTTCACAGGAGAAAGACCCGTATCGACGTATATAAGATGTGCGCGGCCGGTGGATCCCGAGGGAGAGACCGATGGCGTGGCGAGAACCTCGGTCGCGCACCCCCCCGGCCCACCAATCCTTTATCCCGGCTTCCCGCATCGCGCGGTCCGATGGCCGGGGAACTCAAGGGAGGGAAGGTCATCATCGACGATCCCGCGGAGGCGTCCGCCCTCCACAATCGGGGGTCCTATGGGGAGCCGCTAAGCGGCGGCGGGCTCGTCCTGAGCCTCATGGAAGCCGTGTACCTCGTGGAGACGGGGCGGCTCGACATCCGTCGGGAGGGCGCGGAACTCCCGATGCGGTCCCTCTTCCGGACCGCGGCCGCCGCGTACGACCAGTTCGAGATCCGGTACGCCGTGTACCGGGACCTGCGGCAACGCGGGTACGTCGTCGTCGAGGGCGCGGGCCCGCCGGACTTCCTCGTGTACCCCAGGGGGGGCACGCCGAAGAAGACCCCCGCGAAGTTCTGGGCCGCCGCGATCTCCGAGCGGGCCGTGTTCGACGCGGACGCCCTCACGGTCCTCCTTGAAAAGGTCGCGGGCCTCCGGAAGAACCTCCTGCTCGCGGTCGTCGACGAGGAGTCCGACCTCACGTACTACGCGGTGCGGGAATCGGAACCGGCGGGCCGGCCGCCGGAGGCGCTCCGCGGAGGGCCGATCGCGACGGCCCACCTCCTGGAGGACCGCGCGATGGTCGTGGACGAGAAGGAGGCGCAGGCACTCCACGGGAGCGGGTTCTACGGGAAGATCGTGGGCCGGAGGCTCCAGCTCTCCCTGATCGAGACCGCCTACCTCCTGAAGCGGGGCGCGATCGAACTCCGGAACGCGGACACGGACCGGCGGATCGCGCTCCCCCGGCTCCTCGCGGAGGCCCGGCGGATCCAGCCGGACTTCGACCTCCGCCTCCAGGTATACGAGGACCTGAAAGCGCGCGGGATCGTCGCGAAGACGGGGTTCAAGTACGGCTCCCACTTCCGCGCGTACGAGGGGGACCCGGACCGGACCCACGCGAAATACCTCGTCCACGCACTCCCCGAGAAGTACCGGGGGATGTGGCCGGAGGTCAGCCGCGCGGTCCGGCTCGCGCACGGCGTCAAGAAGTCCCTCCTGTTCGCCGCGGCGGGGGACGGCGTGCG
>Ga0209236_1003090_pt1 | contig 10162 bp, 8 predicted proteins | sample GraSoi013_1_40cm_FD_185819 | JGI IMG/M metagenome (GOLD analysis project Ga0209236, IMG submission 185819) | Grasslands soil microbial communities from the Angelo Coastal Reserve, California, USA - Sample 09_27_2013_1_40cm (SPAdes) (version 2) | ecosystem: Environmental > Terrestrial > Soil >... | reverse complement strand
CGGGGGCGCGACATGCCGCGGCGCGGCCGCCACGTGCGGCGCCGGGTGGGCGGCGAGGAGGGCGTCGAGCGCGTCCGGCGTCACGCGGCCCCGGTACGCGTGATCGATCTCGACGACGGGCGCGACGGCGCAGGCGAACCCGCAGTCGAGCTCCTCGAGCGTCGCCGCGCCGTCGGCGGTGGTCTGGCCCGCGCGGACGCCGAGCCGCCGCTCGCACGCCGCGAGGAGCTCGCGACCGCCCCGCACGCGACAGCTCACGCCCGTGCAGACACGGATCAGGCGTCGGCCGGGCCGGGCGAGCCGGAGCTCCGGGTAGTGCGAGGCGACGCCCCACACTTCGCTCTTGGGGACGCGCAGGTGCGCCGCGACCGCCTCGAGCGCGTCGGGGGAGAGGTACCGTTCGGCGCGCTGGACCGCCTGGAGCGCGGGCAGGAGCCACGTCCGCTCGCGGGGAAACGTCGCCAGAAGGGTGTCGAGCGCCATTGCGGCGATCGTACCACGCGCGCGCAGCGGGCTTGAGCGCGGCGCACGCGCCAGGGGACGGCGGGCGCTCAGGGACGGTGAAGCTTCGCGGTCTCTTGGACGACCAGACCAGCGACGGCTCCGACCATACGGGAGATGTCCCGCGCGACCCAGAACATGAAGCCGAAGCCGACGATGACAATACCCGACGTGATGGCGAGCACGATGAGCAAGACGGAGTGGGTCACTTCCGGAAGCATGGTCCGAGTGTCCTCGTCCAGGATCTCGCTGTCAATGGGCCGAGCTCGATACGCCTACGCGCTGGCCACGTGCAGCGCGATCGTGCCGAGGCCGAGGCGACGATACTGCACCTCGCGCAGACCCACGCCCTCCATGAGCCGCGCCAGCTCGGCGGGGGTGACGAAGCGCTCGACCGACTGGGGCAGGTAGGTGTAGGCGGCGCGGTCGCCGGCGACCAGCGCGCCGATCAGCGGCACCAGGCGATTGAAGTAGAGCCCGAACACGACGTCCCAGCCCGGCACTCCCGGCCGCGTGATCTCGAGCGCGGTCACCACCCCGCCCGGCATCGTCACCCGGCGCATCTCGGCCAGGCCGGCCGGCAGGTCGGCGAGGTTCCGCAGCAGGAACGCCGAGGCCACGCAGGCGAACGTCTTGTCGGCGAACGGCAGCGCGAGCGCGTCGGCGGCCAGGAGCGGTACGCGCGTCGCGTGGCGCGCGCCGAGCTTCCGCCGCGCCTCGCCGAGCATGCCCTCCGAGAAGTCGGCGCCGACGACGAGCCGGGTCGGGTCCTGGGCGTGGAGGGCGAGGGCGAGGTCGGCGGTGCCCGTGGCAAGGTCGAGCGCCGGCCCGGCCGGCGCCGCGGCGGCCGCGCGCGCGACGACGGCGCGCCAGGCGTAGTGGCGACCGCCGGTCATGAGCGAGTTCATCAGGTCGTAGCGCCGCGCGATGCGCGTGAACATCGCGCGCACCAAGTCTGATTGCGTCATGCGCGACCGGCGGGCTGCCGTCATCGCCAGAGGCCGCCGACGACGGAGGCGAGGACGATCAGCGCGATGTAGCCGTTGACGTTGAAGAAGGCGACGTCGAGACGCGAGAGGTCCCGCGCGCTCACCAGCGAGTGCTCGTAGGCCAGGAGCGCCACGACCGCGGCCCAGCCGCCCCAGTAGAGGAGCCCGAGCCCGGTCGACCATCCGAGGATTGCGAGCGCCACGGCGGTGAGCGCGTGGTTCAGGCGCGCCACGGTGAGCGCGGCGGCGACGCCGAAGCGGGCGGGGACGGAGTGGAGCCCTTGCGCGCGGTCCACCGCGACGTCCTGGCAGGCGTAGATCAGATCGAAGCCCGCGATCCACACCGTCAGCGCGAACCAGAGGATGAAGGCCGGTGCGTCGAACGCCGCGCGCACGGCGATCCAGCCGCCGGCCGCCGCCATCCCGTCGGTGAACCCGAGGATCCAGTGGGACGTCCACGTGAAGCGCTTGGTGTACGAGTAGCCGACCAGGAAGACGAGCGCGAGCGGCGCCAGGGCGAGGCACAGCGGGTTCAGCATCGCCGCCGCGACGAGCATGAGCGCGGCGCCCGCCGCCGCGAGAAGCCTGAGCTCGCCGACGCGGAGCGTGCCCGTGGGCAGGTGCCGCTCTGCGGTGCGCGGATTGCGCGCGTCGATTACGCGGTCGACGACGCGGTTGGTCGCCATCGCACAGGTGCGCGCCCCGACCATCGCCGCCGTCGCCCAGCCGACCGTCCACCCGCCGGGCCAGCCGTCCGCGGCGAGGACCATCGCGATGTAGGCGAAGGGGAGGGCGAAGACCGTGTGCTCGAACTTGATCGCGTCGAGCACGCGCCCCACCCGGTTCAGAGGCCGTAGTCCTTCCAGCGCCGGGTGACGAGCTCGCGGATCTCGTCCGACATGACGATCTCCTCGGGCCAGGCCTGCGCGACGTCGTCGAGCGCGCCCTTCTCGGTCGCGTCGATCCCGAGCTTGCCGCCGAACCGGTGGCGGAGCGCGGCGTGGTCGAGGTCGTCCATCGGCCCCTCGAGGAGCAGGAGGTCGCGCTTCGGATCGATGTTGCCGGTGGCGCGCCACGCGACCTCCGAGAGATCGTGGACGTTCACGTGCTCGCTGACGACGACGATGGTCTTCGCCAGCATCATGAGCCCCATACCCCAGAGCGCCGTCATGACCTTGCGCGCGTGGCCCGGGTAGCGCTTCTTGATCGAGACGATCACGAGGTTGTGGAAGACGCCCTCGGCCGGCATGTTGATATCGACGACCTCGGGCAGCAGCAGCCGGACGATGGGCACGAACAGGCGCTCGGTGGCCTTGCCGAGCCAATAGTCTTCTTCCGGCGGGCGGCCGACGATCGTCGTCGGATAGATCGGTCGCGCGCGGCGCGTGATCGCCGTCAGGTGGAAGACGGGGTACTCGCGGGCGAGCGAGTAGTAGCCCGTGTGGTCGCCGAAGGGGCCCTCGAGGCGGCGCTCGCGGGGGTCCACGTAGCCCTCGAGCACGATCTCGGCTTGCGCCGGCGCCTCGAGGTCGATCGTCCGGCACGCCACCATCTCGACGCCCCTCCCGCGGAGCCAGCCCGCGAAGACGACCTCGTCCACGCTCGGCGGCAGCGGCGCGGAGGCCGCGTAGATCAGCGCGGGATCGCCGCCGAGGGCGATCGCGACGGGCATCACTTTAGCGGGGTCCCCGGGGCCGGCGCCGACCGTGGGTGGCGTGCTGGAGGTGCGGTGTGGCTCCGTCCCTCTAAATTCATTTGTGAGGCGCTCGTGCTCGGCGCCGCCCTTGTGGGTCTGCCAGTGCATGCCGAGGGTCCGATCGTCGAAGACCTGGAGCCGGTACATCCCGACGTTGCGCGTGCCGGTGCGCGGGTCCCGGGTGAACACGCACGGCAGCGTGATGTAGCGGCCGCCGTCCTTGGGCCAGCAGCGCAGCACCGGCAGGCTCGCGAGCGACGGGCGCTCGGTCTCGACCACCTCCTGGCACGGCGCGTCGGTCACCCGCCGGGGCCCCGCCTTCACGAGGTCGAAGAGCGTGCCGAGCTTCCGGAGCCGCTCGGCGAACGTGCCGGGCAGCTTCACGTCGAGGAGCTTGGCGACGCGCTCGCCGAGCTCGTCCAGGGTCCCGACGCCGAGCGCCAGCGCCAGCCGGTCGGCCGCGCCGAAGGCGTTGACGAGCACCGGCATGTCGGAGCCCTCGACGCGCTCGAAGAGGAGCGCCACGTTCCGCTCGCTCGGCCCCTTCGAGACGCGATCGGTGATCTCCGTGATCTCGAGGTCGCGCGAGACGGGGACGGACACCCGGCGGAGGCGCCCGGCCTGCTCGAGGCGGGCGACGAGCTCCCGGAGGTCGCGGAGCGCGCTCACTCGCGGTAGAACACGGCGACGAGCCAGCCCGCCACGATCGGGAAGGCGAGGCTCGGGATGACGCGTACGACGACGAAGTGCCACCCCATCAGCGGCGCCTCCCAGGCGATGATCCGCTGGACGCCGAAGAGGGACCACGACGTCATATAGGCCACGAGCGACGGGAGGGCGGCGCCCGAGTTGGCGAGCGCGACCATGAACGGCACGCTGACCATCGGGCCGCCGGGCGTGAGCACGCCCGCGAGCGTCGCGATGAGGATCGCGCGCAGCCCGCCCTCGCGGCCGAAGTGGCGCGAGACCACCTGTTCGGGGATGAGCACCTGCATGAGGCCGGCGAGCATCAGCGCGGGCACGAGGCGCGGCAAGATGAACTTGAGCATCGAGAAGCCGTTCTTGGCCCCGAGGAGCGGCAGCCCCGGGTCCTTCACGTACGCGACCCCCGCGAGCGCCAGCGCCAGCACGACGAGGACGATCGTGGAGAGGTCGACGAGTGGGCGCATCGCGGCTCCTTTCGCGCGTTCGGCCGCCACTCATTATGGCACACGGGCGTTATATACTCGCGACGATGGGGCCGCGCCCCCGCAAATCCCGCGTGGACGAGTTCAGCCTGAGCGTCATCGAGGGCGTCGAGGACGCCCTGCTCGTCACCGACGCGCGGCTCGGCGTCATCGCGTGGAACGGGGCGATGGAGCGCCTCACGGGCGTCGCGCGCGCCGACGCCCTCGGCCGGAGCGCCGAGGCGGTCCTGCCGTTCTTCCGCGAGACGGCACTCACGACCCACCTGCGGCGCGCGCTCGCTGGCCACGTCGTTTCCACCGACGAATTTTCGTACGCGCTCCCGAGCCTCGGCCGCAAGGGCTGGATGCGGGCGCGCTGCGTTCCCTGGCGGGACGCGGCCGGGGCCGTCGTCGGCGTCGTCGGCTTCCTGGTGGACGTCACCGACCGACGGCGCAGCGCGCTGTTCGTCCGGGCGATCGAGGCGATCGGCCAGTCGCTCACGTCCTCGCTCGACCTCGACCAGGTGCTCGACACGATCGTCGGGAAGGCGCTCGAGGTCATGGGCGCCGAGGCCGCGCTGGTGGTCTCCTGGGACGGCATGGCGCCCGAGTTCCGCGTGATGCGCGCGACGGGCCGGCTTTCCCGCGAGTACGCGAAGCGCGGCGTGATTCCCGTCGGGAGCGGCCCGATGAGCCGCGCGATCCTCGAGGCGCGTCCCGTGACGACACGCAACATCCTCACCGACTCGGACGTGCGGATCTCGCCCGAACGCCGGGCCCAGGTCGAGCGCGAGGGCTACAAGGCCGCGGCCGCCGCGCCGCTCGCCTCCAAGGGCCGCGTCCACGGCGCGCTCGCCGTCCACTACTGGACCGAGCGGATCTTCGACGACGACGAGGTCGCCGCGCTCAAGCTTCTCGCCGAGTCGGCGTCGCTCGCCATCGACAACGCGCGCCTCTACGCCGAGGCCCTCCAGCGCGCCGCGCACCTGCGGGACCTCGTGGACGTGAGCCAGGCGATCACCGCGCTCGAGACGACCGACGCCATGCAGCGCATCGCCGACGCCGCCGCGGGCCTGGCGCCCGGCGCGCTCGCGGCGGTGCACGTCCTCGACGCCGACCGGCGGGTGCTGCGCTACGCCGCGAACTCCGGTCCCGGCTGGGAGGGGCTGCCGGAGGAGTTCCCGGCGACCGCGGGGCTGCCGGGCCTCGTGGTCGAGACGCGGCGGCCCGTGCTCGTCATCGACCCGGTGAGCGACCAGCACACCCTCGCGCCCGAGTGGTGGCGCCAACGGCCGGACGCCACGTACTACGGCGTGCCGGTCGCGACCGGCGAGGCGTTCGCCGGCGTGCTCGGCTACGTCTCGCCCCACGGCCCGCCGTCGCTCGAGGTGCAGGAGGTGCTGCGCCTCCTCGCCGCGCAGGCGGCCGTCGCGGTCAACAACGCCGCGCTCTATGAGGCCGAGCGCCGCCAGGCGGCCCGCATCCGCGCCCTCGCGGCGGTTAACCGCCGCATCTCGAGCGCCCTCGAGCTCGACGACCTCCTGCGCCAGATCTCGGTGCTCGCCGCGGAGCTGACGGGCACGCGCTTCGCGTCGTTCTGGATCGCCGACGAGGAGCGGCGCACGCTCACGCTCACGAGCGCCTCGGCGTCCGAGATGCTGGAGGACTTCGCGCCGCGGGTGCTGACCTACGAGGTCGGGGGCGTCGGCTGGGTCGCGCGCCACCGCGTGCCCCTCGTCGTGGGCGACACGTCGGCCGACGACCGGGTCGCCAACCCGACGTGGGCGTCGCGCTGGGGGCTGCATGCCTCCGCGGCGTACCCGGTGCTCGCGGGCTCGGAGCTGCTCGCGGTCATGGCGCTGGGCCACTCGGAGCCGCTCAGCTTCGGCGCGGAGACGCGCGACATCATCGATATGTTCCTCGCGCAGGCGGCCGTGGCCATCCAGAACGCGCGTCTCTACCGCGAGGCGCAGCGGCGGCGCGACGTCGCCGAGGTGCTGGCGCGGCTCGCGCGCGAGCTGACGGCGAGCCTCGAGGTGGAGCGGATCGCGGCACTGCTCGCCCGCGGGATCCTCGAGCTGGTGAAGGTGCAGCGCGCGGCCGTCCTGCGGTACGAGCCCGACGACAGCACCCTGCGCGTGATCGCCGTCGCCGGCGTGGCCGCGGAGGCCGCCACGGACTTCGTCCTCCGTGCGGGCGAGGGCGTCGCCGGACGCGCGATCGCCGAGCGGAAGATCGTCATGACCCCCGACATCCTGGCCGATCCGGCCATCGAGCTCTCGGCGGAGCTCCGCGAGCGCACCGCCGCCCACGGCTTCCGCGGCGCCGCCGGGATTCCCCTGCTCACCCACGAGCGCCTGATCGGCGCTCTGACGCTCTGGCTCGAGCCCGGCCGCCTCCTCTCGCCCGACGAGCTCCAGGCGCTCGAGGCCCTCGCCGACCAGGCCGCGCTCGCCTTCGAGAACGCGCGCCTGTACGCGAGCGCCCGCGACAGCTTCGCGCGCCTCCGGGACACCCAGATGCAGCTCGTGCACGCCGCGAAGATGTCGGCGCTCGGCCAGCTCGTCGCAGGCGTCGCCCACGAGCTGAACAACCCGCTGAGCGTCATCGTCGGCTACGGCCAGCTGCTGCTCGCGCGCGAGCTCCCGGCCGCGATGAAACGGCCGATCGAGATGGTCGTGTCCCAGGCGGACCGGATGGCGAAGATCGTCCGGAACCTTCTCTTCTTCTCGCGCCAGCGCCCGCCCGAGCGCGCGGCCCTCGACCTCAACGAGGTGATCGAGCGAACCCTGTCGCTCCGGCTGAACCAGCTCACACTCTCGGGCATCAGCGTCGAGCGCGACCTCGCCTCGGGACTCCCGGCGATCGTGGGCGACCCGAACCAGCTCGAGCAGGTGTTCTTGAACCTCCTGCTCAACTCCGAGCAGGCCATCCACGACGGCAAGCGCGGCGCCCGCATCGTGGTGAGAACGAGCACCAGCGAAGGTGGCCGCGCGGTCAAGGCGCAGGTCATCGACGACGGGCCCGGCATCCCCGGGGAGGTGCTGGCGCACGTGTTCGAGCCGTTCTTCACGACCAAGGAGGTTGGCACCGGGGCCGGGCTCGGTCTGTCCGTCTCGTACGGCATCGTGCAGGAGCACGGCGGGCGGCTCGTGGTCGAGAGCCGGCCGGGCGCGACGGTCTTCACCCTCGAGCTGCCGGTCGCCCCCCCGGCCGAGCTGCCGACCGCGGAGCTCGCCGTCGAGCCCCCGGCGATCCAGGGCGCGGGGCGGCTCGCGCTCGTCGTCGAGGACGAGCCGAGCGTGCGCGAGCTCATCGTGACTCTGCTCGGGCAGACCGGCTGGCGCGTCGAGGTCGCGTCGGGCGGGCGCGCGGGCCTCGAGAGCGTGCGGCGTCGCCGCTACGACCTCGTCGTCTCCGACGTCCGCATGCCCGAGGGCGGCGGCGAGGAGTTCTACCGGAGCGCGGTCGCGCTCGACGGGACGCTTCGCGGGCGCTTCGTCTTCATCACGGCCGACACGGCGAACCGCGAGGCGTTCTTCTTCCTCAAGGAAGCGCAGGTGCCCGTGATCGACAAGCCGTTCCAGCCGGCCCTCTTCCTCGACGCCGTGCGGCGCGTGACGATCTCATTGACACCGTCCACCTCGCGCGGTTAGAAGGAGGGGTGACCAAGGCGGACCTCGTGGTGATCGTGGCGAAGAGCTCGGGGGGCTCGAAGATCGCCGCGGAGCGCGCCATCGAGGCCATGGTGTGCGGGATCGTCGAGTCGCTCCGGCGCGGCCGTCGTGTCACGCTTTCGGGATTCGGCACATTTGTGGTCACCAAGCGCGCCGCCCGCAACGGGCGTGACCCGCGCACGGGCAGGGAGATCAAGATCCCGCCGGCGCGCGTGCCCCGCTTTCGCCCGAGCCGCACGCTGAAGACCGCCATCCGCTGAGGCGACTGTGCTCGTCGTGCCGGCAGACGCGCCGCCTGTGCTGGCGGGTCCGGTGTGGTAAGGTTGTAGCGCGTCGTGGGCTGGTGGGGGATCGTCTAGTGGTAGGACGCGTGGCTCTGGACCACGTAGCGGGGGTTCGAATCCTCCTCCCCCAGCCATCCACTCGCTCGGTGCTGGCGCATTGTTCGCGCGGCCCCATCGTCTAGAGGCCCAGGACACGGCCCTCTCAAGGCTGAAACACGGGTTCGAATCCCGTTGGGGCCACCAGTTCGATTTCGTTGATGTTTGACGCCTCCGTGTTTGAGGAACTCCGAAAAGTTCCTAAAACACGCAGCGAAGGTTCCGCTAGCTGAGCACCTCCAGGGCCTTCGATTCGTAAAAGCTGACCGCCTCTTTCAACTCCTTCGGCTGAATCCGCGCGTACACCTGTGTTGTTTCGAGTCGCGTATGCCCAAGCAGGGCGCGGACCTGTTCCAGGTCGTGATGTTGCCCGTAGACTTCCATCGCGACGCCGTGACGAAGATCGTGCGGCTTGAGCTGGGGGTATCCGATCAACCGGCCGTAGGTCTTGCAGAGCCGCCAGAAGTTCTTGCCACCCATCGGCATACGGACCCTGCCCTGGCGCGCGCGGCCCCAGCTCGACCAGAAGAGCGGCGTGTCGGGCGTGAGCGGACCGTTCTCCTTGGCGACGATGTTCTCGACGTACTGCTCCAAGTATTGGGTGACGACAGAGGGGAGGGGAATGTCGCGGGTCTTACCACCCTTCACCACGACGCCACGAAGCCCCCAACCAGGAGCCAAGTTGCAGACGCGGAGGGTCGTCACCGATTCGCGACGCATCCCGGTGAAGCGGCAGACGAGGAAGAGCGCCACATCCCTCGGACGCCGCCGCTCGCGCGCGACCCGGATGAGCTTGTCCATGAGGTCGGAGCCCGGCACTTGCCGCGGGGATTCCTTCCGAGCGGGCGGGCGATCGAGTCTCACGACAGGGTTTGCCTGGAGCATGCCGCGTTTCACCAGCCAGCTACAGAAGCTTGAGACCGTGGACTGACGGGACCGCATGGTGCTGAGAGCCAGATCCTCGGCGGCCATCTGGTCCATCCAGGCCTGGAGTGTCTCCGGGTTCAAATCACCCACGCGCGCCACGCGTCCCTCGCGGTTGCGAACAAAGGTTGTGAACTGCTCCAGATTCCAGCGATAGGTCCTGGCACCTCCTTCCGTTTTGCCTTTTTGTTTCCGTTGATAGGTGCAGAACTGGTCCATCAGTTCCGGGAGCGGTTGCGCCATGACGCCGGTCCTCCGGCCCGAGCCACGGCCACGTTTTCGCCGAGGCCCAGTATCAGGAGGCACGAGCCAGGCGTCAATAGTCCCCTCGGGGTTTTTGGCCGAGGTTGCTTCACCCTCGAGCCCGTGCTTGTCAGGCATGGGCCTCCCGTGGCACGCCCGCGGCGCGGAGGCGCCGCCGAAGGGTCGCACGGCTACACTGGATGCGGCGCGCAATCGCCCCCAAGGAATAGCCGTCTCGTTGGAGCTGGCGGATCGTCTCGAGGTCCACCTGGACGCGCGGCCGGCCGAGCCGCTGGCCGCGTGCCCGCGCGCGCTCGAGGCCCGCCGTCACGCGCTCGCCGATGATGTCGCGTTCGAGCTGGGCCATCGCGCCGATGATCGTGAACATCGCCTGGCCGATCGGGCTCGAGGTGTCGAGCTGCTCTTGGAGCGAGATGAAGGCGACGTTCATGCTCCGGAAGGTGTCGAGCGCCGACACGAGGTGCTTGACGGATCGCGCGAAGCGGTCGAAGCGCCACACGAGCACCGCCTGGAACTGCCCGCCCCACGCGGCGCGCATCAGCCGGTCGAGTGCCGGCCGGCTGAT
>Ga0209236_1003086_pt1 | contig 10177 bp, 8 predicted proteins | sample GraSoi013_1_40cm_FD_185819 | JGI IMG/M metagenome (GOLD analysis project Ga0209236, IMG submission 185819) | Grasslands soil microbial communities from the Angelo Coastal Reserve, California, USA - Sample 09_27_2013_1_40cm (SPAdes) (version 2) | ecosystem: Environmental > Terrestrial > Soil >... | reverse complement strand
GGCCCGTCCTCGCGTGGGGCTTGGGCCTCGAGCGGGTGATCATGGCCGTGGAAGGCATCACGGACATCCGGCAGCTGTACCTGAGCGATCTGGACTGGCTTCGAGACCACCGCGCGATCCTGTGAAGCCGCGGCATCCCGAATGAGAATCGCGAGCGAATCTTTATTTGCGCACCGAGACTCTGCGGCGCGGTCGTCCTATGCCCTCTGCCGCCGAAGCCGATGTGACCGCGGGCGAGCAGGCCCTCGGACAACTCGATTACGATTCCGCGTACAAGGCCTTCGACAAAGCGACGAAGGCGGATCCGAGCAATGCGATCGCGTTTTTCGGGAAGGCGGAAGCCGCCCTCGGCGTGCCGAAGGTCGAGGCGGAGGAGATCCTCGGCCTCTACAAGAAGGCGATCGAGCTGGACGGCGAGAATCCAGCGTATCGGGACGCGTTCGCGTCGTTTTGCGTCGACCTGGGCCGGTTCAACGAGGCGGAGGAGCAGTACAACGCCGCGGCGAAGTTGGACGAGGAGAATGCGCCGTTCTATTGGTCGGAGTTCGCGATTCAGTACGCCCGCAAGGCCCCCGTCGTCATGGAGCAGTTCTTGGACGACAAGACGCGGGACATGATCCGGCTGAAAGCGCTCACCTATGCGTTGAAAGCGCTCGGCCTCGAGAAGGAAGACGCGAAGCGGTTGATCTGAGCGGGCCTAACTCGCGCGGACCCCCGGTGGCCGCCCGCGACGCCCGATGCGGCATTCGACGCAGACGGTTCCGACAAGGTGTTCGTCGCACGCGGGTCGTCCGCAGTTCCGACACGTGAGGAAGGTCGGGCGCTGGCAGATGTGGCAGAGGACCGCGACGGCCACGCGGCGCGAATGGCGCACGACCCCATCAGCCTTTGCGAGATTTGCCGTAAACATGTTGACGAAGGCCTGACCCGCCTCTCATCCTGATTGCACGACGCGTCGTTGCCGCGCGCGACGCTGGAACGATTCGATCTCTCTTCGCGGCATGGAGACGTTCCCCATCGTCACCATGGCCCCGAGACCGTGTAGCTCTTCCGCGAGTTCCATGGCGAGTGACCGTGGAAGAAGGAAAACAGATTGTCCGATCCAGACGACGCCGGCGCGGAGGATGTATGGCACCGGAGAATCGGGGCCTGCATCCTTTCGACCAAAGATGAGATGTGCCACCCTCGAGGCGACTGAGCGATTGATCGACGAGACGTCGTAGGACAGGAGCACGAGAGGGGCGGGTGTCTCGCTCAGCGCGGATTGGGTCATCGGAGGCTCATATGATAGTCATATTATAACTGTTCTCCGGAGAGGTCAGTGAAAGTAAATGGAGCACCGGACTCCCAGCCGGGACACTCAGAGGCTCCGTAAACATGTTTACGGCAGGCCAGCGCGGCGTGTCGACCGGCGGTCCCGCTTGTTGTAAACATGTTGACGCGGTCACCAAGGACGGATTGCGAGGCTGGCGGTCCAGCTAGAGCGCGCGCAGCTCGCCGAATGTCGTCGATCGCTCCGCGAGGGCGTTGTGCTTGTGAATCGACTCTTCTGCCTCGGACTTCACGCGCACCCACGTGGAATCCGGCATCTTCGGATACCGTTTCAGCAGCCGGTCCAGAACGTCCCGCACGACATCCTCGACGAACTTCGGGTTCCGGTGGGCCATCTCGACGAGCCGCCCCTCATCGGGCCGCTTGAGCAGTCCGTACGTCGGCGCGGACAGCGACTCTTCGACGATGTCGATCAGCTCGTCCGCCTCGAGCTCGTGGCCCGGCGGCTCTTGCAGGATCAGTGTGGTCCGATTCCGCTGGTTGTGCGTGATGATCGGCACGCCCTCGGGCCACTGGGCGAGTTCCGGGTGCTCCTTCATCACGTCGTCCCGCACGGTCTCCATGGCGCACGGGCAGGCCGTCATGCCGACGACCTCCACGCCGATTGACCGGACGACCTCCCGCTCCCCGCGCCGCGCGTTCGCGCGGCCCACGAGCCGGTACGGCTCGAGCGACGTGCGGCCCCACGGCGACGTGCGTTCCAGGAAATACTCCGCGGTCGCCCACACCTCGGACGTCGTCGCGTAATCGTGCCGCTTCAGGAGGAGGAGGGCGATGACCTCCGTGAGTTCCTCGAGGCTCCCGACGGGCTCCCGGACGGAACGGTCGACGACTTCGTTGATCGCCTCGAGGTTCCGGGAGAGGTGCGATCCTTTCTGGTCGTGCGGGAGATCGACGAACACATCGAGCGTCGTCGTCAGCGTGACGGAGCGATTCGGCCGACGGACCTGGACGGGCTTGAGGACCCCCGTGACGCCGACCTTGTTCAGGCGGAAGCCGTTCGCGACCCGCTCGCTCTGGACGTCCTTTGGGATGGACTCAACCCGCCGGGGGCTTACCGACCGGTACACTTAAAACTTGCCGGCGTGAGTGCGTCGATGCGCATCGTCGGTCGCCGCGATCCCTCCGCTCCGAACCGAATAAAGAGGTCGCGAGGGCCGTGCCGCCGCCTCTCGACGGGGCCGCCCGAAGCCCTCGCGGGTGGGCGTTGGTTGGGGGGAGGATTGTTGAGCGTGCCTAACGGAGGCCGATGAACCCCTGGTCGTTGAAGGCCACGGGCCCCAGGTCCCACGCTGCCTCGACGGACTCGGCCGGCTGGACCTCGACGGGGACCGCATGGTTGTTCTGCTCCTCGATCTCCTTCGCCGCGTTCTCGACTTCCTCGGCGAGGGTCGTGAGGTACGACTTGCTCAGGTGCTCCACGACGCCCTGGACGATCGTGACGACCATGTAGCTGATGATCTGCATCGCCTCGTTGAAGGGCAGCTGATCCGCGAACCGGTTCAAGGAGTCGTTCTCCACGACGATCACACTGTCCGCTTCTCGCCGGAGATCCTCGAGTCCCTGCCGGGCGGTCTCCGCGCGGCCCTCCGTCTCGAAGGGCAAGATCGCAACCCCGATGGTCACCGCGCCGTTCGCGCGGGCGGCCCGCGCGACGACCGGCGCCGCGCCCGTCCCCGCGCCGCCGCCGAGGCCGGCGACGACGAAGACGATGTCGGATGAAAGGGATTCGCGGAGCGACCCTTCTTGGTCCTCCGCCGCCGACCGCGCCGCGGCGATCCGATCGTCGCCCGCGGCGTGGGGAAGCAGGATCTTCAGGTCACATTCCGCCTTGGAGAGCCCAGAGGGGTCGGTGTTCACGGCGATCGTCTCGACGCCCTTGATGTCTCGGTTGTAGAGCGCGCTCACCATCTTGCCACCCGCGCCCCCGACCCCGACGACCGAGATTTTCGGGTCCACGGCGTCCTCAAACAGGCTGCTGATGACCTCATCCACGTAGTCTCGCGGCACCATCTATTCCGGCCTCCACCTTATCGTTCGACGGATTGAGGGAGGCCAGAAGGCAGTTTCCCGGGCTGAAGGCGTGCATCCCATCCCTTCATGAAAGGTTCCCATCCCTTCCCTTTTTCCTGGTCCGGGGTAACTCCCTTCCGGCGTCCTACACGCCCGCCGTGCGTCATGGGGGAATGACTCCCTCTTTGTCTCCCGTCGAGACGGAGACCACCTTTCCGGTCATCTTGTCGACTTCCTGCCGGTGGTCCTGGATCTCCTTCACCCGCTCCCGCGTGAACCACTCCTCGATGCTGCGGACGATCGCGTGCTCCCGGCTTAGGAAGTACCCGTCCGCCACGAGGCGGTCGACCAGTTCGAGGTAGTACCGCGGGACGCGGATTGTCACCGTGTTGCCGCCCTCGCGGATCGTTTGGATGTACGCCTGGACCGCGTCGCGGACCAGCGCGGAGCGGTTCCCGTGCGACGTGTTCTCTTTCAAGAACCCGTCGATCAGCTCGAGGTTTTCTTTCTCGAGCCGCAGCGTGATCCGCTCGTTTTCGTCCATCCCGATTCCCCCGCCTGGACCGCGGGAACCCGTATGACACGGTCATACAACATTCCGCGCGATTTTTGGCGTGTTGTCCGCGGTAGGGGGAAGCACGGTACTTATACCCTTTGTCAATTGTCATACGACGTAGGACAAAGGGCCTCCATCGGCTAGCGGAATCGACCGCCGACCGCCACCTTGATTTTTATTTCATATGCTAGATGTAAGACGCCAAGATCTCTCACTTCGGACGCTCAGATTCGAGGCGTCCGACACCGGGAAAAGCTTTACGAGAAACGCTCCTATCTGCGCGCGTGGCGAAGACGTCCCGCTCGCGGCGTGGCCGGAAACCGTCGGCTCGGGCCCATCGCGCGGCCGCAACGCGGAAGCGCCGGTCTCCTCCGCGGTCGAAGCCACGTCGTCGTCGAAAACCCGTCAAGTCGGCGAGAGCGCGACCGCGCCGGGGGCCGCCTGCCCGTCGAGTTTCGAAGCCCGCACGCCCGACCGACCCGTTTGACTTTCGGCGGTTCGAGCCGAAATGGCAGGCCGCTTGGGAAAAGGCCGGCGTGTACGTCGCCCGGGCGGACCCGGCTCGTCCGAAATGGTACACGACGGTGCCGTATCCGTACATGAACGGGTATCAGCACCTCGGATTCGGCTCGTCCTTCCTGAGGGCCGAGTTCCAGTCCCGGTTCCGGCGCATGCTCGGGTACAACGTGCTCCATCCGCAGAGCTTCCATTGCACGGGCCTCCCGATCCTGGGCGCCGCGAAGCGGATCGCGGAAAGGGAGCCGAAGCAATGGGAGATCCTGCGCCAGATGGGGATCCCGGACCGGGAGATCCCGAAGTTCGCGGACCCGATGCACTGGATCGAGGTGTTCCCCGCCGGGACGATGGCGGACCTGAAGGCGCTGGGCGCCGCGGTCGACTGGACCCGGTCGTTCATCACGACGCCCCTCAACCCGCCCTACGACGCGTTCGTCCGGTGGCAGTTCCTCCACCTGAAGGCGGGCGGTTACGTGAAGATCGACAAGCATCCCGTGATCTGGTGCCCGAAAGATCAGGCGCCGATCGGCGACCACGATCGCTTGGAGGGCGAAGGCGAGACCCCGATGGAGTACACCCTCCTCAAGTTCCCCCTGGCGGACGGCCGGTTCCTCGTCGCGGCGACGATCCGCCCGGAAACCGTGTTCGGCCAGACGAACCTGTGGGTCGATCCCGAGGTGACGTACGTCGTCGCGCAGGTCGGCGACGAACGGTGGATCGTGAACGAGCTCGCGGCGAAGAAACTCGCGGAGCAAGGCAAGTCCGTCGCGGCCGAGGCGCGGATCCCGGGGACCGAGTTGCTCGGCCGGGACGCGGTGGCTCCCGCCATCAACCGCGCGATCCCGATCCTCCCGAGCTCCTTCATCGACCAAGGCCGCGGGACGGGGATCGTCACGAGCGTCCCGTCGGACGCCCCGGACGACTACGTCGCCCTGCGGGATTTGCAGCAGGACGACGCCCAGCTCGCGAAGTATGGACTGGACGCGGAACGCGTTCGGGGGATCAAGCCGATCCCGATCATCCGGACGCCCGGCTGGGGCCCGTTGCCCGGGGTCGAGGCGGTCGAGCGGCTCGGGATCCGGAATCAGGGGGACCGCGAGAAGCTGGAACAGGCGAAGGCGGAGGTGTACAAGAGCGGCTTCTACCGCGGCGTCCTGAACGAGAACTGCGGTCCGTTCGCGGGCGTGCGCGTTGAGATCGCCAAGGAGGAGATCCGAAAGGAGCTGACCTCGAAAGGCCAGGCGGATCTCATGTACGAGCCGAGCGCCCCGGTCGTCTGCCGCTGTATGACGCCCGCGATCGTCAAGGTCGTCGACAACCAGTGGTTCCTCGCGTACGGCGATCCGGCGTGGAAGGCGCAGGTGCACGAGGCGATTGCGTCGATGGAACTGCATCCGGAGGCCCTGCGAAAGTGGTTCGACTACGTGACGGACTGGCTTCATGACTGGCCGTGCACCCACCATCGCGGCTTGGGGACGATCCTGCCATGGGATTCGAACTGGGTCATCGAGTCCCTGAGCGACTCGACGATCTACATGGCGTACTACACGATCGCCCATGCGCTGCAAGGCGGCGCGCTCCGGTCGCACGTCCCGTGGGCGCAACGCCTCGACGACGCCTTCTTCGATTACGTCTTCCTAGGGAAGGGTAGCCCGCGGGCGGTCGCCAGCCGCCTGGGCCTTGAGGTCGAGGTGATTGAAGGCCTGCGCCAGGAATTCGCATACTGGTATCCGGTCGACCTCCGCAACACGGGCAAGGACCTGGTGCAGAACCACATGACGTTCTGCCTGTTCGTCCACGCCGCCGTGTTTCCGAAGGAGCTGTGGCCCCGCGGCTACGGGGTCAACGGCTGGGTTCGCCTCGAGGGTCGCAAGATGTCGAAGTCGAAAGGGAACGTATGGTACATCCGCGACGCGGTCCGCGAATGGGGGGCGGATCCGGTCCGGATGGCCGTGGCGAACGCGGGAGACGGCCTCGACGACCCGAATCTCGACCTCGCGTTCGCGGCCACGGCTACCGCACGGCTCCGCGATTGGTTCCGGTTCGCGACCGGGAGACCCCGCAGCCGGCAGGAGCGGCACGGCATCGACGCCTGGTTCCTGAGTGTCCTGAACCGCGCGATCCAGGCGACCCGGGCGTCGATGGAGGAGATGAACTACAAGACCGCCCTTCGCCACGGGTACTTCGACATCCAGTCCGCCTGGTCCTGGTACCTCCGGCGATCGGAAGGCCGCCCGAGAGCGGAGGTCCTTCGTCGGTTCATCGAGATCCAGACGAAGCTCCTAGCACCGTTTGCGCCGCATGCCTGCGAGGAGATTTGGCATCGGATTGGCGGCGATGGGTTCGTCGTCAACACCGCGTACCCGGTCGCGATTGCGGATGAGATCGACCCACGCGCGGAAGCCGCCGAGTCCCTCTTGCAAGCGACGCTGGCGGATGTCCGCGAGATTCTCAAAGTCACTCGGATCCAGCCGAAGCGCATTGCGTTGTACACCGCGCCGGATTGGAAGGTCCGCGTCTACGAGATTGCGCGTGCGCTGGCGAAGGAAGGCCCCATCCGGATGAACGCCCTAATGGAGCGAGCCCTTGCGGAGCCCGGCATGCGGGAACGGGCAAAGGAACTTTCCGCGTACGCAAAGCGCCTCGGTGACGAGCTCCAGCACGCGAAACCGGATGAACTGGATCGAATTGGATCCGTCGAGGAGTTTGCGATGTTCCGGGAGAACGCCCACTTCCTGACGAAAGAGCTCCGCGTTTCGGTCGACGTGTTCCGCGCGGACGATTCGCGACGATGGGACCCCACGAAGAAAGCGGACCACGCCGTCCCCGGGCGGCCTGCGATTTACGTGGAGTGAATTCATGAAGATCGCGCGGCCCTCCAAGCCGGAGGCGCCGTTCAAACGGAAGCGCAGCCCGCCGCCCCAGGCGACGAAACTTCTCCGGTACTCCTTCCTTTCCGGCGTCGTCTTCATGGTCCTCTTGGCGATCGTCTTCCTCCCCCGGATGTTTCCGAACCAGGTCCCCGTGGAAATCGTGAATCCGGGGAACAACGGCAAGCTTCGCCTGGATACGACCAACGGCACAAGGCTCTACATCGATACGACGACCGTTTCCCTCGAACTCGCGAAATTCAACGCGAACTTCACCCGCGACGGAATCGTGATCGGGAACCTGAGTGCCGGCCTCGTCGGAGGGAACGCGACCCTCGGGTTCGTCGACGCAAATGCGGACAACCTCCTGGATGCGGGCGATTATTTCGTGGTCACCGTGTCCTCGACCGGCTGCTACCACTTCGAGGTTTTCCAGATCGATGTTGGCCGGCTCGCTGGCTACTTGGAATGGGGCGCGGGCTGCCCCGTGACGTAATGTTTAACTGAACGCGGCCAATTGGCGCCGCCGCGGGCCTGTAGCTTAGCTAGGTAGAGCGATCGGCTCTTATCGCGCGTTCCGCTCGGACGTCCGAGGGACACCGATAGGTCAAGGGTTCGAATCCCTTCAGGCCCGTACCCTCGCGTGTTCCCGGCATGAGCCGATTATCATTTTCTCGCGCGGATCGGGCGTGAGCCGGATCTCAGACGTTCGGCGACCGGCTGCGGTGAACATGCTCCCGATAGGCGGCGATCGAGACGGCAATCGTTGCAACAAGTCCCCAGAGGAGGATCAGGAGAGCGTATTCGATCAGGCGTTGGGGATACTCAAGAAGCGCCGCCGCACCGACTCCGATAAGTCCCACAAAGAGCCATAACGGACCTGAAGCAAAACGGACCAGAAATCTCCGCAGTTGAGCTCGCCGGACATGCGCCTGTTCTTGGGTCTCGGATCGCGCGCCGCTCGGAGTTTGTGCTGGGATTGGCACGCCGCAGTTGTTGCAGTACCACGCCCCTTCATGCTGTAAGAACCAGCGCCATGTTCCACAAGCGGTGCATGTCGAAACCCTTGTTGTCCACAAGTGAGAGTAAATGAACCACGCTCCAAGGGCAAGGAGACCCCCCGCGGCGCCGAAGCCGATCTGAGCGATTGGGAACCGGTTTTTGACCACGAGACCGGCCATGAAAAGGAGGAAGGCCGTCCAGAGAACAGTCGAACCAATGAGTCCCGCCTTCCCCGGGGGCCGCACTCCTGGTATTTCGTCGGGCGGAAAGAAGGGAAATGCGATCAGCGCCCACCCGACCACTGCAATCCAAAAGAGCGGAGAGGATTTCACCTCGGCCGGTGCAAGTGAGAGAACGATCAGGAACGCTACAACGAGCATTAGGCTGAACAAGACGATTGCCGCGCCCGACGCATACGGAGAAGCCTGAAACTCCGGGACTCGGCGACGTTGGGCGATGCCTGCATTGGTGAGAAGGTCGATCACCGCATCGGAGAGTCGTTCGGCGAGCGCACCCAGCAGCCTCGATCGCTGCGCAAGCGTTTGTTCCTTGCCACAACGGGGACATCGAGCGCTGGGCAGGGAAACCTCTGCATCAACGAGGTCGCCGCCGAGTCGAAGTTGGAATCGGAAATGCGCCAAAGCGAGACTGGAGCCGTCGAGCGTGGCATGGCAGTCCATACATTCGAAGCTAACCCGACGCGCACGCATGCGGCTCTTTGATTTTGGGATTCCGTCGTGCACTCCGTCGAGAAGCGTGGCCTCGAAGTTAGGGTACGGTCCTCGCGTTTCGTGGGAATCAGGACAGCGAAGGCATGGCAAGCCACGACACGACACGCGAATGGGTCCCTGGGCACCCTCGGCATCCTTCAGGGCTCGGATGAGCTGCTTCCCGCAAACGCGACAAGCATCTGCCGGGCGGCTGCGACGCTCTGAGCGGGATCGGTCGCGATTGCGATCTTCTCCTAGCACGAGCACAACATTCTATGTTTCAGCCTTTGAATGTTTGGTGACGATTGGGAGGTTGGACGGGACTCGTTGTCTCGTCCCGGATGAACGGACCCCTTCCGGCCCGCTTGTCTTGAAGGGGTTTGCACCCTCGATCGGTGGGATCGAATGTCAGTTGGCTCGCGAATTCTTGCCCTTGTCCCCACAACCCCGCTCCCACCCAAGCGCGTGAGGTCGTGAGTGATTTGTCGGCAGTTCAGACCCCTCCCCAATCCGCCCGGACTCGCCGTGCGGCGCTAGCGCCCATCCCGTCGGACTAGGACGACCTCGTTCTTCCCCCTAAGTCAACCGCTCGCGCGCCAAAGCTCACGAAAAAAAGCCGCAACGGAGAAAGCTTGGGGCCATGGGTGGGTATTATAGGGCCTTCGTGGTGACGGAGGAGCGGGTGACGAAATGGCCCGCACCAAGAGACGACGTCGAATACGACGTGCTGCGAGTGAGCGTCAACGTGCACACCAACTGACTCTTGATGCCCCGACATGGACCAACTTGAGTCGGTTGGCACGACTCCATCGCACATCGCGGTCAGCGATCGTGCGTATGCTCATCGCTCAAGCAGTGACAATCCAAAGAGCGGCCGAAGAGCGAGACACGGAGTCTCGACTACCTGATGCCCGTCCATAGTCGACCTGTTCCCCCGACACTTTGGACCTGGGTTCGAATCCGAGCAGGCCCGAACCCTTCACATGGACTGGCAGTCAGCTCACAGACCTCAAACCTGGCCCCGGGCACCTCGACATTCCGCGGGGCCCGACCTTAGAACTGGAGCATCGGCGCACACTACGGCGTCCTCCTCGGATCTGAGGAGGCGTAGCGCCCTTTCCTCGACGCGTGTGAGGAGTGGTGACACTTTCACCGACCCCTCCGGGAGAAGGATTCAC
>Ga0209236_1003078_pt1 | contig 10190 bp, 8 predicted proteins | sample GraSoi013_1_40cm_FD_185819 | JGI IMG/M metagenome (GOLD analysis project Ga0209236, IMG submission 185819) | Grasslands soil microbial communities from the Angelo Coastal Reserve, California, USA - Sample 09_27_2013_1_40cm (SPAdes) (version 2) | ecosystem: Environmental > Terrestrial > Soil >... | reverse complement strand
CGCGAAACACGATCGGGATCGGGATCTGGCCGCCCGACTCGTACAGGATCTTCGCCGCGGAGTTGACGATCTGATCCAGGGCGAGCACGGCGAAATTCCACGTCATGAACTCGATCACCGGGCGCAGGCCCGCCATGGCCGCACCCACCCCGATCCCGGCGAACCCCAGCTCGGCGATCGGCGTGTCCACGATTCGTTTTGGCCCGAACTCCTCCAGCAGGCCGCGGCTCACCTTGTAGGCGCCCTGGTAGACGCCGACTTCCTCACCCATGAGGAACACGTCGGCGTCGCGCTGCATCTCCTCGCGCAGCGCCTGGTTGAGGGCGTCGCGGTACGTGAGCGTCGCCATCAATCAGCCAACACGTGGGTCGTGAGCTCGGCGGGATCGGGATCGGGGCTCTGATCGGCGAAGCGCACCGCCTCCTCGGTCTCCGCGCGTACCTCGGCATCGAGGGCGTCCAGCCCCGCCTCATCCAGCACGCCCTCCTCCTTGAGCTTGCCGGCAAGCTGTGAGATCGGGTCGCGTTTGCGCTGCTCTTCTACTTCTTCCTTGGTGCGGTACACGCCGTGCAACGGGTCGGACATCGAGTGGCCCATGAACCGGTAGGTCCGAACCTCGAGCAGGGTCGGGTGGCCGCCCTTGCGCGCGCGCTCGGCGGCCCGCCGCGTCGCCTCGTACACCGCCAGCACGTCCATGCCGTTCACGAGCTCCGCCGCCACGTCGTAGCTGCAGGCGTGCTCCACGACGTCGGTGACGGCCGCGACTCGCTCGAATGCCGTGCCCATGCCGTACCGGTTGTTCTCGCACAGAAAGATCACGGGCAGCTTGTAGACGGAGGCCATGTTCAGCGTCTCGTGGAAGGCACCGATGTTGACCGCCGCCTCGCCGAAGTAGCAGATGCAGACCTGGTCGCCTCCCCGGTAGCGGATCGCGAATCCGAGGCCGGCGGCGAGCGGGATATGGCCGCCGACGATCCCGTGACCGCCCATGAACCGCCTCCCGGCGTCGAACAGGTGCATCGAGCCACCCTTCCCTTTCGAGCAGCCCGTCGCCTTGCCGAACAGCTCGGCCATCAGTGCGTTCGCCGGCACTCCTCGCGCGAGCGCCTGCCCGTGCTCGCGGTACGACGAAATCACGTAGTCGTCCTCGCGCAACGCGGCGAGCGAGCCGACCGCCACCGCCTCCTGGCCGATGTAGAGATGACAAAACCCCCCGATCTTGCCCAAGGCGTACGCTTCGGCGGCCTTCTCTTCGAAGCGCCGGATCAGCAGCATCTGGCGCAGCATGCGCCGCTCCAGCTCGCGCTGGGCAGGCGTGTCGGTGGTCTGGGCGGTTGCCGTGGCCATGGCGATCGGGTGAGCGGTCTAACGGGTGGCGGTCGCTCGCTCCACCTGCTCCCACGCGTGGTAGCTCGAGCGCACCAACGGGCCGGCTTCTACGTGACGATAGCCCATCTCGAGGCCGTGGCGGCGGAGCGCGGCGAACTCGTCGGGCGTGTAGTACCGCGCGATCGGGAGATGCTGGCTCGAGGGACGGAGGTACTGGCCGATGGTCAAGATGTCCACGTCCTGTGCGCGCAGGTCCCGCATCGCCACCAGCAGCTCATCCCAGTCTTCCCCCAGCCCGCAGATGATCCCCGACTTCGTGAGCGTGCCGGCGTCCATCTCCTTGGCCCGTCGCAGCAGCTCGAGCGCTCGGGAATACCGGCCGCCTGGTCTCGCCAGCCGGTACAGTCGCTCGATGGTCTCGAGGTTGTGGTTCAGGATATCGGGCTTCGCCTCGACGACGATGCGCAGCGCCCGCTCACTCCCCTTGAAGTCCGGGATCAACACTTCGACCGAGGTCCCAGGCCGCCGGCGGCGGATCTCGGCGATCGCCGCCGCGAATATTTCGGCGCCACCGTTCGGCAGATCGTCCCGGTCCACGCTAGTGATGACGACGTGCCGGAGGTCCATCTGGTCGACTGCGGCGGCGAGCCGGGCGGGCTCGTCCGTGTCGAGTGCAGACGGGGTCCCGTGCGCGACGGCGCAGTATGCACAGTTCCGCGTACACACATCACCCAGGATCATGAATGTCGCCGCCCGGTGCTCCCAGCACTCTCCGATGTTGGGACAATGGGCCTCCTCGCACACCGTGTGGAGCTTCAAGTCCCGCATCAGGTGCTTCAGGGCGAGGTAGTTAGGCCCGCCGGGTGCCGGGACTTTGAGCCAGGCTGGTTTGCGGGCGGTCAGGTGGGTGAGCGTGTCGGCCATGAGGATTCTGAAGATAGTCGCCGCGGAGGGGCGGCAAAAGACTGAATTTCAACTAGACGGTTGATCGCCCTTTGGCCGCTCCCGCTGCTTTAGGCGCCGCAACTCCTCCTCCAGGTCCGTCGTGGTGGACAGCATACCATCGGCGATCTCGGCGATCTCTTCGGCCTCCTTCCAGTGGCGCTCCAAATCTTCGACCTCCGCGCGCTCGTCCACGGCCATTTCGAGCGCGAGGCGCCGTTCCGCGCCGAGGCTGCGCAGAGTGAGTTCGCGACGGGCCACGTCGCTGATCAGGCGATCGGGCCCGCCCGCGGTTTCGACCAGACGGGCGGCGTCCTCGACGCGTTGCCGGCTGCCGCGGGCGAGGGCGAGATAGGTGAGTCCCTGGCGGAGCGCGGCCTGCGCGTCCGGGCCCACGAGCATCGCCCCTTCGGTGCGGCAAGTCGGGCAGCTCAAGATCAGGGCGACGTCGGCATGCGCATGACGCACCACACGGGCGTAGGCCACATGCTTCGCCTGCAGGAGCAGGACGCTCCCGCAGCGCTCGCAAATCGGCGGCTCGACGAGGCTCACCCGTCGCCGGCCAATGATGCCGGTGTACATCATCCGCGCGAAGTTGGGCATGTTCCACACGAACACGCCCAGCGAGCCGCCCGCCGCCACATTGACCGCCACCGCGAGGCCCACGGCGGCGACCGTGACGGGCACGACGAACTTGAGCTGCTCGCGGCGCCGCGCCTTGAGCCGCTCGCCGTAGCGCCACGTCGCGAACTCCATACGGCGCGGCTTCCCGACTCGCACCAGGTCGTAGCTCTGCCACCGGATCAGCGCGACGTGCTCGGTGGCGGCGGCCACGCGGCCGCTGTTCGCGGCGCGCGCCAGTGCTTCGATCTGTTCGAGGCGATCGTCGAGTGGACCCAGGTTCCAGCGTGAGCACTTCGGGCAGATCACCCAAAGGCGACCTTTCCACTCATCGAACGCGAGCCGCCGTCCGACGCCGAGCCCCGAAGGGCCGCCGTCGCCGTCGAGCTTGCCGTTGCAGAAGGCGCAGGTGCGATACATGAGTCTCCCTGCTCCCCCTCCCTATTCGAATCTATCCACGCGGAGCGGGCTGATGTCCACGTCGGAGATTCCGCTTGTGAGGAGATCCGCCGTGATCTCCCCCGTCAGCGCCGCGAGCAGGATGCCGCTGCGTCCATGCCCCGTCGCGTACCATAATCGCTCCACTTCGGGTTCCCGCCCGAGGATGGGCCGCCCGTCGGGGGTGGCCGGACGGAGTCCGGCCCACATGCGCTGCACCGGCTGCGTCATGAGGGCCGGCAGCAGTCGGACGGCGCCCCGGAAAATTTGGGCGAGCCCCTCGTTCGTGACTCGCGCGTCGTACCCCGCCCGCTCCATGGTGCTGCCGAGGACGGCGTCGCTGCCGCGCGCGAGGACGTAGCCGTGGTCGTGATAGAGAATCGCGGGCGGGCAGTCCTCGGGCCACGCGGTGGCGGCCATCTGGCCCCGCAGCGGCTCGACGGGCAGGGGACGCGGCAGCCCGCGGATTTGCGGTGACCATACGCCCGCTGCGAGCACCGCGTGCTCCACGGGGGCGGTTCCGCCGGCGGTGACGACCCCGGTTACGCGGCCCTGCGTGATCGCGAGCGCTTCGACCTTCTCGGCGTAGAGGGTGGCACCCAGGCGGCGCGCGTCCGCGAGGCAGGCGCGGGTCAGCGCCTGCGGGTCCAGCGCGCCGTCCTCGGGGGCGAGCAGCGCGCCCTGGCAGTCGGGTGCCGCGCCGGGCCAGCGCTCGCGCACCTCGTCCCCGTCCAGCCAGTCGCACCGCAGACCGGCCTGGCGCTGCCGGGCCACCTCCTCCTTGAGGCGGTTGGCCGCTGCCTCGTCGAACGCCACGACGGCGATCCCGGAGCGCCAGAACCCGATGTCGATACCGGTGGTTTCCCGAAGGGCGGGGGCGAGCTGCTCGTACGAGTCCCGAGCGCGCACCGAGAGGGCGACCAGCACGTCGTCAGCGGGCTCGATTTGGGCCGCCAGCATCCCGGCGGACGCCGGCGATGCGGCGGCGGGATCGGGGCCGGGCTCGAAGATGGCGACTTCCAGGCCTCGCAGGGCCGCGGCGCGGGCGCACGCCGCCCCCACCGCACCGCCGCCTACGATCGCGACATCGACGGCCTTCACCGTCTGGCGTCCTCGTGAAACCTGCTGCTACATTGCGACGTACGGCCCGAGCGTCGGGCCACACGGAGGAATCCGCCCATGTTTCGCAGCATTCTTGGCTTCGCGCTTTTCGCTGCCCTGGCGTTCGTCGCGCTCAACATCTTCTTCGGCATCCTCGGTGGCCTGTTTGGACTGGCCCTGTGGATCTTGAAGCTCGCGGCCCTAGGGTTCATCCTCTACTTCGTGGTGCGGCTCGTCAGCCCGAGCACCGCTGACAAGATCCGCGACGCGATCAAGGGTCGACCGGCGGACGCCTAACGGTCCCACGGCAGCAGTTGGCTGGAGTGCACGTGTACGATCCTCCAGCCCCTGGGCTTCTGCTCGCAGATGAAGGTAGCCGCGGCCCGGTCCCCCTTCGCATCCAAGAGCAGGGCCTGTCGCGCCATCTCCTGCACCACCTCCGGCGTTCCCACCGCCGCCGTCGTGCCGCTCGGCGCGCGCTAGCGTGCATCGAGCTCGCGCAGCACCGCCCAGGCAAGGAGCGGGATCAGGATCTCGTGATGGCCGGTGAGCTGGATCCCAAGCCCCCCGGCGAGCGTCGGACGCTCGACCACGTTCACCCGCGGCCGGTAGTGACGCTGCATGTCGCAGTCGCAGGCTGTAAATCCGGTCGGCTTGCCGCCGCCCAGGTTGCGCGCGATGGTGAGGGCCTTGAGGAACACCTCGGGCATCACCACCGCGCTGCCGACATTGAGGACGACGCCGCCGTCGTGGAGCGCGGGGAGCGACCCGGCGAGTCGCTTAAAGTCGCGGTGGCTCGTGGCGCCGAGCGCGGCGCCATCCGCCGCGGGATGCTGGTGGATGATGTCGGCGCCGAGTGTGGCGTGCACGGTGACGGGAACAGCCCGCTCGGCGGCGGCGAGCAGGAGGGAGACGTCGCGGGCCGCGAGCTGGGGGCGGCGCGCGAGGTAGTCGGCGAGCGCTTCGCCCATGCCCTTGCTGGCGCGCGCGCCGTCGGCGATCGCGGCGTTCATCTCGCGCCCGGTCTCCTCCACCATGCCAAACGTGCCGTCTGCCAGCCCGGCAGCGACGTCCTCACTCGTGCCTCCGTATGCCGCAAGCTCAAAATCGTGGATGGCGGCGCTCCCGTTGAGCGCCAGGTGGGTGATGACACCGCGGCGGATGAGCTCGCCGAACAGGGGTCCCAGGCCGACCTTGATGACGTGCCCGCCGAGCATCGCGACGACGCCGCGGCGGCCCGCGGCCTTCGCGAGTTGCCGGGCGAGGGTGCGGAGGTCCTTTGCGGCCAGGATGTCCGGGAGGGAATCCCAGAAGGCGGTGAAGCTCGGATCGCCGCGCGGCGGATGCGCCAGCAGGGAGGGGTCGACTTTGTTGGGGCGTTGCGCGATGGGGACCGTTTTCAACCGGGAAAAGTCCGCCTCGCGGTAGTCGGTCATGGGTGCTCCGGACCGGAGGCGGGGTTCTGCTTGGCCGAGTCGATCTCCTTGAGCTTGAGGGTCACCTGGCCGAACGAGAACTTCGATTGCAGCGCGAGCATGATCCGGAGGCTGTCGTCCGAGAGCCACATGCGCGCATCGGCCTTCTCCGCGAAGATGCCGCCCCCATTGGGGATCCGCGGGCGGACGACGATCGCGTCCCATTTCTTCCCGGCCACGCCCACGCGCTCGCGCTTCAGCACCTCGACGATCACCGGATTGCGCTCAGGGCGGAAATAGCGGCGGTATTCGTAGCGCTTTCCGACTTCGAGCGGCACGGTGCGGATCCAGTAGAGGAAGGCGGCGTCGTCGAGCGGGTCCGTCACCGTCGCGACCGTCGTGTCGCGCCCAGCTTCGCGGTAGAACCCCGAGTCCGGGTAGATCTCGAATTTGCGCTCCCACGTCTTGCCCTTTTCTTCGGTCTGATTCAAGAACCGGCGCGAGCGGAAGTCGTGACGTCCCACCCATGACTCGAGGTTCTGGTGGATGTGGTACCACAGCGCGCCGCCGTCGATCAGGAACACGAAGTGAACTGCCTCCACCCCGCGGACCGTGTCGATCCCGGCGACCTGCATCGTGGCCGTGCCGACGCTGAACGGGCCGTATCGCGCCCCGTAGACCAACCGCTCGCCCACCGGGAACGGGACGCCGACGGGTGCGGCAGTCCTCGCCGTCGTGTCGGCGACCTTCGCCGAGTCGGTCCGCGTCGAATCCGTTCGGGAGGCGGTGTCCGACTGGGCCTGCAGCCCGACCGCCATGAAGAGCACCGCCACCACGGTGCGGGCCGCCCGGATGACCGACCGGGCCCGCCACGCCTCGAGCAGCTGGCGCCACGGCTTCACGCGCGACGGGCGCTGCACCAGGTCGTAACGCGCGGCCGCGGGAACGGTATCGAGCCGGCGGGCGTGCGGCGCCAGCCGCGCCACCAGCTCCGCGCTCGCGCACCAGCCTTCGGTCTGGAGGAACCGCGGTGTGTCGCGGCGCAGCGCCTGCCGCAGCACGATGAGCCGCAGGGCGAGGAATCCCGACACCGTGTCGCGCAGCCCGGCGACGCGCAGCAGCCGAGGGGTCCAGCGGCGCGCCAGGCCCTGGGCCCGCGACACTCGCCCCCGCTGCTCCACCAGTTCGGCGACCACGAGGTCCGCCCCCGATTCCAAATGCTTCACCATGTCCTCCATGCGCTCGGGGGAATGGACGAAGTCGGCGTGGAGAGTGATGGCGCAGTCTCGCTTCGGCCGGTCGGTCCGCTGGAGCGCGAGACGCAGCAGCTCCTCGAGGCTGCGCGCGTACCCGCGGCGCTCGCGGTGCGTCACGATCGTCATCGGCAGCACCTTGGCGTACGACGCCAGGACGTCGCGGGTGTCATCCGTGGACGCGTCGTCCAGGACCAGCAGCTCGTACTCACGCGGGAACGCCGTGAACACCTGACGCACCTTCCACAGCACGAGGCCCGCCGTGCGGGCCTCATTATGCACCGGGACGCAGACGTAGATCATGGCCCTGCAATCTAGACGAGCGAGCGATACAGGGCCAAGACGCCGGCGGCCATGGCGGAGGCCGTGTACTGCGGAGGCAAGGGGACCGGAGAGGGGTGATCCAGCGCTTCAATCACTCTCCGTGCGAGCGCGTCGGCGTCCCCCACGGGGACGAGCCACCGGGGGGGCACGATCTCGGACAGCCCGCCGCCCGCCGTGGCGACTACCGGCTTACCCAGCGCCAGCGCGTGGAGGACCACGGTGCCGAGGCCTTCAGCCCGTGAGGACATGACGACGACATCGCTCTCGCGCAGCAGTGCGTCCGCCTGGGAGATGTGCCCGATCAGGTGGACACGGTCGGCGAGGTCGAGCCGCCGCACTTCGGTCGCCAGGGCATGGCGCTCGGGGCCGTCGCCTGCGATGACCCAGTGGAGATCGGGGCGGGCCTCCCGCGCGGCGCGCGCCGCGCGAATCAGCGTACGCTGATCCTTCGCGGGCTCGAGCGCGGCGACGTTGGCGACCACGGGCGTCCCAGGCGGGACGCCGAGCCTCGCGCGAATGCCGAACGACGGTGCGGCGGCGCGGCGCACCTCGTCCGGGTCGATCCCATCGTGAACGACCTTCACTTCTCCCGGCGGAAACCCGGCGGCGAGGAGCGTCGCCCGCACGGCTTCGGAGATCGCCACGACCGCGTCCGCGCGGCGCAGGGCGCTGCGACGGCGCACCGGGAATACGACTCGACGCGTCGCGACCACACGCGGCGCCGTGCTCGCGTAGCCGAGGAAGCGACGAGCCCAGATCGCGAGCGTGACGGCGTGGTTGTTATGTGCGTGAATGAGATCGGGTCGCCAGGCCAGGGATTCGACGACGAGCCGCCACCACGCCCGTGGGTCGAGCCCGAGGCCCCAGGGGATCTCACGGACGGTCACGCCCTCGGCCGTGGCCCGGCGCGCCAGCTCGCTGCCTCGTTGTGTGACGAGCCGCTGCTCGACGCTGGGGTCGCGCGCCAGCTCGCGGGTCAGCAGACGGACCTGGTTCTGACCGCCCCGGAATTCCCGGCCGGAGTCGACGTGGAGGACGCGCACGCCCCCCTCAGGCCGGCTGTTTCGCGGCATGGCCGAGGGCGGCGCGCAGCTCGGCCAGCGTGAATGGCTTGTGCAGGTAGGGCCGGCCGAGCGCTTCGAGGAACTGGAGCGTGTCGCCGCGCACCGTGTCGCCGGTGGCGAAGATGATCCGTTCGGCCACCCGCGGGTCCTGGCGGGCGAGCTTGGTGTACATCTCGCGCCCGGAGAGGTGCGGCATCCGCAGGTCGCAGATGATCACGTCGAACGGACCCGCCAGGGCGCGCTCGAGTGCATAGGTGCCGTCGCTCGCCACCTCGACGGTGTGGCCCCAGCTCTCGAGGGTGGCCCGCATGTAATGCAGGATGTGCGGCTCGTCGTCCACGACCAGGATGCTGAGCGGCTTCGACTCCCCGGCCGGCACCGGTGCGGCCTCGGTGCGGGCGACGCGCGCGCCGATCGGCAGCTCGAGCGTGAAGGTCGCCCCGGCGCCCGGGCGCGTGTCGAGGGTGATGCGCCCCCCGTGTTCTTTCATGATGCCCTGGCAGATGGAGAGTCCCAGTCCCGTGCCCTCGCCCTCCCGCTTGGTGGTGAAGAACGGCTCGAAGACGCGTGCGGCGAGCTCCTCGGTCATACCTGGGCCCGAGTCCGTGACGCTCACTGCGATGCTGTCGCCCACGCGGCGCGCCGTGATCCAGATCCGGCCGGACGGCGCATCGCTGGCGATCGCCTGGCACGCGTTGTTGATCACGTTCACGAATACCTGCTTGATCTGGTTCGCGTTCACTTCGACGTCGGGGAGCCCGGGCTCGACCTCCACGGTGGCCTCGACCTTGTGCGCCATCAGCTGATTGCGCAGCAGGGCGAGAGTCGAGTCCAGGAGCGCCCGAATCGCCTGTCGGGTGCGCTCCCCCTCCTGGCTGCGCGCGAAGGAGAGCAGGTTCTTGACGATCGTCGCGGCCCGCTCGGCCTCCTGGCGGATGACCTGAAGCGGCTCCTGGAGCGAGGGCGGGACGTCGGCCGCCTCGGCGAGGAAGTCGCTGAAGCCCACGACGGAGGCCAAGGGATTGTTCAGGTCGTGCGCCACGCCGGCGATCAGTTGACCGATCGCTGACATTTTCTCAGACTGTATGAGCTGCTCCTGCAGCCGGCGCCGCTCCGTCTGGTCCTCGAACACGAGGACCGCCGAGCCCGGCTCGGCCATGGGTATGGCGGTCAGCAGCAGCACGCGCTCCCCGGCGCGGATCTCCGTCGTACTCGCCGACGGCTCGGCGAGGGCGCGCGCCACGGGGTCCGACCAGGCGGGTGGCAGGAGGCCGATCCATGGGCGGCCGGGGATGGCGGTGACCGCGGTCTGAATCAGATCGGCGAACACGCGATTGGCGCGGCGCACCGTGCCGTGTGCGTCCACGATGCAGATCGCCTGGGAGATGGCGTCGACGGTCTTCTCCCATTCGCCCTTGGCGGAAGAGAGGAGCTCCACCAGGCGGGCATTCTCGAGCGCGATCCCCGCCTGAGCGAGCACCGCGGAGACGAGCGTCAGCTCGGCTTTCCCCAGCATGCCGGACCGCTCGCTCGAAAGGGAGACCGCGCCCATCGTGCGCCCGCCCGCGACCAGGGGCGCGCCGAGCCAGGAGCCGGGGGAAGCCGCGTCGTCGGGCAGGGCAGAGCCGCGCCGCCGGGCTTCTTCCCGTACGTCCTTGGGGAACGCGAGCGGCCCCCGCCGCAGCGCGAGCTGGAGCAGGGGG
>Ga0209236_1003077_pt1 | contig 10191 bp, 12 predicted proteins | sample GraSoi013_1_40cm_FD_185819 | JGI IMG/M metagenome (GOLD analysis project Ga0209236, IMG submission 185819) | Grasslands soil microbial communities from the Angelo Coastal Reserve, California, USA - Sample 09_27_2013_1_40cm (SPAdes) (version 2) | ecosystem: Environmental > Terrestrial > Soil >... | reverse complement strand
CTGAAAGGCCTGCAAGACCCGTAATGTCCACCAGCAGCTCGGGAGACGACAGCCGCATGTTGAGCGAGGGAATCAGGCTCTGGCCGCCGGCGAGGATGCGCGCGCCCTCGCCATGGCGCTCCAGCAAGTCGAAGGCCTCGGCCAATGTACCCGGCCGGGCGTAGGCGAATGACGGCGCTTTCAAACCGCTCTCCTCGCGGGCGATTATATCGAGCGCTCGGCGGGCGCGCGGGAGTGCCAGTCGGTCTCGCACTGGAAGGCGTGCCCGGCCGCGAGCAGCGCGGCCTCCGCGAACGGGCGGCCGACGAACTGCAGGCCGATGGGCAGGCCGAGCGAATCGAAACCGCAGGGAACGACGAGCGCAGGCACGCCGAGATAGTTGACCCAGCGCGTAAGCCGAGTGACTTCCGCCAGCAGCGCCGGCATGCCGGCCCCGCCGCGCGGGCCGGTCTGCTCGAGGGTGGGAACGCGCACTTTCATCGCCGGCAGGAGATAGAGATCCGCGTTGGCAAGCGTCGTCGTACAGAAGCGCTCGAGCCACGCCGCGCGCAGGCGCAGGGCCTCGAGGTAGGCCGCCGCCGGAACGGCGAACCCCGCCTCGAGGCGCGAGCGCACCGCGGACGAATAATCGCCGGGGCGCTCGCGCATCCAGCGCGCATGCTGCGCCGAGGCCTCTGCTTGCATCACCGTAATGCAATGCACGGAAAGGGTATCGAAGTCCGGCGGCTCGACTTCAACCAGGCTGGCCCCGAGCGAGCGGGCGGCGGCCAGTACGGCGGCAGCGACCTCGGGGTCGGCGTGCCGCTCGATCCAATCGCTCGACAGGGCGACCCGGAATTTCCTTTTCGCAAGAAAATAATCTCCTGCCGGCTCGCGCGAGCTCAGCGGATCCTGCGGGTCGGAACCGGCGATCGCGGCGAGAATCAAAGCGCAGTCTTCGGCGCTGCGCGCGAGCGGACCGATGCTGTCGAGCGAATGGGAAAGCGGCATCGCGCCGTGGCGCGAGACCCTGCCCCAGGTGGTCTTCAGCCCGGTCACGCCGCACGCCGCCGCCGGAATGCGCACCGAGCCGCCGGTGTCGGAGCCGAGCGCGCCGAAGGCGAGGCGCGCCGCGACCGCGGCGCCGGAACCGCTCGAGGAGCCGCCGGCGATGTAGTCCTGATTCCAGGGATTGCGGCAGTCGCCCCAGTGCTCGTTGTGGCCGGTCGGCCCGTAGGCGAATTCCGCCATGTTGAGCGTGCCGATCTGCGGCATGCCGGCGGCATCGAGCCGCGAGAGCGCAGTCGAGGTCTCCTGCGCGATCCAGCCGCGCCGGATCTTCGATCCGCAGTTGGAGACCCGGCCCTTGCGATAAAACATGTCCTTGTGCGCAAGGGGCACGCCTTCGTCGGCAGGTTGTTGTTCTACGGAGATGAAGGCGTTGATGCGCGGCTGCCAGCGGGCGATGCGTGCCAGGCAAGCATCCGCCAGCTCGCGTGAGCTGAGGTGCCGCGCGCGCAGCGCCTGCGCAGCCGCGGCGAGAGAGAGAGCGGCCGGATCGCTCATTTTGCCTTGCAGCGCTCCAGGGCGAGCGCGTAGCCGGTCGGATCGGATTCAAATTCCAGAGGGAGGGAACCGGATGCGGTCGCGGCGTTCAGGGCGGTCGCGATCTTCTCGGCACGGCCAGGCGCCAGGGGGATGCCCTGCGCCGCGAGCATCGCTTCGATCGCTTCACTGCTCCACTGTTTCGCCGCGGTCACTTTATGAGGCTCCCTCGCTATGATAAGTCTTCGCTCGCGATGAAACGCGAAGTCGTCACCGCGGGCGACACGGTGTACGCCGCCGGCCAGATCGCCTCGGACTACCGCACCGGCGTGCCGCCGGAGGCAAGGCAGGATCCCGCCTTCCCTTACTACGGCTCCGACATCCAGAAGCAGGCGCGCTACATCCTCGACAACCTGAGGAGCGTGTTCAAGGCGGCGGGCTGCGACCTGAAAGACGTAGTGAAGTCGCAGGTGTTTCTCACCGACCTGCGGGACTTCTACTACTTCGACCAGGTGTGGAAGGAGTTTTTCCCTTCGCCGCCGCCGCGCACCACGGTACAGGTGAGCGGGCTGCTCGTGCCCGGCTGCCGCGTCGAGATCGATCTTATCGCCGTGCGCCCAGGCGTGGCGCGGCGGGTGATCACCGGCGCCGGGACACCGACGCCGATGGCGCACTACTGCCAGGGCGTTCTCGCCGGCGAAACAATGTATGCCGCAGGCCAGATCGCCTCGGACTATCGTACCGGCGTGCCGAGCGGTTCCGACCTGCGGAAGCAGACGCGCTACGTCCTGAATAATATTCGCAGCGTTTTGAGGGCCGCCGGCTGCGACCTGAAAGATGTGGTGAAGTCGCAGGTGTTTGTCACCGATCTGGACGACTTCCCGTCATTCGACGAGGTGTGGAAAGAGTTCTTCCCTTCGCCGCCGCCGCGCACCACCGTGCAGGTGAGCGGGCTGCTCGTGCCAGGCTGCCGCATCGAGATCGATCTCACCGCCGTGCTGCCTGGCGTGGCGCGCCGGGGCATGGATTCCGAGGCGGTTCTCGCCGGCGAGACGCTGTACGCCGCCGGGCAGATTGCCGCGGACTCGCGCGGCGGCTCGGATATCCGGAAGCAGACGCGCTACGTCCTCGACAAGCTGGGCACAGTGTTCAAGGCGGCGGGCTGCGACCTGAAAGACGTGGTGAAGTCGCAGGTGTTTCTCACCGACCTGCAGGACTTCTACTACTTCGACCAGGTGTGGAAAGAGTTCTTTCCCTCGCCGCCGCCGCGCACCACCGTGCAGGTGAGCGCTCTGGCGGTGCCCGGCTGCCGCGTCGGGATCGATCTCACGGCGGTGCTACCCTAGGAGAATCCCATGCCCCACGCCACCGCCAGGGACGGCGTCAAGCTCTATTACGAGGCAGCGGGCAGCGGCCTGCCGCTGCTGTTCATCCATGAATTCGCCGGCGACTATCGCAGCTGGGAGGCGCAGATGCGCTTTTTCGCGCGCTACTTCCGTTGCATCGCCTTCAACGCGCGCGGCTTTCCGCCCTCCGACGTGCCGGAGGATCCGGCGCGCTATTCGCAGGCCGACGCGCGCGACGACGTCATCGCCGTGCTGGATCATCTGAAGCTCGACCGCGTGCATATCGTCGGGCTGTCGATGGGCGGTTTCGCAGCCCTGCACGCCGGCATCGCCTACCCCGAACGCGCGCGCTCGCTGGTGATCGCGGGCTGCGGCTACGGCGCCGAGCCCGACAAGAAAGAGAAGTTCCGGGCCGAGTGCGAGGCCGCCGCATCTTCCTTCGAGTCCGACTGGGCCGAAGCGGCGAAGAAATACGCGCTCGGACCCACGCGGGTGCAGTTCCAGAACAAGGACCCGCGCGGCTGGGCCGAATTCGCCCGGCAGCTCCTCGAGCACTCGCCGCAAGGCCAGGCGCTCACCATGCGCGGCGTGCAGATGCGCCGCCCTTCGCTCTGGGAGCTGGTCGACGGCATGAAGAGAATCGACGTGCCGACGCTCATCATCGCCGGCGACGAGGATGAGCCGTGCCTCGAGCCGGCATTGCTCATGAAGCGCAGCATCGCGACCTCGGGGCTGGTCGTCCTGCCGCACGCGGGACATACTGTCAACCTAGAGGCTCCGGACGCCTTCAACCGCGCCCTGTTCGATTTCTTCATGCTGGTCGATGAAGGGCGCAGCGGCCGGCGTGACCCGCGCTCCTCGGCGGCCGGCATTCTCGGCTTCAAGAAATGACTTCTTAGCGTGGTTGGGAGCACATCATGACCCCTGACATCGCCTGGCCCCGCAACGACTACTCCCGCGTGCCGTTCTGGCTGCATCACGATGCGGCGATCTACGAGCTGGAGATGGAGCGCATCTTCCGCGGCCCGGCGTGGAGCTATCTGTGCCTGGAAGCCGAGATCCCCGATGCGGGCGACTTCCGCACCACCTGGGTGGGCGACACGCCGGTGATCGTGTCGCGCGACAAGGACGGCGCGATTCACGCTTTCGTCAACCGCTGCTCGCACCGCGGCGCGATGATCGTGCGCGCGCTGCGCGGCAATGCCGAGCGGCTGGTGTGCCTCTACCACCGCTGGTGCTACTCGAACTCCGGCGAGCTGACCGGGCTGCCGTTCCGCAAAGGGCTGAAAGGCGAAGGCGGCATGCCGCAGGATTTCGACATGAAGGCCGTCTCGCCGCGCAAGCTCGAGGTGGCGAGCTGCCACGGCATGCTGTTCGGCACCTTCTCCGATCGCGCCGAGCCGCTCGAGGCCTACCTCGGCGAGTTCGGTACCGGGATCATCAAGCGCTTCCTTTCGCGCCCGATCCGCATCCTCGGCTACTCGCGCCAGCGCATCCACGGTAACTGGAAGCTTTACGCCGAGAACCTGCGCGACACCTACCACGCGAGCCTGCTGCACGAGTTCTTCGTCACCTACGGCGTAGACCGCGCGACGCAGAAAGGCGGGGTGAAGATGGACGGCCGCCATCGCCACAACATGAACCACGCCTACGCTGCGACCGACACCCAGGAAGACGCGAAAGCGGCGTACGCCGGGACCGCGGCGCGCCTCGACCGCATGCAATTGCATGACCGGAAGCTGCTGGACTTCAAGAACGAGTTCTCCGATGGTATGAACCTCGCCGCGCCGGTGTTCTTTCCCAACGGGCTGCTGATTCAGATCAACAACTCTCTCGCCGCGCGCCAGATCCGGCCGCAGGGAGTAGGCGCACACGAGGTGTTTCAGACCGTGTTCGGCTACGCCGACGACGACGCGGCGATGACGCGCCACCGCCTGATCTCGGCCAACCTGGTCGGCCCGGCGGGCCTGGTCAGCATGGAGGACGGCGAGGCGATCGAGGCGGTGCAGAAGGCGACGCGCAGCACGCGCGACGGCTGCGCCGTCATCGAGATGGGCGGCCGCGGCGAAGTGCGCGACCTCGCCCACCGCGTCACCGAGACGCCGATCCGCGGCTTCTGGTCGTACTGGGCCGAGCTGATGGGAGTCGAGCCCGCCGGCGCCATCAGGTGAATCGCCTTTACGAGCTGATGGCGGAATACGCGATGGCGCTCGACGAGGACCGCCTCGAGGACTGGGTCGAGCTGTTCGACGAGGACTGCGACTACCGCATCGTCACGCGCGAGAACGTCGAGCAGGGGCTGCCCAACGTGCTCATGTGGTGCGACAACAAGAACATGCTGCGCGACCGCGTCGAGTCCTACCGCAACGTCAACCTCTACAACCCGCATTACGACCGGCACGTAATCGGCCCGCTGCGCTTTACGGACAAGAAAGACTCAATCTTCTGTTTCGAGGCAGGCTACAGCCTGTTCCAGACCAGTCTCGAGGGCGAGTCGCGGCTGTTCAGCGTCGGGCGCTACCGCGTCGAGGCGCGCGTCGAGGGAAATCTTGCCAAATTGAGAAGCGTCACAATCATCGCCGATACAGGGCTGGTCCCCTCCCTGCTCGCGACGCCGATCTGAGCTGTCGCAGACGCGGGTCCGGTTGCGTCCTTGCGACGTCGGCCGCGATAATGCAGGGCGTATAAAGGAGGTCTGATGAAACTTTCGAGAATCGCGATCGCAAGCATCTTCGTGGCATTTAGCGTGCACGCTCAGCAGGCGAGCATGACATTCTTCGTGACCAGCGTGGGCAAAGGCAACGGGGCCGATCTCGGCGGACTGGAGGGCGCCGATGCGCACTGCCTTGCGCTCGCCAAGGCGGCCGGCTCGGCCTACACGAACTGGCGCGCGTACTTGAGCACGACATTGCCGGGGGGCGACGCGGGCGTGAACGCGCGCGATCGCATCGGCAAGGGCCCGTGGCGCAACGCCAAGGGCGTGACGGTGGCCAAGAACGTGGAGGATCTGCATTCCTCAAGCAACAACATCAGCAAGCAAACCGCGCTGACGGAGAAGGGCGAGGCGGTCAGCGGTCGCGGCGATGCCGTGAACATGCACGACATCCTGACGGGCTCCGACCCGGCCGGGAACTTCTCGACGGCGGGCGGCGACACCACGTGCGGCAACTGGACGAAGAGCGCCGAAGGCTCGGCGATCGTCGGACACCACGACCTGACCGGATTGAAGGACACCAGGCACATGAAGTCCTGGAACTCCTCGCACGGCTCGCGCGGCTGCAGCCAGGACAACCTGAAAGCCTCGGGCGGCGCCGGCCTGGTCTATTGCTTCGTCGCCAACTAGCGCCGCGGTCCACGCGCATGATGCTCGCCGGGAAGGTCGCCGTCATCACGGGCGGGGCGCGCGGCATCGGGCATTCGACGGCCGTCAAGTTCGCCGCCGAGGGGGCAAAGGTCGCGGTGTGCGACATCAATCCGGAATTGATGCAACAAACGCTGGCGGCGATACGATCGAAGGGCGGAGAGGCCGAGGGCTACCCGGTCGACGTGACCAAGAAGGAGACGCTCGCCGCGATGGTGAAGGCCGTGATGGCCAAGTGGGGGCGCATCGACTGCGTGGTCAACAACGCCGGCATCGTCATGGACGCGCAGCTGAAAAACATGACCGATGAGCAGTTCGACAAGGTGATCGACATCAACCTGAAGGGCGTCTACAACTCGACGCGGATGGTGGTGGACATCATGCTGGCGCAGGGATCGGGGGTCATCCTGACCACCTCCTCGGTCGTCGGGCTGTACGGCAACTTCGGCCAGACCAATTACGCGGCCAGCAAGTTCGCGGTGATCGGGATGACCAAGACCTGGGCCCGGGAGCTGGGGCGCAAGGGCATTCGCGCGGTCGCGGTGTGCCCGGGCTTCATCAGGACGCCGATCCTCAACCAGATGCCGGAGGAAGTGCTGAAAGGCATGGAGGCGAAGGTTCCTTCCGGCCGACTCGGCTCGCCCGAGGAAGTGGCCAACGTGTTCGCGTTCCTCGCCTCCGACGAGGCCAGCTACATCAACGGCGCGGTGATCAGCGTCGACGGCGGCATGACCCTTTAAATTGCGTTATAGCCGCCGTCGACGCGCAGGTCGGCGCCGGTCATGAAGCTGGAAGCGTCCGACGCCAGGAACAACGCCGCGGCGGCGATCTCCTCGGGCTGGCCCAGGCGGCTCAGCAGGTGCTTCGGGCCGAGAATTTCACGCGCTTTTTCCATCGAGCCGAAACGCAGCATGCGCTCGGTCTCGACCGCGCCCGGGGAGAGCGTGTTCACCCGGATCTTCTGTGCGGCGTGGTCCGCCGCCATGGCTTTGGCCATGGTGATCAGCGCTCCCTTGGTAGAGCAGTAGGCGACGCGTCCTGGCGTGCCCACGGTGCCGAGCTGCGAAGCGATGTGGATGATGGAGCCGCCGCCGGCGCGCGCAATGTGCGGAATGGCCCACCGGCTCATCAGGTAGGCGCCGGCGACGTTGACGGCGAACACGCCGTTCCAGGCCGCGAGATCGAGGTCGACCACCGTCGCGCTCGGATCCTTCATCGCGGCGCCGTTCACCAGCACATGCAGGCCGCCAAAGGCCTTGATCACCTGCTCGACCGCCTTCTTGGTATCCGATTCGGAAGACACGTCGCAAGTGATCCCGAGCCATTTCTCATGGGAAATTCGCTTGATGTCTAAATCAACGGCGGCTACCTTGGCGCCGGCGTGTGCAAAAGCGCGCGCGATGGCGCTGCCGATGCCGCCCGCCCCGCCGGTGACGATCGCCGCCTTTCCCTGCAATGAATAATTCATTACCGTCTCCCGAGATACGCTTGTTTGACGCGCTCGTCCTGCTTGAGGACCGCGCAGGGCCCGCTCGCGATGATCGCGCCCGTCTGCAGCACGTAGCCGCGGCTCGCCGTTTCGAGCGCGTAGCGGGCGTTCTGCTCCACCAGCAGGATGCTCGTCCCGGCGGCGTTGGCGGCGCGGATGCTGCGGAAGATGTCCTGCACGACGAGCGGCGCGAGGCCGAGCGAGGGCTCGTCCATGCACAGCAGCCGCGGCTCGGACATCAGCGCCCGGGACAGCGCGAGCATCTGCTGCTCGCCGCCGGAGAGCGTTCCCGCCGCTTGACCTGCGCGCTCGCGCAGCCGCGGGAACATCTCCATCACCCGCTCCATCTGCGAGCGCAGCTTGCCCCGGTCGGCGCGGAACTTGAATCCGCCCATTTCGAGGTTTTCCCGCACCGTCAGCGCCGGGAACACGCGCCGGCCTTCCGGCACCAGCGCGATGCCGGCGAGCACCCGGCGATAAGCAGGCAGGTTGGTTATGTCCTGACCTGAAAAAACGATCTGGCCCCTGCGTGGCAGCATGGCGCCGGCGACGCCGCGCAGGCTGGTGGTCTTGCCGGCGCCGTTGGCGCCGATGAGCGTGACGATCTCGCCTTCGGCGACGTCGAAGGAGAGGTCGCGCACCGCCGGGACTTCGCCGTACGCCAGCTCGAGGTTTTGTACTTCAAGCAGCAAATTCACCACCAAGATAGGCCGCGATCACCGCCGGGTTGCTCTGCACTTCGCGCGGCGTGCCTTCGAACAGCGCCTCGCCGTGGTCCATGACGAACACGCGGTGGGCGACGTTCATCACCAGGTCCATGTTGTGCTCGACGACCACCACCGTGATGCCGCGCCGGCCGATCTCCTCGAGCCTTTGCAGCAGGAACTCGACCTCGGCGGCGTTCAGCCCGGCCGCCGGCTCGTCGAGCATGAACAGGCGCGGCCGCGTCGCCAGCGCGCGCGCGATCTCGAGCATGCGCTGCTGCCCGTACGGCAGCGCGCCGGCGCGCTCGCCGGAACGCGCCTCCAGCCCGATGAACGCGAGCAGCGAGCGCGCCTCCTCGCGGAAGCGCCCGGCATCGCCGTAAACGAGATATTTCCAGAAAGGGACGTCCTGGTGGATGTGGAAGCCGGCGAGCACGTTCTCGAGCAGCGTGAGCTGCTTGAAGAGGCGGATCTTCTGGAAGGTGCGCGCGATGCCGAGCCGCACGCGGCGGTGCGCCGGCAAGCCGATCAGGTTTTTTTCGTCAAAATACAAGGATCCGGCATCGGGCTGGTACAGGCCCGACAGCAGGTTGAGCAGCGTCGACTTGCCGGCGCCGTTCGGCCCGATCAGCGCGAAGATCGATTTTTCCGGCACGCCGATCGAAACGTTCTGCACCGCGCGCACGCCGCCGAAGCTCTTGCTGATCCCTTTGGCCCGCAAAATCATCGCAGCCGTGCGCGCAATGCCATCCACGCCTGGACCATGCCGCCGGGCATGAACAGCACTACCAGCGTCAGGGCGATGCCGTAGATCATCAGCCGCAATTCGCCGAAACCGCGCAGCAGCTCCGGCAGGAAGGTGAGCACGACCGCGCCCACCACCGGCCCGATCATGGTCCCCATGCCGCCGACGATGACCATGGCCATCATGGTGAACGACTCGACGATGTTGAACGCGTCGGGCACCAGCGTGCCGACCAGGCCGGGATAAAACACGCCGGCCAGGCCGGCGATCGCCGCGCCCAGGCCGAAGGCGAACGCCTTCCAGAGCGCGCCGTTGACGCCGAGCGAGGCGGCCGACACCTCGTCCTCGCGGATCGCGCGCAGGGTCTCGCCGACCGGAGAGCGCACCAGGTTGTCGAGCAGCACGTAGACCAGCACGGCGATCGCTGCCACCAGGTAGAACAGCGCCGTCGTATTCGGCACTGGCGGCGCGATGCCGTAGATGCCCCGCACTCCCTGGGTGACCTTCTCCCAGTTCACCAGGACCTGGTAGGTGATGACGGCGAAGCCGAGCGAAGCGATGGCGAGATAGTGCCCGCGCAGCCGCGCCGCGAAGGCCGCGAGGGCGAGGCCGAGGAGCCCGGCCGCTCCGACCGCTGCCAGCGCCGCGAGCCAGAAGTTCCAGCCGAAGCTCTTGACGAGGAGGGTCGAGACGTACGCGCCGATGCCGAAGAAGGCGGACTGGCCGAGGTTGAGCTGCCCGGCGTAGCCTATGACCAGGTTGAGCGACAGCGCAAGCAGCACGTTCATCGCGCAGAGCACCAGGATCCCGCGCCAGTACGGCGTGTCCAATAGCCAGGGCAGCGCGGCCACGACCAGGAAGCTCAGCAAAAAATAAATTCCTCTTGCGCTCAAACGTTTTCTTCCTTGCGCTCGGCGATGAGGCCGGTGGGGCGCACCGCCAGCATCGTCAGCAGCAGCGCGAACGCCACCAGGTCGATCAGCCCGGAACCGAGATACTGGACCGTGAATGCCTCGACGACG
>Ga0209236_1003072_pt1 | contig 10199 bp, 8 predicted proteins | sample GraSoi013_1_40cm_FD_185819 | JGI IMG/M metagenome (GOLD analysis project Ga0209236, IMG submission 185819) | Grasslands soil microbial communities from the Angelo Coastal Reserve, California, USA - Sample 09_27_2013_1_40cm (SPAdes) (version 2) | ecosystem: Environmental > Terrestrial > Soil >... | reverse complement strand
CCCCGATTGGCGCTTGGCGGGACAGTCATCTCGGGCATATTCCGGCGAATTGAGCTGGGACGGCCTCCGGCGCGGCGTTCCGTTCCTTCTCGAGTCCCTTGCAGGAATCAGAGATGACTTCGGCGGACCAGTCCGCTTCACCTGGTTGTTGAGATCTGATGAACAAATGGCGTCGACCTACGGAGATCCTGCCTACATTGCCGACGAGTTTGCGGATTTCTGGCGTCGTCGGCGGGCAGCGGGTGACGAGATTGGGTGGCATCCTCACACCTGGCGCTACTCCGAAGCGGAGCATCTCTGGTACCAAGAGCACTCGGACGAGGACTGGGTCCGACGGTGTTTGCGGGAGGGCTTCAATTCGCTGGCTAGACGATTTCCAATTCAAGCGGCGAAGGCTGGCTGGACGTATCATGACAACCAGACGATTCGGACTTTCTCTGAGCTGGGCGTGAAGGTCGATCTCTCGGCGCTTCCCGGCATGGCCCATCGCGGGTCCGTGCCCGGGACTAGGCATCCTCTCGGAGACTATGATTGGAGACGTGCCCCGCAAGAGCCTTACCATCCTCGTCCCGACGACTATCAAGTCCCGGGTGACGGCCACGCCCTACCGATCCTCGAGGTCCCAAATTGGACCTATCCCGTCGGAGCCTTCCGGCGGCTGGAGCATCAGGTTCGTGGTCGGTCGTGGCGCGATTTCGCGAATCCCGCCAAGAGTCCGAGGTTGGTTGGGAGGGCATTCCGAAGGCCGCCATACACCGTCCCTTTCGTCTGTTACTTCCATCCCGAAGAGTTGCTGAGCCCTTCCTGGATGTTCGGCTCGAAGCATGTTGGACAAAACCTGGCAAGCGTTCTGAAGGCCTGCGCGGCCCAGGGGCTCCGCTCCCGTTTCGTGGTTGCGTCGGAGCTGTCTGGAGAAGCGTGATTTGGATATGCGGCTGCCACCTAAAACTGTGTATGCCTTGCTGTTGTTCCTCCTCGGGCTTAACCTCATCACGAGGTATCCACGAACGCCCCACGAGCTTGGTTTTGATGGATTTGTGTACCATGGGATGACCGTATCGCTCATCCAGCACGGAAATGCCGAATGGATTCTCACTCCGTTTAGCTACTTCGGTCTCTATCCTCTGAGCCATCCCAGCGGGAGTTTCTTTTTCCTCGCAGACCTGGCTCAACTCGCGGGAGCGCCCGTCGAAGCGGCAATCCTGCTCTTCGACATGGCTTTGGTTGCCCTCGGCTTGCTCAGTGCTTTCCTGCTTTCGATGGAGATCCGCAGGGACGAGGGTCTTGCTCTGCTCGTCGCAGCCCTATTCAGCTTGTCCCCTCGGTTCGTTTCCGGCCTTTTGTGGGAAATCCCAACGCGCACCCTCTTTTCTTCGCTCGTGCCGCTCCTAGTATGGCTCCTCCTGCGGCTTCACCGGACCCGAGACAAGCGCTCGCTCGGTTTCGTACTGCTCGTCTTGTCGGTGATGATGTCTGCCCATCGTCTCACCGTCCTGATGGCGGCGGTGTTCATCGCATTCATACTCACGGAAATCGTAATTGTTGCAGTTCGAACTCTTCGGATTCGCTACGCGTCCCTCGTCCTGAGATCGCAATTCCGTCGAACAGCGAACCTCGCGGTCCTGATCGGGTTCTTCGTTCTCTCGATTTCTCTCATCACGATCGGCGGAATTCTCGGGAATTACGGCACTGGACGGGCTGGATTCGGATCAGGCGTTGTGCTCGAATTATCAAATCTCGGCGTCAGCCTCGCGCGCAGCGCCGGATTCCTGATTCCGGTCGTACCGCTTGGAGTGATCGCGGTTTACCGACAACGCATGAAAGACTTCAAAGAACCATTTCTGTTGATGATCCTCCTCGTTCTCCTCCCGACACTGACGCTTCGGCAGTACACGGGCTACTATATCATCGCGGTGACCGCCCCGTTCATCGGACTTGGGATTTGGTGGATGGTCGAGAAGCTAGAGGGGCGGACGCTGAGGGTTGCAGTGATAGCTGCCGTCCTCGCGGTGACCGTCGGGTCCGCGAACTACGTTCTCGCCTTCGATCTCCAGGCGCAGCCGTTCATGGACGAGGAGACCTACGGGCACGGATTGTATGTGCTTTGGAATACGCACGGAACCGTCGTTGGTAACGACGGCACGATGGCGAGCGAGATCTACGTTGTTTCCGGTCATCCGTACCTGCCTGTCGGCGGCGCCACGACGCCATTTCAGAGTCCCGAACTACTCATTTTCGGCTTCGTGAACAAGTCTGGACTGGCAATCTTCCAGATTCCCGTGTCCGATCTCACCCTCGAGTCGGATTCCCCGTTCTTCCTCGAAGGGGTTCAGGTTGAAGCGGACTGGGCGACTCTTCTCGACCACCTGCCCCAGAACGTTCCGAGTCGGATCTTACAAACCTACAACCCTCAGTATCTCGCCGAGAACAAGCAAGCCGCGGGGGGTTACTTCGCCTATGGACGTACATATCCTTCCGCCTTCATCGCGAGCGTGCAAGCCGGCTCGTACAGAATTTTCGACACTGGCGGGGAGTCGTTGTGGTACATCGGAGGTCTGGGATGACTCGGATCGCCCTCCTCGCACCGTATGCCCCGCCCGTGCCTGGGGGGATCTCGACATTTGTGTCCGGGCTCTCCGACATTTTGAGACAGAGCGGTCACGAGGTGTCCTTGCTCGCGGGCGAAGGGGACGGCGACAAGAGCGGACATTCCAATCTCGGCATTCGACGAGGATACGTGATCCGGGCTGTTCACGGCCTAGAACAGGTTCACCCGGAAGTGATTCACTGCCACTCCCATTGGTATGCCCTTGCCGCCGGGGTGAAGTATCTTCGGAAACATCCTGGTGTCCGGCTCGTCTTTTCGTTCCATACCACGTCAATTCCCATCTGGAGGTCACGATTTGTCAGACTCTTGAAAAGGGTCCATGTCATCACGTTTGTAAGCGCGGCGCAGCTTTCGGGACTCCGGTTCGGGCTTCGTCTTGGGGGCGACCTAAGGATTCTACGGCCTGCGATTCGAATGGTCTCGGTTGATTCTGCTGAGGCTCAACGCTGGGCGAACCAATACAACCTCGATGGCGCCTTCCCAGTCCTGATGTTTGTTGGGCCGCTCGAATACCCCCGAAAGGTCGCGGGTGTCGTTGACCTCATCCGCGCCTTCCACGAAGTCCTCTCTAAATATCCTGACGCGAGACTTCTTATCGTCGGCGACGGGACTTTGCGGCCTCGTGTGGAGGCAGCGGCGGCCAGTCTTCGCCGGTCTGTCACGGTGACAGGATTCATGAAAGAACCCCGAATCGCCCTCACCCGAGCCGACCTGTACTGCCACGTATCGAGGCAGGAAGGTCTGCCGATGGCCCTCTTGGAGGCGATGTCCCTCGGCCTCTGTGTCATCGGCTCAAGTGTGGGGGGAATCCCAGAGGTGCTGGACACCTCCAACGGAATTCTGGTAGGGCCAGAACCACCAGCAATCGCGGACACAATATGCGACCTACTGGAGGACAACTTCCGTCGAAGGAGGATGTCCGATGCTGCGCGCTCTACGATCGAGCACTCCTACACCTGGAAATCTCGACTACCGCAGCTTGCAGACATCTACGCTCTGGCAGGCTGACATGGCCGACGAGCAACGAACGGAAAAGCCGGAAATCTGCATTTCGATCGACGTAGAACGGGACTACCGAGTCGACCGCCGGGTAACTGTCCGCGGAATTGCGGAAGGGTTGCCCGTGTATTTGGACGCGCTTCAGTCTCTTGAGATCCCGCACGATCTGTTTGTTTCCGGAGAGGTCGTCGCCGAGCTGTCGAGTGAAGTGTTCGCGGGGGATGGGCTAGCGGCCCTGGGGTCGCATGGCCTCACTCATGAACCCGGAGTTAGGTCGTACCTCAATCGTAAGACTCGACCGATCATCGAACACGAACTTCAGAAAGCGACCGAACGCATCCGTTCGAGGTTTGGGCGCTCACCATCTCACTTCCGGGCACCAAATTTTAGCACTAGCGCACAAACCATCTCAGTTCTGGAACGGCTAGGGTATCGCTCGGACTCTTCTATCCTCCCTGGGCGCCGTGTTCGGCGATGGAGGACCCTCCCCCTGCTCGATCACCGAAACGCCCCGCTCGATCCGTACCATCCAGACCCTCTATCAATTCTTCAGGAAGGATCGTGTTCGATTCTCGAGATCCCAGTTACGCCCAATCCATTCCAGGCCGGCTCTCCCCTCGGCCTCGGGTTCCTCCATCATGCCGGTCTCGAATCCTTCATCAGGGCGATTGCACACCTGAAGAGTCGGTATGTGATTTTGCTCGCCCATTCATGGGAGATGGTTTCTTGGCGGCGGCAGGATCCCGTTGAAGGTTGGGTTCCTCAAGCGTCTTCATCGTCTCCGAAATCGCTCCGGGGCCTTGTCGAACACTTCGGAGGGTCCAAGTTTGTGAACATGGATCGGATTCTCGCTCAAGTCGAGGACCGGGCGATTGGGAATCCGGGCTGAGCAACACCCAGGATTTCGTTGTAGGCGGCGGCGTATTGCGAGACCATCGCGCGCAGATTGTTATGCCGAATGATGGCGGCTCGGCTTTGTTCCGCCCATTGCCTCGGAATGCCGCGATCGATAATCTGCGCCATTGCCTTCGCCATGCCATCGGGATCTCCGGAAGGGAAGATCCATCCAACCCCAGAACGTTCCACTAGCAGGCGATGGACCGGAATGTCACTTGCCAAAACAGGTAGCCCCACAGCCATCGCCTCCAGGACTGCGAGCGGCATGCCCTCGTACCGTGACGGCGCGACGAAGACATCCCCTGCACTCAGATACTCGGCTAGATTATCGAAGACCGGCCCCACCCTTACGACCGAGGAAAGGTGGGGAATATTCCGTGTAGACCGCTCGATAAATCCAGGCTCATCAGGAGTCGGCTCTCCGAGAAGCATCAGCTTGAATCGGCGCCTTCCGAGTTCGTCGGATTCAGCGGCTTTGAGCAGGACATCGAGTCCTTTCGAGGTCGTCCATCGCCCGGCGAACACAAAGACTGTGTCGTCTCCGAGCCCTAGATTGGCTCGGATTGTCACGCGCCCTCCCGGAGAATACTGAAAGAAATCTGTGTCGACCCCGTTCTCGATAATTCCGAAGCGACTCGACTCGGAGACATCGCGAACGAACGGACTCACAGCAACTGACCGGGTTGCGAACCGCAGTGATAGGCGTGCGATGGCGCCGTGGGCGGCCTTGTGAAGCCACCCGCCCGCGATCGGAGGCCAAACGTGAAGCGTCAAGACCGATGGTTTCCCGAGAACCGAAGCGACGAGAATCGCGAGGAAGCATTGAAGATGGGCTTGCTGTGCATGGAGAACTTGGAACCTGGATCGGTATCGAATGACGCTGGCTACGGTTTTCAAGCCGAGTTCGAGGCTTTGAAACTTTTGCCATCGGAGGGAGATTCCCGTGTCGCTCGGCGGCTCCGCCGTTGAGTCCCCTGCCGGATATGCGACATGCGACCAGATCCCTTCGGACTGAAGGGCTTGCCGCAGATCCCGGACGAAGCGGCCAATTCCTGTAATCCTGGACAACGGGTAAGGAGCCACGAAGAATACGCCGCGAACTCGATTGCGTACCGGGAGTTGTCCCCGCAACCGGGAGTCGCTCATGGAGGTCCGTCCGACGGCGACGACTTGACAGGCCGAGCAGGAACACCGGCCACGATCGCACCAGGGGGCACGTCTCGCGTCACGACGGAGCCCGCGCCAACGATTGCCTTCCTTCCAATCGTTACTCCAGGGAGAATGACGCAATGAACACCCACAAATGCCCCTTGTTCAATCCGCGTTTCAGCGACGACTTCATCCCCAACACCGGTGTACGCCTTTGACTCATCGTGGGCCAAGACGGTTGAACGTGCAGAAACGGTAGCGCTCTCCTCGATGACGACATTCTCAGGGTACAGGTTATCGATAATCACAAAGTAGCCGACCTCCGCACCCTGTGCGATTCTGACTCCGCGGAGGCGATGAAAAGCGACTCTTAGCGCAGAAGAAGGGCTCCACCAAGCGGGCAGGAGGAAGAGCGCCGAACGAGAGCGGCGAGAGAGCGACCGTCGGGCACGTCTGGGATACGCTCCCGAAGCGGAACCCGAGGTCATGGTCACTCTCTCTCCGACGGCGCGCGTCGAGGTAAGCGGAGGAACCCACCCCAAGTGTCCCGCCCTCCCGATACGAAGCCGAGGGCGACCCCGACCCCTGTCAGCAGGACCGATGCTACGACGACCGCACCAAGGCTAGGGGCTGGTGGGAGGCTTAGAAACAGGGATGCGGCACCCCCTAGGAGAGCGACCGTCGCTGTCTGGACAACCTTGTTTGTTACCAGTCTGGTCCCTGCCGGTCCGAGAACATGGCGGTCGAGCGCTCGAACCAGGAGGATCGCTACCAGACAAAAAGTGAGTGTCACGGCGATCGCGGTCCCGAGTGTTCCAAATGCACGCGTCAGCAGAATGGACAACGTAGCGAGAGTACCCGCCCCCACGGCGGACACTCGAAGGCCGACACCCGGCCGCCCGACACCCGAAATTGACGAAGCGATCGAGCGGAGGCATCCCAAGGCACAGGTCCCTGCGAGCAGAATCAAGGACATGTCGTAGGCGCCGATTGACGTCGGCCCAAAGACCCCGAGGAGAACAGGACGACCGAAGAGGATCAAGGCCGACGCGAGGACTCCGATGATGGCGATGGAGCCGAGGAACGCAGTTGAGACAAACGTCGAAACGCGGCGCCAATCGTTTGCCGCCGCATACTGTGACGTCACAGGGTATGTCGTTGTGCTGACACTGCCAGGGAGGATCCAGAATGCGCGGGTGATGAAAACGGCCAAGGCATACGTACCGACGGAAACTGGGTCTCCTGTCAAGAACGAGAGCACCACGATGTCGACCTGGTAAAGGATCGTGCTGACCGCGTTCGTTGCGGTGAGCTTGATGCCGAACGGTATGAGGCGCCTCAAATCAGCTTTAATCATCGGGAGGCTCCCTAGGGCGATTTCCTGTCGACTTAGAGTCAGGAGTATCGCGAATACGAGGACTGATGCCAAGGACGAGGCGACCATCACCCCGATGAGACCTTGGCCAGTTGCCAAGAAGACGATCGACAAGGACAAGCCCCCTGCGGATTGAACCATCGTGAGCAGCGCCAACTCTCTGAAGTGGCGCCGACCCTGAAGGAGCCCGAGAAGAGAGGCTGTACCCATGTTAAATGGCATTTGCAGTGCTTGGAGTTCGAGAAGGAGCCCGAAGTTAGAGTATCCGCTGGAGACCTCGACGAATCGTGCGACAACTGCGAGGGCAAAGCCCGTAATCCCGCCGGCAATCACGCCGAATACCAAGGAGCTCGCGACGAACGATCCCGCTTTTTCCCGCTTGGCCTCGCGCTCCGACATGAGTTTTGTCAGGGCCCCGGAAACTCCCAAGTCCCCCGCCATACCAAATAGCGAGGCGACGGCGATCGCCGAGGCCCAGATACCATAGCCACCGACACCCAAGTACAGGACGAGGACGGGGTTTAGAATCGCACCGACTACAAGAGCGACTAGTGTCGAGGCGAAGGTCCAGCTGGTGCCGAGGAACAGCCTTCGCCGCTCAGTGATCATCGCGACCGGTCCGTAGCTCACGACGTCGCTATTAAAGGCCAGCGGCGTCCGTACCTCGGACGATATCCTTCCGACGCACGCCTGTTAGGACAATCTTTCGACGCTCCAGCCGGGATGTTGAGACATGCCTGTCAGATTCTCTTAAGTGCAATCCTGGCCTTCGACCAGGGATCTTCATGCCAAAGCGCTCGAGGGCGGCTGGTATCGCCCTCAAGTGAGCACTAGCATCGAGAAGCGGCCGATTTCGTCGAGAGTGAAACGCATCAGACTGTAGCTCTGGAGACCAGCGGATTGGAGCGCTGCCCGGACATGCCACGCGTACCTGCTAACGTGCAGATCATCGAGGACTAGTAATCCATTCCGCCGCACAAGGGGCAGCACCTCTCCGATTTTGGCCGCCCTCGTGTCCATTGTCCCCAGATCGTAGAGGACAAGATCGAACGGATTCTTCTCTTCCGCCTCGAACTCGTCCCAGGTTAACAGATGGTTCACGTCCATCCCGTGCCGATCGAGGAATCGGCGGGTAGCTTCAAGCCAAAGTGGCGAATCATCGACAGACCAAACCGCCACGTCTCCCCCTGCTTCTCTGGCAAATTTCCGAAGAACGAGACTGCTGAACCCTGAGCCTAGATCGAGAACCCTCTTCGGTTGTGCAAGGGTTAGCAGTACAGTCAGGAAAACGGCGAGTTCAAAGGACACCGCCATGGTCCGGTTTGACACTGTTGTAACGTACTCTTGATAGAATGGGTGAAGAGCGCTTCGAGGCAGAGTTGCGAGACGCTCGTAGTCGCGAAGCTCCGGAACTCTCCGGGCGATTCGGATTCCGTCGATCGTCCCGCGCATCCTCGCGAGGATTCGAAGCCCAAGGCGCCGTACGTCTAGAGAAAGGACACGTCTTGTGAAAGGCACCTCCTTGGACAACCTCCTGCAAATGGCGCGTCGCGAATATAACATATGCTGAGATAACTGCTAGATCGCATGGAACACGAACTCAGTTCCAGCGAGGCCCGATATGGCGTGCGTCGCGGACTCAGAGCGAAACCATAATTAAGCCCGCTCTTTGTCGATGTCGACGTTCGTTCATGGTCAGCGAAGTGCTCGTGGTTTTTCCGCAACATGAGAGCTTTATCGACCAGGACATCCGTCTTCTCCAGAATCACTTTGGTGTTGCCGAATTGGAGTATTCGAGTCGCCACGACCGCTTCACGCTCGTTCGGGAACTTCGGAGAACCCGCGTAGCGATCGCTTGGTTCGTCCTGGGCTATGCTTACGCCCTTGTTCGCCTACGTCCGCTTTTCGGCGTGAAGAGCCTCCTGATTCCTGGGGGGTGGGATGTTGAAGCTCTTCCCGAACTCGGATACGGCGAGATGCTGTCGAAAAAGCGGGGCCGTCGTACTACCTTCGCTCTGTCTCGGGCCGATCGCGTTCTCGCCGTATCGCTTTTCAATGAGGCTCGTGTCCGACGATGGGCCCCTGCCGCCCGGGTCGACGTCGTATACCATGGGTTCGATTCATCTTTTTTCTCGCCAGGCGATTGCGATCGAGTAGGTGTAATGACGGTCGCGCGGTTCTCACCAGCGACTCTCCGGCTCAAAGGGCTGTCGACTTTCTTAGAGGTCGCGAAACGCTTGCCAGAGGTGCCCTTCACGATTTGCGGGGATTCTTCCGGAAGCAGTTCGCTGCTCGCCTCGGTTCCTTCAAACGTTCGTCTCACTGGATACGTTCCTCGAGATCGGCTGGCACAGCTCTACCGGGAAGCGAGCGTATACGCGCAGCTGAGCGCAGTCGAATCGTTTGGGTGCGCCTTGGCGGAGGCGATGCTGTCTGGGTGCACACCTGTTGTGAGTGAGCGCGGCGCCTTGCCAGAGGTTGTAGGATCGGTAGGCGAACGGGTCCCGTATGGAGACGCCGACGCAGCTGTCGCCGCAGTTGAACGCGCTCTCAACAAGGATCAAGGTGACGCGGCACGTCAGCACATCCAATCGCGGTTTCCCCTTGAGACACGTGAATCCCGTCTCGTCGCGGAGGTTACGGAACTCCTCGAGGAGCCATGATGAAGCGTTTCCTTCTAGTCCCGCACATTCAGGGATGGGGACATCGCGTCCGTTGTCAAACGCTTGGGGCCGAACTCCTCAGCGGGAATCCTCGATGCCGCGTCACGATCGCCGTCCGTCGCGATGACCCAGTAGACCCAGCTGAATGGACGTTCTTGGCCACGACACGGGGACGCCTAGCCCGAATGTTGGAGATTGTCCGCGCTTCTGCACTTGTGCAGGATGGTTTCTTTTTCTACGACTTCCGGGTTCGTCTCATGAAAATTCTTGGCGGTAGGCTCGTGCTCATCGTCCAGCCCACCGGGTTCTCGGAAGATCGTACGACGGCGGCGGCCGTGTGCGCTTCGGACTTAATTCTGGTGCCGTTCCCGAAAGAATTGTTCGAAGCCGATTGGCCGCTCCGAGGAGTCACACCGAAAGTTTGCGTTGTCCCGCCAATCCTTAGCATGGGACCTATTGAAAGAGATCCACCCTCGGACAGGCTCGTCGTATGCTGTCTCGTGACTCG
>Ga0209236_1003067_pt1 | contig 10206 bp, 9 predicted proteins | sample GraSoi013_1_40cm_FD_185819 | JGI IMG/M metagenome (GOLD analysis project Ga0209236, IMG submission 185819) | Grasslands soil microbial communities from the Angelo Coastal Reserve, California, USA - Sample 09_27_2013_1_40cm (SPAdes) (version 2) | ecosystem: Environmental > Terrestrial > Soil >... | reverse complement strand
CCATACCTTACGTCTCAGTGAAATTGAAGGCGCTCCAGGGATTTCCTTATTCGATGATCGGAAGTAGCGCAAAACTCGACGAGGCTGTCGCGCTAATGACCGAAGCGGTCAAGAACGTTGTTGAGCTGTCAGCGGCCGAAGCGGCTATTCGTCGGTTAGCCGAGGCAATCTCCGCCACTAAGAGACGAGTCAGCAGCCTCGAGAACATTGTCATTCCGCGAATCGAGAATACAATCCACTACATCGAACTGAGTTTGCAAGAAAGGTCGAGAGAAGATTTCTTCCGGCTGAAAAGAATCAAGACGCGTCTAGAAGAGGAAGAAGAGACCATTCAAGTAGCACAAGTGGCGGGCTAGAGCTAAGCGAAGGATTCCGATGCGGCTATTACGGGCCTCTCTCCGCTCGCTCTTTCAGAGCACGATTCATCGCTTCGAAGCCACTCTTCGTATCCTTATCCAGGCTCTTGGCCAAAAAGGGAACAAGCAAGCCAGTAAACTTCTCGTGCTGAACGAACCGGACTCCTTTCTCGTCCAACGCTTCAATCGCAAAACTGTGTTCACCAGTAAACAGTCCCGGTATCAACAATCGCCCAAGCCAACGAATCTCTCGATTCGTCTCGACATTAACCATCTTCGGCTTGAAGGACATCGCCCTCCCTCCAGGAGGCTCAAGCCTAACCTCAAGTTGAGCCCCTGTCCTAACCTCGCCGCTCATCTGTCGGATGAACGGGTTCCACTCGGGAAACTTGGCAAAATCAGTCAGTACCTGCCAGACCCTTTCAGCAGGGGCTTCAATCTCTATCTCAGCCGAGACCTCCTTCATGTCTAAGTCACCCCTGAAATGAATCAGACAGGCTGAAATGCGTTTCGGAAGCAAGTGTTCATCGACGCTCTCAATATCACCTAGAGCAGTTCCCAGCCCTTCTTCTTCACGTACCTCAGCCAGAATCCAGCGATCAGCGAAGTGACGATGGCTGTCAGCACGAGAGCGACGAAGAAAGTCTCCGATATCAGCCCCATGTCAAAGGCGACAGTAGCAAGAACGATTCCAGGCCCACCTCGAGCGTTCAGAGCTATCGCAAGATTGAGACTCGGTAGTCTCTTCTGCTTGATCAACCTTCCCACCACCAACGCGCCTCCGCCTTTCAGCGCTGTCGAGAAGATCAAGAACCCGAGAAAGAAGAGAATGTCAAAGGAGTGGATCAGATCAAGCTTCAAGCCGACAACAGCAAAATACACAGGTGTGAACACGGCCAGGGATATCGATTTGACCTGAGCTTTGGCAAGGGCGAAGACTTCTTCGGGCATCATTCCAATCGCGATTCCGGCTAGAAACGCTCCGAAGACGATGTTCACGTTGAGAAGGCTCGCCAACGCCACCATCGAGAAGCAGAGAAACAGAGCGTACCTCGACGGGTGATACTTGATCAGAACGTCAAACCTCGACCTTATTGTATACCGAATCAACCGGGGCAGACCCAGCAGCGCTGCACCGAAAAACGCAACAGTCACAAACGCAGTATAGCCGATCAAGGAAAGTGATGCCGAAGCAGAAGCCCCAACCCCTGTGGCGATGGCCAACGCCCCAAACTGGATGACATCCTCCACCGTAGCAATGGCCAGCACGATCTTTGCGAACCGCGTGTTCATGATTCTTAGATCAATGAAGATCTTCGAGATCACTGGAATCGATGTGACTGAGACGCCGATGCCCACGATGATCGCCAGTGAGAGCATGTTTCCGTTTGGTCCCGAGTATGGTGCGAAATTGTAGAAGTAGGGGAGGAGCATTCCAATAATGAACGGGACAACAGTGGCGCCAAGCAAGAACGAGGTAGCGATCTCGCGATCCTCTCTCGAGAAGGCTCTCTGGATCTCGAAACCTGAAATGAACATCAGAAGAACCAGCCCGAAGTATGAGATTACAGAGATCAACGCGCCTTCCGAGGGAAACGCGCCGAAGATCCAGTTCTCCGCGTCAGGAGCGAGATAGCCAAGAAAAGTTGGGCCGAGGACTAGCCCGCCGAATATCTCTCCGATCACTCGGGGAAGTTTGGCTTCGTAGAACAGGAATCCGAATGAGTGTGCGGTGAACAGTATGAGGACCATTGCGAAGAAAAATCTGGTCAGCTCTAGACTGGAGAGTGTAATTGCGCCAGCGAGACTCATTGAGTCTTGGCTCTACATCGAGAATTCTCTGGGATCGACTAGGAGCGTTACCTCTTTCAGAAAAGACGGCGAATCAGGTGATTGGCCGCTGACAGCGAATACTGCGTGAAGATGAACCTTGAAACGCACACTTTTCGTTTCTCCAAGAAAGTCCATCCGTACATCGCCTGGCTTTCCCTGGTTTGTCTTCTCATGAACTAGCTTTAGCATAGGGTCGCGACGCGGGAACCAGTCTAGGACGCTCTTGCGGAGCGTATCAGATGCAGAGTTGAGCGCGATTCCTTTGTGTTTTTGGCTAAATTCTTCCATCAGAGCCTTTCGGGATTCCTTCGTCACGTTCTCAATGTAGGTGTAGGTCTTCTGGAGGACCTGGCTTCCCTTTAGCATATCAGTCATGCTTCTCGCGTTCTCCTCAATGCATACGATCTGCTATGGTTGCGGTATTCTTCATTCGTATAAGAACTGCAGGGTCTCTGGCCAGTCTTGTGGATGTGAAAGGCAACTGTGTTTAGTGTACTTGTCCCCATTCGTTGCCGCATGTGTCGCAGCGGTACAGCTTCGCCTTCCCTGAACGCTGCTCCCTAGCGGACAACTCGATGTTCGTGGACCCACACTTCGGACAGACAGTATGGTAAATGTTCATTTTCAGCGTATCGACAATGTAGCAGGACTTTGAATGATCGTTCCAGAACATGCACAGGTCCCGCACACAAACCGATGCCATTAGGGGGCAGATCATCTGGTTGAACTTGCTGGTGGCGGACCGAAGAATTCGGCGAAAAGTAGGGTCACGCATGTCAAGGAAGGGTTCTATTCTCGCATCATCCGGAGGGTCCTCTTCCTGTCTTGCTTCGCTGTCAGACCCGTCTTCGGACACTAACCTACCCTCTCCCTTAACGTCTGTTCTCGCTATGGACAAACCGCGTAGCTAAGTGTGCTGTCCCTTTCAAATCGGGCAATCAGTCACAATGGTGCAGTTTTGAGCCACATCTCCGCTTCACAGAAAGATCCGGATTACAAGAATAAGGGCGGTAGCTCTTTTATTGCGGGCTGGACATCCACTCTGTTTGAGAGGGATTTCTAGTCATGCGTGTTCGCCTCGTTGGTTACGAGCCTGACCTCGAAAGGGTCTGCGCCGCCGCAATGCGGTCATGCTACTCGCCTCATCCGGGGTATGAGCTGTTCACACACACATCACAAGACAAGGTGTTGGACGGGGAGAAAATCTTCGATGCGGAGCGAATAGATGGACTGTTGAAGCGTGCCCTTGAGCTGGGGCATTACGATATTCTTGAGCACAACAGCATCACTTGGCTGGTAGAGGCTGACCAGAAGGAGATCCTCTTCCTTATGGAATCTTCCAAGTTCTTTGAGACAAGCCAGATTGACGAACAGAAATGGCTTATCACAACAAACCTCCGAGTCCTAGTCGAGCTAGCCCGTAGCACCAACCATCTACCGTTGACGAGAGAACTTGTCGCAACCCTGAATGAAGCAGCTCCCATAATCGCCTCGGCTCTCGCGATACCGACCACAAAAAGTTAGGATGATAATGGCAAGCAAAGCGATCCTGTTCAGCTACACCAACTATCCTGAGCTGACCGCGAACTTGGAGGAGGCCGGAGTGAAGATGGGGAGAGAGAACATGCTCCGGCATGGGAGCTTCACCTTCGACCTGCAGGGAATAAGCAGAGCAACCAGTCACCAGATAGTAAGACATAGAATCGCCTCCTTCAGTCAGCAATCACAGCGTTACGTGCGCGTCACGCGAAGCTATGGATATCTGAAACCGCCCGGGATTCCCAAGGATCTCAAGGTTCCAGTCGAGTTTCAAGGGCACAAGCTAGAGCTGAACTTTACAGACGTGATGGACTTGACTCGTCAAGCTGAAGAAGGCCTCACCACGAAGGGCATTAAGGCAGAGGACGCCCGATATCTTCGGCCGAATGCAGCAACCACGAACATCGTCATGAGCATGAGCCCACGCCAACTCATTCACTTCTTCAACCTCCGCTGTGCCCCTGACGCTCAATGGGAGATCCGCGACCTTGCATGGTCAATGTACGCTGCGGTCCGACTTGCGGCTCCTGAAGTCTTTGGGCCCTTGCCCGCCGCTGATGAAAGCGACTACATCAAGAAACGTGTATCCATCGTCGACGACCTAGTTCGAAAGGAAGAAGCCGGATTCTCTAAGACCCCGCCCGGAGAGCTATTCCAACTGGAGCTTCAACCTATGTTGGAGCTGGTGCATCCGGTCGAGACTTTCGTGAGACACTACTAAGAAACGAACCAGTCTAAAATCTAGTGCGATGGTGCGATGTTTGGCACGGTGTGCTTTGTCCAGATCTTCTTCTCACTGAACAGAAATCTGGCCCCGAAAGTCAAGAAAATGCTGGCGAGGTTGGCCGTGTACAGAAACGAGATGCCCAATGCACTTGTTAGGCCCCAGAGTAGGGGGATTCTTACGAGCAGGTCGGATGAGGAAACGGCGTTGAAGAGTAAGATTTTCCGGACTAGACCTCCGGCACTTTCTCTTGACCTGAATACGAGGAAATTGTTCAGTGCAAAGTTGACGAGTACTGCTGCCTGACTGCTGAGAACCGCACCAATAAGAAAATAGATCCCATAGAATGTCGTCAACACGAACAGGATGTACTGGTTGAGGAATATTCCTAATCCACCCACGAAACCGAACTTGATCAAGATCCAGGCTATCGACCCGCCAGTCTTTGGCTTGCGAGGTGGAGGCGGGTACATCCCGAACCCCGACGAGAATCGCGGATCTCTGAACGCGGATGCGTAGAGAGAACCCTGGTAGTATTGCCGCCTGACTAAGACCTCGTTAAGAGGATTGATGGGGCGGATCTCTGAACTCAAACGCTATCGGTCAATTCTAGCTAGTCTTACTCCGGGCGATATAACCGATACTCTCTCGGTCGATCATAATGAGCAGAATCGCGTGGAGGACTAAATGTCCGGTTCTCTAGGCTTCGAGATGAATTGACAAGGAAGCTACAGTTCGGATGATGCGGTGATCATCGGCATAACAGGAAGCTGTTGCCCCGGTTCTACGAGTTGTTCGAATTCTCGTCTTGCCTTGTCCATCTTTGGATAGATGACTTCTCGGAATCCTGTTACGGCGAATTCGTTTGGTCTGTAGGGGTCGTTGATTACCCTCAGGGCTCTGAGCGCTAGGTCATAGTTTGAAGACGCGGTCTTGAGATAGAAGCCGATGACGTCGTCTTTGTACCAGTCTCGGAACGCGCGCTCTTTCTTGTGCCATCCCCAGCTGTCGAGGATGGTTCTGGTCCATTTCATGTGTTTGAAGATCCTCATCAGCCAGTTGTGGGCAAGCCACTGCGGCAGGTCGAACCTCACTTGCTTGCCGAACACTTCGAACTCTGGCCGGTTGATATGTTCGTATGTTATCTTGTCACCGTTCTCTTCGTCAACGTTGTATCGGATCTTGTCCCGGTCCAATTTCTCATCATCAGTCAGCAAATGAGGAGTGTAGATCTCGTCCTTGATCGCCATGACTTTGTGCAAGTCGAGCATGGCCGTTTTGGTCGCGGCGTATCCCCTATCCGCTCTATCGTTCCTGAACACTTCCAGGATTTTGTCCACGTATTTCTCTGCGTAGGGAAGGTCTCCCCACATGATGAGATCGTAGATCCTTCTTGCAATCCCTCTGTTGGTGTCTTCGTCAAGGTTCATCGTGGCAACCGTGCTCATTACCAGTCGCCTGTACTCGTCTGCGGTCTTCTTTCCTCGCCAAAACATCCAGTAGGCGTGCGATATCTGCTTGGTCTTCATGTCAAGAATAGACTGGTAAGTTTCCTTTGCCCCGAATAATGTGAGGATCCTCTCATCAGCAACGATATTCTTGAACTCGAGAAGCTGCGGCTCTACGACCAGTTTCCGGCCCAAGCGAAACGCCTCCATGTTTCTAGCTCTCTGGCTGGCCGGGACGGTTTCCATTATCGCGTCAACGAGGTTCTGTTCGCTGACAGGTATGAGGCCCTTCTGGAAGGCCGCGCCAAGAAGAATGATGTTGGTGAAGAGCTTACTTCCGAAGTACAGCTCGGATATCTCGCTGATTCTTCCACCGAAGTACTCGTCAGAATTTGTATGCCTTCGAATATTCTCCTCCGCATCAGGAGGATAGTTCATCATCCCAGCGAGCATCGGGATAGTCGGGACCACGGTGGTGTTCACCACTGCGGTCGTGTGAACCTGGCTGGCGTATACGAGACTTCTCTCCGCTTCAAGCATGTCAACGCCCATCAAGAGATCAGCCTTTCCGTTCGGGACGATTGTTGAGATCTTTGCTTTTCCGTTCGAGTATAGGACGTGTGCGGATACTGCTCCGTTTCTGATTGCGAGTCCTTTCTTATCGTTGAACCGGACATGGTATCCTTCTCTGGTTCCGGCGCGAGCCAGAACTGATGACATTACTCCTACGCCCATGCCACCGACGCCACTGATGAATATTTTCCAAGTATCGTTGAATCGGTGTGGCGCAGGCGTTGGAATATTGTCGAGCGATATCTTCTTGACCCTTGATTTCGGCGGCTTGTTCCTTGTGATGATTACTTTCTCGAAGGATGGGCACGCCATGACCTTCGTGCAGTACGTATCCGACACGCAAATCGACTGGTCAATACCAATCTTCTCGCCATAATCCGTGTCGATTATTGTAAGTCCTGGGCAGCCCGTGTTCTTGGTACATTCACGGCAGTTCTCACAAACTTCCTGCGAAATGTTGACGAATGTTTCCTTCTTGACGAAACCCTGTCTCTCGATGATCCTGTTTCTCTCTGACCGCTTTCTCTTGTGAAATGTGATGCCGCATTCTTTGTCGGCTATGATCACTTTTACGCCTGGTTTCTCGAAGACCTTGTCCAGTTCTTTCATGTACTTCTCTCGGTTGGAGGGAGGCATCTTCTTCACATAGATCTGTCCTTGGCCCATCGCACGAACAATGCTCTCGATGTCCTGGGGGGTGGTCTTGTCGCCCATCAAATTGTGGCCCGTCTCCGGTGTTGGCTGATGACCTGTCATCGCCGTGTTCTTGTTGTCGAGGATGAGGTAGAGGATGTCTTGTCCTTCCTTGATCGAGTTGGATATCGCGGTCATTCCTCTCCAGAAGAAAGTCGAATCTCCCATCAGCGCATACTGCTTGTTCGTTACGAACGGGTCCATTCCCGCTCCCGCAGCGCCTCCCAGTGACATCGCAGTTAGGTTGTGCATCTCGCCGAAGGGCGGTAGGAAGGACATGGAATAGCAACCAATGTCGCCGTGGGCGAAGATGTCCTTGTGCTCAGGCGTATCTCTCAGCGAATGAACGGCGCTAAGGGTTTCTCTGTGAGGACAGCCTGCACAGAATCCGGGGGATCGTGGTGGGACGAGGAGGCCGTAGGCTTTGATCTCGGCAAGAAGATCCAGTTCGCTGTGAATTTTCTTCTGGTCAATCTTGGCGGCAGGATCGCCAATCTCCAAGAGCAGATTTCCAATTTTCTCAATAAGGTTTGACGGAGTGAGTCCACTCTCTTCAGGGAATCCATCGCCTTGTGGAAAGAACTTGCCCCAGACTTTCGGCATGCTGGAGAGCCTTCCTTCCTGCACCAAGTCGTCCAAGATGGTCTTGACCTGGTTTTCTATCGCGGGGCTCTTTTCTTCGACAACAACAATGTTCTCAACTTTCTTGGATAACTCGCCGACGATTTCAGGCTCGAGAGGATAGGTTACCGCAGGTTTCAGGACGGGGAACTGTTCGTCGAGTCCGAGCTCCCAAAGAGCCTGTTCCAGATAGCTATAGGATATGCCTGCTGCGATGAATCCGATCCTGTGCTTCCGGCCATCGTCGTAGAGTATCTTGTCGAGCTTATGATCTCTGACGTATTCGTGAACCTTGGGGAATCGATCTCTGATTATTTCTTTTTCCAAGGCCCATGTGTTGGGGGGTATGCTGACTCGTCGTTTGAGATCGACTTTTGAGATATCGAGGGTTATGGGATTTTTGAAAGTGATTTCTGAGGGCTGGTTTTCCGAAAGAACGACGCTGCCTCCACCCTCGGCAAGATAGGTCGTGATAAGATAGCCTACGACAAGGTTGGAGTATTGAGAGAGTCTGAGTCCTTCTCCGATCCAGTCCTTGACTTCCTGTGGAGTGCTGGGCTCGATGATAGCCATCTTGAGATGCTCCATGAGCTGGCGGCTATCACCCGCAACCTGAGTGCTGGAAGCGTGTGGGTCGTCTCCGCAGACGACGAGGGCCCCACCCCTCTTTCCGCTCAAGCCGAGCTTGTCAGCATAATTGATGATGTTGATGGGGTCCGCCGCGACGTTGAGCCCGACGCTCTTCATCACAGCAACAGCGTTAACGCCGACGTCTAATGCGCCGTTGAGCGCGGCAGCGCCCTGGGACTCGTCATTCGTCATCTCGGCCCATAGTCCGCATTCTCTGAGAATCTCTGCGTTCTCTTCTAGAATTGTGAAAACTTCTGCGACGGGCGAGCCGGGGTAGCCGGCCATCAAGCCGACTTTGCTCTCAAGCGCTCCCTTTACTATCAGCTCGTTTCCGTTGAAAGCGTTGATACCGGACCCTTGGACAAAGCGTTTGTCCGACATTACATCACGTGGGTATCCGTATAGAATGTTCTAGTCGCGCTGTAGATAAGCCCGTTGTTCAGTTTGTGGACAAATAACCCAACAATCATTGGCAGGAACCTCGTCGAAGCAGTAGAACGTCCACATCCTGAAATAGCAGATTTTTCAGCGAAGCTGGCCCCATACGCAAACAAGGCTCGCGCGGGAATGAGCTGGTAGGAAAAACCCTACAAATAACCCTGGCTGAACCAGACGGTCAACTGAAAAGGGTCATGAATTGAGAACCTTCGTTCCTCTTGTCATCCTCGTCCTTTCGACGATATGCTTTGGTTCAGCTCCTAGCGCTCACGCAGCCTCAACGGCGACCATTCCAACAGAGGGAGGAACCTGGACAAGCCCGACCATCACCATCCTGATGACGCCTCAACCGACTCAGACGTGGTTCAAAGCCTCGTACGCATTCGATGTGAACCACGCAATCAGCCGCTGGTCCGAATCCCTCATCGCCTACACAGATGCTTACGGTTCAAACTATCTTCGTAAACTGAGCTTCGTCACTTGCATTTCCGGTGTGAACGATACTTTGTGCGGCAGTCCGAACATTCAAGTTCGGTTCATCCAGTCGTTCGGATCCCAATCATCAGGTTTGGGACTTACCGACACCCGGACTCAATCCAGCTCGGGGGTATTTCAGGCGCCAACGATCACGACACTCGCAGCGTATGACCCGACCAATGTTACACAGCTTACTGACACCGACATGATCAATATTGCCAGCCACGAATTTGGTCACGCCCTTGGTCTCGACCATGCAACTGCACCCGTAGCGGACGACCAGTCTTTCGAGCTAATGTTCCTATCATACGGACAGGTGGTTGGCAACCTCAGAAATTCACTTGAGGCACCGTCAACCCTGGACATGTACGCGTTAGCGTATGTCTACGACTGGCTGGCGAGTTCCTCGACTCTCAATGGCCCGGGACACCCGAAGACAGATCTATCATTGCCATCAGGAGCAACTTATTCGTCTGTGTATCCGTATGCTGAGCAGATCCAGATGCTGCAGAACTCTGTCGGCCAGATGCGAATTGAGATCCTGATCGTGGCAGTTGTTGCGGGTCTTCTTCTAGCACTGGTTTTGGTGTTTGCAATTCTCTTGTCGCGGAAGAAACCAGCGCCCCCCGCGCCTAACCCTTGGGGATCGGTTCCGAACACTCCACCAGTCTAGAGAACTCCGGCAGACAGGAACGTGAAGAAACGAGTTCTAAGAATCAGAAGATCCTTCGGGCGGCCTCGACTGGCCATCTTGGCGCCTGGAGCTGCTGCACTTAGCCTGTGACGCTTCCGATGTAGCCATTGTGATGGCACGCGTAGCAGTCGCAACAACAGTAGTATCGTTAGGGACCGCAGTGGTTGTGGTAACGGTTGC
>Ga0209236_1003061_pt1 | contig 10213 bp, 5 predicted proteins | sample GraSoi013_1_40cm_FD_185819 | JGI IMG/M metagenome (GOLD analysis project Ga0209236, IMG submission 185819) | Grasslands soil microbial communities from the Angelo Coastal Reserve, California, USA - Sample 09_27_2013_1_40cm (SPAdes) (version 2) | ecosystem: Environmental > Terrestrial > Soil >... | reverse complement strand
ATCCAGCCTTCCGCGAGCCAGCTCTGCAGCGTCTCGGTCGCGCGCTGCGGATCGTCCAGCGCCGCGCACACGTCCGCAAGCGGCGCCCCGGCGAGCGCCAGCCGCACCGCGCGCGCTTCGTCCGGATCGACGGCGACGTGGAACACGTCGAAGCCGGCGCGCCACACCACCCACTGCGTCGGCAGCTGGTCCGCGCTCGCCGCCGTCTCCTCCCAGAGCGGAGCGATGTCGTGGTCGAGCTCGAGGAGCCGCAGCGCGCCGATCAAGCGCAGACGGTAATGCATGAATGCAGCCGGATCTTGCGCGAGCGAGGTGAATTCCTCGACAGTCAGGGATTCGGCGGCAGGCGCTTCGAAGACCTCGCCGCGCGCCCATTCGAGACGGGCCAGGTCACGCAGATCCGGACGGTCCAGGAACGCCGCGAGCTTGCGCCCGAGCTGGCCCAGGTCCGGATGCTCCGACGGATGCGCATGCACGTACCGCGCGGCCACTTCGAAGAACGCTTCGTCGCCCAGCGCGACCACCAGCTTGGGGAACATCTCGCGCAGCGCGTCGACCTGCCGGTGAAGGAACATGCGCGCATAGATCGCGACCCGCTCGTCCGCCGGCAGGTCCGGCGACCCGACGAACGCGTCGAGCGGCCGCTCGCGGCCCTGAAGCAGCTCCCAGAAGAGCTCCTGGGTGTCGGCGAGGTTCATCCGAGGACCTCGGTCTCGACTTCGCGGGCGCGCCGGCTCTCCTCAACCACGCGCTCGAGCTCGGGAATGTGATCGTCCCACTCGATCAAAGCAGGCACGCGGCCAAACCGGCGCAGCGCGGACCGGTACAGCTCCCAGACCGCGTCGACGACCGGGGCATCATGCGTGTCCAGGACGTGCGTTCCCTGGTCGCTGTGGCCGGCCAGGTGGAATTGCCCGACGCGGTCCACCGGGATGCCGGCGAGGTACGCGTCAGGATCGAACCCGTGATTGCGCGCGCTCACGTAGACGTTGTTCACGTCGAGCAGGATCCCGCAGTCCGCCTCCTCGGCGATGCGGGCGAGGAACTCCCATTCCGTCATCGTCGACGAGGCGTACGCCACGTAGCTGGAGACGTTCTCGAGGAGCAGCTGCCGGCCCAGCAGGTCCTGGACGCGGCGGACGCGCGACACCACGTGCGCGAGCGCTTCTTCGGTGTACGGGAGCGGCAACAGATCGTGCGCGTAGCGCCCGCCGTGCCGTCCCCAGCAGAGGTGGTCCGAGACGTACGCGGGCTCGACCCGACCGGCGAGCTCGCGCAGCCCTCGCAGCAGTCGCTCGTCGAGCGGATCGACGGAGCCGATCCCGAGGGAGACGCCATGGAGCACGACGGGGACGTCGCGCCGCACCTTCTCCAGGACCGCGATCGGACGCCCACCGGGGGCGAGGAAGTTCTCGCTGACCGCTTCCACCCAGTCCACGGACGGCCGCTCGGAGAGAAAGCGGCCGTAATGCTTCGGGCGGAGCCCGATGCCGTGTCCCAGGTCCTTGCGCGCGAAAGACATCCTCGCCCCGGCGCGGACTACTTCTCGGCGACCTCGACCTTGCCGCCCTTGGCCTTGCAGTCCTTCTCGCTGGTCTCCGTCAGGCCTTCACCCTTGCAGCCGTTCTGGCCCTTGCAGGCGTTGTTGGCGCTCTTGCACGCGCCGTGCCCCTTGCACTCGTTGACGCCGGAACACATGACCTTGCTGGCGGCCTTCTTCTCCTTCTTGCCCTCGGCGAACGCCGCGCCCGATACGAACAGGGAGGCGACGGCGGTGGCAAGGATGGCGTTCTTCATCGACATGGATTTCCTCCAAGAAAGTGGACTTCGCACACAGGTACGTTCGGCTCGCGATTTCGTTACATGCGTGACCGTCGAAACTCAAGAAACCTTCCCGCGGTGATACCGTGCAAGCATGTCTCGTGAAAAGGCGGAAACACTGCGGCGGCTCCATGCGGGGCCGGCTGTGCTCCTCTTGCCCAACGCTTGGGACGTCGCCAGCGCTCGCATCGTCGAGCAGGTCGGATTCCCTGCGGTTGCCACTTCCAGCGCCGGCGTAGCGCATGTGCTCGGCTATCCGGACGGCGAACGGATCACCCGCACCGAGATGCTGGACATGGTCCGCCGCATCGCCGCAGCCGTCGCCGTGCCGGTGACCGCGGACGTGGAAGCAGGCTACGGCATCACGGCGGATGCGGCGGCGGAGACGGCCCGGGGAGTCATCGCAGCGGGCGCGGTCGGCATGAACCTCGAGGACGCAACACCGGACGGCGCGTTGTTGCCGATCGAGGCGCAGGTCGAGCGCATCCGTGCAGCGCGCGCGGCGGCGGGCCACCTGGTGATCAACGGCCGAACGGACGCATTTCCCAAGACGGGGATCGAGGAAGCGATCCGGAGGGCGAACGCGTACCTCTCCGCGGGAGCGGACTGCGCGTTCGTGCCGTTCGTCAGCGACCGGCAGGCCATCGCCCGGCTCGCGCGAGAGATCCGCGGACCGCTCAACGTCCTCGCCACGCCGGCCTCGCCGCCCCTCGCGGAGCTGGAGCGCCTGGGCGTGCGGCGCGTGAGCGTCGGTTCGGGACCGGCGCGCGCCGCGTACGGCCGGCTGCGGCAGCTCGCATCATCTCTGAAGTCCGGCGGCAGCTGGGCGGTGCTCGGCGAGGGCGCGATCTCGTATGCGGAGATGCAGGCGTTGTTCGGGGCGAAGGGCTGAGGAAGCCGGTCAATCCTAGAGAGCCGAACCGCTTACGCACCCTGCTGCGGTCGCCGATCCCTGGCCTGCGGCGAACGGCCTCGTCACTGCGCTGCTCTGCGTAGGTCGACTACGCATCCGCTGCTCGCTCCTCGGGCGCTCGCCTCGGGGTAGGGCTCAGCGCCCTCGCGACGGGTGGTAAGCGGTTCGGCTCTCTAGCGGCGCCCGCGGACGAGTCCCCGGACGTACACGACGGCTACGACGACCAGGCAGACGCAGCCTAGCGCGACGTCTCATGATTGATCACTTCTCTCCCGAGGGCGGGCGCTCCAGCCGCGCTCGAGGAGCAGGAGGTCGCGAAAGCCGCGTGCGAGGACGAGCCAGCCAGGTTCGCCGTTGGCCCGGATGTGGCCACCGAGTCTGGCGATAGCAAGCAATGCGTCGCTGACGGAGAGCTTTTGCGGGAGCGGAGCCTTGGAGACGGCGCGGAGCACGGCGACGTGAGACGCGGTGAGCGCGTCGCGGGCGGGGCGCTCGGGTTGGTGACGAGCGAGATGGCGGAGGAGCAGGAGCCGCCAGGCGACGGGCGCGAGGAGCGCGAGCGCGTTGAGGAGTCGCTTGCTGGTGGTTAGCTGGCGGCGCTCGTACTGGCATCCGGTCTTCAGCGCCTTGAAGTACTCCTCGATGATCCAGCGCGCGCGGTAGTAGTCCACGACGCAGGCGATCTGTTTGGGCGTCGAGACAGGCAAGGATGTGAGCAGAAACCACTCGACCGGGACCTCACCCGCCGGCGGCTCTGGCTCGAGGACGTGGACGACATTGACGGACAGCCTCTCGGTCCCTGCTCCTTTGGCGGTGGACGTTCGCGGAAGGCTCACGCGCGTCGCGGCAAAGGTCAGTCGTGCAATGCGCGCATCACGGGCCGGGTGCCGCTTTCCCTTCGGACCGTGAATCACCGGACGATACGAGAGCGATACTTCGCGATCGATCACTGGAGTCGTTCCGCGCGCGGCCGAGCGCAGGTGCGTCTGGTCCGCCACGTCGGCGAGGACACGGTCATGATTGGAGCGGATCACGTAGTCGCGGCCTCTCTCATCCAATGAATTGAGTATCGCGAACGAGTCGCCTTCTCGGTCCATCAAGTGGATGGCACGGACGGACGGTGCCAGCCGCGCTTGCGCGGACTCGACCGCCCTGGCCCACCGCGCTGACTCTCCGAGGTCGTGTTTCTTCTTCCGCTTCTTCCGGGGAATGGCAGCGGTGTGCCGGAAGATCGATTCAAGACCGAGTAACCCGAGCGGTGCGTGCGTGGCGCTTGCTTGAACCGCGAGCGAAAAATGGCCGAAGAAGCCCTGGCCTGGTCGGAGGAGCCGGCCCAGGCCTTCCCGCTCCGAATTGCCGCCGAATTCAAATTCGGTCGTGTCGTGAATGACGAGAATGCTCGACTGCGCTGCAGCCCTCTTGGCGGAAGAGACGAAGTGCGGCTCGAGAATCGCCTCTGGCTTGACGCGGGTGTTGCCGAAGAACCGATACGCGGCCTCGAGCTGCGACTCGTCCGCCAGCGCCTTCGGGAAGCTCTCCGTGGCCCTCTCCGCGAGTTGGTCCGCCAACCGATCGAGCCGCCGGTTCAACCGCTCGTCGCCGAGCTGCGCCCCGACAAACTCCTCCGACAACGGCCGAAGCCGTAGCACACCTGTAGCTCGTTTCATGCCTCGTACAGATCAGACGGGTCTGACATCGACCCGCCGATGTGTAGGATCATGAGAGCCGAGCCTAGTTCGAGGCAGGCAGCGTGGAGGAATCGCCCTGCCGGACGTAGTCGGTCGTCACGGTCTCGATGCAGACCTTGCCCAGCGTGCCCGTGCCGAAGTCCTGGGCGCCGCAGGAGGAGGTCGTCACCGGCGTCGTCGACCCTGAGATGACGGGCAGGCTCAGTTTCGGCTGCGCGCTGTAGACGCTGCCGTCCTCGAGGGTGAAATCGGCCGCGTAGTCGTCTCCCAGCAGCACCCGCGTTCCGTCCGGCGTCCCGGTCGTGTAATCGCCGGGAACGCATCCCAGCGCCAGGCTCCTGCAGGTGTTGCTCGAGTAATAGGTGTTGTCCGAGGCGCTGAAGGCGACCGAGACGATGGTGGTGCCCTGGTTGGTGCTCGCGTTGAAGCAGCGGATCACGGTCACCGCGCGCCCAGCGGTCATGTCGAAGTCGTTGAGCATCGACTCGTTGGTCGTCGCCGGATCGCACAGGCTCGTGTCCACCGGGGTGACATTCGTGAATGCCGGCAGCATCACCGTGACTGAGCTGAGCGACTTTCCGGCGCTCGAGTCGCTGAACACGATCCTCTTCACGTCGCCGACCGCCGCCGGGATGGTCCCGTACAGCTGGCGGGTCTGCGTGTAGTTGTTGGAGGTCTCGACCTTGTGCTCTTCCGGAGGTGCCGACGTCGACGTGTAGTACTTGTCCGTCGTCGTCGTGGAGGTCTGCGTCTGATCCATCACGGCCATGTCGTAGTACATCGTGGCCGTGGCCGAGTTCTGCACCTGGATCTGGCGCGAGAAGGCGTTGTTCGAGTCGTCATAATCACCGGGCTTCACGTTCTGGGCCCTGACGGTGATGGTGTGCAGGCCGCCGGAGTTGAACGACGTCGTGAACCGACAGGTGGCCGACCCGCCCGCGTCCACCCAGATCCCGGGCGCGACGTCCACCTGGACGCCGTCGACCAGCAGCACGCAGTCCGCGTGGGCGCCCACCTCATCCATGCGCTCCACGACCGTAGCGTTGACCTGCACCATCGTGTTCACAGGGGTGAGTCCCGGCGCATCGACCATCTGAACCGCGAGGTCGGGGCGGTAGCGGACGACATCGAGCCACTTCGCCTCGACTTCGCCTCCACGCCACCCGGCCCTGGCCTCGGCCCTGATGCGAAGCGCCTGCGCGTGGGGGAGCCCCGTATACGTCCAGTGGACGTAACCGCCCTCGCGGAGGTGGTCGTATCTCTTGTGAAACCCCAGCTGGTTGTCGTCATCGTCCTTGCCGCGGCGAGTGGGATCGACGGCCCGGATGTCGCACCCCGAGATGTTTCCGGGCGGAGTCGCGCCGATGTCGAACGGCGCCGTGCTGATCTCAACCTCGGTCTTGCCGTCCTTGCCGAGCAAGGACCGCGAGTGCAGGGTCAGCCCGGGCACGGATGCCTTCGCCGGCCTCGCAGACCGGTTGCGGGCGTGGTCCTGCTCTTCGCCCTCGTGGTCCGCTCGATGATGGTGGAACACAGGTCGGCCGGCGTGAGCCCCGCGCGCGGGAGCGAGCAGGGCTGCAACCGCGAAGATGGTCAGAGCGTGGCGGAAGTGTTCCATATGCTCCTCAAATTTTCTTTTGCAGCGCTTTTTGCAGTACGGACGCAATTGAAGCCGGGATCCGTCCAGCGCGCAATGACACACGTGGTACCGGTTATCGGCCCTTGTGCGCGCCTCCGAGGGGGACTGCAGCACCCGGCAGCGGCCGAGGTGGATGTGCGCGTTTCACTTCATCAATCGCAGCGGATGGATCCAGTCTCTGGGGCCCCCATGCGCGGCCGCGGCGTCCCCCCTCCGAGGAGCGCCGCGGCCGTTCCTTGGCAAACCGTCAGGGAGCGAAAGCTACGGGCACTTCGTCGCGTCCGCGTGGCGGCAGGTGTGCTGCTCGGCCGTCAGCGGGAGCGAATACAGCATTTGCAGCATCTCCGTAGAAGTGCCCACGGTCATCTGCGTGACCTCGGAGCTGCCCGGCTGGATCTCGAGCGTCGAGAACCGCATCGATCGTCCGCCCGCGCCGACAGCCACCGCCGGGGACGGCTCGGGGGGCGGCGAGATCACGTTGCGCGAGACCGAGCGGGCATAGGTCGATCCCGTCAGGAAGCTGCCCGCGCAGTTCGGAGCACCGGTCATTGCGTCCGCTTGATAGAACGGAGCGATCGAAGCTCCAGCAGAGGCGCAACCCACCGAAGTTCCGCTGGGGATGAGAGTGCTCCAGATCACGCACCCGCCGAGGATCGTCGCGCTGGTGACGGTCTTCTCGTCGATGTTCGTGTACTGGACCTTCCAGCCCGCATCGTTGCGCGAGGCGACGTTTCCGGTGACAGAGGTGGTCGTGGCGGTGGTGCTCGAGACGTCGATCAGGTCGCCGGCGGCGAGCCGATTGCCGTCGTAGGTCACCGCGTCGGCGGGGACGTTCATCCTGCGCGTGCGCGCGCTCGGCGTGATCCCCGTGGAATCGGAAAGGACCGCCACCGACACGAAGGTGTTGTCGCCCGGCGTCGCGTTCGAAGCCAAACCGCGGTTCGTGGCGGTGAACGTGGTCAGAGGCGATTCCGTGCAGGTGAGCGGAGAGCCCGTGCAAGTGAAGGAGGAGCTCTGGGTCTTGTTCATCGCGGTGTTCGGGCAGGCGGAGATCGTCACCGTATCGCTTGCGCTCCCCAGGGTGCAGGCATTGGTAGACACGTTGGTCTGCGTCTGCAGCGGCGCGGCCATCGCCGGAGGGGAAGCGCTATTGGGGCTGGCGCTGCGGAAGGTGCTGCTGTACTGGTTGAGGCCGCTCGTGATGTCCATGGCCGCGGTCACGGTGCACCCGGCGCTGATGCAACTCATCGGGTCGTCCGCCCGGCAGTCGCCTCCGCCAGTAGAGCGCACGTGGGCACGGTCTCCGGCGCCGACGTAGGCTCGCAGCCAGCCGTTCTCGGGCTGCACGGTCGTAGACGCGACGGTGTAGATCGGCTGATGGTACCGGGTGTCGTTCGTCGACGACGAGTTCGGCTCGTAGGCGCGGCCGAAGGTCCAGTTGGTCACCAGCTTGGTGGTGCTGTCGATCTGCCCGGGATTGGGGAAGCGGAAGGTCCAGAGCTGGCCGCCCTCGTCACCGATCACCGCGGTATCGAAGAAGCCATCGGGCGCGAACGAGTCGGCGTGGCCATAGTCTACCAGGGCAGCCATAGAGGGAAAGCCGAACCGCATCGCCGCGGACGGGCGCGTGTCGGTGGCGCCGGTCGGCGGCGTGTACGAGGCCTTGTAGAGAGGGGCGCCCGTGTAGACGTCCAGCATCGCTGCTGCCCGGCCCCTCGTGTTGTACGCGCTGTGGCCGCCGTTGAGGAAGACGACCCAGCGCTCTTCGGTGTGCACGGAGCCGTAGTTCGCCGGGCCCGCGGTGTCGCTCGTCTCCAGCAGGACCGGTCCGATGGGAGGCGGCCGCGGCGAGAACTGGCCCCACGTCTGCCCCCAGAGCTGCTCGTCGGGATCGCAGGGCGGCGGATACATCCAGAGCATGGTCGGCTTGGTCGTGTCCGTCAGGTCGAGGGCGACGAAGTGGTTGCCGCCCTGCCGTTCGCTGATCACCGCCAGGGTGTGATACTCGGCCGCTTGCTTGACCATGGACGTATTGCTGTAGGTCGAGTCGTTCGGGTCGTTCTTCTTTCCGTCCACCCAGACGTCGCGGACCATGATGTCGCCGTCCAGGTACATCTGGTGGCCGTCCCGCATCATCAGCCACAGCCGGGGAAGCTGGTCGGGCGGCACGAAGCTCCAGACCTCGCCGCCGCCGCCGTTGTCGTATTTCACCTGGCGGAAGCCGACGTTGGTGTTCATCGCCAGCGGACTGAGCGCCGAACCCGCGTCGAACCCGTGGACCAGACCGTCGTTGGAGCCCACCACGACGATCTTCTGGCGCGTCTCGTGGTCCTCCCAGTACTTTTCGTACGCGTCGATGTTCCTCAGCGAAGCGCCTGACCCGACCGTGTAACTGGCTGAGGGGATCGCCGTCACGTTGGCGACCGACTGCTGGTAGCCGTATAGCGTGGAGAGGCACTGCGCGTGCAGACCCAGACTGCAGATGAATTGATCGACAGGCGGGTCCACGACCACCGGCGAAGAGTGGAAAATGTCTCCGAGCATCCGCTTGCGATTCAGCGTCGTCGTGGTGCCGCCGGGGTTCGCGACTGAAGGGTCCACCAGGATGTTCTGGCCGCGCACGAAATCGATGATCGCCTTCGCGCAGTGGTCCTTGTCGAACGTGCTCGTAGCAGAAAGGTACGCAGAAGGGGTGGGCGAGACCATCCCGGCCTGGATCTGGGCGCACGCGTTGGTGCCGTCGAGGCCGAGCGCGTCGCGGATCTTCGCGAAATCGGGGCTGGTGAGATCGGTGGCCTTGAACTCGATGGTCTTCCAGCCCGGCGGAGTGGTGGTGGTGTCGTAATAGGCGGTGTAGATCATGCGGTTCGCGTTGGTGCCCGCCACGTTCAACTGCGGACTCTTGGTGATTCCGCTGATCGAGTCGACGACGGTGTTCGTGCCGCCCGCGTCCCAGATCGGGTTTGCGGGGCCGGCTTGTGTACAGACGCCTCCCGAGCAGGCCGACTTGTGGAAGTTGCCCTTGTCGTCTTCGGTCACGATGTCGCCGTCCTGGTCGACGAGGAACACTCCATCCGTCTTGCCGTCGCCGTTCTTGTCCACTCCGGCGACGAACTCGTTGAACAGGTCGAAGCGGAAGAGGTGGCCTTCCCAGACCGGATCGCTGCCCGTGCTCGGCAGGAACCGCGGCACGTAAGCGGTCGAGCCGGTACCGACCTCCAGGGTCTGGATGGCGGTGGAGGAGAAGGCCGTCGACCGGGCGAGCACGCCGAGCACGGTGCTGTTCAACTCTTCGGCCAGGTCGTTGGCGTCGTTCGCCTTCATCGCCTTGCCGGTCTTCCCGTACTTCGCGGCTTCGTCGAGGAGAGGCGAGCTGAGCCCAACTCCGATCACGTACGTGATCAGGTCTTGGATGCCGGGCATGGTCGAGTCGGTGGTGTTCAGGTCGTTGGTCGCCAGGAAGCTCGCCACCTGCGCGAGCGTGTTGGGCGAGCCGTTCCCCATGTCGGTCCCGCAGTCGGTGCAGCCGATGCCGTTCTGCCGGAGGAGGTACGGCACGTTGTTGTCGCCGTACGGCTCACCGTCGGTGATCAGCACGACCGAGTTGAGCTGGCAGGGAATGCAAAGGGGCTTGCTGCCGTTGGTGGGAGCCGTGAAGACGTTCTTGATCCACTGGTTGCCATTCATCACGTTCCCGCTCTGATCCTTGAAGGTCTTGTAGAGATCGTTGTTGCCGGTGAAGAACTGGCCCACGTTGAAGAGCGTCTCCGCCAGCGGGGTTGCGATCGGAGCGCCCATCGAGCCCCACGAGATCCCGCCGGTGACCGAGCTCGCGCCCCAGGTGCCGCGGATGGCAGTGTACAGCGCATCCCGATCGCTGGCCGCCCAGGCGGTCACGCCGCAGTTGGGCACCATGCCGCTCGAGACCAACGCGCCGCCGTCGTTGGCCTGCAATCCGGTGTTGGCGGCCGGCTGGCTGATTGCGCTCACGTTGTTCGGGTCGTACGTGGTGATTCCGACGCGGATCGCCTGCGGATTTCCCACCATCGAGCCGATGAAATCGGTCACGGCCTTGCGGGCGATGAGGAACTTTGGCGGAAAGAAGTTCAGCCAGTTTCCCTTGAACAGGATGCTGCCGCCGGTGACGTCCGA
>Ga0209236_1003057_pt1 | contig 10220 bp, 7 predicted proteins | sample GraSoi013_1_40cm_FD_185819 | JGI IMG/M metagenome (GOLD analysis project Ga0209236, IMG submission 185819) | Grasslands soil microbial communities from the Angelo Coastal Reserve, California, USA - Sample 09_27_2013_1_40cm (SPAdes) (version 2) | ecosystem: Environmental > Terrestrial > Soil >... | reverse complement strand
GTACGTCGACTACGCGATGAGTGTCATCATCGGGCGGGCTTTACCCGACGTGCGCGACGGCCTGAAACCCGTTCACCGCCGGATTCTCGTCGGTATGCGTGATATGGGCCTTGCCTCGAATCGTGCATACCGCAAGTGCGCCAAGATAGTCGGCGAGGTCATGGGTAACTATCATCCACATGGCGACAGTCCGATCTACGACGCGCTTGTCCGTATGGCCCAGGACTTTTCCTACCGATACCCCCTTGTTGACGGCCAGGGCAACTTCGGTTCAATAGATGGCGATCCGCCGGCGGCGATGAGATATACCGAAGCGCGCATGGCCCCTTTTGCAGAGGCACTTCTCGAAGATATCGACAAAGAGACCGTGGACTTCGTCCCCAATTATGATGAAGAGCGCGAGGAACCGTCGTATCTGCCGAGCAAAGTCCCTAATCTTTTGGTCAACGGCTCCAATGGTATTGCTGTCGGTATGGCGACCAACATGCCGCCGCACAATCTGACGGAAATTTGTGAGGCCGTGATTCATTTGATTAACAATCCACACGCCGCGCTCGGCGACATTATGACGCATGTTCCGGGTCCTGATTTCCCCACCGCAGGAATCATTCACGGCCGGAGCGGGATTCGGCAGGCTTATGAGACAGGCCGCGGCACCATCACCATGCGTGCTCGCGCCTCGATCGAACGCCAGGGAAAGGACCGCGACAGCATCGTGGTTACCGAGATTCCGTATCAGGTCAACAAGGCTCGATTGATTGAAAAGATTGCAGAACTGGTCAATGAGAAACGGTTGGAGGGGGTCGGCGACGTCCGTGATGAGAGCGACCGGCACGGAATGCGCATCGTCATTGAGCTGAGACGCGGAGAGCCGGGTCTTGTCATACTCAATAACCTATACAAACTCACGCAGATGCAGACGACCTTCGGCGTCATCAATCTCTCTATCGTCAACGGCCAGCCTAAAGTTCTATCGCTAATTGAACTGCTTCGTTCCTTCATAGAGCATCGCGTCGATGTCGTGCGCCGCCGCACAGAATACGAATTGCGCCAAGCGGAAGCGAGGGCGCACATTCTGGAGGGTCTAAAGAAAGCGCTCGATCACATTGACGAGATCATCAAACTGATCCGTGCCTCCAAGACAACGGCGGAAGCGCGCGAGGGCTTGCTGGCAAAATTTGAATTCACCGAGATCCAGGCGAAAGCGATTCTCGAAATGCAGCTCCAACGGTTGACCACATTGGAGCGGCAAAAAATTGAAGATGAGCTCAAAGAGATTCGGGAAAAGATCGCCGAACTGAAAGAAATCCTCGCGAGTGATGCGAAACTGCGCGAAGTGATTGTTAAAGAACTCCGCGACGTTCAGAAGAAATACGGCGATGCACGGAGGACTGAGATTACTGAGGAAGCGGCCGAGATCAGGCTCGAGGATTTGATTGCCGAGGAAGACGCCGTCATCACCGTCACACATAGCGGCTACGTCAAACGAACTCCGCTTTCGGTTTATCGACAACAGGGTAGAGGCGGCAAGGGCCGAATCGGCATGAAGACGAAAGAGGAAGACCCGGTCACGAATGTCTTCGTCGCGAACACCCACAGTTATGTGCTCGTCTTTACCGATCTCGGGCGGTTGTACTGGCTGAAGGTTTACGAGATTCCTGATGCCAGTAGTGCCGGGCGGGGAAAAGCCATCGTCAATCTGGCGAATTTATCGTCCGAAGAAAAGGTGCGCGCACTGCTCTCAGTTAAGGACTTTGATCCCAACGTGTCCGTCCTCATGGCGACGCGAGCCGGACAGGTAAAGAAGACCTCGCTCGAGGCCTTCAGTAATCCGAGCGCCCGTGGGATCATGGCAATGGGCGTCCCCGATGATGACGAATTGATTGCAGCGGAAATCGTTTCGGCAAACGAAACAGTATTCATTGGGACGCACGATGGCATGGCTATCCGCTTCGCTCATGATGAGATCCGTGAAATGGGACGGCAAGCATACGGAGTCATCGGTATCCGGCTCGAGGAAGGTGACTATGTCGTCAGCATGATCGCCACCAGTAATGAGAACGACATGGTGCTTTCTGTTACTGAAGGGGGGTTTGGTAAGCGGACCGCCGTCGAAGAGTACCGCACGCAGGGCCGGGGAGGCAAAGGCGTCATCAACCTCAAAACGACCGAAAAGAACGGGAAGGTCGTCGCCATCATGCGGGTGCGGGAAGATGCCGACGTCCTCGTGATCACTGCAAATGGAAAGCTGATCCGCGTCAGCTCACAGGATATTCGCGCCGTAGGCAGAGCGACGCAGGGCGTGCGCTTGATTCAGCTCGAAGAAGACGACAAAGTTACTGCCGCCACACTCATCGAACCGGAAGGAAAGAGCGAAGACGAGGCGGCTCCGACCGTTCACTGATGCACTCCCTCTCCCCGGGGGATAGGGAGTTCTGATCTCCCTGTTATCAAGTCAATCCCGATTGACGGAATCGAGAACACCAAATGCTTTTTGAGGGTCAGGTAGCTTTGATTCCCAATTATCAGATTCCCAAGAATCGAACGTACTGTACGGCTTCGTCTGGAGATCTGTACGGTGCGTTTGCAGAAATCTGCTCCTAAGAAATGGCCCCGGTAAAAGCGCCTGTACATTCGTGCAGCCCGCGCCAGTTCCTGCCCGATTTCGCCTTTGATTCTGGAGGCGTACTCGTCCGGTTTGTCGATCGTTTCCGACAGGAGCTCCGCCGATTTGAATGCGTAGTGGATGCCCTCGCCCGTGATCGGATCGACAAGTCCCGCAGCGTCTCCGATTAACGCCCAGCGATCGCCCGAAATCCGATTTGCTTTCCACGAAGCCGGACTCAAGCACGGAACCGGAGCGCTAAAGAATTCGGCGTGCTTGAGGTGATCGGGGCCCAAATCAGCAACGATGAAGTTGGAAAGCAGCGTCTTCGCACGGGCGGTCCAACCGGGTTCACTCCGCGTGATCAACCCGTAGGAGATGTGATTTGGGCGGGGAAAGGACCAGATGTAACCCTCGAGGCCCGGCACGAAGTAAATCTTCATGTGCGCCGGGCCGCTGCCGGGAATGAAATATCCCATCGTTACAGCGAGTTCCTCGGGCTGCAGAGCAGTTGCCACGGTCCGGCGGACGAGGCTCGTCGCCCCGTCGGCGCCGATTAGGAAATCCGATTGCAATGAAGTCTCACGGGATAAGAGGCGCCAACCACCCGCAACCATGCGCTCAATGTGGTTGACACGGCTCTTTAGAATGGAAACCCCGGCATTTTCTGCAGCGTCTAAGAGATATTTGCCGAGTTCACGCCGGGATAGTACAGCAATTGGTTTGGCGGGCGTAACGGTGACGGAGTTTTTATCTCCAAAATAGATCGTGATTCGGTCAATGTTCTTGCGCGGCAGATCCGATGTGAAGATTTCAAAGTGGGAGAGTGCCTTCGCAGTAACGCCTCCGCCGCAGGGCTTTTCCCATGGTGCTTGGGCGTCAATGAGAGTTACGGAATGTCCGCGCCGGGCGAGAAGTACTGAAGCCCATGCGCCGGCTGGCCCTGCTCCGAGGACGGCTATGTGCATGAATTTTTAAAGATCCACATAGGAAGGGCGTGTATGTTACCAGAAGGATTATTGCATGATTGACAGAAGCCAGCACGAAATTCCCGCCGACCATCCAATCCGAGGCTTTTTTAAGATATTAACCGAGCGTGGAATGGGCCAACTGAATTTGCGCGATCGGGACACCATCCAGTACATCACAAACCTTCTGACGGAATTTGTGCAGATCGAAAATATGTATCGCATTCAGGATGAGTCGGGACGGCGGTTGCAGTATTTATTCGAAATGCTCAAGCAGGCCAGCAGCGAGATGTCACCGACGCTGCGTCGCGATTGCTACAAACACGTAGGCGATCTCACACTCTTCAACCTCGGACTCTTTCCCGAACACCTGAGTTACGGACGTCACACCGTCAGCCCCGACTATTATGCTGAAACGGGCCGACGGTCCTACACGATCGTCGCAGAAATGGATTCCTCACCGCGTAGCGTGACTATATACCGTAAGCTCTCCGAACAGTTCGAGCAGTGCGTCATAGGTCTGAACTGGGTCAAAATGTACATCAACGACCCGTTCTACCAGTACATGTTCCGGGAATTCGACCTCACGTAGTAAACTCATTGCCCTCTTCCCAAAGGGAGAGGGCGCGAATGGCTAAGAGTAAAATTTCGATCGTCAAGTACCTCAATGCAGTCCCACTCGCATGGGGCATTTTGGAAGGTCCACAGCGAGAGGTATTCGATTCCGTTTTAAGCACTCCGGCAGAGTGTGCCGATCAGTTGGCACAGGGCGGCTTCGATATTGGCCTCATTCCGTCAATTGAATTCCAGCGTATCAAAGGCTGCCGCATTGTCCCTGGACCGGCTGTGGCTGCAACCCATCGCGTGCGCAGCGTCATTCTGGTGAGCGTCGTTCCACTATGGAAAGTGAAGACTGTTGCATGCGACAGCGGGTCAAGAACCTCGGTTGCTCTCGCCAGGATTATTTTCAATGAGTTCTATCACACGCGTCCGGACTTCAGACCTGCTGAACCGAATATCACCAATATGCTGGCGCAAAGCGACGCGGCATTACTTATTGGCGATAATGCATTGAAGTTCATGGAAACCCACGAGCGTCCGAACATCGAACTTCAAAAGCCGCTGGTGCGCCTGGGTTCGGAACCCGTTCAGGTCTTCGACCTCGCCGAGCGATGGCGTTTCCTGACCGGGTTGCCTTTTGTTTTCGCATTCTGGGCTGTCCGGGAGGGTTTTCAAGACGGCAACGTCGTTGATGTTCTCAAGCAATCCCGCGACTTTGGGTTAGCCAATATTCCGACAATCGCTGCAAAGTATAGCGAACAGCTGCAGATCAAAAAAGAATTCGTTCAGGAATATCTCGAACGCAACGTGCATTACTACATGGACCCAACGTGCCTTGAAGCGCTGGGGTTGTTCTACAAGAAAGCCGCGCATGTGGGCGCGCTGACGTCCGTGCGTGCCCCGCAATTCATATGAGAAGTGTTGGGTCGATTTTGGAATCCGCTGCTGAGGGCGGCCGGATTAGTTCGGAAGAGGCCGTCCTTCTTTTCGAAGAGGCAGATTTGTTCGATCTGGCGTCGTGTGCGGACAGTATTCGCCAGCGTCGTCATCCTGATAACGTCATCAGTTACATAATCGATCGCAACATCAATTACACAAATATATGTAAGGAGTTCTGTACATTTTGCGCCTTTTACCGCGTCAAGGGCGATCCGGAAGCCTATGTTTTGCCGGACCACGTGATCCATAAGAAGATTGAAGAGACCATTGCGCTCGGAGGCACCGGAATCCTGATGCAAGGAGGAGTTCATCCGGATTTGAAAATCGATTACTACGAGCGGCTGCTTGCCGGGATCAAACAGAGGTTTCAGATTCACTGCCATTGTTTTTCACCGCCGGAAATCTTGAATATTGCGCGTGTTTCAAGACTCTCGGTCGCGGAAGTTTTCGTCCGCCTAAAGACGTCCGGTCTGGATTCGATGCCGGGAGGCGGCGGTGAAATCCTCGATGACGAAATCCGCCAATCCATCAGCCCCTTGAAATGCAGAACTGAGGAATGGCTGATGGTTCATCGCGAAGCACACCATTTGGGACTGCGGACCACGGCCACGATGATGATCGGTGTCGGCGAGACGATCCATCACCGCATTCGCCATCTTCAGCGCCTGCGTGAATTACAAGACGAAACAAGCGGCTTTACTGCATTCATTCCGTGGACATTCCAACCGGAAAACACCGAGCTTGCCGCGCGCGGCGTCCCTGAAGTGACCGCTGCCGAATATTTGCGCTTGTTAGCGCTGAGTCGCATTTACCTCGATAACATTGAAAATGTGCAGGTGTCGTGGCTGACCGTCGGTCTGAAAGTCGGGCAGGTCGGTCTGCGATTCGGCGTAAACGATGTGGGAAGCATCATGATCGAGGAAAATGTGATCAGTGCGGCGGGTGCGCGCAATCGCGCAAGTGACGCCGAACTGCGCCGGATCATCCAGGATGCGGGCTTCTTTCCTCGCCAGCGCACGACGTTATACGAGCGTTACGTGAATTAGCGCGGCCCTTTTTGAACGAATGTGCTCAGTGCGAACACTCCGAAGAGCATCGTATTGTAAGAAGTGTGAATGATGAACGAAGGGATCAAAGAGTTGGAGCGCAAGCGCACAAACGATAGGATGTAACCGACAATAAAAATCAGAATGACGCCTCCCCAGCTTCCCCAGAGTTGCGGAAGGTGGAGTAATGCAAACAATATTGCCGTTACCGAGACCGCCATTCCAGATCCCCCGATATCGAACAGCACCTTAAAGAGAAAGCCCCTGAATATGATCTCCTCGAAAAGCGGGGCGGCCCCGATTCCGAAAATTGCAAAAACATATACCGCAGTTGCCGACGAAAGCAGCCGTTCGATCGGGGGTGGTTCTCCAGTCGGGAAGAATGAGGAAACGAGCAATACACTAATGGCGAGGGTAGCACCTAAAGAAATGAGAAAGCCTGTACTGAATTGATGGTTTCTAAACCAATGAATCGTTTCCACAAAGGATTGCCGATGCACAACCTTGATCAGGAAAGCAATAAAGCCGACCAGCACCGAATTCATCAATCCTTGAAGTATGACTTGATCCACGGCTGTGAGATCGGCAACTCGCAGCTCGGGATTGAAAATATGCCAGACGCGCAGTACGGTGATGGGTAGGAATAACACCGTAAGCAAAAAGAACACGGCAAAAACGATGAGATCCGCAATGCGCCAGGGACTCTGCGGAGCCGGTTCGTCCGTTCGGAATTCGGAATCGGGCAATGGAAAGCTCATTGGTTTGAGCTTCTTTTGAGCCGCGAACCGCGAGGCCGATCGTCCGAAGCCTCAAGAGAAGCTTTGAGCGCGGCGGCAAGCAAAGGAACCATGATTTCGTGGTGCCCTGTGAGAGCAATCGCCTGGCCGGAATTTTGCGTGGGTCTTTTCAATACGTTTTGAGTGGGGCGGTAATGCTGGATAAAGTCGAGATTCGCGGTCGTGAATTCTTCCAGGCGGTTTCCAAGATTGCGCACGACCGACACGGCTTTCAGAAAGACTTCCGGCAAGATCACGGCTGACCCGATATTCAAGAAAACGCCTCCACCATCGAGCTCTCCAGCCATGCTACAGAAAAGACGAAAATCGTGATAGCTCACCTTACCGAGATTTTGCCCGGAGGCCTGGGGATGAGCATGGATAATATCGGTTCCCAATGCAACGTGAACAGTCACAGGAATTTTTCTGGAATACGCGCCGGCCAAAACACTCATCGACTGATAGGGGAACTCGATTTTACGGTCCGTGCTTCTTGAAATAAAGTGTCCCAATCCTTCGCCCATGCCGATGTCGCCGGCAGCAGCAATGTCGACCGCATCATTCATGTATTCGGCGGTTTCACGCGCCATGCCGAAACGGCCGCCGCGAATCTGCTCTTCGACCTCTTCTGAAGTCGCTCCGGCCAAAGCGACTTCGAAGTCATGAATGGCGGCTGAACCGTTCATCGCAATGCCGGTAATCAACCCCGCGTGCATCAGATCATTGATTACTGGGCCAAGGCCGACTTTGATGACATGTCCCCCCAGTCCCCAAATGATCGGTTTGTTCGACGAACGCGCGTATAAGATCGCGCGAATGAGGGCACGAAGGTCATTCCCCGCGAGAATATGCGGAAGTTTGGATATAAACCCGAGCACGTTTTCCGATCCATCCATCGGTTTGCCCAATATCCCGGTATGCACTTTGCTTTTGCGCTCACGAAGCGGATATGTGGAGACGCCACTCAAGTTCAGAGGTTTGGTCGAATATTCCGAATCCACAGTTAATCCGTGGGATAAATTTCAGGGAAGAGCTCGCGATCAACGAGCTCACAAAGGATATGACCGAGTAAGGCGTGCGTTTCCTGGATGCGAGGTGTTTCGCGGCTTGGAACGCGAAACAAAACTTCGACGCGGTCGTTCAATTTTCCACCGGTCTCTCCGGTAAAGCCGACAGTGAACAAGCCCTTTGCTCGTGCAACATCAATTCCTTCGACGACGTTCGGTGAGTCTCCACTGGTCGAAATAGCGACGGCAGTATCCCCGGGCAGCCCTAAAGCTTCGATCTGCCGGGCAAAAACCTTGGCAAATCCATAATCATTCCCAATGGCTGTCAACACAGAGGTATCCGTCGAGAGCGATATCGCCGGCAACGGTAACCGGTTCGGCCCGAAACGGCCTACCAACTCCGCAGCGAGATGTTGCGCGTCGGCGGCGCTGCCACCGTTTCCGAAGAAAAGAACCTTGTGACCGGTCCGAAGCCCATGGGCAATGGTTTCGGCGGTTCGCGCTATGGTTTCTTTGTTTTCTCTGAAGAATGCGCTCTTCACTCGGAAACTTTCGCCGACGAAGTGTTCGATCAGTTGTGCGGCGTCTTTCATTACGTTCAATGCAATGTCAATTGTCGGGAGCTCGGCTTCAAGAGGACCTGTGCCAGGGCCTGACCTGTGTATGACTTCTTGGAATGCGCGATCTGCTCCGGAGTCCCCGCCACCATAAGGCGGCCGCCCTGCGCTCCTCCCTCAGGTCCGAGATCGATGACCCAGTCCGCTGTCTTAACGACGTCGAGATGATGCTCGATAATGATCACCGTGTTTCCAAGGTCTGTCAACCGGCAGAGAACGTCCAGAAGCTTTTTAACATCATCGAAATGCAGACCAGTGGTGGGTTCGTCGAGAATATAAAGAGTCTTTCCCGTGGCGCGCCGGCTCAATTCTTTTGCCAATTTAATCCGCTGAGCTTCACCGCCGGACAATGTGGTTGCAGACTGGCCAAGACCGATGTAACCCAATCCAACGTCGACCAGTGTTTGTAATTTGGAATGGATTTGGGGAATGTTACCCAGCACCCGCAGTGCATCTGCAACTGTGGAATTGAGCAGATCGGCAATCGACATGCCTTTGTACTGGATGGACAGCGTCTCGCTGTTATAACGCTTGCCATGGCAGACTTCACATGCCACGTAGACGTTCGGGAGAAAGCTCATTTCGATTTTGCGAAGGCCGTCTCCTTGACATGCCTCGCAGCGGCCGCCTTTAACATTGAAGCTAAAACGCCCAGCTTTGTATCCCCGGGCACGGGATTCAGGCAACATGGCGTAGAGCTCGCGAATTGGTGTGAAGACGCCGGTATACGTTGCAGCGTTGGACCGCGGAGTGCGCCCAATTGGAGACTGATCGATTTCGATGACCTTGTCGATGTATTCCAAACCTTCAATAGCTTTGTGGAGGCCAGGTTCGTCCAGAGCGCGATGGATATTTCTCGCCAGCGCCTTGTATAGGATTTCGTTCACGAGGGTGGATTTACCTGAACCGGAAACACCGGTCACGACCGTCATCAGTCCAATCGGGAAAGAAACGTCAATGTGCTGCAGATTGTGTTCGGCGGCGCCACGAACCACAATCGCCTTTCCATTGGATTGCCGGCGTGTGTGGGGTATCGGAATTTCGCTCCGGCCGGACAAATATAGGCCCGTCAAACTGCCGGAATCCTGCGCGATGACCTCCGGAGAGCCGCTGGCTACGACGTGTCCACCTTCCGTTCCAGCCCCGGGTCCGAGATCGATGACATAATCGGCGCGTCGAATCGTCTCTTCATCGTGCTCGACGACGATAACCGTATTTCCGAGATCCCGCAACTCTTCCAGAGTCGACAATAGCCGGGTGTTATCCTTGTGGTGAAGTCCGATCGATGGCTCGTCCAGAACGTAGAGCACGCCCCGAAGTCTGGAGCCGATCTGCGTTGCCAACCGAATCCGTTGACTCTCCCCCCCGGACAGCGTATTGGCTGCGCGATCGAGGCTGAGATAGTTCAAGCCGACGGCATCCAGAAATTGCAGTCGATCGCGGATTTCGCGAACGATGCGGCCGGCAATCTGCTCCTCCCGGCCACCGAGTTTCAGATCCGAGAAGAACCGCAGAGTCTCAGTTACCGGCCAAGAAACGATTTCCGCAATCGATCGATTCGCGACCTTGACGGCAAGACTCTCCGGCCGCAGGCGAGCGCCGCGGCAGGCCGCGCAAGGTTTGGTGACCATAAAGTCCGAGAAGTCCTCGGAAACGAGTCCTTCCTGTTCATAATAACGATTGAGAACATCGACAATACCT
>Ga0209236_1003054_pt1 | contig 10223 bp, 11 predicted proteins | sample GraSoi013_1_40cm_FD_185819 | JGI IMG/M metagenome (GOLD analysis project Ga0209236, IMG submission 185819) | Grasslands soil microbial communities from the Angelo Coastal Reserve, California, USA - Sample 09_27_2013_1_40cm (SPAdes) (version 2) | ecosystem: Environmental > Terrestrial > Soil >... | reverse complement strand
AAGTTCGAGAACGACGCCAGGGCGTCGGTGCGCGTCGTGGCCGCCACCGAAATGACGTTCGGGAGATTGTAGCCGGCCGGGTAGAACGGCGTCGTGTCGTTGTTCGTGCCGTTGTTCCCCGCGGCGGCGACGAAGAGGATCCCGCGCTGCAGAAGCGCCTCGATGGCGTCGAACAGGGATTGTGAGAATCCGCCGCCGCCCCAGCTGTTGTTGGTCGCCACGACATCGATACCGCGATCCTTCATGAGCTTGACGTATTCCAGACAATCGATCGCGTCGGCGGTGGTGCCGCTGCCGGTGGCCGCCAGAAACTTGCAGGCCATGATCCGGACCGTCCAGTTGACACCGACGACCCCGACGCCGTCGTTGCCGACCGCCCCGATCGTCCCGGCGACGTGGGTGCCGTGGTTGTTGTCGTCCATGGGATTCGAGGTATTGTTGGCGGTGTCGATGCCGAAGCAGTCGTCGACCTGGCCGTTGCCGTCGTCGTCGACTCCGTTGCTGTTGCAGTCCGGCGCGTTACGGAACATGTTCGCGGACAGGTCCGGGTGGTTCCAGTCGACACCCGAGTCGATCACCGCGACGACGACCGCGCTGCTTCCGGTCGTCAGGTTCCACGCCTCGAGGACATCGATGTCCGCATCCGGGACCCCGCCGCTCTGGCCCGAGTTATTGAGCGCCCACAGCTCACCGAAGCGCGGATCGTTGGGAGTCACCTGGCGTTCCACGATCCAGTTGGGCTCTGCGTAGAGAACCGCGGGAAGGCGCTGGTAGAACGCGATGGCGTCCTTGACGCTCATGCCGAGCGGGACTCGCACGACCTGAAGCCCTTCGACGATGGTGAAGCGCTTGCGGACGTTCGCGCCCGCCAGCGCGTGCGCCTGCGCCCGCTCCCCCGGCAGCGCGGTCGACCTGAACCTCACCAGAATGGTGTCCGGCGCATGCCGGGACGTCGATTGCGCGACAACACCGGGGACGGGGAGGAGCAGCAACCAGAGGACCAGCCAGAGCCCGCTCCGCGCGATCGCACGCCGTCGCGTCGGTCCGGCGATCGTCATCGCGGCGGACTCTCGACGAACATCACGGGGCCGTCGACCCTGGGGAGCCTGATCACGTGAAAGGGCTGGGTCAGGGCCTGGGCGAGCAGCGCGCCGGGATCGGGACCCCGGGTCCGATAGTGAATCGCGAGGCTCGAGTCGGTCCGCTCGACCCTCGTGATCTCGATCGCGTGGCCGGCCGTTCCCCGCTCGCCCATGAAAAGCGCCACGCAGCGCATGTGGTCCACGTCCCATTCTAAGGGCGCCCGCGGCCGAATGTGCGAACCATCGGTCGTGTCTCGGGGCGATCGAGACACCACGGAGGGGCGGAGATGCCGGACGCGCTCGGAGAGCGCGCCCGGCGGGCGGGCTAGGGTTTGATGCCGAGCGTCGCCATCGTCTCCTTGGCGGCCTTCTCCGCTTCGGCGGTCTTACCATCCTTGCACATCTTCGTGATCTCTTCGACCTTCATCCGGGCGGCGTGGCTGGCTTCATCCGCACGAACGCCAACTTCGGTGTTGATCTTGGCGATCCACTTGTCGCAGTCGCTCATCGACGGCTGAGCCATCGCAGGAGCCGAGAGCCACGCAAGGCAGGTCAGGGCCAAGAGCACAGTGATCGTCCGCACCATGTCATCACCTCCCCCCCGTGTGAGATCGATCGGCGTGGGGCTGGGCTCCCGGCCGACCGTGCTTCCGCACGGCCCCGCTGTCGAGAACACGACAGCGTCGGTCAGTTCCTACCGCGGTGGAGCGACCGTGAACCTAGAGGGAGGGAGAGGGAGGAGCGCGTTCCTGAAAGGGACGGAGCGGTCGCACGTCGAGAACGGAGAATGAGGCGCCGCCGGTGCGATCGGCACCGGGTTGGGGCGGCGCGATCGAGGCCGGTGGTCCGACGGCGATGGCGGCGAACGGCTCTTCCACCGACGTCGCGACGTCGGCGTCCGCGACGTGCTGGGCCGCGTAGTAGCGCACCTGGAGCACGAGGACCGCGAGGAGCGGCACCAGGATACCCGCTGCGACACGACGCCAGGCGATGTTCCGAATCGACGCGAGACGTCCGAAGCGTGAGCGAACCGTCATTCCGATCTCGACTACTTATACCACCAACATCGCGCGAGACCTACGCGATGGCGCCGTCGTCATGAATGCTCCCTCGTCGGCGGGCCGGGACCGCTCAGCCCTTCACCGCGCCTGCCGTCAGCCCCTGCACCATGTACTTGTGCAGGTAAATATAGACCACGATGACCGGCAGCGAGGCCAGCGCGGCCGCCGCCATCAGCTGGCCCCAGAACGCGAAGTCGGAGACGACGAACTCCGAGAGTCCGACGGGCAGTGTCTTCAGGCTGTCGTCCGCGATGAAGATCAACGCGTAGAGGAACTCGTTCCAGGACAGCGTGAAGCAGAAGAGTCCCGCCGCCAGCAGGCCCGGCGCGGCCAGCGGCAGCACGACCCGTACCATCGCCTGGACGCGCGTGGCGCCGTCGACCAGCGCGGCCTCCTCGAGCTCGCGCGGGATGGAGCGGAAGAACCCCATGAGAAGCCACGTCACGAACGGGACCAGGAAGGTCGGGTACGCGAGGATCAGGGTGCCGAGCGAATTCGTGTAGCCGAGGCCGATGAAGGTCCGGTAGAGCGGGATGAACATGAGCCCGGGCGGCACGAGATAGGTGACGAGCACGATGCCGCCGAAGGTCCGGCGCCCCGGAAACGACAGGCGCGTGAGCGAGTAGGCTCCGGCGGTGCCGATGAGGAGCGAGAGCAGCGTGCTGGCGCTGGCGGTGATGGCGCTGTTGCGGATCCACAAGGCGAAGCGGCTTTCCTCGAAGAGGTAGACGTAGTTGTCCAGGGTGAACGGCCGCGGCACGTAGACGCTCTGCGAGAGGAGAATCTGGCGGCCCGTCTTGAACGAGGTCACGACGATCCAGTACATGGGCACGAAGACGATGGCCAGAATCAGCGCGAGCACGATCCAGCGCGCGAGCGTGGCGCCACGCATCGTCACTCCTCCTCCCGGTGCAGGTAGCGCACGACCCCGACGATGAGCAGCGCCACCAGCGGCAGCGAGGCCATCGACGCGGCCATCGCCAGGCCCCAGCGCTGCGACATGATGCCCAGCTCGTAGCTGTACGTGGCGAAGATGTGGGTGGCCGCGCCGGGGCCGCCGCGCGTCATGATGTAGACGATGTTGAAGTCGTTCAACGTGACGATGGTGCTGAGCAGGGTCACCACCGCGACCACCCCCTTGATGCTGGGCAGCGTGATGCGCCAGAACTTGTGCCAGCCGCCGGCTCCGTCCACCGCGGCGGCGTCGTACAGATCCTGGGGCACCGTCTGCATCGCGGCCAGGAACGAGACGCCGAAGAAGGGAAAGCCCCGCCAGACGTTGGCCATGATGACCGACACCATGGCCAGGGTCGGATCGCCCAGCCAGTGCACGCCGCCCTTCACCGCCCCGACGTCGATCAGCGCCACGTTGATGAGCCCACGAAAGAGATCCATGAGCCACTTCCACGTGAGCGCGATGACCACGGTGGGGATCACCCACGGCAAGAGGAGAATGCCGCGGATGAACTGGTTGCCGCGCACGACGTTGTGCAGGGCGAGCGCCATGGCCATGCCGATGACGAGCTTCACCACGATCGAGCCGACGGTGAAGGCGGCGCTGTTCCACGCCACGATACGGAAGCGCCCGCTCTCGAGGAGCGCTCCGTAGTTCCTCAGCCCCACGAAGTGGGCCGGGTAGCCCACGGTCTTCTCGGTGAGGCTCAGATAGATCGCGGAGAGAAATGGATAGCCGACGAGGCCGCCGAGGAAGATCGCCACCGGGGCGATGAGGGCGTAGCCCAGCAGCCGCTCCCGGTGGCGATCGGTCAGCGCATTCACTTTACCGGGAGCCGATCGTAGATCTCCTTGATCCGCTTGTTGGCCTCGTCGATCGCCGCCTCGGGCGTCACCTTGTCGACGATCACGCGTGTGATCATGTCCGTGAGCACGTTGCCCGAGACGACCTCAGCCGCCGCCGGTGTCGTCGGGCCTGGCCAGCCGACCGGATGACCCTGCTTGACCGTGTCGACGATGATCTTCCCGGTGGGCGTATTCCAGTAGGGATCGTCCTGCGGCTTGGCGAAGAGCGGCACCATCTGGCGGAAGGATCCCGTCATGTACTTCACGAAATTCTCGCGGGCCATCACGCATGCGATGAGCGCCTTGGCGTCCTTCTGGGACTTGCCGTCCGTCGGCACCGCCCAGTTCATCACGAAGGTCAGCGCGAGGTTGCGGCCGGCCGGTCCCCTCGGCATCAGCTTGATGGCCGTGTCCTTGAGGAGCGGGTGCTGGGTCGACTCCTCCTGGAAGAGGATGCTCGGCCCGTTCGGCGTGAACGTGATCTTGCCGGCCATGAACGCCTCGTTGTTGGTCGCGCCGGACCAGGACAGATAGTCGAACGCGGACGTCTTGTCCGCGAGATAAGCTCGCGTCACGACCTTGAGCGCCTCCAGGCCCTGCGCCTTCGGGATGCCCGTGAATTTTCCGCTCTTGTCGACCCACGCCGCGCCGTAGCTCCAGAGCAGGCTCATGGCTGGATCGTAGCCGTCGCCGGTACGGTTCCACGGAAAGCCGTTGGGAAATTCCTGCGCGCCGGCCTTCTTCACCTTTTCGGAGACGCGCTGGATGTCCTCCCAGGTGTCGGGCGGCTCCGCTCCCACCTTGGCGAGAATGTCCGGCCGGTAGAAGAGGACCAGTGGAATCGCGTAGTGGGGCACCGCGTAATACTTGCCGCCGAACCTCACCGCCCCGTCGGCATTGGGGAGGATCGGCCCGAGCTCTTTGGTCGCGGCCGCCACCACGTCCGACACGTCGGCGAGCCGTCCGAGGTTCGCGAGGCGCGCGGGCCCGACGGCGTCGAGCTCCGCGATGTCCGGCAGTGTCTTCGACTCGATGGCCGCCGTGAACTTCGTCCACATGTCGTCGAAGGTGTAGGTCTGGATGGCGAGCTCGACGCCCGCCTTCTTCGCGCAGTCCTGGGCGTTGGCGTCGAGAATCTTGTCGGCCGGTGGGATGTAGGTCTTGAGCCGCCAGAGGCTCAACTTGCCCGCGGCGGCCGCAGGCCCGAGCGCCGGCACGACGGCGACGGTGAGCAGCGCGACCAGGACGGCGAGCCTCGTTGCCAGCGTCCTCATGAGTCCCTCCTCTGCTATGGTGGCGGCCGGCGGCGGTGGCCCACGTCTAGCAGCGCGGTCGTGAAGGTGTCAAGGCAAAAGGGAGGATACCGTGCGCAGCATCGACATCCACGCTCATCTGATGCCGCAGTGTCTGTGGCGGACCGTCGACGCCGGGCGCGAGTGGTACGGGACACGCTTCGAGCCCGGCGAGGGACTCGGCGCCACCGTGACCAACGGCCGGAAGAGCCGTGTCGCGACGCCCAAGGTGCGCTTCACGCCGGAGGAGCGACTTCGCGACATGGACGCCCAGGGCATCGACGTGCAAGTGGTCTCCATTCACACACCGCTCTTCGGCTATCACCTGGAGCCCGCCCAGGGACGGCAATTGGCCCGCGACGTCAACGACGAGATCGCCGCCATGACTCGCCAGTGGCCTCGCCGATTCGCCGGCCTCGCGACGCTCCCCGTGCAGGACGTCACGGCGGCGATCGACGAGCTGGAGCGCGCGGTGACGGTCCTCGGCCTCAAGGGCGCGGAGCTCGACACGGCGGTGAACGGCGCCAGCTGGGACGAGCCACGGTTCCGGCCGCTCTTCAAGGCCGTCGAGGCCATGGGCGCCGTGCTGTTCTTTCATCCCCAGCCGCAGCACAATCTGCTGTTCAAAGCTCCGGACCGCTACGCCCTGGCCAACAGCGTCGGAGTCATCGTGGAAGACGCGCTGATCGTGGCCACCCTCATCTTCGGCGGGATTCTCGACGCCTGCCCCGGCCTCAAGGCGTGCATCGCCCACGGTGGCGGTCCGGCCTGCTTTGGTCTGGGGCGCATGGATCACGGCTGGCAGGTCCGCTCCGAAGCTCGCCAGCACATTCGTAAGCCCCCCAGCGCCTACCTGGGCCGTCTCTACTACGACTGCGTGACCGACAGCGAGGCGGGGCTCCGCTTTCTGCTCGACCACGTCGGCGCCGACCACGTCGTGCTCGGCAGTGACTGGCCCTTCGTCGGGTGGAACCCCTCGCCCGTGGCCTGGGTGCAGGGGCTCCGGAGCCTGACCGCGGAGGAAAAGAACCGGATCCTCTGGCAAAACCTGGAAATGCTGCTGGGTCTGTAGCTTTGCCGTCACGCTGAGCGTTGACAGGCCAGCGCGAACGGGCGTATGCCTCGGCCGTGCACCCGAGCGCCTGGGCGGCGCTGCTCGAGCGACCGCACCGTCTCTCCACCGTGGTCGTCGTCCTCGGCATCCTGGCGCCCGCGTTCAGCACGTTCATCACGGCCACGGTCCTCCCGTCGGCCATCGGCGAGATCGGCGGCGTCGCGATCTACGCGTGGGCCTCCACGGCCTATGCGGTCGGCTCGATCCTCGGGAGCGCCGGGAGCTCCGTCGTGGTCCGCAGATCGGGAATGCGCCGCGCCTTCCTCCTGGCCGCCGCCGCCTTCGTCATGGGCGCGGGTGTCTGCGGCGCCGCGCCCGCCATGCCGGTGCTCGTCGCGGGCCGCGGGCTTCAGGGTCTCGGCGGCGGCATGCTGATCGCCGCCGCTCACACGATGGTCCGCGAGGTCTTTCCCGAGGTCCTGTGGTCTCACATGCTCGCCACGATCTCCCTGGCCTGGGGCATCGCGGCGCTCGGCGGTCCTGCGCTGGGCGGCGTGCTGGCCGGGCTCGGCCTGTGGCGGATGGCGTTCTGGGCGATCACGCCGATCACCGTCGTCGCCGCCGCGCTGACCTGGCGCATCTTGCGGACGGTCGTGCGCCACGATGCCCATGCGACGAAGGTGCCGCTGGGGCGCCTCGCGCTCATCTGCGCGAGCGTCCTCAGCATCGGCGCGATCGCGAACACCCAGGCGACGGCGGCGCGCCTCGCCCTCCTTGCCGCCGCGGTCAGCGCCATCGCCCTCATGCTCCGGCTCGACGGCGCGGCGCCCTCGCGGCTCTTTCCGTCGGGCATGCTCTCGCTCAGGAACCGGATCGGAACGGGATTCTGGATGATCTTCCTCCTGGGGATGTCGACGACACCGGGCGGCATCTACGTCCCGCTCTTCGTGCAGGTGCTGCACGGGATTTCCCCCGCGGCCGCGGGCTATCTCTACGCATCGCAGTCGCTCTCCTGGACGGCCGCCACGCTGCTGAGCGCGCGCGTCCCTACCGCCCGCGTCCATCGGGCGATCGCGCTCGGCCCGCTTCTCACGGCGTCGGGATTCGTGGGCCTGTTCCTCACGATCGGCTCGGGTCCAGTCCCGATGATCGCGGCATCTCTAGTGCTGGTCGGCGGCGGCATCGGCACGTCCTGGTCGCACATCGGCGCCCTCATCCTGTCGTCCGGGCGCGCGGGCGAGGGCGCGCTGACGGCGTCGATGATCCCGAGCACCCAGCTGTTCGCCGTCGCGCTCGGCTCGGCGTTGTCGGGCGTCGTCGCCAACGCGGCCGGGCTCGCGGGTGGCGCCTCGCGGCCGGCGACGGCGCTCGCCGGGGCGTGGCTCTACGGCAGTTTCGTCGTGATTCCGCTGGCGGCGCTCGTCATCGCGACCGCGCTTGCGGCGGGCCGAGACCGCCGACCGGCGGCGACACGTTCTTGACTCCGGCGCCAAGGAGCGCAATCCTCTCTGCACCTGGTCGGGCACGGGACGGAGCGCATCGAGGCTTCCGGACCGAAGGGGGACTGAGCATGGCGCGCAGGTACAACGTCATCGACGCCGATGGACACATACTCGAGCCGGTCGACATCTGGGACAAGTACATCGATCCCGCCTACCGCGACCGCGCGCCGCGGATGATCGTCGATACCGACGGCAAGGAGCGGTTGCGCGTCGAGGACAAGATCCTCGGCAGCCCGAAGGGCCTCGGTCTCATCGGCGGGATCGGAGCCCGGCAGGGCGTGGTGGACGACGTCACCATGAAGTACGTCGACGGCCGGAAAGGGGGGTTCGATCCCCACGCGCGGATCCCGGACATGGATCTGGACGGCATCGACGCCGCCTTCCTCTACCCGAGTCTCGGTCTCTTCAGCGGCGCGGTTCAGGACCCCGGGCTCGCCGCGGCGATGTGCCGGGCCTACAACCGCTGGCTCGCCGACTACTGCCGGCCCTATCCCGACCGCCTCTTCGGCGTCGCCATGCTGCCGATGCAGTCGATCCCGCTGGCGATCGAGGAGATGCGCTTCGCCCGCAAGGAGCTCGGCATGCGGGGCGGCTTCCTCCGCCCCAATCCGTACAACGGGCGCATGCTGCACCACCCAGACTATGCGCCCTTCTGGAAAGAGGTCGAGGAGCTCGACTTCGCCATCGGCCTGCACGAGGGGGCCAGTGGCGGCATGCCTCAGGTCGGCGTCGATCGCTTCACGAACCGCGGCGCCCGGCACATCATCTCGCACACGATGGAGATGATGCTGGCCGCGATGAGTGTGATCTGGGAAGGCGTATGCGATCGCCATCCCCGGGTGCGCATCGGCTTCATGGAGTCGGGCGGCGGGTGGATCGCGCCGTGGCTCGACCGGATGGACCGCCACTTCGACGACCAGGGCTTCAACGACTCGGGCCTGACGATGCGCCCGAGCGAGCTCTTCCAGCGCAACTGCTGGATCTCGTTCGAGCCCGTCGAAGGCAGCCTCTCCGTGCTCGCGGACTACATCGGCCCGCACAAGATCCTGTGGGCGACCGACTACCCGCACCCCGACGGATTCTTCCCGGGCGCGCCGAAGCTGATCGCCGATCGGCCGGAGCTGTCGGCCGAGACCAAGCGCCAGATCCTCGCGGGCGGCGCGATGGGCTTCTACGGCCTGAAGTAGGAGGGGGGGCATGGAGTTTCACGGTGTCGACGTGAAGACTCAATTCAAGCGTATGCGCGAGCTCGCGCCGGAGGTCTACCGGGCGTTCCTCGAGTTCGATCAAAAGGCGTTCAAGGACGGCGCGATCCCGGGCAAGACCAAGGAGCTCATCGCGCTCGGGATCGCCCAGATCACGCAATGTCCGTGGTGCATCGACGCGCACACGAAGAAGGCGGCGCTCGCCGGCGCCTCGGACGCGGAGATCGCGGAGACGACCTTCGTCGCCATGGCGATGGCCGCGGGCGCCGCGTGGAGTCACGGCGGGCTGGCGCTCCAGTGTCTCCAGGAGCACAAGGGCTGACCGCCGCTCGGACGCCAGGACCGGAGTTCCGCGCGGGCGACGTGCTGCCACCCGCCTAGCTCGGGCTCTTTTCCTCCCCCGCGTCGCGTCGGCCGCGCTGCGCCCGGATGGAAGCCCGCAGGATCGAGGTCGAGCTGGCGTAGCGCCACAGCCGTATCCGAGTGGAGACACGACAGGGGCGCGCGTTCGGACTACAATCACGAGAGGAAATGCGCGCGATGCGAGGCATGATCCGGTGGGACTGACGTACGTCGAGGGCGTGGTCACCGGCCCGACGGGCACGTCTCGCGCAGTGCGGTTCATGGTGGATAGCGGCGCGAAGTACAGCCTGCTGCCGCTCGCTGATTGGCGCGCAATCGGCCTCGCGCCGAAGCGACGCGTGACCTTCGCGCTCGCCGACGGCACGCTGATCGACCGCGACGTCTCGGAGTGTCACATCGCGCTCCCGCAGGGCGACGGACACACGCCGGTGATCCTCGGAGAACCAGGTGACGAAGCGCTGCTCGGCGTCGTCACGCTCGAGATGCTCGGGTTCGTGCTGAATCCGTTCAGCCGGACGATCCAGCCCGCCCGTCTCCTCCTCGCCTGACCCCACGGCAGGAACGTCGACACGATGCTCATCGCGCGACGAGCCGTCAAGAGAGGTGACTCAGCGGTGCTTGAGCTTGGGTAAGAGCTTGGACGCGGCCTCGTCCACCTGAGCGAGCTGATCGCCGCCCGCGAAGCGCAGCGCGAAATGGCGCGCGCCGGCGTCGATCCAGCGCTGGAGCCATTCCGCGCAACCCTCGATCGGGCCCGCGTAGGTCGCCTGACGGGCCAGGATGGTCCGCGCCGGCGCCGAGTAGTACGTTTCGAGGAAGTTCGCCAGCCGCTGCTCGGCGGCGGCTCGGTTCGAGTCGAGCGTC
>Ga0209236_1003052_pt1 | contig 10230 bp, 9 predicted proteins | sample GraSoi013_1_40cm_FD_185819 | JGI IMG/M metagenome (GOLD analysis project Ga0209236, IMG submission 185819) | Grasslands soil microbial communities from the Angelo Coastal Reserve, California, USA - Sample 09_27_2013_1_40cm (SPAdes) (version 2) | ecosystem: Environmental > Terrestrial > Soil >... | reverse complement strand
GTCCTGCACGACGCCGATCGTCACGGACTTGCCGGCGACGTCCCCGTGCTCGTCGAACGCGATCGCCCCCGTCACGCCATCGAACGCGGGCCTGCCGCGGCCCACCTTCACCAGGTAGTCACGGATCGCCTGTCTGTCGGGTCCCCCCGCCTGGATCGCCCGCGCCAGCAGGCGCACGATGTCGTACGCCCCGGCACCCCGGTGGTCGGGCCGCTGGCCCTGATAGGCGCGGGCGTAGGCGGCGACGAAGTCGCGGTTGCGCTCGTCCGGCCGGTCAGGCAGGTACGCCGACGAGACGTGCACGCCCGCCGCCAGCGGCCCGTCGGCCTCGATGCCGGTGAGCGCGTCGCCGCCGATCACCGGCCACCGCAGCCCGAGTGCCTGCAGCTCACGCAGGGCGAGCTCCGCCCCGGGCCGCTCCGTCGCCAGCACCAGCACGTCCGCGCCGCCCCGCCGCATGTGCGAGAGGTAGGGCTCGAGCGACGGAGTGGCTGGTACATAGGGATCGGCTTCGACGACCACGCCGCCCAGCCGCGTGAACTCGGCCGCGAACATCTTCCGGATCCCGCGGCCGTAATCGTTGTTGATGTATAGGATGCCCGCCCGCTTCGCTCCCAACGCCTGCCGGGCGAAGCGGGCGAGTTCCGGGCCGTGGGACAGGTCGGTCGGACACACGCGGAAGAAATACGGGTTGATCCCGCTGAGATCGGGACTGGAAGCGGACGGAGAGATCACGGGAACGGGGCTCGCCCCGCCGCCGTACACGCGCGCCGCGGCGATGGTCGTGCCCGACGTCAGGTGCCCCACGACCGCTACGAGGTCCGGTTCCCGGTAAAGGTCCTCGGCCACGCGCACGGCGGTGTCCTCGCGGCCGGAATCGTCGGCGACCCGCAGCCTGAGGGGCCGGCCCTTCACGCCCCCCTTGGCGTTGATCTCGGCAGCCGCCAGCTCGGCGGCTTGCCGCATCGCCACACCCCGGGGCTGGGAAAACGGCCCGGCGACGCCGATGATGATCGGACCGGTTTCTTGGGAGCAGGCCGCGAGCCACAGCGCGGCGCCGAGCAGGACTGGCCTTTTTCCCAGGAGACCTCCAGGTACCGCGTGACTCGTGTCGGCCGGTCGCGCGGCAAGGTTAAGCTGGGCAGTCGGGAAGCGCAACGTTATCCCCAGTGTTCCACAGGTTCTCCACCGGGTTTCCACCTGGTTTTCCAGACCGGCGTGGATGATCTTTTTTGGTTCCGATGGACGCGATTCGCAGTCTCTGCCGCTTCACCGACGCCCTCGAGCGGCTGCTCGCGAGCGCCGACGCGCTCGCCTTCGAGCGCGCTTGGCGCGAGGGCGACCTTGACCAGGTCGGCTGGGAGGCCCTGGCACTGGGACGGCGGGCCACGGGGGCGGGCGAAGCGGGGGCGGCGCTCGAGCGCGCTTTGGCGCAGGTGGACCGTCGCCTGCTCGCCGTGCTGGAGCGCGGTCGTGCCTTCCTCGACCCGCATCTCGTCACGTTCCGCGTCCCCGAGCTCGAGCGCTGGCAGCACGCGGCGGCGGCGGCCCTCGTGGGAGCGCGCTGGGGCGTCGCCGGGCTGCGGACCATCGTCGCCGATACGCAGGCACCCCTGGCACGTCGTTACTTCGCCTTCCTCGGTCTCGCCGAACGCCATCCGCCAGGGGCGTGGCCGCTGTTCGAGCGCTACCTCACGACGCCGGGCGCGCATCATGCGTTCGTCGCGGCAGCGGTGGAGGCGGCGCGCTACTACCCGGGTCAGGCGGGCCTGCTGGTCGAGCTGTTCGAGCGGATTCGCGGGGACGAAATGCTGCGGCGCTTCCTCGGGCCCAAGATCCTCGAGTCCCTCTACGTGCTGTGCGACCCGCGCAGCCTGCCGCTGTTCGAGCAGCTGCTCGTCACTGGGCACACCGACCCCGACCTCGAGCGCTGTGAGGTGACCCGCGCCTTGGTCGCGGTGCGCAAACTGACGGGACGACTCGCGCCGAGCTCCAAGTTCGCCGACGCCGACGAGGAGGTCGTTCAGCGGACGCTGGACGACGCCGAACAGCGCTTCGAGGAGGGGCGCGACCGGATCGTTCCCGTCAACGTCATCTGACCGCCGCGCGCCCCAGCACGAACTGCCACAGCCTCCGGCGGTAGGCTTCCCCACCGAGGTCGTACGTGTCGTTGTGCCCGGCGCCCTGGATCAGGACCAGCTCGGCCGGCCCCGGCGCGGCGGCGACGACCCGGCGCCCCATGGCGAGGGGCGCCAACCGGTCGGCTGTGCCGTGGAACACCAGCACGGGGCAGCGGACCTGCCGCAGGTTGGCTAGGTTGTCGAGCCGCAGCCGCACGATGAAGCGCGGGAACAGCGCGTAGTGCTCGCGCGCGATGTCCAGGGCGTTCGTGAAAGGGGACTCGAGGACGAGCCCGGCCACGGCGTGTCGCGCCGCCACGTGGGACGCGACGGCGGAGCCGAGGGAGCGCCCGTCCGGGCGCGGTCCACGTCCGGCCGACGCGCGACGGCCGCGTAGGCCGCGTCGGCCGCCTCGTACATGCTCGCCTCGGTCGCCCGCCCGCCGCTGCCCCCGTAGCCCGGATAGTCGACCACGAGGAGCGCCGCGCCCGGGGGCTGAAAGTCGCGCACGATGGGCCCGATCGAAGCGATGTTCTCTCCGTTGCCGTAGAACCAGAGCAGGGCGGGCCAGGGCGGGCGGCTGCCGGGAGGCGACCGCGGCCTGAGATACCACCCCGCAAGCTTCGTCCCGTCTCGCAGCGCGAGCTCGATCCGCTCGCCGTTCGCCGCGCCGACCTGTCGCGGATCGGGGACCGAGGCTCGCGGCGCAGGGAACGCGATGCGCTCCTGGAACACCCAGGCGAGGAACACCAGCAGCGCGTAGCCGAGGAGCAGGCCCAGTAGGATGCGGACGAGAAGCATCGCAGCAACTTAACCATTGCACGGCGGCCTCCGAACACAAATCTTTCGTGCCGTGACGACCCAGCTCACGTGCCCCTCGTGCCGCCGCGAGATCCCTACGGGGGCTGCGTTTTGTCCCGCCTGCGGCACTGCGTCGCCCACCGTCATCTCGAGTGAGCGCGCGGCGGCCCCGCCTCCCGCTCCGCCCCCACGCGCGGGCGAGCGCGCGGTGGACGCCGTACGCGACCGCCTGGCGGGCGCGCTCGGCCCCAAGTATCAGGTCAAAGGGCTCGTGGGCCGCGGTGGGTTCGCGGAGGTCTACGAGTTGTGGGACGCGGACCTCGACCGCCGCCTCGCCTGTAAGGTCCTGCACCCCGAGGTCGCCTGGACGCCGGGCATGCTGGCGCGGTTCCGCCAGGAGGCCAAGGCCCTCGCGCGGCTCCAACACCCCGCGATCCTGCCGATCCACTTTACCGGGGACGGCGAGGGCCTCGTGTACTACGTCATGCCCTTCGTCGAGGGAGAGTCCCTGGCCGATGCGCTGCGGCGCCGGGGTCCGCTCACGCCCGACGACGCCGTCAGGGTGGCGGAGCCGGTGCTGCAGGCGCTCGCTCATGCCCACGCCCAGGGCTTGGTGCATCGCGACATCAAGCCGGACAACGTGATGCTCGAGGCGAAGACCGGGCGCGCGCTGCTCGTGGACTTCGGGATTGCCAAGCTGCTCGACCCCGGCACCGGCGACTCCAAGACGGCGACCGGCTTCACGGTCGGCACCGTGCAATACATGAGTCCCGAGCAGGCGCTGGGCCAGCGCGACCTCGATGGCCGCAGCGACCTGTACGCCTTCGGCGCCATGCTGTTCCAGATGGTGACCGGCACTCCGCCCTACGACGGCAAGTCGAGCGCGGAAATCGTCGGCAAGCACCTGGCCGATCCCGTGCCCGTGGCGAGCGATGTGAACGCCAGGATCCCGCGCTGGCTCTCCGACGTGATCGTGAAGTGCCTCGCCAAGAAGCCCGAAGACCGCTACCAAACGGGCGACGAGGTGCTCATGGCGCTGCGGGCGGGCCGGGCCTCCGGCCCGACGCAGCTCGTCGGCGCGGTAAGCGTGGAGCGCCAGGTGCGACGCTCCGGCGAGCTCCGGCCCGCCCGGAGCCGCGTGGGCTGGTGGCTGCTCGGTGCCGTCGCGGCGGCGCTCGGTGTCTGGGCAGTGTGGTACCTGGGGCGGACGGGTGTGATTGGATCGGGGGTCGTGTGGGTGCATAACGCCCTGGCGGAGCCTGTGGAGATCCTGCGGGACGGATCGCCCTTCGACACCGTGGCCCCAGAGGCGTCGGTGCGGCTGATGCTCGCGCGGGGGACGCGGGCCGTGTTGCGCTGGCGGCTCATCCGCCCGGGCTCGCCGCCCATTGGTGAGCCGCTGGAGGGGTCGCTGCCGCCGGCTCGCCGCGTGCGTGGCCGCCGGGTCGCGGCGATCGGTGCCGAGGTAGACGGGCAGAGCTATTTCGCGCCCCTGATCACCAACACCACGCCCTCCGACATCACCCTGGCGGTGAACCCGGGGACCGGGGCCGCGAGGCGCTGCAACTGCGTGGTGCCGAAGGGCGCGGTACGCACCCACATCGGCTACTACCGGCTGTATGCGAACTCCGGCGTCGCGGCCTACAACACCGCGCATCCCTACACGGGTCCCCACACCGATCGGCAGGGGTTCGCGGATCGGGTCGCACCGCGCAGCGGGGTCGTCGTCCTGACGTTCTGATGACGGGTGGCGTGGGGCCCGACCCCCAGCTGCTCGGGCGCGCTCGTGGAGCGCTTCTGGGTCTGGTTGCGGGCAACCAGCTTGGCGTGCCGACCGAGCGACTCGGCACCGCGCAGGCGATCCGCGCGGCGTTTCCGGGCGGGGTTCGCGACCTCGCCCCCCCACCCCAGGGATCCGCTTTCGACGACGACGCGGCGATGACCCTGCTGCTCGCCCAGTCGCTGGTGGAGCGGGGCGACTTCGACCCCCGCGACGTCGCGGAGCGGTGGGTGAGGTGGATGCGGGTCGACGGGCGGGGCATCGGCCTCACGACGCAGCGGGCGCTCGAGCAGATCGAACGGGGGGCCGAGCCGTTCGAGGCCGGGCGGCTCGCCCGCGATGCCGATCCCCGGACTGCGGCGAGCAACGGGGCCGTGATGCGCTGCCTCCCCGTCGCCCTCCGCTACCACGACAACCTCGACAAGCTGATCCGCGTCTCGGCTCAGCAGGCCGCCATTACGCACGCCGACGAGCGCTGCACGTCGGGCGCCGTTGCCGTGAACTTGGCCGCCCGCGAGCTGCTCCACGGGAACAGTCATTTCGTGGAAGAGGTCGTGCACCGGCTGGCGGACCGGGCACCGCGCCCGCTGCTGGAGGCGCTACGCCGCGTCCCCTGGGAAGAGCAGCGCGACCTGCCCATCGCCCGAGCCGGCGAGTATGGGTACGTGGTGCACTGCGTGGAGGTCGCGTTCTGGTGTGCGCTGCACCAGCCGTCGCTCGAGGAGGCGTTGATCTTCCTGGCGGAGGCGGGAGGCGACACCGACACCAACGCGGCGGTCGCCGGGGCGCTGCTGGGCGCGCGCGACGGGGTCGCGGGCTTGCCGCCGCGCTGGCTGGATCAGATGGGGGACGCGGGGGGGATTGGCGAGCTCGCGGAGCGGTTGATTACGGCTTGCGACTAGTCGTCGCCTTCACGTACCGGCTGATCCCGTCCATCAGGTCGTTGTCGGCGAGATTGATGTAGATCCAGCGCGCCCCCCCGCGCCCGCGCCAGTTGAGCCGCGCCACGCGGCGCCCGTTCTTCCACTCCCACGTGCCGACGCCCGTGGCGTGCGCCGGGCCCCAGCGTCGCAGCAGGTCACGCTGCGAGCGCTTCACGAGGCGCACGCCCCCGGAGTCTCCGAAGGAGAGCATCGCCACCTTGCCCTCGATCACGTAGGCGCTGAGGTAGAAGTTGGTCGTATCCGAGGGGTCACGGATCTGTACACCGCACTCCATCAACTGCGCGGTCTTCTTCGACGTGTTGCAGCGCAGCGTGTCGCGGCGCGCCAGCAACTGGGCGCGGGTGGCGAAGTCGCGGTAGGCCATCCCGGGGGTGAAGCCCCGGTAGGCGGGTGGTGCCTGGGCCGCAAGGACGACGGGCAAGAGGAGCGACGAGCAAGCGATGTGCAGAGCGCGCATGGCGCCAATATAGTGGCCTGGAAAAAAACGGGCTCGGGGAATCCCCGAGCCCGCTCGATCTGCGATCCGGAGGTCGGTCAGACCTTGCGGACGTTCTGCGCCTGCAAGCCCTTGGGACCCTGGGCGACCTCGAACTCCACCGTGTCGCCCTCCGCCAGGCTGCGGAAGCCTTCGGCCTGGATCGCCGTGAAGTGGACAAACACGTCCGGACCCGACTCCTGCGCGATGAAGCCAAAGCCCTTTGCGTCGTTGAACCACTTCACTTTACCCTTTGCCATACTGTTGCATCCTCGGTACTGAGGGGCACTGCCCCAGGAATGATCATCGCTGGTCACCGCGACCAGAGATGGGCTCAAACAAAAACCGCGAGACAAGTGGTCCTCGCGGAGCGCAGACAAACCGGTGACGGTGCCACGTATTGCTTGAACCGGCGGCAAAGGTACGGGGCCCCGTGTCGCGTGTCAATAGCTAAGCTACGTCGCCGACGCAGCGTTAAAGGCAAACGACACCATGGTGACATTATGGGAACAGCGCCAGCCCCTACCAGCGCGGCCCAGGCGCCGGTTAACCTGCGGGGCCCATTCCACACCGTGTGCGCGAGGTGGTCATGACGGCACTGCTCCCGATCGCTGCGGCGCTGCTGCAACTGCCCGCGACGCCGCCCGGGTTTCCCGTGGCGCGGCTCGAGATAACGCCCGCGGCGGCTGCGATCGAGGTCGGTCAGCAGCTGCGGCTCACCGCCCGGGCGTTCGACGCGGCGGGCCAGCCGGTGCCACGCGCCCAGATCGAGTGGTTCGCAGCGGGCTACGAGTCCGACGTGGACTCGACCGGTCTCGTCACGGGCAGCTACGCGGGCGTCGCCCGCGTCGCGGCGGTGGCGAGCATCCCGGGCGTGCGGGGACAGAAGATCGAGTTCGTCTTGGTCCGCGTGCTGCCCGAGGCTCCCGCGCGGATCGATATCGTCCCCGCGCCGGCGCGGCTCGTCGCCGGCACGCGGCTCACGCTGATCGCCACGGCCTTCAGCCGCCACGGGGACCCGCGGGCGGATCTGGTGTCATTTTCCTCAAGCAATCCCCGGGTGGCGAGCGTGACGGTCGATGGGCGGCTTCACGCCTTGGCACCGGGCCGGGCCGCGGTGACGGCCAAGGCGGGGCCAGCCGTCCGGATACTGCAACTCGAAGTCGTTCCTAACACCGTCGTGGGGCTCGCGCTCGAACCCGCGACTGCGGCAGTGCGGATGGGGGACGTCGTGCGGTTCGCCGTGAGTGCGAAGCAAGCAGGCGGCCGGCCCATGGGAGACGTGCCGGTCGAGTGGGCGCTCACCGCCGCGACGGGAATCGCGCACATCGATGCCGAGGGCGCGTTCGTCGCCGAGACGCCCGGTCTCTACACGGTGACGGCGGCGCTCGGCAGCCGCACGGCCGACGCGCTGGTGCGGGTCGAGCAGCGGCGCGTGACGCGCGGGATCGAGGTGCGCGCGCACCTGGCCACCAGGGTGCGCACGGCCGAGGTGTGGGTGCACCCCTCGGGGCGGTGCCTCTACCTGACGACCATCGCGGACCGCGTGTACGCGGTGAGCATCGCCGACCCCGCCAGCCCGCGCATCGTGGACTCGATGATGACCGACGCCCGGTTCATCAACGACGTGATGACGACCGAGGACGGCAGGTACGGCGTGTTCACGCGCGAGGGCGCGTCCAATCGCAAGAACGGCATCGTGATCTTCGAGGCGACGGACCCGTGCCACCCGAAAACGATCGCGGCGTACACGGAGACGGTCTCGGGCGGCGTGCACAGCTCCTACGTGTATCGGGGCTACGCCTACATCACGGACGACGCGACGGGGTCCCTGCGCGTCATTGATATGCGCGATCCCGCTCACCCGAGGGAGGCGGCCCGCTGGCAGACCGAGCAGGCCGCAGCGGGGCGCTACCTGCACGACGTCATGGTCGTGGACGGACTCGCCTACCTCGCCTACTGGAACGACGGGCTCGTCATTCTGGACGTGGGGAACGGGATCAAGGGTGGGAGCCCGGAGTCCCCGCAGTTCGTGTCGCAGTTCAAGTACGACCTCGACGCCACCTACGCGCGCGTCGAGCAGCTGTGGGGCCCCGGCTTCGTGCGTGGCACGCACACGGCGTGGCGGGCGGGCAGGTACGTCTTCGTGGGCGACGAAGTCTTTCCCGCGGCGGGCGGCTACCGGGGCCTCGTGGCCGGCAACAGCCTCGCCTTCGGCCGGCTCCACGTGATCGACGTCTCCGACATCGCGCATCCCCGGGAAGTTGCCTGGTACGAGCCGACCGATGGCGGCGTGCACAACGTCTGGGTCGCAGGCGACACCCTCTACCTGGGCAACTACCAGGGTGGCGCGCGCGTGCTCGACATCTCGGGCGAGCTCAAGGGGGATCTGCTGCGCCAGGGGCGGGAGATCAGCTGGATCCTGACGGCGGACTCCACGGGCTTCCAGCCGCACACGCCGTTCGCTTGGGGGGCGGTCGTGCGGGATGGCAACATCTACGTCGCTGACATGAATAGCGGATTGTGGGTACTGCGGCTCGAGCCCCGCCAGCAGCCGGTCCCATGATGGACCAAGCTGTCATCTTTGCTACTGGCGCGTTGGTGTCTTACTGCTGTCCGTCGGTTTGAGCACCCCAATCGCCACGCGGAAATCCTTGAGCGCGCCCTCGAACGCCGTGATCCTCCCCGCCAGATCCTGAGCGGCCTTCTTGGGCGTCGCTCGCGCGACGGTTTCGCAGCTGGGGATGTAGGCGATCAACGTATCGACCTGCAACGTCAGCCGGTGGGCGACGTCGCGGGTGGGCGGGTCGTATACCGTGGGCCGCATTGAGGAGCGGCCGCTCACGAGGAAGCTGCGGGCGGCGCCGCACAGGCCGGCGAGCCGCTGGCCGGCGCGGCGCTGCCGCACGGTGTCCTGGCTCGTCTGGGTGCGGATCACCCGATCGACGCCGTCCTTCAGCTGGGCGATGCCCCGGTTCGCGCTGCGCAGACCGAGCAGGTACCGCTCCTGCTCCGGCGTCGGCGGGGCGGGAGGCGGGGGGGTGGACTCGGCGTGAGCCGTGTCCACCGGCAGGGGAGCGGGCTCGGGCTGCTGAGCGGCGAGACGGGTCGCTGCTACGCAGGCGAGCACGGCGATCAGACGCATGCGGGATCCTCTATCTCCGGGCTTGGCCCATGGGTTATACTCCCGGAATGATGGTTCCCGCAACCTCGCGGCAGACCCGAATCTTCGAGGATCGCGCCGAGGCGCTGGCGCACTTCTTCGTGCGCGCCGGCGAGGCGCCTCGGCTGCTCGCCTTCGACGACGCGGTGGGCTGCCCGTTGCAGCAGGCGCTCGCCGTCGTCGAATGGACGGCGGCGGTGGGGATTCTCGCGGAGGACGATCTCATCCACGCCGCCCGGCTCGCGACCGATGCCGCGGCGGCCGTCGTCGAGCGCCGGGACGCCGAGCAGCGCGTGTTCATCTACTTCGGCCCGCGCATGGACGCGCCCCCGGCCGACCCCTACGAGGGCACGCTGCTCTACGATGAGCCCGGCGTGCGTGCCTACATCTTTGCCCAGCGCGTTCACGCCATCGCGCATTTCCTCCGGGCGACGCAGGGCCACGGCGCGGTGGTCGCGATGCTCGGCCGCCGCGCCCCCGAGCTACGGCATATCCGCCGCTGGATGCCGGTCCTGTTGCGTGAGCCGCTCGAGGGCGGGGCACGCACCGCCCAGCTGCTCGCCGGCTGGTTCGCGACGAGCGGCGCGGGCTTGCTGTTCGTCCCGCCGCACCCCGACGAGCCCTACAGTTACCTCGAAGTCGGTGCCGAGACCTGATGTTGGAACGTGGACGATGTGGATACACAACTCCACATCGTGTGGACGGCCGCGCCAAGGACTGACCACGGCGCGTGTTACGCTCCACAACCGATGCACACGCAAGTGAGCTAACCCGAAGAAACATCGGCACTTGCGCGCTTTGAGCCAGCCCCTATATTTGCTGTCACGCGGCTTGGAGGGAAGGGTCGGGACCTGGTGTCTCAGCCACGCCTCCAAGACGGGTCCGAGCGGAAATTCCGGGGAGGTCGCCGACGCAAACAAGGGCTCAGGCGACCGGCGATCCGGGAG
>Ga0209236_1003051_pt1 | contig 10234 bp, 9 predicted proteins | sample GraSoi013_1_40cm_FD_185819 | JGI IMG/M metagenome (GOLD analysis project Ga0209236, IMG submission 185819) | Grasslands soil microbial communities from the Angelo Coastal Reserve, California, USA - Sample 09_27_2013_1_40cm (SPAdes) (version 2) | ecosystem: Environmental > Terrestrial > Soil >... | reverse complement strand
TAGTCGTCTCGGCCAACGTTAGTATCCTCGTCAATGAAGTAATCGAGCAACCAGTACTAATCGTTCCGGGCCCAGTTCACGTTCGGCAGGGAGAATACCTAAGGTTCATGGTAAATGTGACTGACCCGGACTGGGCAGCGGACAACATGACCTTGGCCGCCAGCGGACTTCCCGATGGTGCGAGCTTCGATCCCTCTACTGGAATCTTCAACTGGAACATCAGCTCTGTGCAACCAGGCCTTTACACCATCACATTTACGCTGACCACTGACGGCTCAACGGTTTTCCAAGACTCGAAGGTCTTAATCATTCATGTGGACAACGGAAACGGCCGCTGCTTCATCTGCGAATTCTTCTCTACTGCCGGAACGGTTTTGCGCACTTCGACTGTGACAACCAATCCTTGGTTGCTTCTGCTTAGTGGAATGATTGGACTGACAACTACCCTTGCCGTGGGCACTAGGCGGGCCCGAGCACAGCTTCGGAGATCCCGACGACTAGTTCGCGGGTAACGGAAAGAGCAAGCAATTTTTTCCTCCTTAGTCCGCCCGATGGTCAGAAGAGTCAGCAATCAGTAAGAACGGCTATGGGCATCTCTAGCCTCTGCCAGTCGATTGTAAGAGCGCCTGAGAACAAGAATTCCGAGCAGGTAACATATTGCCGTGCCCAGCCCGAACCAGAAGAGATTTCCGTAGACATTGGAAACATTTACGCCGCTGGTTTCAAGTACTCCGATCCAACCGAGAGAATTCAGAAACTTGCCGCCTAGATGGTATGCGAGATAGGTCGAGACGAACACACCCGTCAGCGGGTATTGCCACTTCCAGCTCTTTTGAGACGAAGCAGCTCCGACAAGCCCGATCACTAGAACTGCCATGACTCCTTGGAAGATGAGACCCGATCTGAGAAAGCCTAAGACTAGGCCATTGCTCGAACCATACTGAGCGATCAAACTGGCCGTCGCTCCTTTTGGATTTACGGCGAGTTCGAGGGCGGTATTGATCACGAGATATTGAGGGATGGAAAGGAGAAGATTAGCGAGGGCGGCTAGAGCGTATATTGCGAGATGTTCGCGGGAATTTACTTTCAATAGTTCCCGCAATGACATGTAATCTGGAAGTCTCGACTTCTTGCCGACTTCTAAAGGATGGCGCTCGAGGGAGAGCCTAAGACAGCTTTCTCAGTTGTTATCGCAAATGCGCGGGCTTATGTAGCCCAGAAAGCCGCCCTGCTCGTGTCTGGACAGGGCATGTCACAGCAGGTCATTGATGACCGATTTTCTGGTTCTACATCTAATCCTGGCATTCATGGTTGGTGGAGCATGGGTCAGTTCGGCTACACTAATCCCTGAGAGATATGGTAGCGCACTCGGAGGTCTCGTGGGCGGGCTTCCTGCAATATCCATAGTCTCGTTTCTCTTCATCGGCCTCAACCAAGGATCCACGACTGCATCGCAGGCTACGATTGTCTTCCCTCTCGCCCTCAGCTTTACAATGTCATTCCTACTCGTCTATGCGGTTCTTTCGGAAAGAGGGTTCCCGTTAGCGTTTGTCGGTGCGCTACTCGTCTGTGTCGGCCTCTCAACGATCACAGCTTATCTTGATTTGAGAAATCTCTTCTTCTCGGTCGGAGTTTTTCTTTCCGTCGCCAGTGTCTACTTCTATCTGTTCAAGATGAAAATGAAACTTCCTCAAGTGGCGGGCGCGCATATCGTTTACTCTCCTGTTCAAGTAGCATTCAAGGCCTTGGTAGGCGGAAGCATTGTTGCTCTCGCAGTATTGTCGAGCCAACTCGGGGGCCCTGAACTAGCTGGTATAGCTTCATCGTTCCCGGCAATATTCAGCCTCACTCTCTTTTTCACATACCGGACCCGTGGGATGGGGCTGTCGCGAGCATTGACGAAACCGTTGTTGATATCTGGAGGACTAACCGCTTTTCCCTAAAGTCTTCTCGTAGGATACCTCTATCCTATTTTGGGGGTAGGGCTTGGAACAGTGGTTGCTTTGTCTTGCTCTGTCCCTTTGGTTGTGTTGGCCCACTTTCTGTTCAATATCAGGAAGATTTGACATTAGTAAGAGACCTTCACGCGCAAAATGGTAAGCAATTCAACGGCTTCGACTTGCAGATTGGTTGGAGCCTTCAGCAGGGGTCAATATTATTCTTCCTATCGCTTGATTGTTCCATTTTGTGGCGACATATACCGGATGCTATCTCTAGTATATCCTAAGAGGGCTGTTTCCTTCTTATACTCGTGCGTTTTTATTTCTAGTGGGCTTCCCGGGGTCTTAACCTGATGACCACCCAAGAGACCTTAGGGTCCTCTTGGTTCGGGTTTTGCCGGGGAGCCCGTCCCGCTTGCAGTAATTTTCCGGCGCGGTAGTCTCGAATTTTGAAGTCTTTGCAGGGAAAGAATTCTTCGCATGGCTCCCAGTTTCCTGGTGGCAGATTCAGTGCGGAGCTTTTTTTTGACGAAGCCGGGATGCTTTGGCCGCCGGATCTGATCCCCGGCCTACGAATTCACGAGCTTCGAGGAGTCTTCCGGGAAGGAAAAAGAATGGAGGTAATTTTCGATATGAACAAACGGGTCAGATTCGGCCGTGAAACTTTGGCTGTCCGACAACGCCGAGTCGCCGCAGTAGGAGAGGATGAGGGCGAAGAAAATTGTTCGTTGCACGCTTGACTCGGAACGCGAAGTAGGACGGGACGTCTCCATTGGTCAGGCCTATGCCTCTTGCGATTTTTCATATTAAGACTTGTGGTGCACCAATGCCTCACGAGAGGCTACGGATAGAAGTAGTTAGCCGTTGATACCTACGGCGATCAGGGACACAGCGCCATCTTGATTGTTCAACGCTTTTGATCGCCCTTCGACGAACCGATTGTTCTGCGACAGCTTCGAGATCAGTGATTCTGCTTTGGTGAACCAGTGTTGGGGCCGAAGAATGAGGACATGAGAGGCTGAAGCACGGAGAAGGCGATTAACGATTCATTTCCCTTCTTAGAACGACCAGTCTCAGCTTAACGTAATAAGCAACCCGAGCATGTTCGATTGTCTCGTGCCCTCCCGTCTCATTGCGCTTGAAGGCATTGACCAAGCAGGGAAGAAGACTCAGACGAGACTCTTGTCGGCAAGCTTGCGCCGTGAAGGGTTCAAGGTCGGCACTCTAAGCTTTCCAATCTACTCTACAAGTTCAGGGCGACTTATCCGATCCTTCCTCGCCGGGAGAGCCAAAACTTCACCGCACGCATTGCACTTACTTTATTCCCTTAACCGTTGGGAAAACATGGAAACGATCACTGGCGCTCTAAAGAAAAATGATCTTGTTATCTGTAACAGATACACTCCTTCCAACTTGGCTTACGGCGAGGCAAGGGGCTTGAGTGTTCAATGGCTCGCAGGCCTCGACGCGGGTCTGCCAGAGGCTCGTGCCGTCTTTGTCCTGGATGTTCCCATTCCGAAGTCGTTCTCAAGAAAGACCCGTCGACGGGATGTCAACGAGCGAGACCGAGCGTTCCTAGAGAAAGTGCGGAGAAACTATCGTTCGCTAGCCCACAGATTTGGATGGCATATTGTAGATGGCACGAGGCCAGCTGTCGAGGTTCACGAGCGAATACTTCTAGGGCTGAGAAGCGCGTTTCTCTAGAGAGCGCTAGTCACTTGGTCTTCTTGTGAATTGTCCGAACTTTGTAATCTCGCTAGCCATTTCAGTAAGTCGCTTGTTGGCCTTGAAATGGACCGTGTCCGCTTCATAATCTCCATCGCTTTTCAACGCTCCTGCCTTTACGCCTGTTAGAATCTCGATACCCTCGTCTATCGTGCTTACTGGATAGATGTGGAACCGTCTCTGCTTGACAGCTTCCACTACTTCCTCGCTGAGCATTAGATGTTGTACGTTGCTCTTTGGAATTAGGACTCCCTCGTCACCCTTCAAGCCTTTTGCCTTGCACGTATGGTAGAATCCTTCGATCTTCTCGTTCACTCCTCCAATTGCTTGAACCTCGCCCTTCTGGTTCACAGATCCGGTAACAGCGAGGTTCTGCTTGATGGGAAGGTCGGAGAGGGCTGAGAGGATCGCGTAGAGTTCGGTGCTGGACGCGCTGTCACCGTCGACTCCACCGTAGCTTTGTTCGAAGACTAGCCTGCAAGCCACGCTCAGTGGCTTGTCGCGTGCGTACTTGTTTTCCAGATAGCCTGATATTATCAGGACCCCCTTCGTGTGTAGTTGTCCGCCCAGCCTGGCTTGGCGTTCGATGTCGATGACTCCTTCTCTTCCAAGTCCAACGCTAACGGTGATCCTTGATGGTTGGCCAAAGTCGAAGTCGCCCAAGCTGATTACAGATAACCCGTTTACCTGACCCGTTTTTGTCCCAGAGGTGTCGATGAGTATGATGCCTCTCTCGATCATTTCCTTGGTCTTTTCATCTAGAAGATTGGAGCGGTAGATCTTTTCCTTAAGTGCCTTTAGAATGTGGGTGTCCTTGATGTATTTTGAGTCGTCTTGGGATGCGTAGTGGTTGGCTTCTCTGACTAGATCGGCGATTTCAGGGAATTTTGTGGAGAGCTTGGTCTGGTCCTCCGCAAGTCTCGAGCCATACTCCACAACCTTTGCTATGGCGGCCGCTTCAAGATGGCTAAGATTCTCCTTCTCGCATAAAGTATGGACAAACCTTCCGTAGGTTTTCATGTTCTCGTCATTTCTCTCGATTGTGTCATCGAATTGGGCTTTGACCTTGAAGAGTAGGCCAAAATCAGGGTCGGCGACGTAGAGCGCTTGGTAGATCTGATTGTCGCCCGCCAACACAATTTTCACGTCCAATGGTATCGGTTGTGGAGTGAGACTCTTCGTGCTTGCAACTCCTAGCCTTTGGCCTGTTTCCTCTATGGCAATGTTTCCGTTCTGAAGCGCTCTCTTGAGACCCTCGTACGATAACTGGCTAGTCAGGAGCTCCCGGGCCCCGAGTATGAGAAATCCACCGTTAGCCTTGTGGATTGATCCTCCTTTGATAAGGGTGAAATCCGTTGAGAGAGTTCCGAACTTGGCCTCGCTCTCGATTCTTCCAAGGAGATTCGTCACTGTCGGGTTATCCTCGGCGATCACCGGTGCACCTTTCAAGTCGGAGTTGTCAACGACGAGGTTGACCTGATATCTTCTGAACAGAAGGTCAGGCAAGTCACTCTCTGTGAGACTTGGTGGTGTGTCAGAATCCTTCTTCTGCTGTTCCGCTCCACTCAGCGCGAACAATTCGGTGTTTTCTAGAATGTCATCTCTCATGTCGTTGAGGTACTGTATCACTTCTGGTTGATCCTGATAACGAGAGGTCAGCTTGCTGATCAAGCCGCCCATGGCATAGTGTACCGTGTCGTCTCTGAGTTTTTTCAGCTCATCTAGAGTATTGGCTTCGAGTTCGTTTACTTGCTTCCCTGCTTTGTCTAGCGCGGTTCTAACGGTCTCTCTGCTTTGTTCGAATTTTTTCTTCGTGCTCGCGGGTAGGGCGTCATATTCCTCTTGGCTGATCGCCTTTCCCGCCCGGATGGGAACTATTCCAATGCCTAGCTGATTCATCCGGACAGCATAACTCGACTCTTTGGCTACATCGTTGAGCTCGTTGAGAATTTTATCTCTCTCTTCCACGGATCTCTTTGTTATGCTGTTTGTTCGGGCTGCAAACTCTTCGCTCTGAAGAGCTGCCGGAACGGCTCTCTTGACTTGGTCTATGAGATTCTTCAGATCTTTCTGGAAGATCTTCGCCTTGCCCGCGGGGAGCTTGAGTGCCTTCGGCTCGTAAGGATTTTGGAAATTGTTCACATAGCACCAGTCGGGAGGAGTAGGTTTGGTCTTGGCGATTTTTTCCAAGTAACTTCTAGTCGCAGGCCTCTTCCCAGTGACCGGGGGCCCGGCCGCGAAGATGTTGAATCCCTTTGCTTTCATCTCCACCCCGAATACGAGGGCTTTGAGCGCACGATCTTGTCCGACCACTCCTTCGAGAGGTGAGAGTTCTTGGCTGGTCTTGCATTCGACCTTTCCAGGCGGGCATTCAAACCGCAATTTCTCTGGAGGAAGCTCACTAATTGCCAATTGGGGTTTCCAATGGTTCATTGACAAGGAGCAGTATCTAAAGAAAACCCGTCACAAATCGGATTTTCCTAATCACTTTCATCGATGAGTCTTATACTGCCTTGTCGACACCTCATTCTGAAAACAGCTTGAGTGACATTTTGGACAGGCCTCCGCCACCTTTCGATTCACGTATCCGATATGGCTCGGGTCCCCAGCACTTTGCTGAATTGCGCATGCCTCAAGGTCAAGGCCCCTTCCCGTTCTTGTTCGTGATCCATGGTGGTTTCTGGCAATCAGCATATGACTTATCGCATATTGGCCATCTATGTGCCGCCTTCACCCACGTAGGAATCATAACATGCAATATTGAATATCGACGGCTTGGAAACACTGGTGGCGGCTGGCCTGGAACCTTTCAAGACCTCGGCCTCGCGACCGATTATGTCTTAGAAACACTTTCTTCAGACCCGCGCGTCGATTCCGCCAAGAGGGCCGTCATAGGGCACTCGGCCGGAGGACACCTTGCGCTATGGCTGGTAAGCAGACACCGAATTCCGAAAGACTCGCCACTACACAGCGCTGAGAAGTATCGTCTCGCCAGCGCGGTCTCCCTCGCAGGTGTGTGTGATCTACGCACCGCCTGGAGACAACGTCTAGGTAACGGCGTCGTTGCGAGGCTGATGGGGGGAGCACCGGATCAATATCCAGACCGATTCGACGCCGGGAGCCCGATCGAACTCCTTCCTAGTGGATCGAAACAAGTCCTGATCCATGGAACAGCTGACAACATCGTCCCGATCTCTCAATCCGAAAGGTTTGTGGAGAGAGCTGAACAGCTGGGTGAACAGCCCACTCTTGTCAAACTAGAAGGCGTTGGCCATTTCGAACCAATCGATCCAGAATCAGATACGTGGTCCACAGTTGTCCATGCTGTTCTTCCAGTACTGGGTATATGATGCGGAACCAGATGGTCTAGAAGAGAGGTTAGATTTTGATGCACTCAGTTATTTTACATACGTTTCGACTTCAATCTTGGATGGCTCGTAGTCGGTGAGTTTTCCTTCCAGGAAGTCTTCGTAGGCCTTGAGGTCGAGTAGACCATGGCCGCTGTTGTTGAATGCGAGTACTTTCTCCTCACCGGTCTTCTTGCATTGAATCGCTTGGTCTATGATGTATTTGATGCAGTGAGCTGTTTCGGGGGCTGGTATGACTCCTTCTGTCTGGGCGAAGGTTCTTGCGGCTTGGAATACTTCGTTCTGGTGGTAGGCCACTGAGCGCACGTGGCCTTTGTTGATGAGGTACGATAACGATGGCGCTTTTCCGTGGTACCTTAGGCCTCCTGAATGGATGGGAGGTGACTGGTACTTGTGGCCGACAGTGTACATCTTTAGGAGCGGTGTCATTTCAGCGGTGTCTCCAAAATCATATGTGAATGTTCCTCGTGTTGTAGAGGGGACAGCTTTTGGTTCGCACGCCACGAAGTCTGCATCTAGTTTCCCTTGGAGCTTGTCTCCGAGAAATGGGTAGGCAAAGCCCGCGAAGTTAGATCCTCCGCCGATGCATCCTGCTATTACGTCTGGTTGTATGTCGATAGACTCGAACTGTTTCTTCGCTTCAAGGCCAATGATTGATTGATGGGTCAGGACGTGGTTCATGACCGAGCCAAGGCAGTATCTCGTGTTGTCGTGAGTAACGGTGTCTTCGAGCGCTTCGCTTATTGCGATGCCGAGAGTTCCTGGATGGTTCTTGTCTTGGGCTAGCAAGGATCTTCCAAAATTCGTGTCCTCGCTGGGTGAGGGCCGAACCTCCGCTCCATACGTCTCCATCATAACGCGCCTCCCGGGCTTCTGTTGGTAGCTGACCCGGACCATGTACACTTTGCACTTCAATCCAAACATCTCAGAGCCTAGCGCTAGCGCGGATCCCCATTGGCCTGCGCCGCTTTCTGTAGCTAGTCTCTCGGTTCCCTGTTTCTTGTTGTAGTAGGCTTGGGCTATGGCTGTGTTGGGTTTGTGGCTGCCGGTAGGGCAGAGGTATTCTGCCTTGTAGAATATCTTGGCGGGAGTCTTGAGAAATCTCTCCAACCGGGTCGCTCGTACTAGAGGAGTCGGACGGCCAATCTCAAGATAGGCCTGGAGGACCTCGTCTGGTATGGTGATGTAGCGTTCTGAGCTGATCTCTTGACGGATTAGCTCCTTGGCGAAGATCCTTTCGAGGCTGGCGGGATTGACTGGTTGCTTGGTCTTCGGGTCGAGGGGTGGAGGAAGAGGTTCTCTAAGGTCAGCCTGTATATTGTAGTATCGTGTTGGAATCTCATCTTCCTCTAGGTTGACTCGGTTCTGGGGAAGCATCGTCCTTTCGGTTTCAAGCATGACAGTTATTGTGATTTTACGTAAAATTTTAAGCTTGCTTGTACAGTTTAGTACATGCACCTATGTGGAACAAAATCCAACAACTACTGGGACCTCGTCATCCCGAACGACTCAAAGTCGCCCGGCTATGCATAGAGAACGGTTTGGCCATACGCGATGACGGAATCTACCTTAACCAAATAGAGATACCGATCGCGAGAGTTGCCAGAGCAGCGGGAGTGGACAGAAGGACTGTTGTGGAGACCGTGAGGATGATACGGAGTGATAGGGGTCTGCAGGCTATCTTTGGACAGTTGCAGTCAGCTGGGCTCTCCCTCAAAGGGATCGCGAAGCAGTTAGGGCTGGGCGTCGTGGAGATTACCGCCAGCGATCCGAAAAATGTCGGCATACTCGCCGGTGCGTCCAAGCTCCTAGCTGACGCTGGCATTAGCGTACGTCAAGCCATTGTTGACGATCCCGAACTGTCCCCAGACCCAAAGCTTACCCTCATTGGGGACACGAGTGTGCCGGGCAACTTAATCCCCGAGATGCTGAGGATCAAAGGAGTGGCTAGAGTCTCAGTATATTGATTCCCGAGGATCCCTCAACGTAGCGATCAGGGACAGGATGAGCGGTCTTGACAGACAAGCATGGCAAAAACAAGAGTTAGCTGGAAGCTCCTCGAGGTTCTCGGTGCCGTTCTAACCCTCTTCGCAACCTTGGCAATTCTCTCCGTTTGCCCGTATTTCCTTCTGTTCGCCTATGGCCCGTGCGACCTGTCATCGTCTGAAGGCCAGACAGGGTTTGTAGTGGCCACTGCAGGAGCCGTTCTGGTGTTAGCGGGCGAGATTGGTCGTCGTAAGAAGCCATCTCCGAAACCTCCGATACTGGAAGCTGCCTAGTTACAAACCGGACCTGTCCTAACGGTAAGAACAAGGGGGGAGAACTGCGTGGAGTTTCGCGACGGGTGGGACATGCCTGCTATCACCGACTACGAACCACTTTTCGCAAGCCCTTGGAGAACGCGGTCTTCTTCGCACGTTCTCTTTAACTAATCTTTTCAGATTATACAGATCGGGGCAGCATGATGTTTCCGGACAAGAACAGAATGGTCCGCCAGGCAAACATTCTCCTCGTCATGCTAGGGATCAGCCCAGCCGTGTACATCGTGATCGCAACCATAGTTGTATTCGGGAGACCCGGTCTTGCCCGTAACCCAGAAATTATTCTCCCAGTGCTTTTGGGGCTGATAGCCGTCTCCGTGGTGAACATTGGCGTCCTCGCTTTTACCCAAACCAACCAAAGATTCCTTGAGAAGATGGTCAAGAGCAACCCTCTTGGAGGGACATACCTCGTTCTCTCAACAGGCGCAATACTATCTGAGGCGCTGGCAGTGTACGGCTTGGTCGTGACTCTTCTCTCAGGCTCGATAATTTATGCAGTAGGGTTCTCCCTAGCGACCTGGGCATGTCTCATCTGGGTAAGAGGTAAATTCAAGCAGAATCTGGGAAAGCTTCCCAACTCCTAGGGCTTTCAGGGATTGCCCCCGTTGCCCGTTCGTGTCTTTGTACTTCTTGAGAATCCAATACGGCGGAGATGTTAACCAGAATTGGAATCCGTAGGTTACAGCACGTCAGGTTTGTTTCATGGTGCCGAGGGCAGAACTAAGACTCTAGGTTCATCTCTCTGGCTTGAGGAGGGTATGCTGCCTCCCACATTCCCCTTGATGCACGTAAGTGGCTAGGCCGGGCTTCGACCGAACGTTTTCCTCAGAAATCTGAAGTACAGGATTGTCCCTTCAACGATTCCAAGTGCTAACAGCAC
>Ga0209236_1003050_pt1 | contig 10234 bp, 8 predicted proteins | sample GraSoi013_1_40cm_FD_185819 | JGI IMG/M metagenome (GOLD analysis project Ga0209236, IMG submission 185819) | Grasslands soil microbial communities from the Angelo Coastal Reserve, California, USA - Sample 09_27_2013_1_40cm (SPAdes) (version 2) | ecosystem: Environmental > Terrestrial > Soil >... | reverse complement strand
GCTCGTATGTGTCGACGTCCTGTGGCCCTTTGTCGTCTCGAATGCGCACAATCCGCGCGAAGCGAAGTGCGAATCCGCTCGGGTAATGTGGGCTTCGTTGGATCTCGTTGTACGCGACCTCGACCACGGTCTCGGGTCGCACATGGAATCCCCAGCGCTCCTCGGACGTCGCGAGGCCGCGCAACCGCTCCGTCATCGCCTGGAACTCCGCATCCGTGAGGCCCTTGAACGTCTTCCCGATCATCTGGAACCCGCCTCCCTTGTCGTCCCGTACGGCGAGCCAGTAGTTCGACAGCCAGCCTTCGCGCCGACCGCTCCCCCACTCGGCTGCCGTAATCGCGAGATCCAAGTGGTCCGCGGGCTTGATCTTGAACCACTTCTTCCCTCGTTTGCCGACGGAGTACGCGGACTCCAACTGCTTCGCCATGAGGCCTTCGTGCCCGGCGACAAGCGCCTCCCGAAGAAATGCCTCAATCTCTTCCTTCCGCTGGGCGATGCGGCGGGCCGTCAGTAGGTTCGGCGGCACGAGCCGCTCGAGGAGTTCCCAACGGACACGGTACGGCTCGTCGATCAGCGTTCGTCCGTCAAGGTGGAGGACATCGAACAAGTACAGTTGCAGCGGAATCTCCTCCTGGGCCGATTCGATGCCGTGCACGCGTCGGAAGCGACGCATGAGATCCTGAAACGGGAGGGGCTTGCCGTCTCGGTCCACGGCGACGACCTCGCCTTCGAGCAGGAACTCGGATGCGGGCAACCCTTTCGCGATCGCGACGAGCTCGGGAAGGCTGGACGTGACATCGCTCAGCCGCCGACTGAAGATTTTCACCGCATCGCCTTTCCGATGAATCTGGATGCGGGCGCCGTCGAGCTTGTACTCGATCGCGGTCATGCCGCCGTGCACCGCGAGCACGTCGTCGAGGTCTTCCGCCAACTCCGCGAGCATCGGTTTCATCGGAGCGAGGAGGCGCAAGCCTCGGACGCGCAGGCCGTCCCCGCCTTCGAAGAGCGCGATCTCTGCGATCATCCCGAGGTCCCCGAGGAACATGTGGGCCGTCCGCACGGTATCCAGGTCCACGCTCGACGCCTCCGCAATTCCCTCGAGCATGACGCCCTCGTTCACGCCGATCCGCATCTCGCCGAACACGTTCTTCAAGAGGACGTCCCGTTCGCCTTCCGACGCCCGCCCAAGGAGGGACTCCAAGAGCCGCCGACGCGCCCTCGTCGAGTCTGGCCCGTGGGCCTCGGCAATCTGCGCGAATGTCTGCGAGACCTCCAAGATGCTCAAGGGCCGCGGGACGAGGCTGGCTTGCTTCGTCCCTCCCAGGGCCTTCTGGAGCGTCGCCCATCCGACGTTCAGGGCGCGCGCGTCCGACTCCGCGAAGATGCGGCCGACGATCAAGTGGACGGCCGGCGCGACCTCGTCTCTCCGGAGCGACCGCAGGAATGCCGCGAGGAGCGCGCGCTTCTCAAGGCGTTTCGTCGTAGCCTCGAGCTGCTGCGTCAGCTCCGCGAGTCGGGCAAAGGACGTATCGTCCCCGGTTGGCGGCGTCACGGCGAATCCGGACCATCCGACGCGGCGGGTTTCAAGGTTTCGCCGCCGGCCTTCGCCTCCGTCGGCCCGCGGAGGATGTAGAACGCGATCAGGGAGCCGACCATGAGCACCCCGCCGACCACCTGGACCGGGCTCAGGGTCTCCGTCGGGAACACGTAGAGGGCGACGAGAATCCCCCACAGGGCGGACGACGGCAGGACGGCCCCCGTACGCATCGCTCCGATCGTCCGAAACGCGTAGAAGAAGAGAACGGAGAAGATTCCCACGGCGCTGAGGGAGAGGAGGACCAGCGCCGGCAGGACATCGAAAGGGACCGAGAGCGAGGTGCCCGTGAAGGCGACGATCCCGGCGAACACCGCGGCGCCGATCAGGAGCTGGACCTCCAGGAGGGTCACGATCGGAATTCGACGAAGGAGGACGGTACTCATCGTGTTACTCGCACCCCAGCATGCCGCGGCGGTGACCAGCATGACGTTGCCGACGAGGAATTCGAGGAACCGTACGTCCCCGAATCGGAGTTGCGTCGTCACGAGAAACGCACCGACCGCGATGCCCCCCAGCGCGACGTACTCACGCCGCGTCGCCCGTTCCCGGAGGAACGCGTAGGCCAGGAGCATCGTGAAGAGCGATTCGCTGTTCGATAACAGCACGGAGTTCGAGGCGGTCGTCCGTTCGAGACCGTAGAAATAGATCAACGGCCCGATGACCGCTCCCACGACGCCGGACACGGCGATGAGCTTCCAATCCGCGCGATGAATTCGAACACGCCGCACGAACGGCAGGAGCGCGGCTCCCGGAATCACCTGGATCAGAAACGCGATTGCGAGGGGAGAGACCGCGTTCAAGACGAGTTTCGAAAGCGTGGGCCAGATCCCGAAAAGGACGGCCGCGACGATGATCGCAACGTAACCACGCGTCCTCTCCGGGAGGACCACAAATCACCGCACCGAAAACGGTGCGAACGATTTAGAGATTCCTCCGGACGGAAGGCTTAAGGCCGCACCTGCCGTTTTGTTTTTCCCCGGGCCTCAGGGGGTGCGAGGAACACCGTGGTCGATGCGCTCCGCGTGATTCGGGACGACGGCTCGACGGACCCCCGTCTCGACCCGAAATTCTCCGAGGACCAGGCGGTCGCGATGTACCGCGGGATGAGCCTCCAGCGCATCCTCGACAACCGCATGCTCGCCCTGCAGCGACAAGGGCGGATCGGGTTCTACGGTCCCTCGCTTGGCCAAGAGGCCGCGATCGTCGGCGCGGCGATGGCGATGGCCCCGGAAGATTGGATCGTCCCGCAGTACCGCGAACCGGGCGCGGCCCTCGTCCGCGGCATGCCGCTGAAGGAACTGCTCTGCCAACTGATGGGGAACGCGGAAGATCCCGTCAAAGGGCATCAGATGCCTTGCCATTACGTCTACCGGAAGGGGAACTATCTCTCGATCTCGTCCCCGGTCGGCACGCAGCTGCCCCATGCGGTCGGCATCGGATGGGCCATGAAACTGCGGGGCGAGAAGAAGGCGGTCCTCGTCTTCTTCGGAGACGGCGCGACGAGCACCGGGGACTTCCATGCGGCGATGAACTTCGCCGGCGTGTTCAAGACGCCGACCGTCTTCCTATGCAACAACAATCAGTGGGCAATCTCGGTCCCCGTGTCGAAGCAAACGGCGTCGGGAACGCTCGCGGAGAAAGCGAACGCGTACGGATTCGACGGCATCCGTGTTGACGGGATGGACGCGCTCGCGGTCTACCGGGCCACGCGGGACGCGGCGCGAACTGCCCGGGAAGGACTCGGCCCCACCCTGGTCGAGGCGGTCACGTACAGAATGGGTCCTCACTCTTCGAGCGACGACCCCTCGCGGTACCGGGATGAGGCGGAAGTCGCGATGTGGCAGGCCCGTGATCCGCTCCCACGGTTCCGCAAGTACCTCGAGCACGCGGGCTGGTGGGACGAGGGGCGCGAGGCCCGGCTCGAACAAGAGATCGGGGACGAGATCACCCGTGCGGTTCAGGAGGCCGAACGGATCCCTCCGCCCGCGATCGAGACGATCTTCGCCGACGTGTACGCCGAGATGCCGCCCCACCTCCGTCAAGAGATGGACGCCTTCCTGGGGCTCGCTCGGAGGTAGTCGAATGGCGAAGAAAGGGTCGGCCGCTCCCGCACCCGCTCCTTCCTCCTCGTCCGGCGTGCAACGGGCTCATGAGCTCTTCAAGCAGGGCCGGGCGAAGGAAGCCCTCGCGCTCCTCCGTCCGCTGTTGCAGCGCAAAGGGGACGTCGATGCGAACGTCTGCGCCCTCGCCGCCGCGTGCCTCGGCGCAGAAGGCGATTACATGGAGGCCGCACGGATCGACCGCTTGCTGTGTGACGCCCAGCCGAACAACCCGCAGGCGTGGCACAGCCTCGGGTACGACTTGTTCCACGCGGGAGATCTCGAGGGGGCGGCGGAAGCGTTCTCCCGCGCGTTGAAGCTCGAGCCGACGCGGGCGAGCGCGCACTTCAACCTGGCCCGAATCGCGGCGCGTCTGGGCGACAAGTCCAAGGTCATCGAGCACTTCGCTCGGGCCGTGGAACTTCAGCCAGACTACCAGGATCGCCTTGACGAGGATCCGGACTTGCTGGCCTTCAAAGACGATCCGGAGATGCTCGAGCGGCTCCCGGGCGGCAAGGTCGGCGAGGATCCGTACCAGGAATACTACGCGACGAGGTCGTGACGATGCCCGCGATGACGATGGTCCAGGCGATCAACAACGCGCTGCGCGAAGAGATGCGGCGGGACGACCGGGTCATCGTGCTCGGAGAGGACGTCGGCCGCAACGGCGGCGTGTTCCGATGCACGGAGGGCCTGCTCGACGAATTCCCGGACCGCGTGTTCGACACGCCCCTCGCGGAAGGCGGGATCATCGGGACGGCGATCGGTATGGCGCTGTACGGGCTGCGCCCTGTGCCCGAGATCCAATTCATGGACTTCATCTACCCCGGGTTCGACCAAATCGTCTCGGAGGCCGCGAAGATGCGGTACCGATCCGGGGGCCAGTTCTCCGTCCCGATGACGATCCGCACGCCGTTCGGAGGCGGCATCCGCGGCGGCCACTATCACAGTCAGTCGACCGAGGCGTACTTCTGCCACACGCCCGGGCTGAAGGTCGTCGTCCCGTCGACGCCGAAAGAGGCGAAAGGCCTCCTGACGTCGTCGATCCGCGATCCGGACCCGGTCCTCTTCCTGGAGCCCAAGAAACTCTACCGCTCATCCCGGGAGGAGGTGCCCGAAGGCGAGGTCACGGTCCCCCTGGGACAGGCCGCGGTCCGGAGAGCGGGGAAGGACGTCACGCTGATCGCGTACGGCTACATGGCGCAAGTTTGCCTCGAAGCGGCCACGAAGGCGGCGGACAAAGGTGTGGAGGCGGAGGTCATCGACCTTCGTACCCTCGTGCCCCTGGACGAACCAACAATTCTGACGTCCGTGAAGAAAACGGGTCGCGCCGTCGTCGTGTACGAGGCCCCGCGCACCGCTGGCTTCGGTGCCGAAATCAGCGCGATTCTCGCGGAAAAGGCGATCGAATATCTTCGCGGGCCCATCGTTCGCGTCACGGGATTCGACACGCCCTTCCCATACACGCTCGAGGACGTCTACCTGCCCAACGCGGATCGCGTGCTCGCGGCGATCGACCGAGTCATGGCGTTCTAGCCAGCGTAATCATATCATCCCGGCCGGTCGGCGGAACGCCCGAGAAACGCTCAGGAGGTACACGAAGATCACGCCGACGATCGCCAGGGTCAGGATCGCCACGAGGCTCAGCGGTTCCCCCCCGGTCGACCGCTGGTACGCGTTGTAGCCGACGTACACCAGGGTGACCAGCGTTGCGAGGATCGCGAGCCCCCACGCCCACGCGCGCATCCGAAGCAGGCCTGAACCCGCGACCCCGAGGACGACCCCACTTGCGAAGTACAGGAGTCCGTTCAGGAGCAGCTGCGTCCCGGTCGCGGGGAAAGGCAGCGCGAATTCGAGGCCGACGAACGCGAGGCCGACGATGAAGCTCGCAATCCCAATCAAGATCAGGATGACGGCCGCCAGAATCACGAGCCCACCAAGAATCGATATCCCCAACGGACGAGCCATTGTCTCTCCCCCTCGAGTCAATCACAGAAAGGAGGAGCAGGCCGGGAATTCTTCCGGCGCGGAGCGCCGGGCACAAATCACGCCCACCGGTCTGTGCCACTCCTCCACGACCCTACTCCTCCCCGTATGGACATCGGCCCGAGGCCATAAAATCATTCGCATCGGCCGCAACCTCCCTCGTCACCGGAGGTGGAAAATGTTAAGATGACCGGGCGGCTTGCGACGGACGCAGCGCGAGAGGAGACGATGGCCCGCGAGTTCAAGCTCCCCGACATCGGGGAGGGCGTTCACGAAGGCGAGGTCGTCAAGTGGTTCGTGAAAGAGGGAGACCCCGTCAAGGAGAACGACCCGATCGTCGAGGTCATGACGGACAAGGTGACCGTCCAAATCCCTTCGCCGGTCACCGGAAAGATCCTCCAGCTCCGCGCGAAAGAAGGCGAGGTCGTGAAGGTCGGCAGCACCCTCATCGTGTTCGGAGAGGCGGGCGAGGCCGTCCCGATCCGGCCCGAGGCCGCCCGACCAGGACCCCCACCACCCGTGCCGACCAGGACGGAGGCGCCGCCCGCGCCCAGTCCCACCGGAGATGTCCTCGCGGCGCCCGCGGTCCGTCGCCTCGCGAAGGAACTCAACGTCAATCTCGCGGCGGTCCGAGGGAGCGGCCCGCAAGGCCGCCTCACCGAGGATGACGTCCGCAAGGCGGCGCATGGCCCTACGAGGACGACGGTCGTCACCCCTCCGCCATCGGCCGCAGCCGCCCCGAGCGGAAGCGAGCAGCGGATTCCCATCCTGGGTCTACGGAAGCGAATCTTCGAGAAGATGTCGAAGTCCAACGTCACCGCGGCCCATTTCACGTATGTGGATGAGGTCGACATGACGCAGCTCGTCCACCTGCGCGATCATCTGAAGCCGACCGCCGACCGCAAGGGAGTCAAGCTCACCTTCCTGCCGTTCTTCGTGAAGGCCGTCCTCGCGGCGCTTGTGGAACACCCGACGTTGAACGCGTCCGTCGACGACGAGCGCGGCGAGATCGTGGTCAAGCGCTACTACAACATCGGGATCGCGACCGCCACCGACGAGGGCCTCACGGTCACCGTCGTGCACGAGGCGGACAAGAAAAGCCTCTGGGACCTCGGGAAAGAAATCGACCGGCTCGCGACCGCCGCGAGGGACAAGAAGCTCTCGCTCCAAGACGTCCAAGGCTCCACCTTCACGATCACCTCCCTGGGCAAGGAAGGAGGCATCCTCGCGACGCCGATCATCAACTGGCCGGAGGTCGCCATCCTCGGCATCCACAAGATCGAGAAGCGACCGGTCGTCCGGGACGACCAGATCGCGATTCGGGAAATGATGTACCTGTCGTGCTCGTTCGACCACCGCGTGGTCGATGGCCACGTCGGCGCCGCGTTCGTCCAGTCGGTACGCAACTATCTCGAACATCCTGCGACCATCTTCGTGGAAACTTTCTAGGTTCGCTCGCCGAGCGCGGGCTCGCCCGAGGATCCCACGGTTCGCAAAGGGATTAAGAGAGCGGAGACGTTCGGTCGGTCCGTGGACCGGCACGTCGACCTCGTCGTCATCGGTGCGGGGCCCGGCGGTTATCCGGCCGCCATCCGAGCGGCGCAACTGGGGAAGCGCGTCCTCCTCGTGGAACGGGACCGGCTCGGCGGCGAATGCCTGAACTACGGATGCATTCCGAGCAAGGCGCTCATCCACACCGGGAACCTGATTCATGCGATCGAGCGCGCGGGGGAACGCGGCGTCGAGACCGGACCCGTCAAAGTCGACTTGGCCAAGTTGCAACAATGGAAGACGTCCGTCGTCCAGCGGCTCGTGAATGGAGTCGGCCAGTTGTGCAAAGGCAATCGCGTCGACGTGCTGTCGGGCCACGCGTCCTTCATGGGACCGAACGACCTCGAGATCCGGAAGGCGGACGGCTCGGACTGGGTGACGTTCACGGACGCAATCATCGCGACCGGGGGACGGCCGTCCGACCTCCCGGCGTTTCGCTTCGACGGCAAGAGGGTCATCAGCACGAAAGAGGCCCTCGAACTCCCGCGCGTCCCCCAGAACTTCGCGATCATCGGGGGCGGCGTGTCGGGCCTGGAGATCGGGATGTTTTACGCGAAGCTCGGGAGTCGGGTCGTTGTCGTCGAGATCATGGAGCAGCTCCTCCCCGGGACGGACCCGGAGGCGGTCCGCGTCGTGGCGCGGAACCTGCAGAAGCTCGGCGTGGAGGTCCATGTCAAGTCCCAAGCGCGCGGCTGGCGCGAGGACAAAGGCCAGACCGTGGTCGACATCGTGACGCCGGAAGGGCTCATCGCGCGCCGGGCTGACATCATCCTGGTCACCGTCGGACGAAAGCCGAACACGGACGAACTCCACGCAGAAGTCGCGGGCGTCGAGTTCGGTCCCCGCGGCTACGTCAAAGTGGATCGCCAGCTCCGCACGTCGAACCCGCACGTTTACGCGATCGGAGATGTGATCGGGCCGCCGTTCCTGGCGCACAAGGCGACGAAAGAAGGCCTCACGGCCGCCGAGGTCATCGCCGGCCATCCCGTCGAGCTGGACGTCCACGCCATGCCCGCCGCGATCTTCACGGACCCGGAGATCGCGACGGTCGGACTCCAGGAAGCCGAGGCGACCACCCAGGGCCGCCGCACCCGGGTGGGGAGGGTGCCCTTCGCCGCAATCGGCCGCGCGCTGACGACGGGCGAGTACGACGGCTTCGTGAAGCTCATCGCAGATGCCGACACCAAGGTGCTCCTCGGCGCCACGATCGTCGGTCCGGATGCGAGCGACCTGATCAGCGAGCTCACCCTCGCGATCGAGATGGGGGCGACGCTCGCGGACCTCGCCCTCACCGTGCATCCCCATCCCACCCTGCCCGAGGCGATCATGGAGAGCGCCGAAGCGGCCCTGGGCCAGGCGATCCACGTGCTGAACCGCTGATCCCATGCTCACGACGACGGAAGGCGAAGCGACCCCGATCCTCATCGTCCGAGATGCGTGGCTCCTGGATCTCGGGCGCAAGCCGTACCGGGAGGTGTGGGAACTCCAGAAGGCCCTCGTCGACCGCCGTGCGGAGGACAAGATCCCGGACGGCCTCATCCTCGTCGAGCACGATCCGGTCGCGACCCTCGGACGACGCGGGACGCGCGAGGATGTCTTGGATCCGGGGCTCGAGGTCATCGAGGTCGAGCGCGGCGGCGAGGCGACCTACCATGGACCAGGTCAGCTCGTCGGCTATCCGATCCTGAAGCTCCCCGACCGTCTCGAGGTGAAGCGCCTCGTGACGGACCTCGAGGAGGTTATCCTTCGCACCGGGGCCGACTTCGGGATCGACGCGACGCGCGAGGGACCGGAGCGCGGCGTCTGGGTCGGCGCGAAGAAGATCGCGTCGATCGGGCTCGCGGTCCACCGCAACGTGACGTTCCACGGCTTCGCCCTGAACGTGACGACCGACTTGCGGGAGTTCCTCAAGATTCGGCCATGCGGCCACGACGGAGGAATCATGACCTCGATGGAGAAGTGCCTCGGCCACCCAGTTGACTTGGAGGACGTCAAGGCCTCCGTCATCGCCCACTTCCAGGCGGTCTTCGGGGTGACGTTTCGCCGGGTCAACCTCAGCGAGCTGTTGCCGGAACCGCCGTCCGGGCGCCGACCGCGCCGCCCTTGAGGGCCTTCAACTGGCGGACCATCTCGGGGACGACCTCGAACAAATCGCCGACGATCCCGTAGTCCGCGATCTCGAACAGTGGCGCCTTCGGATCGATGTTGATGACGACGATTTTCTTCGACTCTTGCATGCCGGCGAGATGCTGGACCGCACCGCTGATGCCGACGGCCAGATAGAGCTTCGGCCGGACCGTCATCCCGGTCTGGCCGACCTGCAGCATCTTCGGCACCCAGCCGCTGTCGACGGCCTTGCGCGAGGCCGCGATCGCGCCGCCGAGGAGGTCCGCGAGCTCCTGGAGCATCGCGAAGTGTGCTGGGTCCCCGAGGCCGTAGCCACCGCTCACGACGACGTCGGCTTCCTCAGGTCGGAGGCCGCCCTCCTTCGTGAATTCCTGAAACTCCTCTAGCGTCGCGTCGACGTCCGAGGGCCCGAGCTCGACCGTCTCAAGGATGACGTCGCCCGTCCGCTTCGAATCGTGAGGCGGCGCGACGAAGACGTTCCGCCGGACGGAAGCCATCTGCGGACGGTGCTTCTTGCACAGGATGTGGGCCAGGCTTTTCCCGCCGAAGCTCGGCCGGATCATGTCGAGGTTGCCCTCCGCATCGATGTCGAACTTGACGCAGTCGGCCGCCAGGCCGGTCTCGAGGATTGCGTGAAGGCGGCCTCCGAGGTCCCGTCCGTTCTTCGACGCGCCGTAGAGGACGATCTCCGGTTTGTGGCGTCGGATCAGCTGCGCCATCACCTGCGCGTACGGCCGCGAACGGTAGATCTCGAGGATCGGATCGTTGATGACGATCACGCGGTCCAGGCCGTAGCCGATCGCATGCTTCGCGAGGTCGTCGACTCCGTTTCCCAGGAGGACTCCGGTCAGCGTCGTCGCCCGCAGGTCCGCGA
>Ga0209236_1003044_pt1 | contig 10244 bp, 7 predicted proteins | sample GraSoi013_1_40cm_FD_185819 | JGI IMG/M metagenome (GOLD analysis project Ga0209236, IMG submission 185819) | Grasslands soil microbial communities from the Angelo Coastal Reserve, California, USA - Sample 09_27_2013_1_40cm (SPAdes) (version 2) | ecosystem: Environmental > Terrestrial > Soil >... | reverse complement strand
GTCCCACGGTGACCTTAGCGGCCCCAGCCCCGTAATAATGCACGCGCGCCAGGACTTCGAGTCGCTTCGCCGAGGACCTGAGCGGCCGCTTCTCAGGCAGAACGAACTGCCGCGGCTCAAGCGCCAGTGTCACGGCCGGCGCCAAAGTAAGCGGCAGGGTGTCCAGGCGAGTGGAGGTGGCGCGCTGGGCGGTCACTGGCGCGGTGACATCGAAAGCATACGCTTCGACGACGGCGTGGACGCGTGCCTGCACTAGCGGCGCCGGCCACGGTAACATCCAGTCGTGGGGCGAACGAGGAGTCTGTGCGTCCTTAGGGATCGCGACCGTGAAACGGACGGCGGCGCCCGCTTCTGGTTCTTCCTTCGCCACGCTCCAACCCGGAGGCATAACCAGGCTGGGCTTGCCGAATTCACCTGGCACATCCGCGCGGCGACGCACCTCCACGTGAACGGAGAAGCTCTCTCCGGCCACAACTTCGCTGCGGTCAGCTTGGGCCTCGATGTGCAGCGCCCCCGCCATCGCCAGCGCCGCATCAATCCCTTCGCGCACTCGCTCAAGATCCCAGCGCAAGCGTGGCTCCGCAGAGTCGGACGGCGGGTCATGCAGTTTGATCGCCTCGTCTATCTTGTGCCCTGCGGCAGCTAACGCTTTCGCCGACGCGGCCCAATCGAGCCGGAGTGCAGCCTCGCGCGCTGTGGACAGCGAGCGATCCGCAGCTTCGGACGCCCCGCGATGGTACGGATGGTTCGGCACGCTTTCCGGGAGTCGTCTGGCCAGGAATGCGGGATCGAAAGAAGTGCCATCCGGTCTAACAAGGGCGATGGGCCGACGCAAGAAGGGCGAACCGAGAAAAGCGGCGATGCCTTGCGTCCGGTGGTTTAGAAACCCTTCGCGGCCGATTTCGGCGTAACTCTTGCCCCAGATCGGGGAGATCTCATCCGACGGCACACGGTAGCCGGCAACAGCATCGCCCCGTGAAAGCTGCAGCAGTGTCGGCTCCCAAGCGTCCAGCCCTTCGGCCAGTTGTGCCGGAAAAGCCTTCGGATCACCTGCGGCGGCAACGGCCTTGGGCGTCAAAATCCCCGCGGCCTGATGATGCCCGTGGCCGGTGCGCACGCCGCCCCAGTGATTGATGACGACGTGCGGGCGAAATGTGCGGATCACGCGTACCATATCTTCGAGGGCCGTGTCGCCCCAGACCTTCAGGGTTCCTTCCGGAGTCTTCGAGTAGCCGAAGTCGGGCGCGCGAGTGAAGTAGAGCCGCACGCCATAGGCCCGCGTGGCGGCAAGCAGCTCTTCGGTGCGCAGGATGCCGAGCTGCGGGCCCTGCTCGGGGCCGAGCGCATTCTGGCCGCCTTCGCCGCGAGTGATGGAGAGCAGCGCCACGTCCGCATGCAGGCCCCGCGCGAGATAGGTGAGCACGCTCGAGGATTCGTCGTCGGGATGCGCGGTGACGTAAAGGATGCGCGTGGCGACGCGCACGTGGTCGATAGCTTCGAGCGCCTCCGGCAAACTTTGCGCCACCAAGGGCGCTGCCGCTGGCACGCAAGCCAGTCCCGCCAAAACAATCCGAGTTGCGAGGTGCCGCTGGAACCCTTTCTTCATCCCGCCGTCTCCGCAAACGGCCACTCACCTAGCGCGCGCGCCCGGATTCCGAACGCCAGGACGCCCAGCATCATCACCCCCAGGGCCGCGAGCGTCAGTTTGCGTCCCGTGGAGAGAAAGATGGCCATCCACCCCAGAATGGCCAACACGGCTGGCAGCGGGAAAAGCCACATTTTGAACGGGAGTCTCTCCGCAGGCCAGCGGCGGCGCAGCACAATAACACCGATTGCCTGGCCCACAAACTGCACCAGGATGCGCATGGCTAGAACGGCGCTAATAACCTCGCTCAGCCGGAACAACAGGCTGAAGACAAACCCGGCCGCGCCCAGCGCCACCAGGGAAACATGCGGGAAGCGCCGCGTGGGGTGGAGCCGTCCGAACACGGAGAAAAAATTTCCGTCTACAGCCGCAGCGTAGGGGACACGCGAGTAACCCAGAAGGACGGAAAACAGCGAGGCAAACGCGATCCACAGAATCATCGCCGTGGCCACTTTGGCCCAGAAAGGACCGTAGAGCATCTCGATGAACGTGCTCACGATGAAATTCGATGCCTGGGCCTGCTGCCACGGCACGACGCCCAGAATGCTGGTCTGCATGGCCAGATACAGGACCGCGATTCCCCCAATCGAAAGGAAAATGCTGCGCGGGATGTTGCGCTCCGGCTCGCGCACTTCTCCACCCAGATGACAGACGTTGTAGTAGCCGAGATATGTGTAGATGGTTTTTACCGTGGCTTGCCCGAGCCCGGCGAAAAACAGCCAGGAGAGGTCCCAAGCCCCTGCGGGGTAGGTGAAGGCCAGCCGTGCGTCGAAGTGCGTCGCTCCGCCGAAGATCAGCCAGACGATCGTCGCGATCACCCCGGCCCAGAGGAACAACGAAATCTTGCCGACCGTTGTGATGCGGCGATAGAGGAGGAAGACCAGCACGATCACCAGCGCACCGGAAACGGCCTTCTGCTGGTAACGTCCCAGCGGCATTAGATAGGTGAGATATTGCGCGAAGCCGATCGCGCCTGAGGCCACCACGAGCGGCGCCTGAATCATCGTTTGCCAGATGAACAGAAACGACATCAGGCGTCCCCAGCGGCCGGGCCCGTAGGCCTCGCGGAGAAACACGTAGCTGCCCCCGGCCTGCGGCATAGCCGCGCCCAGCTCAGACCAGACAAACCCGTCCAGCACGGAAAGAAGCGCGCCCGCCACCCATGCCAGCAGGCACTGTGGGCCGCCCATATATTGAATCACCAGGGAAATTGTTACGAACGGCCCGATGCCCACCATGTCGATCATGTTCAGTGCCGTGGCCTCCTTCAGGCCCAGGCCGCGTTCCAGCTTTTCGGCGCGTTCGAGGTCGTGCGTCACGTGGGGTTCCGAAAAAGACGCCAAAGCATAGCAGATGGCCCTCGTGCCGCCAAAAATCCCTCCACCTGCGCTACCATGGGCTGCGTCATGGTGAGCCTCGGCGTCGTCATCACCGCTGCGACCGTGGCCATCCTTGTGGCCGAATTCCTGCGGAATCGCAAGGGACCCCTGCCAGTGCACGGCTGGCTGGGGTTGCTGGCGCTGGTCTGCGCCGAGTGGCTGATGTTCCGCGGTGTCGAGCCGGTGGCCACGTTTTTCACTCCCATTGCCTGGACGGCATACATCCTGGTGGCCGACGCGGCGGTGCTTGCGGTGCAGGGGGAGTCGCGCTTGCGCAACGCGCCGCGCGAGTTTGCGCGCACAGCTCTGCTCTCGGTGCCGCTGTGGCTAGTGTTCGAAGCCTATAACCTGCGCCTGGAGAACTGGACCTACGACGGCCTGCCAATGAACTGGTTGGCGAGCGGTTTCGGCTATGCCTGGTCGTACGCCACCATCACGCCGGCCATCTTTGTCACCGCGGATCTAATCCAGTCCTACGGCGGGTTTGCGCGCCCGGCCCGGCCTTGGAAAATCTCTGCGGCGGTGGAGCGCTGGAGCATGGCGCTGGGCGCGGTCTTGCTGGCCGTGCCTCTGCTGGTGCCGCGCCACGCGGCGGCATACCTTTTTACGCCGGTCTGGTTGGGATTCATCTTCCTGCTCGACCCGATCAATCGCCGTTTGGGGCTGCCGTCGTTGCTCGCAGACCTTGAGCGGGGAGAGCGCGGCTGGATCAATTCTTTGCTGCTCTCCGGTTGGGTGTGCGGCTGGCTTTGGGAGTTCTGGAATTACTGGGCGTCAGCGAAGTGGCACTACATCTTCCCGTTGTTCCAGCAGTGGAAGATCTTCGAGATGCCCGCGCCGGGCTACCTGGGCTTTCCTCCCTTTGCCTTAGAATGCTTCGTAATGTACGTTTTCGCCGCGCGGCTTCTGGGCTGGCTGAAGAAACCCCAACTTGGGATTCGTGGCTTGTGAATCCCGCTCTTAAGACCTCCTCCGCGCTTCCGCTCGAATCTTCTATCTTCAACTTTCAATTTGCACGGCTTCTCTTGCTTCTCGCTGTCTGGGCCATGTTACCCGCGCCAGCGCGAGCCGAAGGAAAACTCCATCTGCCGCCAGAGGCGACCGAAGGCTTACGCCTGCTCTACTCCGGCGACCCGGACGCGGCCATGGAGATGTTTCGCAGGATCGAGGAACGGCAGCCCGACTATCCGGTGGGCTATCTCCTGGAGGCTAACGCGCAGTGGTGGAAGATCTACTGCGCGGCGTGCGAAATCAAATACAACACCATTGACGCCTGGCATCGCGCGCGGCAGCCTGAAGACGACGCTTACCTGGCGCTCACCGACAAAGGCATTGCGCTGGCCGAGCAAAGCTTGAAGCAGAACGACACGGCCGAAATGCGCCTGTACGCGGGAATTGGCTGGGGACTCAAGGCTCGGCTGTTGGGGCTGTGGGACGACCGTCGCGGCACGGCTCGCGCTGGCGTGCGGGCCCGCGAGCATCTTTTGCGCGCTGTGCAGCTTGACCCGGAGCTGGCCGACGCTTACACGGGTCTCGGGCTCTACAACTATTACGTCGATACGCTTTCGGCGATAGCCAAAATCCTGCGCTTCTTCATGGGTATTCCAGGCGGCAGTAAGCGAGAGGGCATGCGCCAGCTCGAGCTGGCCATGGAGAAGGGCGAGATCACAGCGGTCGAGGCCCGGTTCTACCTGGCCAAGAACCTGCGCAACTATGACCAGAAATACGAGCGGGCGGTCGCAGTGTTTGAGCCGCTGGTCGCGCAGTACCCGCAGAACCCCGTGTTTCAGCTTTTGCTCGGCGATACCAACGCTAAGCTCAACCGCAAACAGGAAGCCGCCGCAAGCTTCCACGCAGCAGAGAAAATTGAGCTGCGCGACCTTGCCTGCCAGGCCCGCGTCCGGGAACTGAGTCGCGCCGCGCTGGCTGCTTTGGGCGAGCCTGAAGCTGCGCCCGCATCCCGCTAGAAACCGACCTCATAGATAGCAAGCGCGCTTGCTGAGGCCCTCGTGCTGCACAGACGGGGGATGTCGAATCAGCAGCGCGCGGCCTGTTCCTGTTCGAAGGCGTGATAAGAGGAGCGCACCAGCGGGCCGGCCTCAACGTGCTTGAAGCCCATCTGCTCGCCCAGTTGCTTGTACTCGGCGAACTCATCCGGATGGACGAAGCGAATGACGGGCAGGTGCTGTTTGGTGGGCTGCAGATACTGCCCCAGGGTAAGAATGTCGGTGCCCTGCGCGACAAGATCGCGCATCGTGGCGAGAACCTCCTCGCGTTGCTCGCCCAGGCCGAGCATCAGGCCCGTCTTTGTCGGCATCTGCGGCGAAAGCTCTTTCGCGCGCCGCAGCAGTTCGAGCGACCGCTCGTACACCGCGCCTCGGCGCACCTGGCGATAGAGCCGCGGCACGGTCTCGGTGTTGTGGTTAAGCACGTCGGGCTGGGCGGCGACCACGGTTTCCAGCGCAGGCCAAACACCGCGGAAGTCCGGGATCAGCACTTCGACCTTGCAGCCCGGCACTCGCTGCCGGATCTCGGTGATCGTGCGCGCGAAAATGGCCGCGCCACCGTCAGTCTGATCGTCGCGGTTCACTGAGGTCACCACCACGTAGCGCAGCCCCATCTTCTCGACCGCTTCAGCCACACGCGCGGGCTCCGCTTCATCCGGCGGGCCGGTCGGTTTCCCCGAAGGCACTGCGCAGAACCCACAGGCGCGCGTGCAGATGTTGCCCAGGATCATGAACGTGGCCGTGCGGTGCTCCCAGCACTCGCCCATGTTCGGGCAACGCGCGCTCTCGCACACCGTGTGCAGGTTAAGTGTGCGCATGATGCGCTTCAATTCCTGATAGTTCGGCCCGCCAAAGAATCTGACGCGAAGCCAGGGCGGCCTTGGGTGCGTGCTAGGCGGCGTTTCAGACCAAGGCAAGGTCGGCAGCTCATTCGAGAGGATATTGAACGGCGAGGCCATGTGCTTGTTTTGCCAGTCCCGGCGGCGAACCCATTTTACGCGGTCGGTGCTAGCGGCACAAGTTGCCGCCGACTAGGCGTGTCCTTCAGATGTGCATCCCGGATACCAAGCATGGCGGCAAGCCCACAGCCAAAGGTCGCTTTTGTTGTGTCTTTACCACACTGGCTGATCTTCGGCCGCATCTGTATCTTCTAACTCACTGATTTAATTGGATTAAACTAAGAGCCAGAAGGCCACGAAAATGCTAAGATTCCAGTGGTCATCCATGCCCTTTCAGACCACGATTGAAAGGTCAGTCGAAACACAGGGTATCGGCCTGCATACGGCCGTGCGGAGCCGGCTATGCCTGCTACCCGCGCCCCCGGACACCGGGATCGTCTTTCGCCGGGTGGACCTGGACAATTTTGAAATTGAAGCTCACGTGCGCAACGTCGCTCGGGTCAGCTACGCCACTAGCTTGATGAAGAAAGGCGTTCTGCTCTCCACCACCGAACACCTGTTGGCGGCGCTCTATTCCTGCGGCGTGGATAACGTTTACATCGAGCTTGATGCTCTGGAAGTGCCCATTTTGGACGGCTCCTCGCAGCCGTTCGTTAGATTGCTGCAAGAAGCGGGGCTGCGGAAACTTCGTCACCGGCGCCGGTATCTGAAGGTGCTGCGGCCGCTGGAGGTGTCTGAGGGCGACACCAGCGGGTCGGGGCAGGACCGGCGGATCGGGATCTATCCCTCCGACGACTTCCGCGTGCGCTGCTTTATTGACTTTGCGCACCCCATGGTCGGCCGTCAGGAGGTGGAGTTGCAGGTGAACCGCGAAACCTTCAGCCACCTGCTGGCCCCGGCGCGCACTTTCGGCTTTCTTGACGATGTGGAACGCCTGCGCTCAAACGGATTGATTCGTGGCGGCTCGCTCGAAAACGCCATCGTGTTGACCCGCGACGGAATTATGAACGGCGAGCTGCGGTTCCCCGACGAGTTCGGCCGACACAAAGCGTTGGATCTGATCGGCGACTTGGCGCTGGTGGGCCGGCCGCTACTGGCGAGCGTGGTGGCGCACAAGGCCGGACACGCGCTGCATACGCAACTGGTTACGCGCCTGTTAGCCGACCCCTCACTGTGGACCGAAACTTCCGTGGAACCCGAGCCGACACTCGGTCGTACCGCCGCCGCTGTGCCTGCCTCCGCCACGCTGCATGCCAGCGATTAGGCGCCTCACCCCGCTGGTATCACCCTATCTTTAGAACGCAACTGGGGACGGCGTGCCATGACCCTATATCACCGCGCAGGCAGCACTTCTGAAGCCGTGCTCTACAAGATGGGCGGGCTGTGTTCGTTCGCCGGGGCGTTGTTTTCGACGCGAATCACGCCCGTCTGGTCGGTAAAAAAATGCCGCTGGCCAGTGGTGCCGGCGGTTACCGGGTCGGCGTTGATGGTGTAAGCATAATAGATCCCACGGTTATGCGAGGCCGACGCTCGATACGAGAACAAGTAGCCCGACTTCGCTCCGCTGGCCAGCGCGGAATCGATGAGGTCCCCGGCATTTTCGCTCGGAGCACCTAGGGCTGGCGGCCCTAAGGTTGCTAGCGTGGCGGGAACGTGGCCGTATCTCGAGGAATAGCTGACCGCGGCCACATTGAGCGTACGCAGCGACCCTACGGCAGAAGCCTCGTTCGCGGCCATCTTGGCGCGCAGCAGATTCGGAATGGCGATCGCGGCGATAATCAGCATCGGCACCAGAGCAACGCCAATGTAGCCGAGGATGAGCCCGGCCAGCGCCATCCCGGCACCTTTTAACCGCCCGGCGCTCTCGCGGATCTCGGAGCGCGACCAGTGACCAAAAACAATCGCCAAGACTGCCGTCGGAAAGAAAACAAACGGCAAGCCCAGAACCAGGCTGGCGATGGCTTTGCCGCTGGTGGCCGGCTCTGGCGGCACAGGAATGGTGGTTTGCGTCAGATCGGCATGGCACCATCGGCAAATCCTTGCCTCGTCTTGAATCTCTTCGGCGCAGAAGGGGCATTTCTTCATGGGCTTGCCTCCGGGGCCTTTCCGGATCAGGATGTTTAACAATACGTATACCCCAAGATTGGCGGTGTCAATCGGTAATCAGTCGCCAGATGCATCAACCTGGGCTCATCGAGCCGCCGGTTCACTTTGAGAGGAAAACGCCATTGTCCCATTGGCCCCAAGTGACATGGCGTTTCCATTGTCAAAAGCGAAGCGAGAGGCGAGAATAGCGCCCATGCCTGCTTCGGATTTTGTGGTCGTCATCCTGGGTGCCGGGAAGGGCACGCGGCTGCGCTCAGGGCTAGCCAAGGTGCTGCACCGCGCCGGCGGCCGCACCTTGATCGAGCAGGTAGTGCGTGCGTGCCGGCCGCTGGGCGCTCGGGAGCTGATTGCGGTGGTCGGCCATCAGGCGGAAGACGTGAAGGCGACAGTCGAGCCGCTCGGCGTCACCTCAGTCCTGCAGCAGCCGCAGCGCGGCACGGGCCACGCCATGCTGGTGGCACGAAGGGCCATCGGCCAGCGCGCCAAATACGCCGTGGTCGTGCCAGGCGACGCGCCGCTCATCCGCACCGAAACCTTGCGCGCGCTGGTGCGGACCCATCTGACCGGCGGCGCCGCTGCCACCATTCTTTCGGCGCATCTGGCCGACCCCACCGGCTACGGGCGAATCATCCGGAAGCCGGATGACAGGGTGGCGGGCATCGTCGAACAATCCGCGCTCGACGACACGCAGCGCGACATCAACGAGGTCAACTCCAGCATCTATTGCTTCACGCTCGGGAACCTATGGTCCTGCCTGACCAAGCTGCGGCCCGATAACTTCCACAAGGAACTCTACCTGACCGACGCCATTGCCCTGCTAAACCAACGGGGCGGGACTGTGCTTGCCGAAGTGGCCACAGACGCTCGGGAGATCCTGGGCTGTAACACGCGCGCGGAACTCGCCGAGGTGGACCGCGTCCTGCGCGAGCGCAAGCGCGCCGCCTTGCTGGACGCCGGCGTCACCATTCAACTGCCGGAGACCGTGCTGATCGACCCCGAGGTGGAAGTCGGCGCGGACACGGTGATCGAGCCGTGCGTGCAACTCCTGGGCAAAACGCGGATCGGCGCGGGATGCGTGATCCGCACCGGCAGCGTGCTGAGCGATGCCGTGCTCGACAACAACGTCACGGTCAGACCGCACTCGGTCGTCAGCGCGAGCCGCTTAGCCGAAGGCACGATGGTTGGCCCGTTCGCGCACCTGCGCGACGGCGCGCATTTGCTCGCCGGAGCGCGCGTTGGCAACTTCGTCGAGGTGAAAAAGAGCGTGCTGGGCGAAGGCACCAAAGCCATGCACCTGACCTACCTCGGCGACGCCAAAATCGGCAGCAAAACCAACATCGGCGCCGGCACGATCACCTGCAACTACGACGGCGTCAGCAAAAACCCCACGACAATCGGCAAGGGTGTGTTTGTGGGCAGCGACACTGCACTCGTCGCTCCCATTCGGGTGGGCGACGGCGCCTACATCGCCGCTGGCTCGACCGTCACCGAAAATATTCCCGCCGATGCCCTGGGCATCGCTCGCGGGCGCCAGATCAACAAACCCGGCTGGGCCGCCCAGCGTCGCCGGGAGGTGGCTGCAAGCAAGTCCAAAGCCGCCGCCAAGCCACCTAAGCGCTCCAGGCCCCGCCCCCGCCCCAAGGCGGCCAACCCCCGTCGCAAAGCTGCGCCTGCTAGAAAAGGCAGCAAGTCCGCGCGGCGGCGGTAGGGACCACCATCGGAGTCCAAAAATCGGACCAACCTCTTAAGATGCGGGCCCGGCCGGGCTTGTGATTACAGCGGACCTTCGAAGTAATGGGTGTGGTAGAATGCGGCACGCGGGGGGAGCGCGCAGACGATGAAATTTGGAGTGATCGTTTTCCCCGGGTCGAACTGCGATCACGATGCGTATCACGCCATCGGGACAGTTCTCGGCCAACCGGTCGAGTTCCTGTGGCACCAATCGGAGGCGGTGGATCCCTACGACGTCGTGGTGCTGCCGGGCGGCTTCTCCTATGGTGATTACCTACGCACGGGCGCGATCGCGCGGTTCTCGCCGGTGATGCGCGCGGTTGAGCGGTTTGTGCGCCGCGGCGGGCTGGTACTGGGCATCTGCAACGGCTTTCAAATCCTGCTGGAGGCAGGACTGCTTCCGGGCGCGATGCTGCGCAACGCGGGGCTGCGTTTCACCTGCCGCCAAGTCCACATCCGCGTAGAGACCACGGAGACT
>Ga0209236_1003040_pt1 | contig 10251 bp, 10 predicted proteins | sample GraSoi013_1_40cm_FD_185819 | JGI IMG/M metagenome (GOLD analysis project Ga0209236, IMG submission 185819) | Grasslands soil microbial communities from the Angelo Coastal Reserve, California, USA - Sample 09_27_2013_1_40cm (SPAdes) (version 2) | ecosystem: Environmental > Terrestrial > Soil >... | reverse complement strand
CTGGATGTGGTCCCAGCGTGCGTCAAAGGCTATAACGAGGAAAGCCTCTGTATCTGCTTCGTCGGCGACTTCTCCGCCCGCCCTCCATCGCCAACCGCCATTGCCGCAGGCGTCTGGCTCACACATCTGCTCCGGAACGCGTACACGCAGATCGTTGGTGTCCGCGGTCATCGAGAAATGCCCGACCAGGCGACCCCATGCCCCGGCACGGCATTTGATCTGGTCGGGTACAGAGCGCAAGCCGGTATGACTGCCTGACTCTCCGTCTCTATTGAAACTTATCCGGAAATTGCTTGGCGATTCCATCCGCCAGCGCATCACTCAGCGCGTAGATCTCTTTGACCATGGGGTCCCACATGTCCGCCTCACGGGACCAATCCTTCTTCGTCACGGCATCGATGGACATCACATGCTGTTGCACATGGGTCACCAGGAGTCCGTTCACCGTGGCTTTCGGGAGATTCGGATTCGCCGCGCTCACGAAGGCGGCGATCTCGGCGGCATTTTGCATGAGCGCATCCAGCGCAGCTTTCTTGAGCGTGGCATTTCCTCGAAATCCATTCGCAAACGCAGCGCTCATGTACTTTTTCACAGCCGAATAGTGGCCGACGAACAGCGAAGAGAACTTCTCACCCGCCGCCTGGCCATAGAAGGGACTGATAGAGAGCCCGATGGCCTTGGCGTTTTCTAGACCATACTCATCGGCCTCACTTACTGCTTTCTTCTCGCCGAGCCTGGTCGAGATGACGAGAGATCGTACCCAGAAGATATGGTTAATGTAGAGGTCGCGGAGCGTCATCCGTAGATTGGCGACCTTGGCCGGATTGGGCATGGCCTGGCCCTGTGCCGCCAGCGGGGATGACGCGACAAATACGCTGAGCAGGATGAGCGCGCTTACCGCCAACCAGATCCTCCGCATGCGACTCTCTCTCCTCTTCCAAGACCACATCCAACATCAGATTACGAGCCCAGGGTCACGGGTGGGTCAATATCAAGTAACGACGCTGTCACGAGGCTGACGAGGAAGGGGAGAACTTAGACGTCTCTGGCGCGAGTTGACGGCCGCCAGGGGGTTAGACGGCGCTCCAGCCATGTGACCAACGCGTCTGCGATCAGCGCGACCACGGACAGGATGACCATCGCCGCGAAGACACCGTTGGCGTTAAATGCCCCCTGCGCCGCAGCCACCAGGTACCCGAGGCCGTGTGTCGCACCGAGAAATTCTCCCACCACCGCGCCAACGAGCGCGAACCCAAAGCTCGTGTGCAGGCTGCTGGTGATCCAGCCCAGCGCTGCGGGAAGCATGACGTCGAAGGACAGCTGGTGGGGATTCGCCCCCAGGATGCGCGCGTTGTTCACCAGGTTGGGATCGACCTCACGGACTCCCTGAAATGCGTTGAAGAAGACAACGAAGAAGGTGAGCGTCACACCGAGCGCCACTTTGCTCGCCATGCCCAGGCCGAGCCAGATGACGAAGATCGAACCAAGGATCACGCGGGGGATGGCATTCCCCATCCGCACATAAGGCCCGAACACCGCCGCCAGCGTACGATTCCGGCCAAGTGCAAATCCGGCGATCACGCCGATCAAGACGCCGAGGGAAAAGGCCAGCACGGTCTCTTCCAGGGTCACGACGACGTGCTGCCAGAGCGGCCCCTGAGGGGTGCCGCGCCTGGCCCACCGCCAGACGGTGGCGGCTATGCCTGACGGCTGCCCGAAAAAGAACGGGTCGGCGAATCCTGTCCGGGCGGACACCTCCCATCCTCCTACGAGAACGGTAAATACCCCGATCTGCAACAACCGCTCCAGCCAATATCGTCGATGCTCGCGCACCTCGGCCGCCTGCTCGTCCGCGGTCAGGACCTCAGGAATACGGGTGTCAGAAGGTGATCTCTTTGATGGATCGCTCATAGGCGATCACGGCCTCGTCGCGCAGGTCCTCCCAAATCCGCTGATACAATTGCGTAAAATGCGGATCAAAGCGGACCTCTGTGACGTTGCGCGGTCTGGGCAGGTCGATGGGATAGCTCCGTTTCAGCGTCGCTGGCGCGGCGGTGAAGACCAGCACGCGGTCGGCAAGCGCAATGGCCTCTTCCAGGTCATGGGTGACGAACACGACGGACGCAGACGTTCCAGACCACAACTCCAGCAGCTCGTTCTCCATCAATGTCCGCGTCTGAACATCGAGCGCCGCGAACGGCTCATCCATCAACAGGACCGCCGGTCCGTTGATCAACGTCTGCGCCAGGGCAACCCGCTTCCTCATGCCACCACTCAACTGATTTGGGTACCGATCTTCAAAACCCGCCAACCCCACACGGCCAATCCACTCTCGCGCCCGACGAGCCGCCTCGCCACGCGATGCGCCTCGGTAAAGAGGCCCTGTCGCCACGTTCTGGAGGACGTTTTTCCACGGGAAGATGGCGTCAGTTTGAAACATATAGCCGACGTTCTCGCTGCGGGTGGTGACGGGCTTGCCGAGGACGGACACATGACCGCGGCTTGGCGACTGCAGCCCGGCGATGAGGTTGAGGGTCGTGGATTTGCCCGACCCCGTGGGGCCGACGATGGCGCAGAACTCCCCGCGGGCAATCGCGCATGTCAAACTATGCACAGCGACGTAGAATGTCCCTCGGGGCGTGCGGAACCGCTTGGTCACATCGTCGAGCTCAATCGATGGCCCGATGGTCCGTCACCAGACACCCATGCCGGAGAGAAGCGCAAGGAATCGTTCCCTTGCGCTCCTCACGATCGGCTGGTTACTTGTGCGCCAAGGCTGAGCTGACGAACTCGTCGGTGTAGGTCTTGGCAAGATCGACCTTGCTGGGATCCAGTTCCTTGTTAAATGCCGCCAGCACCTTGAGCACGGTAGGAGGGCCATCCTGCGGCATCATTCCCGTCGGATTGAACATGTTCATGCTGGCCGCCAAGGCCGACAGATAGAGTGGTCTGTCTCCCACGTAGTAGTCTTCGGGCATCTTGTCGGCAATGTCCCCGGCTCTGGTCATCTGCAGATACCGCAGCGTCTTCGCGAACGCATTCACGGTTCGTTGCACCGCATCTTTATGGGTACTCACGTAGTCCAACCGCATGTACAGACACGCGGCGGGGTAGGTGCCGCCGAGGGAGGCGCGCGTCCCCGCTGCCGTCCGCATGTCCACAAGCACCGTGGCCATGTTCAACTTGATCAGACGGGATACGGTGGGCTCCGTGGTCACCGCGGCATCGATGCGGTCCTGCTGCATCGCGGCGATCAGCGTGTTCCCGGCTCCCACCGGAATCGGCGTGTACTCCCCCTGGCTTCCCCCGCCCTTGGTGACAAGAAACGAGGCAAGGAAGTTTGTCGAGGACCCGAGACCGGTGACCCCAATGCGCTTGCCCTTGAGGCCGGCCAGCGACGTGATTCCCGACCGGTTCGAAACGACCAGCGCCTCTCCCGGCACGCGGTCGAGGATGATGACCGCCTGGACGAACTTGCCTTTCGATTGCAGATCGATAGAGTGATCATAAAAACCAACGACGCCGTCCACGCGCCCGGCAAGCATCTCGTCTTCAGCCGACACCCCCGCGGCTTCGTTGTAGAGCGTGACGTCAACGCCGGCCTCCTTAAAGTACCCCAGGCGCTCCGTCAACATCGCGGGCAGGTAAATGATCTTTTCCAGGCCCCCGACCATGATGCTGACTTTCGGCGGCGCCTGGGCCCCCGCGGAGCCAACGCCGCCGCCGGCAAGGACCAGCGCACCCAAGAACACGATGCCCGACAACGCCAGTCTCTTCATGCATCACCGACCTCCCCTATGGTGCTTGATTTGATGATCGCTGGGGCGTCCGCTCACAGCCGATGCGCTTCAGTTCGCGCACCTCGGATGTGGAGTTACAGCGACGCCGGCGTGATGTTACGTTCTGCGCGCCTTGCGGGGTCTCCCGCCGGTCGAACACAATCGCTCACCCTCATCGCCCCCGCCCGCGGAACCAGTGCAGCAACGCTGCCAGCTTCTCCGCCCCAACCACGGCCACCGATACCGCGCCGGCGGTGAGCGCCAGGCCGCCGGCCAGGAACGATGCGTCGCGATTAATGAGGCCAAACCCCAGGATCATAACGGTCAGGGCTGGGAGAAGATGGAAAAACGGCAGCGGGTTGAATAACGCGATGCCGAGCAGCAACACAGCGATGGCGACGATTCTGGTCAGGACCACGTCCGGGATCCACAGCTGCCGGGGCCGCGTAAACTGCTCCACACGCCGCAGGAAGGGGACGCCGCGCTGCCGCAGCATCTGCTTCGCGCGAGCGCTCAGCCGGTAGCGTCGCACCCCGGCCGGCAGCCAGGGACGCTCCAGACCGATCAGCATCTGAGCGGCCAGGACAACGTAGAGGAATCCGACGAATGGGGCCAGCCCCGGCGGGAGGGCCGGGAACAGCGTCGGCAGCGACAGCACGATCATGAGCAGGCCGAACCCGTGCTGTGCCGCACGGTCGGTCAATTCGCCAACCGTCACCACCTCATCGCCGAGGGCCTCGGCGATGATGGCGGAGAGGAATTGACGCCCGGCCTGGATATCGGAACGGTTCACCACAGCGCGCGAAATTGCTACAAGTCGGTCGCCTGGAGGTTGGCGAGGGCGTCTTCCATCGTTGGATCAAGGGAGAGCACCGAGGCCAGTGAGGTCAGCGAGAGCACCTGACGGATGAGCGCGGCCGTCGGAACGATCAGCCGGATACGCTGCTGACGCACCCCCAGCAGTTCCGTCACATCCAGGAGCACTTGTATCCCTTGACTGTCGAGGTACACGGTCTTGGTGAGATCGAGGATGAGGCCCGCCGCCGTGTTTGGAATGCTCGCCAGAATATCCTCCCGAATGTCGTGAGCATTCGAGAGATCCACCTCGCCTTCCAGAGACGCGACGACGACGTCGCCCTTCAGGATCACACGGACTGCCGCCAGTGGATCCGTCATGGCCGCACGGCGTTTCGAAGTGTATGCGACAGGCGGATCATCGTCCCCTCCGGGCCACTCGCGACCTCTACCGAGTCCATCAGTTCGCGCATCATTTTTAGCCCATGCCCGCGCATGGGACCGCGGGGGGGTCGCCACCGACCCTTGTCCCTCACGGCGATCGCCAGCTTGCCGGTCTCGACGAGCGCCTCGACCTCAAACGCCGCTTCCTTTGGGCCATAGGCGTGTTCGATCGCGTTCGCCGCGGCTTCACCAACAGCCGTGGTCACGGCGAAAATCTCCTCCGCAGTCGCCCCGATGTGGGGGAGCCACCGTCGAAGCGCATTCCGGAGTGCGGCGAGCGAATCGGGAAGCGCCACCAACTCAATATGAAACCGCCTGGGGTCAAGAGGAGATGCGGCTACAGCAAGGAGCGCCGCATCGTCGATTGGAGCGCTCTCCCCCAGAATCTGGTTGAGCAGATAGGCCAGCAGCCCGTCGAGATCTGTCGCCGGACGACCGGCGACGGCCCGCTCCAACTTGGTAAGTCTCGCCTCGGCGCCCCTTCGAGTTTCAATGATCCCATCTGTATACAACAGCAAGGTCGACTGGGGCGTGAGATCGACCTCGTGCTCATCGTACGAACGCGAGATGCGTGTCCCCAAGGGAATCGAAGATTGGTCCAAGAATTTGACGGCGCCCGTCGGCTCCAGAACAACCGGCGGGGGTTGCCCCGCGTTGAAGTACGACACGTGCCAGCGGAGGGGATCCAAGACCAGGTAGACGACGGAAGCCATTTCGCCGCGCTCCATGACCCGATTCAGCCTCTCCGCCACGTCCTTTGGCGAATGTCCCTCCATAGCATAAGCCCGAAGCGCGTTTCGAAGCTTTGCCATCACGGCCGCCGCCCCCACGCCGTGCCCTGCGACGTCACCCATGACCAGTCCAACCCTCCCGCCGGCGAGGGGGAATACGTCGTACCAGTCTCCGCCCAGCGGTTCCGGCGCGGCGGGAACATAGCGGGCGGCGACCATCAGACCTGGAATCGTGGGTAACCGGGTGGGAAGCAGGCTGCGCTGCAGGATATCGACGGTCCCGCGCTCGCGCTGGTAGAGCGTACGAAAACGCTGCTCGCTTTCGCGAAGCCGCTCCTCAGCCTGCCTGCGCTCGGCCACGACAGCCGCGACCGGCAGGTTCACCAGCGCCATGATGGCCATGAAGGCCTGGAGCAAGAGGAGCGAGGCATTCTGTGTCGCGGCGAGGAAGGGTCCCGCGCCATGGAGCGTCCCCCAAATGGCAATGCCTGAGAGCAGAACGATGACGGTGGCGGTTTCCCGCGGGCCAAATCGGAATGCCGCCCAGGCGAGCAACGGGACGGTCAGATATTCGAATGAGAACAGGCCGCCAAAAATCACCCCGGCGACGACGAGAACGGCCACGATGAGGCACGCGCCCTCGAGCATTTGCGCGCGCGTCCACGTGACGCGACGGTGGCGGCTCCACAGGAGCACAAACGACGCGATGACAATCGCACCAGCCGCATCTCCTAACCACCACGTCAGCCACACGGGTCCGTAATCCCCCGGGCGGACGAAACCACCCAGCGACAGCGTCGTAACTCCCATCGTCGCGCTGACCGTCGTGCTGATCATTGCCGCCAGCAGGACAAAGCGAAAGATGTTCTGGGCCTGGTCGAACGCGTCGCGACCGCCGGCGAACCTGTTGACGAGGTAGGCACCGAACAGGGCTTCCAGCGTATTCCCGGCCGCGATGCCCAGCGAGGTCATGAGGGTACCCGCAGTGGTCAGGTTGGCGAGGAGTGCTCCGAGGAACACACCGGGCCAGACGCGGGTCCCCATGAGCAAGAGGGCCGCCAGGGCGATCCCCGTCGGCGGCCACACCGCTGTGGCGCTGGCGTTCAGGAACGCCAGGGTGAGACCGAGTTTGGCCGCGGTGAAGTATAGTGCGGCGAGGCCAGCGATTGCGGCAACAGTCTTACCGACGTTCAAAATCGGTGGACGCTCCCGCACGTTACTGCGGATATTGGGGCACGAGCGTGTCAAAGTCCTTCTCTGGAGAGCCTCTGGTCAGTGCGGTAGGACCGAATGGCCCTACTTCCGCGTGACCCAACCGAACCTGGTGCAGGGCTTGTCCGCCTCGCCCGGCGCCAGGGGAGCATACGCGTTCTCCTCCCCGCGAAACTCATAGGCTGCGCATCCCCACACCTGCACGTCGCCCGTCCAGTGGTCTGTGCGGGTCGTCCCCTGCGCCGAGTACTCGTAGCGGGCCTTCACTGCGGCGTACACGGCACCCGCGATGAGCACGAGAACCAGCAACCAGACCAGCATGCGCACGGTGTGATCCCGTCCTTGCGGAGCATCTGCCCTGGTCCTTACCCGTGCCCAGGCTTCTGCAGACGGGGGAGGCGCAACCCGCGGAAGTCATGGGGAGTGAGGACCCGCGACGGCACGCATCTGCGTGGACGCTCTGAGGACATCCTCCTGCGCGCCGCGGATGTGCATGGCAGCGGAGTTCACGCCAGCGGCCGCGCCAGTACGCGCAGCGGAAACCCGTCGCCGTTCACATAATTCACCGGCGCACAGCTGATCGTGCACCGCCGCCCGGCGACCTCATCGATTTCCCCGCCCAGATGCTCCACGACAGGAATGTTGCGGGCGAACAGCACCGCGTGGCTTTGCCAGGTGTTGTCGCCAAAGACCGTGTGCGTGGAGGCGTCAATGGCCGGAGTGTCGATGAGAATCGTGTACACGCCGCGCTCCAACAACCACTGGGCCGATTCCGTACACAACCCGGGATGCTGGGTGAAATAGTAGTGCGCACCCTCCCGGTCTTGCCCAGGGGTCTTATACTGCCGGTGCCATCCCGTATTGATCACTACAAGATCGCCCGCGCGGACTTCCATCTCGGTGGCTTCCAGATCCTGCGCGGTGATGTCTTCGTTCGCGCCCTTGGGCACATGTAGCACCGGTCCCTCGCCCAAGAAGCGGTCGGTTGGGATTTCGTGCAGATACCACGCGCCGCGTCGAAAGTGCCTGGGGGCATCCATATGGGTCCCGGTATGGGTGAGGAAGGCCACCAGCGAGACGAACCCCTCGCCGGTCCCGGGCCCCAGGCTGGTTTCCTCGAGATCCGTGAAGGTGGCGAAGAACGGCGGGTGATGCCAGTTCTTCCAAAAGAAGTAGGTCGGCATGTCCCGGGTAAACGGCATGCTCAGATCGTAGATGCGCTTGGCCATCGTCGGCCTCCGGTGCTACTTTTCCTTTGCGTCGTCCAGTAGAGGTGTGAGCCCCAACAGTTCGAGCGTGGTTTTGCCTCCACGCAACTCCTGCAGCAACTTTTCTTCCCGCTCCTGACGCGCGCGTGCCCTCTCCATCACATCTTCCAAACCGGCCACTGGGAGAATCACCACTCCTGTCTCGTCGGCCACCACGACATCGCCGGGCCTCACCAACTGGCCCCCACACGTCACGGGCATCCGCAGGATGCCCCGCCGAGCTTTCGTCGCCGCGCGCATCGAGACGGCGCGGCAGAAAACCGGAAAACCAGCGCGCTCGAGCGCCTCCACGTCCCGCACCGCACCGTCCAGGATCAGCCCGGCGATCCCCCGAGCCTGCGCCGCCGTCATGAGCACTTCGCCCCACACGCCAAATGTAAAATCGTGGCACTGGGCCACGAGGATGTCTCCCGGTGCAGCATCGGCCACCGCCGCGTGAAGCATGAGGTTATCCCCAGGCGGACAGGCGACGGTGAGCGCGGGACCCGCCATCCGCGTACCGCGGGCCAGGGGACGGATCTCCGGCACCATCGCTCCCTGCTGCCCTGCGGCTTCGTAGAGCGTGGCCGTGTCAAAACTCGCAATGGCCTTCAACAGCGTGTCGTTCTTTGGCATGATCGGCGCCCCGCCTAGTCGGACGAGTAGTTCACCTCCGGCGTATTACGAAGGCCGACCGCAAAACAGAAGCACCGGATCGAGGCGTGCGCGCTCACCGGCCGCAAGCTGTGGACGGCATCCGGCGGGATATGCACCAGATCCCCCTGGACAATTTGCCGTTCTTCACCCGCGATCGTCATGATGCCCCGACCGCTGACGACGTAGTAGAACTCGTGGGTGTTGTGCTGGTGGGGGTGCACGTATCCGCCGCCTTTCACCTCGAACTCACTGACGAGCTCGAGATACCCGCCCAGCGTCGCGGCTTTCATCTCTCGCGGCCGGTACAGCCACCACACGGGGACCGTCCCTTTGTGCTCCGGCGACGCGGGCATACCTTCAATCGACCGAACGTCCATGACCGACCTCCTCCCATCCCGGCGCCGTCCAGCCAGCCGTGTCGCGCGCGACACGGACCGGCCCACCACACGCGCGACAACGGCTGCACCGGCCGGATCGATCGCCTACTTCACGTACACCCGCTTGGCAATCGCGACGAACTCGCTCACGTTCCCCTTGGTCACGAGTTTGAATGGTATCAGGATGTCCTTCGGGAGCTTCACGCCCGAGAGGTGCAGGTAGCAGCCCCAGATCCCTCCGCCGCCCTGGCCTTCGGGGTCCTGGAAAACGGTCGCGTCCAGATCCCCCTTCTGAATCGCGTCCAGGGCCTCAGGCAGGCCATCGACGCCGGCCATGTGCACCTTGCCGAGGAGCTTGAACTGACGCGCAACCTGGAGCGCGCCCAGAATCATGTCGTCGTTGTTGGCCACGATGAAGTCGTAACTCTTGTCGCGCGTGAGCAGGCTCTCCGTCACGCTCTGCCCCTTGCCGCGGTCATAGTCCGCGTACTGCTCGGTGAAGCTGATCTTGTCGAGCAGGTTCTCCGCCTTGAGGCGGTTCTTGAGGCCATCGTTCCGTGCAATGTCCGTGATCTGTCCCGCCACCCCGCGCAGGTAGATCCCTTTGAGTTGGGGCTTGCCGAGCTGTTTGTACAGGCCAGCCAGCCAGACCCCGAGCTGTGCGCCGGAGTCGGGCTGCTCAGACCCGATGAACGTCACCCACTGACCCCCTTCGGCCTTCCCGTTGAACTGCACGACAGGCACGCCCTTCTTGTTGGCGGCCACGATCGATGCCGAGGAGGCCTTCAGGCTGGCCGCCTCGAAGGCGAGACAGTTCACTCCCTGAGCAAGCATGCTCTCTACGTTCTTCAGTTCTTTCTCGGTATCGTTAAACGCATCGGTCTCCAGACATTTGACACCCAGGGCCTTGCAGGCTGCCTGCGCGGCTTTTTGGAGAGCGGCCACGTAGGGAAATGCGAGATTCTGATACGAGACCCCAAAGGTCCACGGCTGCGCCGCCGCAGCGGTT